>Ga0335073_10006792_pt1 | contig 16077 bp, 18 predicted proteins | sample Lox_Sample_22_FD_207093 | JGI IMG/M metagenome (GOLD analysis project Ga0335073, IMG submission 207093) | Soil microbial communities from Loxahatchee National Wildlife Refuge, Florida, United States - Lox_Sample_2.2 | ecosystem: Environmental > Terrestrial > Soil > Wetlands | place: USA... | reverse complement strand
TCGCTCTTCACTTGTTATTCCATCCAAGCGATATACTTGGAGACAAACGAAGTTTGCAGTGTCGGGGCTCTGGAGCCGACAGACAGTGTTATATTGGGATTGATTAAGTGAGGGAGAATGAATGCTATTTATACTTGTCAAGGCCAAGGCCGTATCCTCCACACATGTATCTAACTTTTTTTCCACCTTTAGTTAAGGCAATTTCGGATGTTGAGCAATAACTTCTCCAATTTTCAACGAAATCAATAATTCTGATGTTTCTGGATAGCTCTCAATCAGATCTACAGCATATCCGCTTTGTTACTCATCTATTCTCCTGCTATGAGAAACGTTGAAAGAAAACTTGAATTATTTCGATTGCAGCGTGGCAAATTTGGACTTTTAGATTTAAGTACTATTAAATACTTCATCTGACGACTCCAACGCATAACGTCGTAATTCAGAAAAGTCGAGAAAACCAAACATGTCTCTGAAGGGAAAGTTGAAATCCTCACGGGACGACTGGTCGGATGATAGTGAGTCAGATGGAGACCATCGTAACCTCCGCGATATCCTCGCCCCAAGCGTGCCAATTGAAATTCAACGCGCCGCCGCTACTGCTCCTGTTCCTCTTCTTCTTCTTCCTCCTCCTCCTACTGGTGACCATCCTCTTCCTGGTTCAGGTCTCCCTTCTTCCACTAGTCAGCCATCTCCTTTGTCTTCTCATTCTTCTACACCTCGTCCTCCTTCCCAAACTCAGCACTCTCCTTTATCTCCTTCTTCCTCCTCCACCCCGGTCACGACTGTCAAAACTTTGCCTGATATTTCATTATCGAGTGTTTCTATTGCGCCCGAGAGCACAGAAAATTTCTGGCAGGTTATCGAGGACCAGGGTGGCTGGGCTAAATGGCGAGAGCGGTATCTCGGAGGACCCGACAGTACTCTGAGAGATATGTCAAAAGAAGACCAAGAGTACATGACCCCTGTCAAGCCTCAAGGAGCTGGGCTCGGATACGGAAAATACTCAGGACCTCCTGTCAGAGACATTTCCACATTGACTTTGTCCGAACTCAAGAATATGAAGATTTCGGATATCTTCCCTACTGCTGACGAGGTATCAGACCCAGGCGCCCTGTTCCCGCTATCTAGCTAACAACTCTAGCTTCCTCCAAGGTCACGCACCGAGGAAGAAGCGGCCAAGGCTGTGCTACATATTAAAAAATCATCCCGAGTGAAAGAATTGCTCGCCAAGGCTGCCGACCCTCAACGAGACAAAAACAACGCTACACAAAAAGCCAAACGTCCAAAACGTAGCAGCGGTAAAATGGCTCGATTGAAGAAGGTTCGACTCGAAGAGCAAGGTCAGATGAAGGATGTGATGGAGGACAGCGAAGAGCAGGAATGGGGAGAACCATTAGGTCTGGTTGACATCCGTGAAAAAGACCCCGAGCAACCGATGGAATGGAAATAAAGCCCTCAACTTGCCTTTCTATGCTTGTCCTGTATCCAATTTTCTGAAGGGGATCCTGGATGACCTTCCAAGCACTGCTGTGCCTATGGTACGCGGAGCGTGGTCGTGTCGGAAGGGGAACCTGGAAGTAAATTCTGTTGATGTAGTCTTTGCAATAAATCTCTTCTGTATAACAACGAGCACGTTTTCCGGTTTTAGATCTGAGCGGATAACTCCACATTCACGATGCAAATAATCCAACCCGAGAAGAAGTTGTCACATAGCAGATATATATGAATACTATCATTGAGATCTAAGACTCGAAATACCCACTAGTTCTTCCCTATCTATCTAAATTATAAAACTACTTGTCCAGTCAAATTGTCGTAGCATTACATTCTTCATCCAATTAAATGAGTCGAAGAGTTTGAGAATGGTGAAGTGACCGTCAGATATCAGTTGTATTGTGTAATTACTTGCTGGAATGGAGTGCATAAGGTTCGAATAAACCTTTGGCTATGGATTACACGGCCAGAATTACCCATCTAAGTTACATAAAGCGACTGTCGTAGAGTACAGTATGGTGTTGATGAGGTACTATCGCAAGACTTCGGTAATTTAGGGGCCTGGGACCGGCAGCTGTCAATGGGACGGAAGGGGACTGGTCCTAGGCTAACGTTCGAGTTACGGCACAAAAATTTCGGAAATTTCTCCTCGAGACTTGGACTCTGTCGGCTGTTCCACTCCTCTCTTCAAAAATGGCATTCCGAAGTCTATTCAGCTTCACAAAGAGGCAGAAGATATCGTATTCTCATACTCTGGCGCGTGCCTTGGCGACAGTCTCCAATGCGCCTAAATTGCCATTTGAGGTGAATTGCGAATCAGTTACTCCACCATACGGAAAGCTTGTCGCCAATCTGCAGACGGTCAAGGAGATTCTCGATAATGAACCCTTGACTCTTGCTGAGAAGATCCTGTATTCACATTTAGCAGATGCGAATGAGTCTCTTTCTGTAGGCAAAGGCAACATTCGTGGACAAGCTTATCTCAAATTGAATCCCGATCGAGTTGCTATGCAAGGTACTTGTACTCATCTTGCTCTCGGAGGCTGACTGCAGATGCAAGTGCGCAAATGGCGATATTACAGTTCATGGCAAGTGGTTTGGATAGAACGGCTGTGCCAACAAGTATCCATTGCGATCATCTCATTGTGGGGAACAAAGGCGCCAAATCAGATCTGGAATCTTCGATCGATCAAAATCGGGAGATTTTCGACTTTCTAGGCTCTGCCGCAAGGAAATATGGTATCCAGTTCTGGGGACCAGGGTAACTTAAAGCGTTATTCGTCGCTAATATAGATCTGGTATTATCCATCAGATTGTATTGGAGAATTATTCTGCTCCTGGATTGATGATGCTTGGTACTGATTCACATACACCGAATGCAGGTGGTCTTGGAGCTATTGCAATCGGTGTAGGTGGGGCAGATGCAGTAGATCCAATGACAGGTCAACCATGGGAACTGAAAGCGCCTCAAATACTTGGTGTCGAATTGACTGGTGCTTTGTCGGGATGGGCGAGTCCGAAAGATGTCATTTTAAAACTCGCAGGTTTATTAACAGTACGAGGAGGAACAGGATACATTATTGAATACTTTGGAAAAGGGGTCGAGACGTTGAGTTGTACTGGCATGGCGACAATATGTAATATGGGTGCTGAAGTTGGAGCTACAACATCTCTATTTCCTTTCACTCAGGCAAGTGCAAATTACCTTATTGCCACGCATCGGGCACCCGTCGCCAAAGCTGCCTCAAATGCCTTAAGCGAGACTGGCTTTTTGGCTGCCGACCAAGGCGCGACCTACGACAAAGTAATCCAGATCGATCTATCTGAACTGGAACCTCATATAAATGGGCCTTTTACACCAGATTTATCGACTCCATTAAGTCTCTTCCGCGAAAAGGTTCACGAAAACAATTGGCCAAAAAAACTCTCCGTCGGACTTATCGGATCTTGTACAAACTCATCATACGAAGACATGACTCGCGCTGCCGATATCGCCAAGCAAGCTACAGCCGCAGGCTTGAAAGCTAAAGTTCCGTTCCTCGTGACACCCGGAAGTGAACAGATCCGAGCAACAATAGAACGGGACGGCTTAACAAATGTCTTCGAGAATGTTGGTGGGACCGTTCTGGCAAATGCTTGTGGACCATGTATTGGACAATGGACACGGACGGATCTTGATCCTTCGTCAAAAGAGTCTCAGGAGAATGCCATTCTGTCGAGTTTCAATCGCAATTTTAGAGCTCGAAACGATGGCAACCCTGGAACTATGAATTTCTTAACAAGTCCTGAATTAACTACTGCGATGACATTCTCTGGATCCATGGAATTCAACCCCACAAAGGACTATATTATCACGCCCTCTGGCGATATTTTCAAATTCCAGCCTCCGTCAGGGGAATCCCTTCCCACTCGCGGATTTGATAGTGGTAACCTGTGTTCACGTCCAATGCTAACAATAGGTGACGAGAGTATGACACCATCACCCAATCCCGAACCAGTTCCCTCAACAGAAGTCCTTATTTCTCCTACATCTGATCGTCTACAAGTGCTTGAACCATTTGCTCGATTCCGTGGAGACGAGTTTACCAACTTGCGGGTTTTGGTTAAAGTAAAAGGAAAATGTACAACAGATCACATATCCGCGGCAGGAAAGTGGCTCAAATACAAAGGCCATTTAGAAAACATTTCAAATAACACTCTCATCGGTGCCGTAAATGCCGAAACGGATGAAGTGAATGTAGTCTATGATTATGAGGGAGATACATCGGGTGTCAGCATTCCTGAACTAGGACGACGATGGAAAGAGCGGGGACAAGAATGGTTGGTCGTTGCAGAACATAATTACGGAGAGGGTTCAGCGAGAGAACATGCCAGTTTACAAGTTCGATATCTTGGCGGGAGGATTGTCCTTGTGAAATCATTTGCACGGATTCATGAGACAAACTTGAAGAAACAAGGCGTGTTACCGTTGACTTTTGTCAATGAGAACGATTATGATGTAATTAGTGCGTGCGATCGAGTTGATACTTCGGGAATTAGAGAGATGATTGAGTCTGGTGGTCAAGGCGGTGGAGAAGTTGTCCTGAAAGTCACAACGAAGGATGGAGAGGTGAAGGAGATTCGGTGTCGTCATACTATGAGCAAGGATCAAGTGAGATGGTTTGTGAATGGGAGTGCTATCAATAGAGATCTGTAGAGTATATCAAAAGTGCATTATGGCGATCAACCTGGTCCTTCCAATCTCGAGTCGGATGCGACAGTAGCCCCGTTTTTGATATATGTCCACTACCAAAACCTTATCCCAAATCCACGCTCACAAACCTTGAGACTGTAATGTACAAGTTATTCAGCGACACCTTCCCGTTCCTTGCGTTCCCTCATTTGTTTGAATGCGTCTCCCTCCTCGTAATCTTCTCTGATACCAAAAGCCTTTCTGACCTTTTCCATTTCCTTCTCCTTTGCCGCGGCGATATCGTGGATCTGATGAGGCTTCAATCTAGACATGTCAGTCTCCAAGTAATAACGATGGGTACATACGATTTTGCGTCATGAGCCAGAGGACCTCTTGTATTCAACTCTTTCCGAAGCTGCGCCACTCTTCGTTCAACTTCCTCTTCATCAAGGCCCTGTTCTTCAAGTTTATCTTGTAATTCCAAACACTGTACTTCGATTTCTCGCTTTCGGTCGTGTTCGATTATCTCTGGATTTGCTTTCCGTTGTTTAGTCTGGGGCTTTTCAAAGTCTCCGTCTCGAGAATAGGGAGTCTGTGGTTTTCGTTTTATGTGAGCGAGACTGCGCTGGACATATCCATTTGTACCAGAACCCCTGGGAGTCTTAAGACCCACGCCGTTGTAACTCATGCTTGATACCTGAACTCGGTGACGACGTCAAAGATATGAGCGGACTTGAGAAGAAGAGTTGGATTAGCTAGTTTACTATATTTACTTTATTTACAGTAATATTTAATTAATTTATTTTTCGAACTTTTCTGATTTGCGTTTCCTACCACAGCAGTCGAGTGTAGATGTTTTGGCAGCCTTGGCGTGCGCTTTTCTCGAATGGATGCAATGCTTGTCGATTCGCTCGGAAATTCGCTACTCTCACAAGCGATACTCAGCCTCATCGAACATTTGATGTCTGTGTGATCGGAGGTGGACATGCAGGCTCAGAAGCCAGCGCTGCCGCTGCCAGAGCCGGGGCAAAGACCGTTCTAGTGACCCAGGATCTCAGCAAAATCGGGGAATGTTCCTGTAATCCCTCAATAGGCGGCATAGGAAAAGGAATCATGGTCCGAGAAATCGATGCTTTAGATGGTCTTATGGGACGAGTAACAGACAAAGCGGGAATTGCATTTCATGTCCTAAATCGTTCGAAAGGAGCTGCGGTTTGGGGCCCTCGAGCCCAGGTTGATCGGAAGCTGTATAAGAAACATATGCAGGCGGAATTGAAGTCGACACCAAACCTTACCCTTTTGGAAGGCAGCGTCGCTGACTTACTTATCGACCCTATCTCTTCTCCTGTTAAGAATTCGATAGCATCTGGTCGGATGCAGGGAATTGCACTGGGTACAACTTTGGGGCTTTCCGAGCTGATGTTAGAAAGCGGAGAAATCATTCAAACTTCCCAAATTATTATCACAACAGGAACCTTTTTAGGAGGTGAAATACATATTGGTATATTACTTCTGTGGCCTTCAACATCTGACTGATCCAGGATTGAGATTCTATCCATCTGGTCGAATGAACGAGCCAGCGTCTCTCAGATTAAGTCAATCTCTGAAGTCAGCAGGCTTCCAATTGGGAAGATTAAAGACCGGAACTCCTGCCCGACTCGCAAAACGCTCAATAGACTTTTCAAAGCTTCCAGTTCAAAAGGGCGACGATCCACCCATGCCATTCAGTTTTATGAATTCAGAAGTTGAAATCAAAGTACCTTTTCTTGCTCTGTTAAATAGCTGACATGGCACAGAATCAACTAGAATGTTATTTAACATATACTAATCCCAAAACTCACAAAATCCTACGAGATAATCTCCATCAATCAATACATATTCGCGAAACTGTAAACGGTCCACGCTATTGTCCCTCACTAGAATCGAAAGTCAAAAAATTCCCCGAGAAAATGGCTCACAGAATATGGTTGGAACCGGAAGCACTCGATTCGGATCTCATTTACCCAAGTGGAACAGGAAATACAATGCCGGAAGATATTCAACTTGCACTGCTCAGAACGATCAAAGGTCTTGAGAATGTCGAAATGGTTCAGCCTGCATATGGTGTGGAGTATGATTATGTGGATCCGAGAGAATTAAGATCTACTTTGGAGACAAAAAGGATTCAGGGATTATGGTTAGCCGGGCAAATTAATGGAACAACGGGTTATGAAGAAGCTGCTGCACAGGGGATTATCGCTGGAATCAATGCTGGTCTTTCGGCAACTGGAAAGGAACCAGTTTCAATACTACGAAATCAAGGTTACATTGGGATTCTGATAGACGATTTGGTTACCAAAGGTGTGGAAGAACCGTATAGAATGTTTACTGCACGAAGCGAATTTCGTCTAAATACACGTCCTGACAATGCGGATTTACGACTTACACCCTTGGGTATTGCATTAGGTGTTGTCAGTAAAGAACGGACAGAGAAATTCACCGAGGACGAGAAACATATTTCGCAGGGCCGATCATTGTTAGAAAACACCGTGTATTCGCCGCATAAGTGGCGAGATTTAGGCGTTCCTTGTAACGACGACGGGAAAATGCGATCGTAAGAATCTGAGATTTGTGGTAACTAACAAAAGGGCATTTGAAGTTCTAATGCGACATGACACGAATTTGGATCATTTGATTCCTCTCATTCCTGAATTTAGCAGCCTTCCGTCGTTTATCAGACAACGGCTTACTCTGGAAAGTATTAACTATTCATTTCTATATCTAAGTTTAGGCAATTACTGGTTCTCGGCCCAACGAGAAAACGAAGTTTGGTCTTTGCTCATGAGAGATGAGATGCTCAAATTGCCTGAGGATTTGGACTATTTCGGCATACACGGTCTTTCAACCGAAGAGAAATCGTTACTCCAGAAAGCAAAGCCAGGGACGCTAGGGGCAGCGAAACGAATTCAGGGGATTACACCTGTTGCAATTCTTGGATTGACTAGATATACTAGAAGATTAGGGGGACGCACAGAACAGATTAAAGGCTCAACGAAAACTCTGCCAGAAACGGTAGAGACATGAGGTTATGAGCAAAGGTCCATGGGATTATGGATTGTTTCGATAGTGCACGAGATTCCCTCACATAGGCAAGATTTAATACCATCTCCGATTCCTTTAATCTCCCAAGTTTTCACGTGGTCTCCTGGCCTTTGTGTAGATCGCCGATAAAATTGCAATTGCGTTTTCGCATTTTCACAAATTTTTGCCTCACGCATCAGGGTCGTTGTTCTTTGCCAGAGCCCATGAGTGGCTGACATGTCTGAAAGCGAGTCTCCAGAGCCTTGTTTGAACAGGGGCCTTGGCGATTCTGGTGACATTGGATCCCTAGATGAGCTAGACCTCAGCTCAATCCAAGGACTGCGACACTTTCAGCGCAGTCTCATCGTTAAGGAACCAAGGTTTACTTCCATGATATGCTTCTAAATGATATAGTGTCGAGACTCTCACAAAATTCCTTCCAGATATCCTTTCCTCAGCATTGCGGGCAGATCAAAACCTCGAATGGCAGCTGGCGGCCCTTGATGCGCTTTCAATCTGGCTGCTTCGTGCAACTCGATGCTCTGACCCTGGTTACATAGGTGGTTATATCACATCATCTCAGTGGGACACACTGCTCTCTCTTCCCTGGGTTAGATGGGCATCTGCACCGAACGCAATTGTTATTCAAAAGGTTCTAAAAGACGCATTTTCTAAGCTCCTTATTCTGCAGCGGAAACTCTACCCAGATTGGGAAACTCGTCAAGTTGACTTATTTGAGAAAGTTGTTGGCCTGAGAGAAGTCGACTTGAAGATCCAATGCTATCTGATTGACGTACTTTGTCGGCGTGTCTCCAATGGAGCTGAGAGACTATTGGAATGGCGTCCCACATGGGTTGTAGAAATGTTATCACTGATGAAAGACAGTGGCCTCGGCCCGGCTGTCGGAAAATGTCTCGTCACTGTGCTTATGGTTCGACGGACAGAGCTTTTGAAAGATGATCCCGAGGTACATTTCCGATCCGGCATTGCTGATTTAGAATGGTCATGTACGGTGGCTGGAGACATGGAAAGATCCTCTCCTGCGAACCGTGCGAGGCTCAGATGAGAATCATATCAGGCTGGTGAACAAATATTTTCTTCCGACTTTGTCAAAGGAGTGCCCCACAGCCTTTGCGGACTTATTACAAAGCATGGCGGACGAGATTCAAGGGAAGGAACAAGTGGGCGGGTTACAAGCGTTCATGCTATGTCTCAGTATCGCTCGAAGAAAAGGACTCCTCCCCGATGATCGTATTTTCTCTTTCGGAGCTCACTGATGGTAGCTACACTGGCCTTCGCGGACATGGACCTTCCTTCCACATTCTTTCATTCCCTTCTCACCTTTACGTCTCCTTCGATCCGTCTTTCCGCGTTTGACTTGTTAACGTTCCATACTCACCAGAAAACACCCTTGTCAACAAACTGTTACAGTATGATACAATCCGTTCTCCCAATCCTCTTCGCGGACCAAGATGGTGAATTTCGCAATGAACTACTCAAATCTCTACGTAACCTAATCCTTCGAGTGCGATCCAGCACCCACTCTGCTGCAAAAGAAAGTGAACGTCGGATATCGAAGTTAGGCAATCACGTCGCGGAGCTAAACGACGTTCTCGAGACGGCAACAAGGTTTATGAAATGGTTCATCGAGTTTTGTTCTGAGTCGATCACCCCTGGAAGGAGTTATTATACAGCGTCTATGGCGTTGAAAACATTGCATATCATGGCTGATGAGGGGCTTTTCAGCGACCTGGATGTAGACTTGAGATCGGGCGTACTCTCTGGTATCAAGGCGGACTTGTTCTCAAAGTCTTTCCTAAGGGTTCTGATGGACCGATTGATCGACCCGTACGAAGAAGTTGGAGCATTGGCTTGTGGACTGATTGAACGGATCAAGGATCGTGAGATGGTGCCATGGGATGTCTTATACTCAAGTGGAAAAGTTTTGTGTTTAAGTGGAAGAGCAGATAAATCGGATGGAGGCGCACGAGTATTGAATCTTTGCCAACGATATGGAATTGGATTTTCCAATATCTGGCAAGAAGTGTGGAACAGTGTTTCAGAGGACATTGGTCGAAAGACTTTTGTCCCTGATAGACCGCTCCATGGGAGACTTGTTGCCCTGAGGTACGGCTCCTGCCCACATAGCTCATGTTACAGAACTATCCCCGGATATGGCGACGATGTAGTGGAACGAGTTTTGATACTTTGTCGCGACGTGTGGGATCTCGTGTCTCCTGTTTTAACGGATGACTCACCAGAAGGTAACTTTCTGGATCTTAACAGTACATTACGAGATTCCGCCTCTCAGGACCTTCTTTCAAGTTCCTGGCGATCTCTAAAAGAAGCAGCGGCTCTCCTTGGATCAGTCCTCTCCACGCCCCGCTCGACATTAGGAGACTACGAAACGGCTGGTCTTCTGTTCATGGAGTGGCTCAGTCGCATTCGGCACCGGGGAGCTTTCAGTGCTGTCATGCCAGTCTTTGAAAGTCTATGTCGAGAGTGTTTCAAAGACAGTAAAAAGAACCTCCAAAGCCTTCCCCGGAAGTGGTTGGAGGATTGTCTCTCCTCAATCACCGAAACAACAAGATCAATTACCCGTCGATCTGGAGGTCTTCCAATGCTTATAACGGCAATACTAGTTGCTGAATCTGAGATCCATACATTTGAATTGACAAAACTTTCTCTCGAACGATTATCATTGCTTTCAGAGATGCCGGTGGAATTATCAGCAATGCGAGCATCTGAACCTGCAAAATGGGATCTACCTCAAGTTCATTCGCAGAACGCTTTACGAGCCATCTTCAGTGAATCAAGACTTTCCCAGACAAGCTTCGGATTCGTCGAATCTGGGTTTGCAATAGCTATCAAAGGATTCAGTTCTGACATGTAAATTCCGGCAGTTTCAATTGCCTAATTACTAGCTTCTCGATTCGAAATTGCAGCATTATGCTGTACGATTCTTTATTGACACGGGCCTTAGGTCAGAAGTACGCCCGACAAGACATCGATCCTTCTGCACCCAACAGATCCGTATCAAGTAAAGTATTCTTTTCGAAATTCCCAAAACTGTCCCAGTACCTATTGGATGAACTCACTCTCGATGTATCTCATGTCACAGAAAACCCGGTAGGTGCCTCCTTCTTTGCTCATCTGATGGCAGGATAATGTGAATACCGGTTTATATCCCGTATTGACCTTGCTTTCTCGCCTTGATGTGTCGAAATTATCTGGTGGAAAAAAGTATACTGGGATGCAGCCTTTTCGACCACTTATTCAACAATGTATGGGTGCCAAGATATGGAAATTACGTGCAATGGCTGCACGATGTCTTCCAACTGTGCTCGAACCGGAATTTCTCTCTCAAGAGATTGCCAGCCTGTTTGCTGGTTTCCGCTTAGATGCTCAGAATCAGTTGCATGGGGGACTGATGGGACTAAAGTGTTTGAGCGAATTCTACTCATACCGAATGTTGAAGGATGTTGTATACAGTACTGCACCTTTGAGAGTCCAGTCTAATCTAGATGCGATTCTATTGGGACTAGAAGATAAGCTGGAATATCTATTATGTCAAAATCCCAATCCCTTGACGCGAGCTGTCGTTGTGGAAATAGTCCAATGTTCGTTGCTCAATGAAACCAAGGGAAGCGAAATCGTCGGCAGAGTATATCACATTTGTATGGAAGATATTCGCCAAGGGTGTCGAGCACCAGTTGGTTCACAGATGTATCTTGCTCAGGCTGCATCGTTCGTTCTTGCAACAATGACAAGTGGTCACAAAGTTCAGGGTACCGTAGAAGAGATTTTGGACTTGTTACTTCGAAGTTCCACAGAGGAAGTGATTGTGTGCAGTTTAGAATGGTTGAATAAGACTCATTCTGAACTTACATCGCTTGGTGCAGCTAAACAGGCAGTACGCGACCTAGTCACTCAAAGCCCGACGGACGGCATCGGTGCGTTGGCTCTACGAGTGTTGTCACAGAGCGGTCAGGACGAGGATACCATGGATCTGGTTGAATGTATCTCTGGGTTACAAAAGGACAATGTGCTCCCGGTGAAAGAAGGCTGGATAATTATATCTGGTGCTTCGGTTCGACAAGAATACGCACAAGGCAATTGCAATGAAGCTGCTTTATCAACTTTCTTCAAAATAATACATGATTCCTTACATTCAGCAAAGTCAGACTCAACACGTCTCGCAGCCGTGCGTTCTCTACAGAGGTTGTCTCCAATATTAACGCTTGCGCTCGAAAAATCCACCGACTATTCCTCTCTTGTGCCGGCTTATTTCAGTCTACTGCTTGCGTTATCTGATGACGATGAGAAGATTCGCTACACTGCCGCTCAAGTGACTACATTTGTTCTTGGCGAATACATGATTCCGACTCCGATGGCTGCTAGCGAGAAACTCGCACAGGCCATCGGTGAGAACCTTGATCCGCGAGCTGTGGAGAGTTATATCATTTCACTGATCTGTGAGACAAAAGTGGTTGAGACTTTGAAAGGGGCGATTGAGTCCTCTGACATACTGTTTGCGAAGGAACGTGATAATGTCTGGCGAGATGAGCTCTATGAATGGGGATTGTATATTAAAATTCTGTCTGCTTGTTGGAGTCGGCAAATGGGTCTTGAGTCGGATCGGAGATCTCAGGCTTTGGAAGAATGGCTATTGAATGGGATTGCTGAAATGAAGGAGTTAAGTCAAATGGAGGATCCTCCCTTTGGATGGAGTCAAGATATTGATGCATTTGAATCTGTTATCAAAGTGTTTAAGATTGCTGAAGTGATTTTGAGATACGGTCGCGGGGAGTTTTTGCAAAGTCATCTTGAAGATTTGGAAGCTAGAATGGCCAGCGGGAATGGGAATGGGTACTTGGCACAAAAGCTTAGAGAGATATCTCGCACGGGTTAGAAGAGAATTTGAGTAATATTGAACAATTTCTAGCGACCCTCGGCCAGAGGCACATAGCTTTTGGCGAGTCTCCAGGAGTTCTCAGCAATATTCTTCACAACGACGCCATCAAAACGGGTGACTAACCCCTTCCACGACCTCGACCATCCCCTCTACCGCCTCTTTCTCCACCACGCCCGCCTCTTCCACCACCTCTTCCTCCTCGATCACCACGTCCACCTCTAAACCCAGCTCCACCTCGTCCCCCACCAGCTCCTCCAGCACCACCACGACTAGCAACATTTCTCATCGCATTCCGTTCATTAAGCTCTCTCTTCTGTTGTTCTCTAACTTGCTCAATGACAGCATCCTGTACTCTCAAAAACTTGATATTGTTTCCACGAATGTAGATTTCTGGAAGACGATAAAATCGATCACCACTTGGTGTTGTATGTATTACATTATGCAATGTGAGGTTCATCCAGTTGTCACAAGCGGTTAAGTGGCCTAAAACGAAGTTCGTGGTTAGTCATTTTTCTCAATAAGAGGATGATGGCACGTACCATTGAAAGTATCTCCGCTTTTCAGCTCGACTAGCATAGGAGACCCTTGAGCTGCTGTTAATAGCGATAGTGGAAGCTACAAATTAGTCCCTCAAATCGAAATCGGGGCCCTCACCATCGCAACTCAATCTCTGTAAAAGGACAATCCAAAAACAAAACAGGAGTTGATGAGGAGTTCGCGGTCTTCAAAAAGACTGGATTGATCTGCAAAGGTGGTGGTCGAATTGGCGATTTCGGACCGAAATTACCGTAGAAAAATTTAGTCACAGATTCGCGGTTCTCTCGGCGTCACTTCTCGAAAAATTGCTCCGCCGAACTCGCCTTAGCCGGATTGAGACCAAGCATCTCGGAGAGAAATACGAGAGGGATGAGCCCGGAAGTCAATCATTCGGGAAACTATGATCAAAGTAATAATAGAGAAAACAATCTCGACAAAGATTCTTCCATTACAGTCTACAATGATCTGGCAGATCGCATGGACGACTTTCTGAATGCCTATGCGGAGAAGGACTCAATTCGAAAGGGAACGCAAGACAAAGTCCGGGAATCCTTGTCCGTGATCGGAAAAGCGCTGGAAGACTATGGGTATAACTTGACATTGAATCAAGCTCATCCTAGATTTGATTCGTTAGCATTATCTTTCAATGGTGGGAAAGATTGTCTAGTATTATTATTGCTGTACATCTACATTCTGCATCGACGAGGATATTCCCGGAGAAAGATTCCCACATGTTTTGTGACACCCCCTCAAACATTCGAGGAAATAGACCAATTTGTAACGGAATGCGCGCAGCGATATGCTTTGGATGTCGATAGAATATCGCTGCCTATGAAACTTGCCTTCACGAAGTATTTGGAACGAAATAAACAAATTAAAGCAGTTTTGGTGGGAACTAGAAGAACGGATCCTCACGGCGAATTTTTGACGCACTTTGACCGTACTGATCACGGCTGGCCAGAGTTCATGAGAGTACATCCCGTGATAAATTGGCATTACTGGGAAATATGGGACGTATGTGCCTTTTATGGGTTATCTGACATCAGTTTCTAAGAGCATTAGAAGTTCCGTATTGCGCCTTGTATGATCGAGGGTATGATACCGTTGAAATCGAGTTAATGTTAGCTTCACATCATTAGGTGGAACAACTGACACACATCCCAATCCTGAACTAAAAAATGAGAAGGGAGATGGGTTTATGCCAGCTTACGAATTGGTAGATGAGAGTAAAGAAAGATGCGGTAGAGATGGTAGACAGGGCAAAGTGTAATCATGTATCTAGATCTGCGAATACAACAGGCACATTAGATCCAGGGGGTAAAGCAACGTAAATGCATTGCAATTAATCTAGAGCTTCGTAGAACTTTCAAGGTGCTCGAGCAGGTATTCCAATGCCAGCTTTGCAAACTCTAGCATGTTTGCCGCTCGATCATTTCCGAGTCCAGTATTGACAACCTTGCTAACTTCTACACCAGGTCCAATCACCGCCAGAACAACAGTGCCTCTATAATCAGATTGCAAGTGAAGGGCATTACGGAGTACGATTAGGCTGAGATCCTCCAGTTGGACCGGCAGTACCGCTTTCTCCAACCGTCCAGTCACTCTTCAATTGATTCCGGACATTTCGAGCAAGGCCGAGAACAACGTCTTCGGTAGGGCCACTATAATCGAGCTTCAGCATGGTTCTTTGTAATAACTGGGACGACGAACTTGTATTTCTGTATATCTGTGTCCGTCCAGCCCGCGAAAGCCTTTCGACTCGGAAGAGTGTAGAGAGTCGCTCCTCCTGCAAAGTAGGCACTTGCTCCAGGCACGGTAAGAAGGGCAGCAGAAATAAGGCCTCCCGCAGCAGTTTCCGCCACCGAAATCTTTTGCTTATTGGACGTAAGAAGATGAGCAATTCGACTCAATGTCGGCTCAAAAGACGAGGGTGGAAAAGCCATGACGATGATAAGCGGGCGACGTCCGGATGCCGGGCAGGTCACTAATGCGGGGCCGGGGGCGACCCGTTAGATGGGGACGAAGATCTCACCAGCAATGAAAATCTCCATTTACAGATTTGGAACTACAAACCAGATACCGATATAACTGGCGGAGCATTATCTCCTTGATGAATTCCTGCTTTTTTCTAACTAATAGTGCACACGGTAGATATCACTGACATCTCCCAGATAATCTTGCTTTTTATTTTACAAACCTGCCAATCTGGTTACCCATAGTTGCCCGCTGAACTCCGAAACCCCAAGAATAATCAAGTGAAAAGTAATTCAACACCAAACCCGCCCATAATATCACGCCAATGCGTTTCCGTAGAAGGACTCAGATCTCTCATCGCCCATGCCTTTTCAAGAATTGCCAAGGCCTGAGTGAAGTCGCCGATTCCGTCCATTCGAACGCATGCTTCCTTTAACGATTGACGATGCGACGTTTGAATAGCTAGGCTTCCACCTGAACCGTTAGATCTCTTGTCAGCGGCAGTCTTACCAATTACAAGTGGCCAGCACACTAATCTCAAAGCGTCGGGGTGTGGCATGATTAATTGTATGCTGTCCACCAAATACGGTATAGCTTTTTTCATCTCCTCCACTCCTGAATAGGCACCTACTGTCAACCTAAATTCCCAAAGGAGGGTACCTGAAATTATGACATTAATATAAATGACAGTAGCACACCGAAATATTTCTGCAACGATCGGTCCCAACCCTTCAACTGTACCGCTTCCATCCCACAGTTGCATCAAGATTCTCGCTCCCCTTTTGTACAATTCCCCTATGCTGAGCTCTCCCAAAGATTGTCGTTCTGCTTTCCATACATCCAATTCTGCACCTTGGTTAATGACAGAGAGTGTTCGGTCACTACATCCAAAAAGTCGGTGTACCCCTATCCCGACATTTAAATT
>Ga0335073_10006791_pt1 | contig 16077 bp, 14 predicted proteins | sample Lox_Sample_22_FD_207093 | JGI IMG/M metagenome (GOLD analysis project Ga0335073, IMG submission 207093) | Soil microbial communities from Loxahatchee National Wildlife Refuge, Florida, United States - Lox_Sample_2.2 | ecosystem: Environmental > Terrestrial > Soil > Wetlands | place: USA... | reverse complement strand
GGCCAGGAAAACCCCGAAAGCCCCCAGAACGGGAACGCGGCGCCTGTCGGCTCATGCCGCCCGGCCGTCCCCGGCCCCTGGGCACACTAACCAGGCCGTTCCTGGCCAGCCCGCCCGATCGACTGCTGCGTACTCCGTGCCTCCACAAGCGGACAGGATCAGGCGGCGCACTCCCGGCAGACCGGCTGGCCGCTGCTGCTGTCGGCAAGCTGGCTGCGGTGATGCACAAGGAAGCAACTCGAGCAGGTGAACTCGTCCGCCTGACGCGGAATCACCCGAAACGAGAGCTCCTCGTTCGAAAGGTCAGCTCCAGGAAGTTCAAGCGACTCAGCGATGTCATCGGGATCGATGTCAATCGCGGTCGAGGACTTGTCCATCCGCCGGGCCTGCAGCTCCTGCAGGCTGTCCTCGGTAACGTCGTCGTCTGTCTTCCTCGGGCTGTCGTAGTCGGTAGCCATCTCGGCCCTTACCCCTCCATCTTTACTAACCTCGTCGCGCGCTTGTAACGCTCAGGACGGCTCGGTTGTGCCCGAATCCGGCGGGGAATTCTGCCACGTCCGGAGAGCCGCTACACCTAACTGGGCCGATTAGCCGGCACGTGTCGCCACGAGCGAACAGCGAATACTGCCATACCCGGACAATCAGCCGCGTGGACCACTCCGCTGATCAGACCAGTCACTGCATAGGCAGGGGTAACTTAGTCGATTCGGCCCACTGACCTGCACAAAGTGCGTATGGTACGAACCGCACCACAGGTCCCTTCCCGCATGCATAGCGGAGTCCCCCGTCCATGCCGCAGCAAACGCCGCTACTTCCTGGCGATCCGCGCCGGCTCGGCCGGTACCGACTGGGCGGGCGGATAGCGGGCATTCCATCTGAGGACCCGATCTTCATCGGCATCGACCCGGCCGGAACCGAGGTTGCCATCAGCCTGCTGCGCGGCGACTGGGCGCGGGACGCGGCAGCCAGAGACCGGTTCGCGGCCGAGGCCGCGGTGGCCAAGCGCGTGCCGCCGTTCTGTGCGGCACGCGTACTGGACGCTGGTCAGGATCCGGCCGGCGCCTACCTGGTCAGCGAGTACATTCCTGGGCCCTCGTTGCTAGAGGTCGTTGCCGCCGACGGCGTCCGCCGCGGGCATGAACTGGAAGCGGTGGCCCTCGCCACGGCCACGGGACTCGCTTCGGTGCACCAGGCGGGGCTCGTGCACGGCAGCTTCGGCCCTGAATACGTGATCATGGCTCCGGAGGGGCCGCCGCGCATCGTCGAGTTCGGGATCACGCCGCCGTATGGCGTGGCCACCCCGTCGGCGGACATGCTGGCCTGGGCTCAGACCGTCGTCTTCGCGGCCTCCGGCCACCCGGCCGCGACTATCGACGATCTGAACGTGCTGCCAGGCCACATCCGCGAGCCGGTACAGCGATGCCTGGATCTGGAGTCAGCTGAGCGGCCCGCCGCTCGCACGGTCGTGCTGGAACTGCTGGGCGACGGGGCCCTGCCCGCCGGGGTGCTGGCCGAGGGCGCCAGACGTGCCGCCAGGTTCGCACCCGGCCGGCACGACCAGCTCCCGGGTCACTCTGCGGCCGACGGCCCGCGCCTGGCCAGCCAGCGCGCGATGGCCGATGTCTATCCAGGCGCCCGTCCGCCAGGTGGTCGCCCGCCGTCCGTCCCGGAGGGCCGGGGCCCAGGCCGACCTGCCGGAGCGACAGGCTCGCGGCACTCTCAGGGCGGCGCGCAGGCCGGCCAGCGCCGCCAGGCCCGGTCCGCTGGTCGGGCGCGCGCCGGCGGGCGGCGAGCCGGCTGGCTGATCGGCGTAGTCGTGGTCATCGCGGCCGCCGTCGCTGTCGTCGTGCACCTGGCCCTGGCCACGCCTAGACAGCCGACCGCCAGCCAGCACTCGGCCAACACCGACAAGTCGACGAAGAGCCGGTCGCCGTCGCCCTCGCCAAGTGCCGGACCCTCGACTCCCGCCGCGTTCGCCGGCTCGTGGAGCGGCCGGGTGCGGCAGCCTCCGACCGACACTTACCACGTCAGCGTCGGCCTTACCGGCGATGCCACTTCCGGGACCATCAGCTATTCAGGCGCCAGCTTCAGCTGCTCAGGGGCGCTGAACGTAACGAACGCGACCCCGACGGTGCTGACCCTGAGCCAGGTCATCATCCAGGGTCGGTCGGAGTGCGAGAACGGCCAGGTCACGATCACGCTGGCCGGGACGAATGCCATCCGGTTCAGCTTCCGCAGCAGCGGGCCGGTCGCAGCAGGGACACTCAGCCGTCGCTAGCCGGGCGGCAGCCGGTCTGCGTCAAGGCTGGCGAGGAGCTCGCGCAACTCGGCGAAGAGTGCCGGGGCCGCGGCCAGCGTCATCGCCGTTCCGGCTTCCTCCCCGCGCAAGCCGCCCGTCACCGCGCCCGCCTCGCGCGCGATCAGGCCGCCCGCCGCTACGTCCCAGTAGTGCGTGCCCTGCTCGTAGTAGGCGTCCACCCGTCCGGCGGCGACCGAGCACAAGTCCACGGCGGCCGCACCGGCGCGCCTGATATCGCGCACCCTCGGCAGTACCGCCGCCACTACCTGACCCTGTCCGGCTCGCTGCTGCGCTGGATAGCCAAAGCCGGTGGCGACCAGCGCGTCCCGGAGCGCTACCCCGGTGTTACACGTCAGTCGCTGCGATCCGCCGTCCCAGTCAGAGTCCAGCCAGGCGCCGCCGCCGAGAGTCGCGCGGAACGTGGTCCGCTGCATGGGCACGCAGACCGCACCGGCGACCACGACCCCGGCCACCTCAGCAGCTATGCTCACGGCCCACGCGGGCAGCCCGTAGAGGAAGTTGACCGTGCCATCCAGCGGGTCGACGATCCACCGCACGGGCCCGGCGCCAGTCTCGCCGCCCTCCTCGCCGAGGATCGCGTCACCCGGCCTGGCCGCCAGCAGCCGTTCCCTGATCAGCTTCTCCGCGGCCCGGTCCGCCTGCGTGACCACATCCGTGGGGCTGGACTTGGTCTGCACCACCGCGACCTGGTCCCGGGACGACATCAGCAGCTCACCGGCCTCCTGAGCGACCTCGGTCGCAAGTGCGGCCAGCGCGTCCGGCTCAGGGCCGGCCGGCGTGCTCACCTGGCAGCCGGGGGCCGGGCCGGGCCGGCGCCGCAGCAGCCGACCGGGCAGTCGTCCGGACCGGCACCCAGCGCGCCAAGCGCGAGCGGCGCGGTCCCGTCAAGGCGCTCGCAGACCAGGTCGGTGATCATCGAGACGAACCTCGGGTCGGTGCCCGGGGTGGCTGCCCTGGCAAAAGCGAGCCCTAGCTGGCGCGCGGTCTGCGCCGCCTCCACGTCCAGGTCGAACTTGACCTCCATGTGGTCGCTGACGAAGCCGATCGGCACGACGACGACCGACCTCGAGCCCGCAGCGGCAAGCTGGGCCAGCAGGTCGTTGATGTCTGGCTCCAGCCACGGCTGAGAAGGCGGCCCGCTCCGGCTTGAGTACGCCAGGTGCCATGGCCGCTGATAGCCGATCTCGGCAGCGACCAGCCTGGCCGCATCAGCCAGCTGAGCCTGGTACGCACCGCCAGCCGGACCGCTCGCGTCGGCCATGCTGACCGGGATGCTGTGCGCGGTGAAGATCAGGTCGAAGTCGTCGCCAGCGCCGTCCACCGATCGAGCGGCATCCGTGGCTGCAGCAGCGAACGAGGCGATGAAGCCGGGATGGTTGAAGTACTGCCGGATCTTGTCGACCCGCGGGGCGCGCTCGCCCACCTGCTCACGGGCCCGCGCAATGTCACTGAGGTACTGGCGGCAGCTGGAGAACGAGCTGTAGGCAGAGGTCACGAACGCCAGGGCCCGGCCAACCCCCGCGTCAGCCATCTCAGCCAGCGTGCTGGCCAGGTACGGGTCCCAGTTCCGGTTCCCCCAGTAGACGGGCAGGGCCACGCCGCGCGCCGCGAAGTCCTTCTCCACCGCTGCGATCAGATCCCGGCACTGCTGATTGATGGGGCTGACTCCGCCGAAGTGGTGGTAATGCTCGGCCACCTGCTCCAGCCGTTCCAGCGGGATGTTCCGGCCGGCCGTGACGTTCTGCAGGAACGGCATGACGTCGGCCGGTCCCTCCGGGCCGCCGAACGAGACGAGCAGGAACGCGTCGTAGGGAGCCATGTTCCTATCCAACACTGGCGGCGGGCCAGGCCGGGCCACCGCTAGCGGTAGTCGGCGGCGTACTCGGCCGCAAGCGCGAGCACCTCGTTGACGTACCAGTCCGCGTGGTTGTAATCGAAGATCGCGTTGTACAGCGAGCGGCCGCCTGCCGCCGCGCCGTCCGCGCAGAGCATCCTGGCCGCCGAGGGCACGGCGTCGTACGGGTTCATCACGTCGGGCGTACCGGCCTGGCCGAAGGCGTCGATGCCCCATTGCGCCCAGGTCGACGGCAGGAACTGCATCGGCCCGAGCGCGCCGGCGCTCGACGGCCCCATGTTGGCACCGTCCGCGCTCTCGATCTGGCCGATCGCCGCCAGCACCGTCCAGGACAGGCCAGGACAGTAGGTCGCCGCCGAGGCCTTGAAGAGCTGGATGTAGGTCGTCGGCACCGTTCCCTTCGGAACAGAGCTGACGGGGAGCTGACCGCGGAGCTGCTCGATCCGGCCCGTAGGGCCAAGGATCCTGGCAACCTTCCTCGCCAGCGTCGCCATGCTCACGCCGGGTGCACTGATGAGTCCGGCGACCCGGTGCACGAGCCCGAGCCGCGCCGAGGTCGCCGGGTTGACCATGAGGTCCACGCCAGCCAGGTTCAGCCTGGCCGCCATGCCGAACTTCACGACCTGCGACGATGCCCCGACCAGCTGATAGGACTCGCCCGCCTGGAGCGACAGGGACTTGCTGGCCGCCTGGTCCGCCACGAAGTCCCCGCTCGCCAGGTCGGTCCAGAAGGCCTGATCCGACGCCGTGCGCAGGGGCACCCAGGACCGGAAGGTAGCCGGGTTAACCCCGATCACACTGACCGGCCGGCCGCCCGCAGTGATCCGCGCGCCGTCGAAGGTGATCATGTTGCGCAGGCCGCGGATCTTGCCGATCCGGGCGATCTGCCGCGCGGTCAGGCCGCGGGGCGCCACGACCAGCAGGTCGGGCAGGATGATCTGCCGGAACGATCCGGCGTCAGCGGCTTCCTGCGCGGGTCCCGCTCCGCCAGTCTGGGCTGTGCCCGTGCTCCTCGTGACGGCATGCGCCCCGTCGACGGGCAGCGGCATCGCGCGGGCGGCGTTACCGCTATGCAGGGCCACGGCGACGACAGCAACCGCGAGGGCGGCGACCATGGCGACGAAGCCGCCAGCGCGCACGCCCCGGCGCCCAGGCAACTTGCCAGGCGTAGCCGAACCGCGAGCGCGCCGCAGGAAGCGTCCCATTACGGGTCCACCCTAACTGCAGGGTCCGCCACGCGCAGTAGGCCGGCCAGCGAACGTCCGGCCAACAGTACGCAGCGGGCTCCAGCCCGTCCACCCCCCGGCAACCGACCCGCTGACTCCGGATACGGTCGGACCGGAGGTTGCGCACCGATGTCAGACGTTCCCGCCAGGCTCGAAGCTGGTCAGCTCGAGCCCGACGAGCCCGCCAAGTACCCAGCCGGAAGATACCCGGGCGCCAAGTACGTAGCGCTCCTGCGTACGCCGGGAGCCGCCCGCTTCTGCGTCAGCGCGATGATCGGCCGGGCGCCGATGTCGATGTTCGGCCTCGGTACGGTGCTGCTGGTCGCGGCCACTACCGGGCGCTACACCCTGGCGGGGCTGGTGTCGGGGGCGGGCTCGATCGGGTACGCGGTCTGCGCCCCGCAGCTCGCCCGGCTGGCGGACAGGTTCGGGCAGCACCGGGTCCTCCGGCCGCTCATCGCGTTCTTCGCCAGCTCCTGCGTCGTGTTCGTGCTGTGCGCTGAGCTCAGGGCGCCGCTCTGGCTGCTGATGGTCACCGGCTGCCTCGCGGGATCGTCCATGCCGTCGCTTGGCTCGATGGTCCGGGCGCGGTGGAGCGCGCTGCTGTCTGACCCGGTCGCGCTGCAGTCGGCGTTCGCGCTGGAGTCGGTCGTGGACGAGATGGTGTTCGTGGTCGGGCCGGCACTGGTCACTGTGCTGGCCACCGCGGTGCCGCCGGCCGGCGTTCTGCTCTGCATGGTTCTGGCGGTCACCGGGACCCTGTTCTTCGCCGCACAGCGGCAGACCGAGCCGCCGGTCCGGCCAGAGTCTCGCCATCGTTCGGGAGCCGACCAGGGTGACCGCACGGCAGGGGGCGGTGGCAGGCTTCTTGATCGCCTCCCCGCGCCCGGCCTGCGCACGATGGCACCGCTGTACCTGTGCCTCGGCGCCATGTTCGCGTCCATCGATCTCAGCACCGTCGACTTCGCCCAGGTACATGGTCACAAGCCGCTGGCCGGCCTGATTCTCGGCACCTATGCCTTCGCCAGCGGCGTGGGCGGACTGTGGTACGGCTCGCGTGCCTGGCAGGCTCCGCTCGAGCGCCGGTTCGCGCTGACTCTCGTGCTGACAGTGGCCGGGGTCGCCACGTTCTGGACTCAGCCCAGCCTGCTATCCCTTGATGGGGGTGTGCTGATCGCGGGCCTCACAATCGCCCCGACGCTGATCGCCGGATACGCGCTGATCGAGCGCCAGACACGCGGGGCCCGCCAGACCGAGGCCATGACCTGGCTGTCATCGGCGATTGCGATTGGCGTGGCCGTGGGGTCCGCGATCTGCGGGCGCATCATCGATACCGTAGGGCCACGGTGGGGGTATGGGTTCGCGGCGACGTGCGGGGCGATCGCTATCTCGATATGCCTCCTGGGGCTGAGGAGGTTGCATGCAACGGCGGGGGCCAAAGCAGCACAATGGGCTAATGCATAGTCATAGCCGTCGATCACCGGCCACAGGCTGGCATAACTGGGCAGGCAATGTCACAGCGAGCCCGCTCCGGACGGTCTCGCCGGGCTCGGCGGCCGAAGTAGCGGCCGAAGTCGGCAAGGCCGCGGCCGCCGGCCTGACCGTGCGGATGGCCGGCAGCGGCCACTCCTTCACTCCCACCGCGGTCACCGACGGCGTCCTGCTGCGACCGGACCGGCTGACGGGCATCAGGTCGGTCGACCCGAAGGCGGGGACGGTCACCGTCGAGGCAGGCTGCCCGCTGCACGTGCTGAACACCGAGCTGCTCGCCCGCGGCCTGTCGCTGGCCAACATGGGTGACATCCAGGTGCAGACGGTCGCGGGGGCGACCCAGACTGGTACCCACGGCACCGGCCGGGATGTGGGCGGAATGGCGGCCCAGGTGGCCGGCCTGGAGCTCGCGCTGGCCGACGGAAGCATCGTGACCTGCTCGGCCGAGTCCCCCAGCGGCGGGCTGACGTTCAGCGATGGCACTGCGGTTAACCTCCTCGACGCTGCTCGCGTCGGCCTCGGCGCGCTCGGCATCGTCACCGCCGTGACGTTCCGTGTCGTGCCGGCCTTCCTGCTTGAGGCCCGCGAGGAGCCGATGACCTGGTCCGCCGTGATCAGCCAGCTCGACGAGCTCACCTCCGACAACCAGCACTTCGAGTTCTACTGGTTCCCGCACAGCGAGGGCTGCCTGACCAAGCGGAACAACCGGACCGAGGGCTCCGCCCGCCCGCTCCCCCGCTGGCGCTATGCACTCGACGACGAGTTCCTGTCCAACACGCTCTTCGGCCTGACCTGCCAGCTTGGCCGGCGGGTGCCGTCGGTCATCCCGACCATCAACTCGGCCGCGGCCAGGGCTCTCGGCGCCCGGACCTACGTCGATGCCGCCTACCGCGTCTTCACCAGCCCGCGCCGGGTGCGCTTCAAGGAAGAGGAGTACGCGATCCCGCGCGCGGCCCTATCGGATGTGCTGGCTGAGGTGCGTTCCCTGTTCCGGCGGCGCGACTGGCGGATTAGCTTCCCGATCGAGGTCCGGGTCACCCCCTCCGACGACGTCTGGCTGTCCACTGCCTACGGCCGGGACAGCGCCTACATCGCGATTCACGTGTTCCATTCCGCTCCGCATGAGCAGTACTTCGCTGACGTCGAGGCCGTGATGACCTCAGTCGGCGGCAGGCCGCACTGGGGCAAGATGCACACGCGTGATGCCGACTACCTGGCCGGCACCTACCCGCGGATGTCGGAGTTCATCGCGGTGCGGGACCTGGTCGACCCGGACCGCCGCTTCGGCAACTCCTACCTGCGCCAGGTACTCGGCTCCTGACCTGCCCCATCCTGGTCCGTGACCTGGGCACCACGGATCACGGGGCACAATGAAGTACGTGCGATTCCTCAGCGAGCCAGCCCACGACCTCACCTACAGTGACGTCTTCCTCGTCCCGAGCCGGTCCGACGTCGGTTCCCGGCTGGATGTCGACCTGACGACCAAGGACGGCAGCGGTGCCACGATCCCGGTCGTCGTCGCGAACATGACCGCCGTGGCCGGCCGGCGAATGGCCGAGACCGTGGCCCGCAGAGGCGGGATCGCGGTCCTCCCCCAGGACATACCCGTTGATGTCGTCGCAGACGTCATCTGCTGGGTGAAATCTCGTGATCTGGTGCACGACACGCCGCTCACACTCCGGCCGTCTGAGACGACCGGGCACGCGCTGAGCCTGCTCCCCAAGCGAGCACACGGCGCGATCATCGTCGTCGATGACGAGAGCAGGCCCGTTGGCGTCGTGACCGAGGCCGACTGCACGGGAGTCGACCGGTTCACTCAGCTCGGCCAGGTGATGTCGACCGAGTTGCTGACCCTGCCCGCTGGCACCAGCCCCGAGCGTGCGTTCAGCCTGCTGCACGACGGCCGCCACCGGGTGGCGCCGGTCGTCGATCCGGCCGGCCGCTGCGTCGGCATCCTCACCCGCACGGGAGCACTGCGCGCCACGATGTACGAGCCCGCGGTCGATGCTCGCGGTCGCCTCCGGATCGCGGCCGCGCTCGGCATCAATGGCGAGGTCGCCGGCAAGGCGAAGCTTCTGCTCGACGCGGGCGCTGACCTGCTGGTGGTGGATACCGCGCACGGGCACCAGGAAAAGATGGTGCAGGCGCTGCGATCCGTCCGTGAGCTGAGCCCGACGGTACCCATCGTGGCGGGGAACGTGGTGACCGCGGCCGGTGTCGCCGACCTGGTCGCGGCCGGAGCGGACATCGTCAAGGTAGGCGTGGGGCCCGGCGCCATGTGCACGACACGGATGATGACGGCAGTGGGCCGGCCGCAGTTCACCGCCGTGCTGGAATGCGCCGCTGAGGCCCGGCGCCTGGGGCGGCACGTCTGGGCGGACGGCGGCGTCCGGTATCCGCGTGATGTGGCACTCGCGCTCGCAGCTGGTGCGGCCAGCGTCATGATCGGCTCCTGGTTCGCGGGGACCTGCGAGTCCCCTGGCGACGTGTTCCGGGACGCCGACGGGCGGCTGTACAAGGAGAGCTTCGGCATGGCGTCGGCGCGCGCAGTGCGACTCCGGGCCGCCGCCGACTCGCCGTTCGAGCGGGCCAGGAAGGAGCTCTTCGAAGAGGGCATCTCGTCCTCGCGGATGTACCTCGACATTCAGCGGCCGGGCGTGGAGGATCTGCTCGACTCGATCACGGCAGGACTCCGCAGTGCGTGCACCTACGCCGGGGCCGACAGCCTTGATGGCCTCTACGAGCGGGCAGTCGTCGGCATCCAGGGCGCGGCCGGCTACGCCGAGGGAATGCCGCTGCCGAGTGGCTGGTAACCGACCGCAGCTACCGCAATTCCTGCGATAGCCTGAGCCAACTGCCCCGATCTACCGAGGCATATCAGACTGTCGTGTGCGGCCGCGGGGGTGTGATGGGCGTAGCGCTCCGCCTCGCCGTTGCCGCTGCGATCACCGTCTGCGCACTGCCCGCCGCCGAGCTTGCCGCCGTTCCGACGGCGCATGCGTCGGTGCGCGTCGCGCAACCGTCCGACGTCGTGGCCATGGCAGGCGAGTTGGTCAACGCCGCGACCGGCAGCCGGATGTGGAGCCGGGACAGGAACTCCGAGCTGCCGATCGCCAGCATTACCAAGGTCATGACGGCGATGGTGGTGCTGTCGGAAGGCAATCTGAACCGGAAGATCCGGGTGACCGAAGCCGCAGAGGAGTATGCGCAGGAGAACTCGGCCGGCAGCGCAGACCTGCATCCCGGCGATGTCCTCACTGCGTGGCAGCTGCTGCAGGCCATGCTCCTGCCGTCAGGCGCGGACGCCGCCTACCTGCTCGCCAGAGCCTACGGCCCCGACTGGCGCGCGTTCGTCCGCAAGATGAACGCGATGGCTCGCCGGCTCGGCATGACGCAGACGCACTTCGCCAACTTCGACGGCCTGCCCTGGCCGACGGGTTACTCGACGTACTCGACCCCGCGCGACCTGATCATCATGGGCAAGGCAGCCATGAAGCGGCCTGTATTCCGGCGCATCGTCGCCGAGCGCGGGCGCCGCATCGCCGCGACCGCCAAGCACCATAAGTACTACTGGAAGAACACCAACCTGCTGATCGACAGGTACCGCGGCACCATCGGCATCAAGACCGGCTTCACTCTCGCGGCCGGGTACTGCCTGCTGTTCGAGGCCCGCCGGCACGGCAGGACGCTGATGGGCGTCGTGCTCGACAGCACCAACACCGACACTACGATGCGATTCACTGCCGCGGCGAACCTGCTGAACTGGGGCTTCGCCAGATAGCATCTGGGCCGACCCAGCAAGGGGTCGGCCCAGACACTCAGTCGCGGTTAGGAGCCGAGCGGGAACTCGATGCCAGCCAGCGAGGTGAAGTAGTTCTCGTCACCGCCGTTGCCGCCGACTTCAATGTCCCCGTTCGGCAGGACGGCGATCCAGGACTCCCCACTAGCGGCCTCGTTGAGCGCCGTGAACCACAAGGCGTGCTTAGGGCGCTTGTGCTCCGAGGCGGTCCCTGCGCGCGTCAAGCCGGGCGAATACTGCGCGCACCAGACCAGCGTGCCTTCGGGGCGAATTCCCCGTCGTCAAGTACCGTGCGCGCATGGGTAAGTCACCGCTGTCCGCCGAGGACATCCGTGCCGCCGCGGAAGTACACCGTGAGCTTGGGCCCGACTACGGCGACGCTGTGGTGGAGTCGTTTCTGGCCAGGATCGATCAGCACATCGATGCGCGAGTCGAGCAGCAGCTAGCCAGCAAGGGCACACTGCGCCGACGGCAGGTCGATCCGGCCCGGCTGAGCAAGTACCGGACCGTCCTTGCCGGGTTCGTAGGGGGAACAATCGTCGCGGGCGTCCCGCTGACCTTGATCGCCTGGGCCTCGTTCCACGATGTCGGCCGCAGTGGCAAAGCTCTGGCGTGGATGTGGGTCGTAATCCTGGCCGTCTACGGACTGGCCGCCTACCGGCTGCGGCGGCGCTAGCCGCACGGCAATACCTCGCGCCTCAGTCGGGCCTCGGACTCTCCGCCGGGGTTACGATCTGGCCATGGCGGGCGTGCATCGCCATGCGGACCAGAGCCCGGCAGTCTCGCAGGACTGGGAGTCTGCATATATCTCCTCGCCACGCACCCGAAATACCTGCCGGTCATGACGATGGCGCTCATGTGGGCGACACTGCTATTCGGGAGCACCGCCCAGTTGCAGGGATGGATGCACGGTGCGGTCAAATACGCAACCCTCAGTGTCCTTGGACTATTCGTCGTGGGCATGCCTCTCTGCTGATGGAGCGGTCAGCGACTCCTCGCTCTCGCTCTGACCGCGCGGGCTGCCCCCGCCAGTGACCTGGGTCGACTGGGCTAGTCCCGCGGCCTTGGATCGAGCAGTGACCTCAAGTAATCCTCCATCTTGTCCCAGCTGTCTTCCTGACCGTCGAACTTGGTCATGTGGTCGCGGCCGGCCTGGTCGCGGAACGCGAGGTTGGTCTTCAGCTGCGTCACTCCGTCAGTCTCGTGCAGGTCTACCGTCTCGACCGCCTCCGCATCCGGCCAGCCTTCGAACAGCCACGTGTCGACGATCCGTGTCGGCCGCTCGATCTCGAGGTAGGTTCCGCGGAACGAGCACTCCCTACCGTCCTTGGTCACGAAGACGAAGTGGTAGGCCCCTCCGACGCGCAGGTCGATCGAGCAGACCGTCATCGTGTCGTCGAATGGAGCGAACCACTGGCGCACATGCTCCGGCTTCGTCAGTACGTCGAAGACGAGTTCGATCGGAGCGTCGAACTCTCGAGTGGTGAGAATCTCGAGAGCACTCGGAAATTCGATGACTGCCGATCCATGCCGATGAGGCGTCACTGGGATTCTCCTTGTTGTTGTACGTGCTTGAGGTAGTCGTCCATCCGGTCTAGCCGGTCGTTCACCGCCTGCTCGTACTTGGACAGCCAGTCGCGCAGCGGCCGGAGGTGCTCGGGCTCCAGGCGGTACAGCCGGTGACGCCCGTCCGCCCGGCACGTGACGAGTCCCACCTCACTGAGCACCCGCAGGTGCTTTGAAACCTGAGGCTGGGACATCGAGAGGTCGGTCACGATCGCCCCGACCGCCTTCTCGCCTGCCATCAGCGCATCGAGGATCTCGCGACGATGCTCCTCGGCAATTGCCTTGAAGACATCCGGCGTCGTGGGAGCGAGAGGCACGGGTACAACATATTCCTGAAGAGGAATATGTCAAGCCAGCACGAGTGGCAGCAGCCACTGACCGGCCATGCACATGTTGCGCAGGATTGGAGCGGTCAGGGCTCCAGCAGCTCGGCGACTGCCTCGTGGCCGTGCTCCCGCGCGCTCTCTAGTGGTGTCGGGCCCCACTCGCTCCTGATGCTCGGATCGGCGCCCAGCCGCAGCAGCAGCCGGGCCATCTCGACGTCGCCGCTCTGCGCCGCCTCGTGCAGCGGGGTGAACCACTGCTGCTCGAGCGGGATGTCCAGGCGGCCGCGGGCGTTGACGTCGAAGCCGAGCTCGGCCAGCAGCGCGATCGCGTCGAGCTTGCGGCCGGACGCTGCCCAGGCCATCAGGCCGGGCCGACGCTCGCGCGCGGCTGCGGCATGCGCGCTCAGCCGCATCGCCGTGTCGCGGTCCCCAGCCAGGACGGCGGCGATGAGAGAGTTCACCTCGTCGAGCGCCGGCGGGGCGGCACCCCGGGCGACCAGCCATGCGGCCAGCTCCGGGTACCCGCTCAGCATCGCCAGCTCGGCCGGGGTGAGCCCTGCGGAGTTCCGCAGCGCAGTCGGCAGCCCGCCCGGTGCCGCGTACGGCGTGCGGAAGTCGACGCCATGCTCCACCAGCAGCCGGACCCGATCGCGCATGTCGTGCACGATCGCCCACCACAACTGCCCTCGCAGCATCTCCTGCGGCGAGTCAGCCTTGTCCCCGAATCGCGCCGCCCACGGCCCGCCGTCCCCGCCGCCGAGGCCATGCTCGAACAGGAGGACCAGGTGCCGGTCATCGCCGCCGAACTGGCGGTCATAGAGCAACTGGCCGTCGTTCGCGTCCGCGCCCGCCCCCAGCAGCAGCTCGGCCAGGGCGAATCCGTGCGGGTGCTCGTCCTCGTCCTGGCTGCCGAGCGCGCATGTCGCCACCGTGAACGGCGGGTACAGGCCGTGCCAGAGGTAGCCGGCGTTAGGGTCGCCGCCGTGCTCCACCAGCGCCCGCGCTGTGCCGAGTGTGGCCTCTTCACTGATCGCAGGGTCGTGCCGGGCGCTGGCGAGGTACAGCAGCGGCTCCCAGCCGTACGGGCCGCCCTCACGGCTGGCTAGCGCCGGGTCGGCGGCGAGCTGCGCCCGAACCGACGCTGCGTCCGCAGCGGCGGCCGCCACGTGGATGCTGGTGCGGGTCAGCTCCGGATGAGCGGCCAGCACCCGGGCAGCCCGTTCCCAGCGGGAGGGGTCGTCGTCGCCGCCGAAGCGGAGGCAGGCGAATGCCAGGAACTCATCCGCCAGACCGCAGGTCTCCTCGACCTCGTCGGGTGACCGGCGGTACCGCTCGATCATCTCCAGGTGCTGCTTGAGCCGGGCCCAGGAAGCGAACCCGTTATGCCGGGCGACGACGAGCTGGGCGCCGGTCAGAGTGACCGGGTGCGGGCCCTTCGGGTGATATTCGGCGACGAGATCCAGTGCTCCGGGTACGCCCGCGCGAGCCAGGTCGCGCAGGTCCTTTGCCTGCTTGCGGAGTTGTTCCAGGCTGGCGTCGTCGGGCAGGGAAACGGGTGGCATGAGCCAACCTCCTCTTCATCGCCTGCGGTCCGCATCGTCAGGCCGAAAGGAGGCTGGTGAGCCAGTACCGTCGGGACAGCTTGCTCGGGTGGGCTCAGCCCTGTCCGCGGACCCGGAGGCGCCCCGCGCGCCGACCCCGAGATTACGCCCCGGCGGCCCGTCGCGTGAAGGATGGCTCAGCTAGAGACGCCCGAACGAGCGATCGCGCCAGCGGGCTTATCGCCATGGGTGCTGCATGCGACAACAAGAGCAAGCGTCACCGGAATGAGGAACACGCCTATTGACAGCATGGCCAGGACATTGAAGCCGATAAGCAGCGCGGTGACGACCCAGGCAAGGACCCCGGCACCCTGCCGCCCACGTCGCCCCCAGAGCGCGTACCAAATCACGAGGGCCGCAGCCAATGGCGCTGCCGCCACCAGCAGGGCGCCCCATCCGTTCACTCCGACCAGCGTTGCCGAGCCATTGGCAACAGCTCCCGAGCTGTCGATGCTCGACGACTGGTACGCGGGCACCAGGACCGCCGCTATGACCAACCCGGCGGCCCATGCGAGCGCGCTCGCGAGTGCTATCCGCTGAACACGCCCGAACCGCCTGCCCAGCGATCCGTCAGCACTCACCGTGATCCTCCTGTGGCCATCGTAGACATACGAGCGGGCAGGAGCGCGGCGCGGTTTGGTGCGGTTCACCACAGTGGCTGCGTTCTAGCTGGAGCAATGCTTGAACCTGTGGCGCATCGGCGAATAAGGCGTCAAGAACCGCGGCTTGTTACGGACCGATCGGATTGCCGAGGAAGCAGTGCAGGTGTGCGGCGATGGCTTCGGTGTCGTCGGCTGCACCGTGGATGTAGGTGGAGGCGCGGGTGCGCAGCACTGGCAGGCCGAGGACGTAGAGTCCGCGTGTACCGGTGACCACGCCGCCGTCGTGGCGTATCTGGCCGGTGCGGTCGCGCACAGGGATGTCGAGCCAGGAGTGGTCGGGCCGAAAGCCCGTGGCCCACAGCACCGTGGTGATCTCCCCGCTGGTTAGATCGAGCTCCAGGGGCGAGCGGGGATCGATGTGGGTGGGTGCGAAGCGCTGCGGTGGCGGGAGCTCGCCGCCCAGGCCCGTCGCGGTGGCCCATTGGTCGGCCCGGTTCAGGAACCGGTTCATCTTCAGGTCGGCGAGAGCGCAGGTGTTGGCCAGGGATCCGGAGAACTGGGCCACCCCGCCTGTGATACGGCCAAGGCGGCCGACGATTCGGACCCCTTGCGCGCTGACTGAGTTGAGGTCGGTCACGATTGCGTCGCGGGTTCCGGTGAGCTGGGGAGAGGGCAGGTGGCGGGCCCGGGAGAGGTCATCGATCTGGTCGTAACGTTCGGCTAGCAGACCCGTTCGCTCCAGCCACCAGAAGATGTCGCGGCCGCGGTATGCGCGGGGCAGCCGGACGTGCTCGCTGACCGCCAGGGTGACCGGGCGACCGGACTGGTGGATCTCGGCGGCAAGCTGGACGCCGGTGGCTGAGGCGCCGACGACGAGGACCCCGCCGTCGGGGAGCTGGCCGGGATCGCGATAAGTCAGCGGGGTGAGTGTTGCGACCGGCGGCGGAATTGCGCCGGCGATGCCCGGGATCGCTGGCAGGGTGCACGCCCCCGTCGCCAGGACCACCGCCTGGGCGTGGAAGACGTCGTCATCGGCCAGGATCTCAAAGCCCTGCGGCGCGGCGCGTACGGTGCGCACCGTCGTGGCGGCGCGCACCGGCGCGTTGATGAGCCGGGCGTAGCGGGTGAGGGTGGCCACGACGTCGGCGACGGGCATGTAGCCGTCGGGGTCCTCACCGGCGTAGTTGTGGCCGGGGAGGCGGGTCTGCCAGTTCGGGGTGAGCAACCGCAGGCTGGGCCAGCGGGTCCGCCACGAGTTCGCCGCCTCACCGCGCTCGAGGACGACATGGTC
>Ga0335073_10006790_pt1 | contig 16078 bp, 12 predicted proteins | sample Lox_Sample_22_FD_207093 | JGI IMG/M metagenome (GOLD analysis project Ga0335073, IMG submission 207093) | Soil microbial communities from Loxahatchee National Wildlife Refuge, Florida, United States - Lox_Sample_2.2 | ecosystem: Environmental > Terrestrial > Soil > Wetlands | place: USA... | reverse complement strand
TCCGGCAAATGCCCGAACGTCGAATAAAACACCCGTCCCTGGCCGTAATTTTTGGTCCAGGCGACCGGAAAATCGCGATCGGTGCGGTGCAGATTTTTGGCCTTGGCGTAATCGAGCCTGCTCGCATCCAGCCGCGCCAGCACGTGAACTTTGTCGCGCGAATAGGGCGCCTTGTGGACATAAATCTCCTCGCGCAGGGTAAACGCGCGCGGGAACGCTTTCATCGCCGGAAAATCGGGATCCTCGACGATCACCGGCGCGTCGAAAACGCCCCAGGGATGGTTATCGAAATAGCCGCCAATCATCTCGCCGAACTCGGGCCAGGTGAAATAAGCGTCGTCGCCGGTGTGCGCGCCGACGAAGCCCTTGCCGTCGTCGTGCACGAAGGAGAGCAGATCCTTTTTCTGCGAATCGGTCAAATCGCCTTCGCCCGTGCCCATGAAAAAAATCGCGTCGAAATAATTCAGATTCCTGGCATTGATATTCGCGCTGAAGCCGGGCGTGCGCGGATCGTGACGCTCGATCCTGCCTTTCGTAATCAGCTGCGAATCGGTGCGGATAAAAGTGATATACGCGCCGGATTCATAGCCGAGCCGTTCGATGGTCGCCAGGGCGTGGGAAACCGAATCGTGCTGATAGCCGGTGCGCACGTCGCCGATGGCCAGCAGCTTTTTCTTGCCCGCGAACGGGTCGGCCGTTTGCGCGAAAAGCGCTCCGCCGGCGAGCATGGCGAGGATTACGTATCGACGCACGCAGTTATGATAGCTCACAACCGTTACCGGTAACGCCGGCGCCGCGGCGGGCGGGCGTCGCGCTATTGCAGTGTGATCACCACGTTTGCCTGCGTCGACAAGCCATTCACGGTTGCCAGCAGCGGCAGATCTCCGGCGCCGAGTCCCGCCGGGATCGTCACGTTGAACTGAAACAACCCGGGCGCGCTTTCCCCAACGAACGATGGCGTCACGGTTTGGCCGTTGATCATCAGATTGACCGGGTCCACCGCGGCGGCCGCGCCGGAGAAGGGTTGGCCGGCCGGCACCGCGGGATTCACCGGTCCGAAACCCAGGCCGAAGATCACGATGCTGTCGCCGGCCTTCGCCGCGACAGTCGGATAACCCAGTGCGGCGCCGGCCGGTCCCACGACGTCGTAACTGCCGCCGCCGAACGCACCCGAGCCGTCGGATCGCAATATAATCGCCGCTGCGTGTTTGCCGTCGCCGAGCAGGTCGAACGCCGGGCTTTGATCCGCCAGCGTGACCGTCCCCGTCACGGATCCATTGGCCGTAGTCACCGTCACGTTGACCATGCCGCGCGTCGCGTCGTCGGGCGCTTCCAGATTGATCAAGCCCGCTGAGACGTAGGAAAGATACGCAGGTTTGTTGTTGATGGAAACGGATGTGCCTCCAAGCGTGGTTGGATAGTTGCCATTCCAGCTCAGCGCCTGCGGCCCGGCGACCAGATTATTTCCGTAGATCGACACCCACGATCCTGGCTGGATGGTGGAAGCCGTGCTGAACAGTGGAGCGACCCCGCCCGGCAGAATCGCCGGCGGACCGGTGAGCAGCCGGATCAAACCATTGGCCCGGTCCGAGACATAGACCTTCCCGTTGGCCGACAGCAGATCGACGGGGCTGCTGAACTCGGCCTCGAGCGCCGGACCGCCATCGCCTGAATAACCGGATACTCCGGTGCCCGCGACGGTACGAATCGTCCCATTGGCAAGAACCTGGCGAATCACGTTGTTGGTGGGATCGGAGACGTACAGGGTGCCCGCGGAATCGAGGGCTACGCCGGTGGGGGTTGTCAGCTGTGCCTTGGTCGCGGGACCGCCGTCGCCCGCGTAACCGGGATTCAGCCAGACACCGGCAACGGTGGTGATGATTCCAGCCGTCGAAATCTTGCGAACCACATAATCGCCCGACGCCGCGACGTAGAGATTTCCGGCTGTATCGAAAACAAGACCAGTCGGCCCGTCGATACCCGCCTGCGTCGCGGGACCGCCCTCGCCGGACGACCCGAAGTGGACGCCGCTGCCGGCGAATGTCGATATGGTGCCGGAAGGGGTCACTTCGCGAATCCTGTTTTCGCCATAGTCGGCGATATAAAGATTGCCCGAAGAATCCACGGCGAGCGCGCGGGGCTGGTCGAGGCGCGCACTGACGGCCGGTCCGCCGTCGCCGCCATATCCGGGCAGGCCGTTGCCGGCGTAGGTGGAAATGATGCCGCCCGGCGCAACTTTTCGCACCACCGCGTTGTTGAAATCCGCGATATACAGGTTGCCCGCGCTATCGATGGCGACCCCGGCGGGCAGGCCCAGCGTCGCGCTGGTTGCGGGTCCGCCATCCCCGCTGTAACCGCCGGGGGTCGTATCGGAACCGCCGCCGGCGACGGTGGTAATCAGGCCGCTGGCCGACACTTTGCGCACGCGGCTATGGTTTCCGTCAGCGATATAGAGGTTCCCGGCGGCGTCCATCGCCAGCCCTTGCGGGTACACCAGGCCGGAGTAGACCGCCAGGACTTCATCACTCAGATTGGTGTCGAGGTAGTTGCCGGCGGCGGTCGAGACAGTGAAGAGCTGAGCGCGGCACCAGCCGGTAGTGAAGAGCAGGCCAAACCCGAAGAAACGAAGAAACCGCATAATCAGAATTTCGGCCGTGGACCGTCTTGCGAGTAGCCGCGTATACGCCTTATGCCGGCATAGAGGGATGTCAGAACCTGCGGTGATCGCGACGCAGTTTCAGAGCGCCGGTTCCCGCGCGCTTTCTCCCATTATCTGTGCCGGGCAGGCGAAAACACCGGCGTTTTTCGTCCACGGGGAATCCGGCATGCATGGATTCACAAAATTGAGCCCGGCTGGTAACCAAACCGATGCCGCCGGGTATTGCCACTAACAGGGTGCTGAGCAAACGAGGAAAGACGAATGACGGAGCTACGGGAATCGTTTCGGCAGTTGAAAAAAGCGCCCGGCTTTACCACCACCGCGGCGATCACGCTGGCGCTGGGAATCGGCGCAACCACAGCCATCTTCACCCTGGTACAGCAAGTGATGCTAAAGTCTTTGCCGGTCGCCAGGCCGGAAGAACTCTGGCGGGTGGGCGACAAGATCCGCTGCTGCAACTGGGGCGGCTATACGCAGGACAACGACGGCGATTTCTCGCTGTTCTCCTGGGAAGCCTACAAAAATTTCCGCGAGCACACGCCCGAGTTCGCGGACCTGGCCGCGCTCCAGGCTGGCAATGCGCCGCTCGGTGTCCGCCGCGCTGGATCGCAGGCCCCTGTCGATACGCGGAACGGCGAATATGTCTCCGGCAATTTCTTCCGCACACTCGGCGTGCAGCCCTGGATCGGGCGCCTGATGACCGATGACGATGATCGCCAGGGCGCGCCTCCCGTGGCCGTCATGAGCTATCACGTCTGGAGCGATAAGTACGGCTCGGACCCCTCCGTGGTGGGCGCCAGCTATCAGATCAACGGCCATCTCTTCACCGTCATCGGCGTTGCTCCGCCGGGCTTTTATGGAGCCAAGCTCGACGGAGGGGGCATGCCCGACATCTGGATCCCCGTCACCACCGAAGCGCTTCTTGATGGCGAGGCGCAGCGCCTCAAGCTTCCCAGCACGAACTGGCTCGACATCCTCGGCCGCGTGCGTCCCGGCGTGAATCCTCAATCGCTCGAAGCCAAGCTCCGGGTTGAGTTCCACGACTGGCTCGCCAGCCATGTGCCGGACATGGAGCCGCGCGAAAAACAGACCTGGAGCCAGCAGACGCTTCATCTCATTCCCGGAGGCGCCGGCGTCGCCGCGATGCGCGATCAATACCAGGCCGGACTCACGCTGCTGTTCATCGCGGCCGGGTGTGTGCTCCTGGTCGCCTGCGGCAACCTCGCGAATCTGATGCTCGCCCGCGGTTTGAAGGAGCGTGGGCAAACTTCCCTGCGCGTCGCTCTCGGCGCTTCGCGCGGCCGGCTGGTGCGTAAGGCGCTGGTCGAGTCCACGCTGCTCGCCCTCCTCGGTGGAATTCTCGGAATCGGCGTTGCTTACGCCGGCAGCAAACTCATTCTCTCTCTCGCCTTCCATTACGCCGCCGGAGCCGCCAATTACGTGCCCGTGGATGCCTCGCCGTCGTGGCCCGTTCTGCTGTTCACGCTGGCCACCTCCATCCTGACCGGCATTCTGTTCGGCATCGCGCCGGCCTGGATGACTTCGCACGTCGATCCGGTCGAAGCTCTGCGCGGCAGCAGCCGGTCCGTCCGCGGCGGCGGCTCCATTGCGCAAAAATCGCTGGTCATCGCGCAGGCAGCCATGTCGCTGGTTCTGCTCTCCGCCGCCGCTCTGCTTAGCCAGAGCCTGCGCAATCTGGAGCACCAGAATTTCGGCTTCGCCACGAACGCGCGATATCTCGTCTCCCTCAACCCCACCCTCGGCAACGACCAGCCCGAACAGATGGAGCCGCTGTTCCGCCGCATCGATGAACGCCTGCTGCGTATCCCCGGCGTGCACATGGCCGCTCCGGCCCTTTACGCGCCGATGAGCGGCGATAGCTGGAATGAAGGCATTCGCATCGCGGGCCGCCCCGAGCCCGGACCCAAAGAAGATACCGGCGCCGGCTGGGCGCGCGTGATGCCCGGCTTCTTCGAAGCGCTGGGAGCGAAAATCGCGCAGGGCCGCTCGATCGAGGAGCAGGATACTTCCACCACCCGCCCCATCGCGGTGGTCAACGAAGCGTTCGTTCGCCGTTTTTTCAAAAACCAGAACCCCATCGGCCAGCACTTCGGGATCGATCGCATTCAATACTCCCGCTCCTACGAAATCGTCGGCGTGGTGCGCGACATGCGCTACATGACCTGGGGATACAGAGATCCCATCCGCCCGATGTTCTGGGTGCCGGAAACGCAAAGCCTCAAATATGACGATCCGCGATTCAACACCTTCGACCTTTTCTCGCACTTCCTCTACAACATCGTGATCTGGGCCCCCGGTAACCGGCCCGGCCTCGAAACCGAGGTGCGAAAAGCGCTCGCCGGTATCGATCCCAACCTGGTGGTGTACGCTGTCGAACCGTACTCCACAATTCTGGCCGGCGATTTTCAGCAGCAGAACATGATTGCCACGCTCACCATGCTCTTCGGCGTGCTCGGCCTGGTGCTGGCCGCGGTGGGCCTGTACGGCGTGATGGCTTATACGGTGGAACAGCGCACCGCTGAAATTGGCGTTCGCATGGCGCTGGGCGCTGATCGCGCGAGCGTAGTCCGCATGGTGCTCCGCGGCGCCTTCTCGCAGATCGGCGTCGGACTCGGGCTCGGCGTCCCTCTCGCCATCGCCGCCGGGCGGCTCATGACCCAGCAGCTCTACGGTGTCGCCCCCTGGGATCCGCGAATGCTGACGATCGCCACTCTGTTACTGTGCGTCGCGGCGCTGCTTGCTTCCTGGATTCCAGCCGCGCGCGCAGCGAGCGTCGAGCCGATGGTCGCGCTACGCACCGAGTAGTCCTTCAGTAACGTAAGCCGTCAGGCTGGCGCTGTTCTCGGCGGTGAACGGCGTTGGCAGGATTCGCGAAATTTGGGCGGATGGGAATCTGTTTTTAAAGAGCGCGCCGAAAAGCGCCGGAAGCTCGATCTTCTCAACGCCTGCGTAGCTTTTTAACGGAACGTTGCTTCGCCCTTTTCTGCGGGTGCTTTAAAGGTTTCTTGCTGCCGGTGGCTCTCCGGGCCCTGGATCGTGCCGGCGTGTGTCTCCTCGAGACCGGGAATTTTGTCTGCGCCCCCAGCGGCACCATGAACAGGATCGCGAAGGCGAGAAGTTTTTTGAGCATGCTGGAATGAATCCGCTGTCGAGCAATAGATCGGCGCTTTACCGAACATGCTTTAGTTTAAGGGCTTTCCCCAGCAGGGTGCTGAAAGGGGACAGACTACTCTGTCCCCGCCTGTAGGTTATTCGTGCCGCGTGCGACCATGGCCGTGGACAGAGCGTCTGTCCCCTTTCAGCACCCTGCTAGCCAAGTCACCGCTATCGTCCGGGATGACGTGATTCGCGCCGTTGTATAATCACCGCGTGAATCGGCGCAGCGCATTGGCTCTGTTATCGGCGGCCGCGGTGAAGGGAATCGCCAAAAGCGACCGGGTGCTGATCGCCGGCGCGGGAATCATCGGCGCGTCCATCGCGTATCACCTGGCCCAGCGCGGCGCGAACGTCACGGTGCTCGAAAAAGAGCGCCCCGGCGCGGGCGCCACCAGCAAATCGTTCGCCTGGCTCAACTCCTTTTCGAAGCAGCCGCGGTCGTATTATGAGCTGAATTTGCTCGGCATGGCGGGATGGCGCCGGCTGGCCGCGGAGATCCCCGAATTGCGGGTCGAATGGGGCGGCAGCGTTCAATGGTCCGTCGGCCAAAGCGCGGAGCGGCTGCGGCGAAACGTCGCGCGGCTCGAACAGTGGGGCTACGCGGCGCATCTGATCGATCCGCCGGAGCTCGCGAAACTGCTGCCCGGTTTCACGCCGGGTTCGTTCGACGCGGCGGCGTTCGCCGATGCGGAAGCAACGGTCGATCCGGTCGAGGCGCTCGGCGCCATCCTCCGGGCCGCGCAGAAAATGGGCGCCCGCGTCGAGTACCCCTGCGAGGTCACCGGGATTTCGGCGGCCGGCGGCGAGGCGAAGTCGATCGCTACGACGCGAGGAACATTCGAGCTCGATTTTCTGGTGCTCGCCGCGGGCAACGATACGCCTCGGCTCGCGCGGATGGTGGAGGTGAACGTTCCGCTGAAGGAGTCGATCGGGCTGCTGGCGCACTCGGCGCCGGCTTCGCGCCTCGCCAGTCGAATCGCCGTCGCGCCGGGAGCGACCATCAAACAGAATCCGGACGGCCGCATCGTGACCGGCACCGATTTCGGCAATTCCGGAACGATCGACACCAGCCGCGCATACGGCGAGAAGCTGCTCGCCAATGCCGCGCAATTTCTGCCGGGGATCAGGGAGGCCCGGCTGGAGGTCGTAACCCTGGGTCATCGCGTGATGCCGAAAGACGATCACCCGATCGTGGGATTCACCGGCAAATGCCGGAATCTTTACGTCGCCGCGATGCATAGCGGAATGACGCTTTCGCCGGTCATTGGCCAGCTCGCGGCCGGGGAGATTCTCGACGGCGTGAGCGTCGATCTGCTGAATGATTACCGGCCGGCGCGCTTTGCCTAGCGCCGCGTTAGAGTAGACGGCTGGAGGTCCTGCCCGATGAATCTCGATTCACTGACTGCACCGATGGAGGGCGCCGATCATCGCGAGATCGGCGGCGTGAAGCTCGATATCGCCAGCGCGGGCGACGGCCGCGTGAAGCGCACCATCTACCCCGCCGGGTTTCGCTGGTCCAGGGACATGAAACCGCTGAGCGGCACCGAACTGTGCCAGCACGCACACGTCGGATTCCTGGCGCGCGGGCGCATCGCGGTTCAGTACGGCGATGGCTGCCGGCGCGATTTCACCGCTCCGCAGGTGGTCGCGATCGAGCCGGGCCACGACGGCTGGGTCATCGGCGATGAGCCCGCGGTCATGATCGAGTTTGATTTCGAGCGCGACACGGTGCGCCGCCTGGGCATGCCGGACGCGCATCGCCACTGATGGTTCAGGAAGCCAGGTTCCCTGAACCGCCATCCCGTTCGATGGTCATCGTTGATAAGATCCAGGTGAGTGAGCGAAGAAAGGCTGGAGATCCCTTCGTCGCCGGGCCTTCGCCGGGAACGGGTCCTCGAAACGCTGGTGTTCCTGTTCCTGATTGTCCCCTCGATGAGCCTGTCCTTCCTGTTAGTCCATCAAGGCAACCTCAGCTTCGTGATCACCGCGATCGCGACCATCCTGCGCGACCTGGCCCTGCTCAGCCTGATCGCGTTTTTTCTGTGGCGAAACGGGGAATCGAAGGCGCGAATCGGCTGGCGCTTCAACGGCTTCAACGACATCCTTCGTGGAGCGGCTCTGTTCGTCGTGGTGTTCTACGCCGCGGGTTACCTGGACCAGTTGCTCGTCGGCGCCGGCTTTTCCTCGCCCAAAACGCAGCTCCCCAAATTCCTGACCGCGCAGGGGTGGGTCCAGGAACTGCTCGCCGTGGTGCTGGTGATCGTGGTGGCCGTAGCGGAGGAGACCATTTTTCGCGGATACCTGATCCTGCGGATTCGCGAAGTCAGCGGAAGCACCGTGACGGCGGTGCTGCTCTCCTCGGCGATTTTCGCGGTGGGGCACGGCTACGAGGGTAGCGCGGGATTGCTGACGGTCGGATTCATGGGGCTGGCGTTCGCGCTGGTTTATGTCTGGACCAAGAGCCTGGCGGCGCCGGTGCTAATGCATTTTCTTCAGGATTTTCTAGCGATTGTCCTGGTGCCGTTGTTGAAGCACAAATAAGGGCAATAATTAACTTGACTCAGTACTGAGTTTGCGTTATTATTGAAGCATGGAAGGCGATCCGAAAACACTCCAGGAAGCGATCCAGTACTTCTCGAATCCTGAGAACTGCATGAACTACGTGGTTGCGCGTCGCTGGCCGAATGGCGTCATCTGCCCGACGTGCGGACGTTCCGACGTTCGCTTCATCTCGACGCGCCGCATGTGGGAATGTAAAGGCGAGCACGCGAAGAAACAGTTTTCGGTTAAGATCGGGACGATTTTCGAAGACTCCCCGCTGCCGCTCGATAAATGGCTTTGCGCAATGTGGCTGCTTGTTTCCTGCAAGAACGGGATCAGCAGCTATGAAATCCATCGCGACCTGGGCATCTCGCAAAAATCGGCGTGGCACATGACGCACCGCGTCCGGCTCGCCGTTCATCAGGGAACGATCGCGAAAGCGTCCGGCCACGTCGAAGCCGACGAGACATTCATCGGCGGCAAGGCCCGGAATATGCACGCTTCGAAACGTGCGCGCCGGATCACTGGGACGGGCGGTAAAGACAAGACCGCCGTGATGGGAATTTTGGAACGCAGCGCGGACGGAAAGCCGAGCAAGATCCGCGCGCTCACCGTAATTCCCAATCGCCGCAAGAAAGCAATCCAAGACGAAGTACGGAAGCATGTCGAAGCTGGAACCGCGCTCTATAGCGATGCGCTGGCATCCTATAACGGGCTGGAGCGAGAATACGCGCATCAGATTATCGACCATGCCGTGAAGTACGCGGAGGGCAACGTACACACCAACGGGCTTGAGAATTTCTGGGCGCTCCAGAAAAGGTCGATCTCCGGTACCTATGTGAGCGTCGAGCCGTTCCATCTTTTTCGCTACCTTGATGAGCAGGCGTTCCGGTTCAATAACCGGCAGGACATGACCGACAGTGACCGCTTTGATTTGGCCGTGCGCCAGATCGTCGGAAAGCGCTTGACGTGGGCCGAAGTCACCGGCAAGGTGATGGATCACCAGTCGTAATCTGACTGAAAAAGAGAAATCTCGACAGAAACGCGGAAAGCGAAAAATGTTTTAGCACTCTGGAAAACAGAGTGCTATTTTTTTGTTTGACAGATCTCTCCGCTGGAGTAGAATTGAGGATAGCCTTTGACTTATTGGGGACGGCCGTGGACCGTCCCGCGTAGGATGACGGCGTAGAGAACCTCATCCTATCGCTTTCCCCCGCAAAAGTCAAGATGCGAATCGCCGGGACAAGTGTATTCATCCGGTTAGCGAAAGGAGAAGCGAGATGTCTGTGGATACCAGTATGACGCCTTACGTCCATGTTGCCGCATTTTGTCAAACGGCATTGAATGAAGCCAACGGTGTTCTCAGTTTGATCCGGCTGATCGACCGTTATCCGATTGTCGGACAGACGAAGGAGATGCAGCCGACCACGATTAATATCACCCTCGCAGTGGTCCTCAAATCCGGCAATATGACAGGCTCCGCCACATTAAGCATCAAGCCAATGAAGCCGGATGGAAATCCAATGCCTCCACTGAACGTGCCCGTGCTGTTCGAGGGAATGGAGCGCGGCGTAGGGATCATAACGCAGATGCAATTAGCGCTCACCGAACCGGGCCTGTATTGGTTCGACGTGTTTATTGACGAAGTTGTTCTACTGACGCGTATACCACTGAGGATTCTCTACCAAGAGGGACAGCAAATAATACTGTCCCAACCTCCAACCACTTAACATTCAGTCCGGGATTGGTGATCCAAGGATTATTAAACCAAGGGAGCACGAATGGGACGAGGTCTCCGCCACGAAAGAGAACAATCGCGTTGGATTGAGGGTCCGACTCCGCAATCGCAACAGTCAGCGACTTTTTCAGAGCAGCCACAGAAAGCAAGTTTTCTGAAAAATCCGCGAGCGCATCGCCGATTGCATTCACCGCAGCTTGCACTGCGGAATCGGCGTTGCGTCTGGACTGGAAGCCTACAACCATGGCACGGCGAAATTCTGGATAGTCGACTTCGCCAGCCAGATATTTACGCACCAACTCTCGTAACTCGTTCATTGGTCTATGCCTCCGTCTGAATATCGTAGCATGGAAAGGTCGGCCATTCGTAGGAAGTTTCTAGAAGAGGGTTGGGAAGATCGTCTCAACGCCTTATACAAACCAGATCCACGTCCATACGGCGACCACAAGACGCACACCGTCTGGTGGGATGGTGATGATGTTATGGGCGAGATCCGGGAGTATGACAATCCCGGAAAGGGCGGATACCAACTCATCGTTTGCCAGTTCCGCGAAGGCGAAATACTTTGGTACGATCCCATGACGAACCCGCTGATGATCCAATAGGCAGCGCTATCTGTCCTATGAATCCCAAGTACCTCCTGTTACAACATTCGACAAAATAATCTGTAACATTTAGACGATTAAGTACTTATTACAGTTACATCCTAGGTGTTAGATTCAAGTCTACGCCCCTAGGAAACACAGAAATTACTGACGGAGTTGCGTTTTTGCCGCGTGCATCTCCCGTGAACAGCGTTATCATAGGGTTGGAATGAAGCCAGCCCATCCGCCGCCGCACCAGCCAAACGGCCAGCCGTTCGAATCCCTCGATCAGCTTTTCCGTGCCGTCATCGCCGTCCCCAAAGCCGAAATTGATCGCCGGGAAGAGGAATGGAAGCGAGAGCGCGGCAAGCCAAAGAAAAAAACCAGCCGCAAATCGCGACCCTAGTCGTCCAAGTCAATCATCCTAAGGAATTGGGAATGCGCCGCGCACCTCGCAGGTACGAGGTACGTTTCCCCGTCCTGATCCGTTAGCCAAACGTATGTATACCGATCTTCCCTCACGGGAACGCGATCAACCTCGACCGGAAACATTGTCGGCAAGCGGCATCCGCATCCATTGCACGGGATTTTTGCAATAAGCGCCGTGATTCAACGATAGCTCGCCGATCTCACTGAGTCAAGGTAGTTATTGCCCAAATAAGCGGGCTGCGCTCGGAATCCGGTGTGAATTTCTCGCGCTTAACGGGCGCCCTGCTTGGGGCCGGCCATCTGCTTGGCTGTCTTCTTTCGCTCCGCTTTTTCCTGGTACATAGCGGCGTCGGCTCGCGCGACGAGTTCGGCGGCGGTCTCGCCCGGCCGCCAGGAGGCAATGCCCACCGAGGCTTGAACGATCAGGTGACGCGTTTCACCGCCGACGGCAATATCATAGCCGCCCTCGGCCCACAGCCGCGTCGGCTCGATGCGGCGCCGCACGTCGTCCGCGCCGCAATCGAGAATCACCAGGAATTCGTCGCCGCCCCAGCGGCTGACGAGAACGTTCGGTCGAAAGAAGGAGCGCAGTTCGCTGGCGAATTGCCGCAATAGCGCGTCGCCGGCGGAATGGCCATGAAGATCATTGACCTGTTTGAACTGATCCAGATCGAAAATCGCGACGGAAAAATCGCCGCCGCGCTCGATCCGGGCCTGAATCTGACGTTCCGCCTTGTAGCGGTTGGCCACGCCGGTGACCGGATCCTGGGTGGCGATGCGCTCGACTTCATCAAGGCGGCTCTGGTAAGTCGAGACTTCGGCGCGCAGCCGCGCCACTGACTGTTCGCCGTCCTGCACCATCTTTTCGACGCAGGAGCGAAGCTGTTGCGCGCTCTTGCCGAGAGACTGGCGGACTTTGGCAAGATCGCCCAAATCCCCGATGGCCGCCAGTTGCCCGGCGAACTCTCCGAACTGGCGGGCGTAGCGCAAATCGCGCTCGCCGACGGCCTGCGTGGCTTCGGCCACGATCAGCATGATCTCCTTCACCTGGCGGGCGGTTTCACGGAGATATTCGGAAGCGGACTCGCCCCAGCCCTTCAAATCGTGTTCGATCTTCTTACCGGTTTCGGCCAGCGTATTCGGTTCGGCGTTGACACACAAGCGGTCCCGCAGATTCAGGAGATCGCGCTGGAAGTCTTCGCCGATGTGGGGGCAGATCTGGGTGGCGCTGACGCCGATGGCGGTCAGCGATGCGCGATAGGACTCGCACAGCGCGTTGGCCGACTGTTCCGCGCTCGATTCGATGTATTTCTTCAGCGAAATCATCGTTCAGCTCCCCCTGCTTGAAAAACCGCAGTCTTTTCCACCGAAATCATCATCGAAAGTCTCTCAACCGACCGACGAATGAATTAAGGTTTGATGCTTGATCTCTATGATCGGCGGATGGGGAATTTATCTACACAGGCGGCTGAGCTGGACGAATCATTTCTGCGTGTCCGCTGATTTCGGTAAACGTTTGTAAACGGGAACCTTGGCGTGTTCCGCGTGCCTAAACTGTTTCCGGCACCATCTCGATGGCGCCGCAGGGGCATTCTTCGGCGCACAAGCCACAGCCCTTGCAGTATTCGTAGTCGAACTCGAAGCGCTTGCCCGGACCGAGCTTCACCACCGCGTTATCCGGACAGAGCCCGTAGCAGTTGTCGCACTCGAAGCAGTTGCCGCAGGAAAGACAGCGGCGGGCCTCGAATAAAGCGTTGTTCTCATTCAGCCCGCCCATCACTTCATCGAAGGTCGTTTGGCGGCGAAGGAGATCAAGCTGCGGCTGAACCGTCTTCGGCGCGTCCGAATAATACCAGGTATTGAGTCGATCGAACGTCGCCAGCGCATGTTTGGGCGTCGCGGACACCGCGGCTCCGCGCAGGAAGGTGTCTATATTTTTCGCCGCCTTCTTTCCGTGACCGATGGCGAGGGTAACGGTGCGCTCCGAGGGGACCATGTCCCCGCCCGCAAAGACGTTGGAACAGCCGGTCATCATCTGTGAATTGACCTTGACCACCCCGTTCTCGATTTCCAGTCCCTGAACGTTCTTCAGAAAGCCGAGATCCACATCCTGGCCCAGAGCCAGAACCAGGGAATCGCCGGCGATGGTTTCAAACTCGCCCGTCGGCTGAGGAAAACCCTGCGCATCGAGTTTCATCTTTTCGACGACGAAGGAGCCGTCGCCCGCTTCCTTGATGGTGGAGAGCCATTTAAACTTGATCCCTTCCTCCATCGCCTCCTGCATCTCCAGTTCATGGGCGGGCATCTTTTCGCGCGTGCGGCGGTACACGATCAGCGCCTCCGTTGCGCCCAGCCTTTTCGCGGTGCGCGCGGCATCGAGCGCGGTGTTGCCCCCGCCATAGACCACGACGCGCCGGCCCAGGATCGGCGGTTCTCCGGTCTCCATCCCGCGCAGGACGGAAAGCGCGTCGAGAATCCGGCTGGCATCGCCGGCGGGGATATAGGCGCGTTTGGCGAGATGCGCGCCGACGGCCAGAAATGCCGCATCGACGCCGGTTTCGTTCATGGTCGACGCGAGATCGTCCACTTTCGTGTTCAGACAAATCTCGACGCCCATCTCCTCGATGCGCGCGACTTCCGCATCCAGAATCTGGCGCGGCAGCCGGTACTTCGGAATCCCGAAGCGCATCATTCCGCCGGTCATCGGGCCCGCTTCGAAGATGGTCACGCGATGGCCGAGACGTCGGAGATGATAAGCGGCCGACAAGCCGGAGGGGCCTGCGCCAACCACCAGAACGTGCCTCCAGGTCGGCGCCGCGGGCGCGGGGAGTTTCCAGCCCTGCCGGATCGCTTCATCGCCCAGGAAACGCTCTACCGCATGGATGCTCACCGCCTGGTCCAGCTGCGCGCGATTGCAGGCGGTTTCGCAGGGGTGGTAACAAGCCCGTCCCATGATGGCGGGCATCGGATTGTTCTGGACCAGCCGTTCCCACGCCGCGCGATAGTTTCCCGATTCAGCGAGATACAGCCATCCCTGGATATCCTCGCCCGCCGGGCAGGCGTGATTGCACGGCGGCAGACGATCCACATACACCGGGCGGCTGGTGCGCCAGCTGCCGGTGCGGTTCGCGAGGCTGGAGCCGGCGTCTAGGGTGATGGCAAATGGTTTCTGCATATCTCTACCTGTCCAGACCGAACTTCGAAACATTCCGATCCGCAATCGCCTGGATCATCGCGATACGCGGCGCATCCGGCTCCGCGCCGAATAAATGCGCAAAGCGCTTCTGAAGCTTAAGGTATTCTTCGACGGGAACCCGGCGGCGGATGGGAGTGCGGGCGGTAATCTCGCCGTACTCGCCTTCAAACAATGGGAACAGCCCCGTTTCAACCGCGAGGCGGGCGATCTTGATGGTGTCGGACGAGGCGGACCCCCAGCCTAACGGACAGGGTACGTGGATGTGGATGTAGCGTGCGCCGTGAAGCCCCATCGCTTTGGTGACTTTGGCTTCCAGATCGTGCAGGTTGGCGACCGATGCCGTGGCGACATAGGGAATCTGATGCGCCAGGGCGATCAGGGGAACACTCTTGCCTTGTCCGAATTTCGCTCCCGATTCGGCACGGTCTCCGACCACCGGAGTAGTCGCCGTGCGTGCGGCCGGCGGCGTGGCGCTCGACCGCTGGACGCCGGTATTCATATAGGCTTCATTGTCGTAACAGATGTACAGCACATCGTCATTGCGCTCGAACATTCCCGAGAGACAGCCTAAGCCAATGTCGGTAGTGCCGCCGTCCCCGCCTTGCGCCAGGACGCGAACCTGATTCCTGCCCTTCACCTTCATGGCCGCGGCGATTCCGGTAGCCACCGCGGCGGCGTTGCCAAACAGCGAATGCATCCAGGCAACCTGCCAGGAGGTCTCCGGATAAGGCGTGGAGAACACCTCCAGACATCCGGTGGCGTTCGCCACGACGATCTGGTTGTGGGCGGCCCGCATAGCCGCGTCGATGGCATAGCGGGCGCCCAGTGCTTCCCCGCAGCCCTGGCAGGCGCGATGACCACAATCCAGCCCGTTGGTGCGATCCATCCGCGCCTGAACGGTCCGCTGGGATTCGTCCAACAAACGATTGCCCACGGTAAAGGTTCCGGTCTGGTAAAACTTGATGATTTGCGTCGGCATGCGTTGCTCCTAACCGATACGGGCCGCCACCAGGCCGATATCGCGCAGAATATTCTCCGCGGCAGGCCCGGAGCGGCGCAGCTTGCTTTCCCGCTCCAGATGCCGTTGAATGATCCCGACGTTCAGGTCGAGGAAGGTCACCGGCTCCAGCTGATCCTGTTGCGCCTGTCCGATCATTTTCCGAAGCGAAGCCTTGGTTATGGCACGGCCGCCCAAACCTGCAATTACGGTATAGATTCTGGCCGAAACGCCATCGAGCGCCATGCGTACATCGGTGGCTACGATTCCGCCGATTCCGACCGCCAGGGATTTCTCCAGCACGATCACCCGCCCGGCGTTGCGCAGCGCCTCACGAACGGCCGCCAGGGGAAACGGACGAAACGTGCCCAGGCACACGGACCCGATTTTGACGCCCTCCTCGCGCAGATCATCGACAACTTCCTGAATGGTGCCATTGACCGATCCGAGCGCCACGACGATGGTGTCCGCGTCTTCGGTTCGATAACGCCGTAACAAGCCGCCCGAGGCGCGCCCGAACTGTTCGCGGAATTCTTCGCTCAATACCGGGATCCGCTCCAGCGCCCGCAGTTGTTTGTGATGGGAAAGGTAGCGGACTTCGGTGAACGCTTCCGGGCCGACCATGGCGCCAATCGACATCACCTGGTCCGGGTCCAGCGCCTGGCGCGGTTCAAAGCGCGGGAGATACGCGTCCACCTGTTCCTGGGTTGGTAAATCGACCCGCTCGTAGGCGTGCGTCAGAATGAAGCCATCGATA
>Ga0335073_10006789_pt1 | contig 16080 bp, 15 predicted proteins | sample Lox_Sample_22_FD_207093 | JGI IMG/M metagenome (GOLD analysis project Ga0335073, IMG submission 207093) | Soil microbial communities from Loxahatchee National Wildlife Refuge, Florida, United States - Lox_Sample_2.2 | ecosystem: Environmental > Terrestrial > Soil > Wetlands | place: USA... | reverse complement strand
CCGCGGACCGCGCGCAGCCCGGCCATGCAGGCGGCGAACGCGCCGACACCCGGCACCACCAGCCCGTCGGCGTTCAGCGCCGTCTCCGGGTCGGCGGTCACCTCCGCGTCGGCCCCGGCCCGCTGCAGCGCCCGCTGCGCCGAGCGGAGATTGCCGAAGCCGTAGTCGAGCACCGCCACCTTGCACCGCACCCGCCCAGGTTAACCGCGCAGCGCGCTCACCAAGACGTGGCGTCTCGCCGGGCGCTCATGGTCAGCGGGGGCCGACGGTAGATGAGCCCGGTCGTCCCGTTGCCGACCACCGCGCCGGGTATCAGCTCGAGCGGTCCTCGCTCTGTTCTCTCAGCTGCCGACCGGAGCGGCGAGGTACTTGCCCAGGTTGTCGAGTATCCAGGCGGTGCCCTCCTCACGGTCCTCGGGCTTGTCGATGCCGTCGAGGAACGCGCCCTGCTCGGTGTAGGTGAGCTTGGTCCCGTCCTGGTCGGGCACGATCTCGACGGTGGTCAGGGACACCGACATCCGGTCGTCCCCGGAGTACATCTCGTAGCTGTACACGATCCGCTGGTCGGGCACGATGTCGTAGTACAGGGCGTCGTAGCTGTACCGTGTGCCCTCCGGGGTCAGGCCGCCGAACCGTTCGTGCCCGCCCACGCGGAAGTCCATCTCGTAGTCGGCGCCCTCGTCGGACTTATAGTCCGGGTCGTCCAGCCAGACACTCTTCGCGGCCGCATCGGCCCAGGCCCCGAAGACCTTGGCCGGGCTGGCGGGGTACCGGCGCTCGATGACGAAGGTGGTGTGATTGACGCAGCGATCGGTCATTCTGATCTCTCCTCGGGTTCGTCCCGTAGCGGGCCGTTGTCATCGTGGGGGATGTGCGGCGGACTGCTGGCCGCATCGGCCAGGTGGTCGCCGAGGCGGTCCAGGCGGCGCTCCCAGAGCGTGCGCCGCTCGGAGATCCACGACTCGGCCGAACGCAGCGCCGGCGGGTTGATGGCGCAGGTTCGCGTGCGGCCGGTCTTCTGCGACCGGACCAGGCCGCTGGCTTCCAGCACCTGCACGTGCTGGACGACCGCGGCCAGGGACATCGCGAGCGGCCTGCCGAGCTCGCTCACCGATGCCGGTCCCTGGCTGAGCCGCTCCAGCATGAGCCGCCGGCCCGGGTCGGCCAGGGCGTGGAAGACCCGGTCCAGGTCGGCCACTTGGTTAAGCATACACTTGAGTATGCCAGGACGACTCATCAAGAGTCAAGTGAACACTTCAGCTTTGGCCTCAACCCGCCCGCCAGTCGCCGGGCACCCCGCTGCGGCCAGCCGCCGCCGCCACCAGCAGCCCGGGCACCCCGCCGCGGCCAGCCGCCGCCGCCACCAGCAGCCCGGGCACCTCACAGGCGCCAGCCGCCGCGGAGCCGGGATAATCGCGAGATGAGAGTTGTCGTCCTGGCCGACATTCACGCCAACCTGCCTGCCCTGGACGCGGTGCTCGACGAGCCCGACGTCGCCGGCGCCGACGCGGTGGTCCTGCTGGGCGACATCGCGCTCGGACCGATGCCCGTGCCGACGCTGGACCGGCTGGCCGCGCTCGGTGACCGCGCGGTGTGGGTGCACGGCAACTGCGAGCGGGAGATGGTCACCGCGTTCGACGGCGGCGAGGTTCCCGGGCCGTACGCCGCCGACGCCATCGCGAGCGCGGCGCTGATCGGCCGGGAGCACCGGGACCGGCTGGACCGCATGCCCCTGACGGTCACCCTGGACATCGACGGGCTCGGGCCGACGCTGTTCTGCCACGCCTCCCCCCGCCGTGACGACGAGATGCTGCTGGTCGACAGCCCGCCGCAACGCTGGGCCGCCGCGCTGGACGGTGTCGACGCCGCGGTCGTGGTCTGCGGCCACACCCACATGCCATTTGACCGGCTAGCGGGCGGGCGCCGGGTCGTCAACCCCGGCAGCGTCGGCATGCCCTACGGTCACCCGGGCGCCGGCTGGGCGCTGCTCGGCCCGGGCGTGACGCTGCGGCAGACCCGCTACGACGCCGAGGCGGCGGCCCAGGTCATCGGCGCCAGCGAGCATCCCGGCGCGCGGGCGTGGGCGGCCGAGTACGTGCTGAACCACTACTCCGCCACGGAGGCACTCGAGGCGTTCACCGCGATCGCTCGCAGCCAGGCCGGACCGGGCTGACCGCGGCGGCGGGAGAGGCCGTTCAGGGCCGGTTCTTGATGCCGACCCCGCACAGGTGCCATCCGACCCCGAGATCCTCGACGGCCGTCTCGGCGGAGGCCAGCCTGAGCACGGGTTCACCGCCGCCACCCGGGTCGGTGTCGCGGAGCGGGTTGTCCAGGTCGGGCCGCCACTGCGCGGGGGAGACCAGGCCGGGCTCTACCAGCGTGAACCCGTCGAAGAATCGTGCGATGTCGGGGCGGTCGCGCGAGATCAGCGGTGTGTTCCAGTGCAGGTCCTGGGTCATGCGGAAGAGCCCCTCGGCCGCTTCGGGGTGGGCTTCGCGGGTCATGTGGCTCAGGGCCAGGTAGCTGCCTGGTACCACCGCGTCCCGGAACTGCCCGACCACACCCCACGGGTCTTCCTTGTCCCACAGGCAGTGCAGGACGCACATGAACATGATCCCGACCGGCTGGCTGAAGTCGAGCGTGCCGCGGACCCGCTCGTCGCCCAGCACCTGCTGCGGTTCGCGCAGATCCGCCCGGAGCGTGACCACGTCGGGGCCGGCCATCAGCGCCGCGGCATGGGTCGAGACCAGCGGATCGATGTCCACGTAGACGACGCGCGCCTCGGGCGCTACCCGCTGGGCGATCTGGTGGGTGTTGGCCATGTTCGGCAGGCCTGAGCCAAGGTCGAGGAACTGGCGGATGCCCTGGCCGAGCATGTAGTCCACCATCCGCTGCAGCAGATGGCGGCTCTCGATGGCGCTGTCGGCGCCGGCCGGCACGCCCAGCCCGCGCACCATCGCGTTGGCCGCCTCGGACGCCTGCCGGTCGACCGCGAAGTTGTCCTTGCCGCCGAGCTGGTAGTTCCAGATGCGGGCCGTGTTGGGATAGCGCACGCCGATCGGGTCATCGGGATCCGGCTCGGGGGGCGCGGACGGCTCGGCTGGCATCAGGTATCTTCCTCCGCGTGTCGCAGGGCATCTCCGATGATAAGGGGACGGGCGGGCGGAGGCTCAGAGCACGCCTTTGGTGCTCGGGATGCCCGCCGAACGGGGGTCCGGGGCCGCGGCGGCACGCAGCGCCCGCGCGAACGCCTTGAACTGGGCCTCCACGATGTGGTGCGGGTTGCGTCCCGCCAGCACGGTCAGGTGCAGGCAGATTCCCGCCGTCATCGCGAGCGATTCGAAGAAGTGCCGGGTCAGCGTGGTGTCGTAGCTGCCGATCATGGGCGGCATCGGTTCCGGCTCGGCGTGCACGGCGTACGCCCGGCCGGACAGGTCCACCGCGGCCCGGGCCAGGGTCTCGTCCAGCGGGACCAGCGCGTCGCCGAACCGGCAGATCCCCGCCTTGTCCCCGAGCGCCTCGCGCAGCGCCTGGCCGAGCGCCAGCGCGGTGTCCTCCACGGTGTGATGAGCGTCGATCTCGGTGTCGCCCCGGGCCCGCACGGTCAGGTCGAGGCAGCCGTGCTTGCCGAGCTGGGCGAGCATGTGGTCGAAGAACGGCACCCCGGTCTGCGCCTCGGTCAGTCCCGTGCCGTCCAGGTCGAGCTCGACCAGGACCTGGGTCTCCTTGGTGACGCGCTCCACGCGCGCGGTGCGGCCGCCGGTCACGCGAGCACCTCGCCCAGCGCGGCCCGGAACGCGGCCATCTCCTGCGCGGTCCCGATGCTCACCCGCAGCCAGCCCGGCGGTCCCGCCTCGCGGATCAGCACCCCGCGGTCCAGCAGCCCCTGCCAGACCGCATGCCGGTCGCCGAACGTGCCGAACAGCACGAAGTTGGCATCGGAGTCCGCGGCGGCCAGGCCGCGCGAGCGCAGCCAGCTCACCAGCTCGTCGCGCTCACCGCGCAGCGCCGCCACCGTGGCCAGCAGCTCGCCGGCGTGCGCGAGCGCGACCCGGGCCACCGCCTGGGTGATCGCGGACAGGTGGTAGGGCAGCCGCACGATCTGCAGGGCGCCGACGACCTCGGGCGAGGCGGCGAGGTAGCCGACCCTCGCCCCGGCCAGCGCGAACGCCTTGGACATCGTCCGGGTGACGACCAGGCGCTCATGCCGCGGCAGCAGGTCCAACGCGGTGGCGCGCTGATCGCGCGCGAACTCCGCGTAGGCCTCGTCCACCACGACCATGCCCGGGGCGGCCTTGCACACCTCCTCGATCGTGCTCAGCGGCAGCGCCGTGCCGGTCGGATTGTTCGGCGAAGCGAGGAACACCAGGTCGGGCTGGAGCTCGCGGACCGCGGCCACGGCGCGGTCCGGGTCAAGCCCGAATCCGTCGTCCCCGGCGTCCCGGGCGCCCGGCACCCAGCGGGTCGCCGTGATCTGCGTGATCACGGGATGCATCGAGTACGACGGCTCGAAGCCGAGGGCGGTCCGGCCCGGGCCGCCGAAGGCCATCAGCAGCTGCTGCATGACCTCGTTGGAGCCGTTGGCGGCCCAGACCTGCTCCCGGGTCAGCCCGTGCCCGAGATAGCTGGCCAGGTCGTCGCGCAGGCCGGTGGCGTCACGGTCGGGATACCGGTTGAGCGTGCCCGCCACGGCGGCCACGGCATCGGCTATCGCGCGCGCCAGCGCGGGCGACGGCGGGTACGGGTTCTCGTTGACGTTGAGCCGGACCGGGACGTCGGGCATGGGTGCCCGGTACGCTTCCCGGCCGGCGAGATCGTCCCGCAACGGCAGGGCCTGGCCGGTTCTCACCCGCCAAGCCTAATGGGGATGACCGGGTCGTCGATGCGGCGGACTCGGGGCCCGGTGGCCGCGGGCAGGTAAGCACTCTGTGAGCCTCATTAGGCCGTGACGGGCCGCCGGCCGCCCGCTTCAAGTGCCACAGGGCTGTCTATACGCTGTGATAATGCCCGATTCCGCCGTCGTGGCCCCCTCGGCCCGGCGACCGCGCGCCTGGCTGTTCCGGCCCTCGCCGGGTGAGTCCGCCCCGTCGCCCTGGCGGGTGAGCTGGTCGGTCCCGGCGGCCATGCGGGCCGTGCGCGCCACGATCGTCATGCCCGCGCTGTTCGCGCTGACCTACAAGGTCATCGGCGACCTGCAGATGGCCACGTTCGCCGCCTTCGGCAGCTTCGCCACGCTGGTCCTGGCCTCGTTCGGCGGGAGCAGGCGGGACAAGGCCGTCGCGCATCTCCAGCTCGCCCTGGTCGGCAGCGCGGCGCTGATCATCGGCACGGCGGTCAGCGGGAACGCCTGGCTGGCGGCGGTCGTGACCGTCCCGGTGGCCTTCGCCATCTTCTTCGGCGGGGTGGCCGGGCCGAATGCCGCCTCCGGCACCACGGCCGCACTGCTCGCCTACGTGCTGCCGGTGGCCACCCCCCACGGCACGATCGCCGAGATCCCGTCCCGGCTGGCAGGCTGGTGGCTGGCGTCGGTGGTGGGCACCGCGGCGGTGCTGCTGCTGTCGCCGCGCTCGCCGGGAGACCGGCTCCGCGCGGCCGCGGCCGCCTCCGCGAACGCGCTGGCCAGCCACCTGTCGGCGGTCGAGCGCGGTGACGCGACACCGGCCGACCTGCAGGCCGCCATCGCGGCCAAGCACCAGCTCCTGAACCTGTTCAGCACCACGCCGTACCGCCCGACCGGACTGGCCACCGCGGACCAGGGCCTGGCCAACGTGGCTCAGATGCTCGAGTGGGTCACCTCGCTGACCACCGACGTCCTGGACGGCGGCGCGAGTACGCCGAAGGCAGCGGCCGACCGCGAACTGCTTGACGTCACCGCCCGGGTCCTTGCGGACGTGGCCTTGCTGCTCAGCGACCGGGACGTCGCGCTCGAGGACGTGGCGCGCGACATCGGCCGGCTGGAGGAGGCCCGGGCGGCCAGCTCCGTGCAGCAGGCGGTATCGGGTGACCCGGGCGACGCCAACGCCGCCGCCCGGCACGCGGTCCACGCGCAGACGATCGCCGTGGCCGCGCGGAGCACGGTCGCAGACGCCTTGATCGCCGCCGGGAGGGCCGATCCCGAGACGGTAGCCGCGCAGCGCCGTAGCTGGTACGGGCAAGCGGGGAGCCAGGACGGGCCGCTGACCGCGGGGAGGCTGGGCGGCCTGGTCGGCGCGGCCCGCCTGGCCGCCCGGCACGCCGATCCCCGCTCGGTGTGGTTCCGCAGCAGCCTGCGCGGCGCGGTGGCGCTCGCCGCCGCGGTGCTCGTGGCTGACGTGTCCGACGTCCAGCACGGTTTCTGGGTGGTGCTCGGCACGCTGTCGGTGCTGCGCACGAACGCCGCGGCCACCGGGGCGACCGTGCTGCGGGCGCTGGCCGGCACCGTGGTCGGCTTCGCGATCGGCTCCGCGCTGATGCTGGCCATCGGCACCAACCCCACCACGCTGTGGATCGTCTTGCCGGTCGCGGTCCTGGTGGCGGCCTACACGCCGGGCACCGCGCCGTTCGCGGTGGGGCAGGCGGCGTTCACGGTCACGGTGATCGTGCTGTTTAACCTGCTGGTCCCGGCCGGCTGGAAGGTGGGCCTGGTCCGGGTCCAGGACGTCGTCATCGGCTGCGCCGTAAGCCTGGTCGTGGGGTTGTTGTTCTGGCCGCGGGGCGCCGGCGCCGCGGTCGGCGACGACCTGGCCGGTGCCTTCCGGGCCGGCACGGCGTACCTGACCCAGGCGGTGGACTGGGCCCTCGGCCAGCGCCACGCCGCACCGGACACGGCGGTCGCGGCGTCCTCGGCCGGGATCCGCCTGGACGACGCGCTCCGCCTGTACCTGGCCGAGCAAGGGACCAAGCGCATGAACAAGCGTGACCTGTGGGCCCTGGTCCTGGCCACGACGCGGCTCCGGCTCACCGCCACGTCGCTGGCCGGCTTGTGTGCCTACTGCCCGCCGCTCGGCCCGGGCGCGCCGGGGTCTCTGGACGGCGACGCCGAGCAGGTGGGGGCGCTCCGGCGCCTGACCGCCGACCTGGCCGATTTCTACCAGGGAGTCGCCGTCGAGGTCAGCGCCCCCCGCGGCAAACCGATGCCTGCCGTACCGGTCCCCCCCAGCCTGGACGCGGCGCAGGCCGCCGGGAGCGCCGACGGCAGGTCAGGCCCGGACGGGGCGGGCGGGGCGGGCGGCACCGCGGCGCTGGCGTCCAGTCAGCCGCATGCGCTGTGGGTCCGCGAGCAACTACGAGACCTCGTCGCGCACGCGAGCGACATCACCGCGCCTGCGGAGCACGTGGCTCAGCTGCGACGTGTTCCATGGTGGCGCTAGCCGGGTCCTCGCCCGACCACCGTTCCCGGATCGCCATCGCCACCAGGCCCGGCACCAGGTCGGTGCAGCGGCGCAGCACCCAGGCCGTGCCCCGGGTGGCCAGCCACCCGATCTCGGCCAGGCGGGTCGGCGGCGGGCTGGACGGCTCGGGATCGGGCCGGATCCCGGTCGGCAGGCCCGCGGCGGCGATCTGGTCGTAGAACCGGCAGGCGATGAGCCGGTGGCCGCGCTCGTTGGGATGCAGCCGGTCCACGGCCCACATCGCCGGGTCGTGGGTGTGCCGCCCCCGCCGCCCGGCCCGCCTTCCCGGCGCACCGGGTCGCCGATGCCCAGCGTGATCGAGTCGCCCAGGGCGACGAACGTGGTCATGCCGGCACCCCCACGGCGCTTGTGGTCCGGAGAACTGCCTCGTAGTGGCCGATCAGCTCATCGCCCAGGGCCGGCCAGCTCCGGCCGAGCACCCGCCGCCGGGCCGCGCGGCCCTGCTCGGCGCGCAGCCCGGGGTCGGCGGCCAGCCTGGCCACCGCGCTGGCCAGCGCGCCCGGATCGCCCGGCGGTACCAGGAACCCGGTCACGTCCTGGCTGACCAGGTCAAGCGGCCCGCCGACGGCCGGGGCGACCACCGGCAGCCCGCTGGCCGCGGCCTCCTGGAGAGTCTGGCCGAACGTCTCGTGCGGGCCGCTGTGCACGAACACGTCGAGGCTGGCGTAGATGCTGGCCAGCTCCTCCCCGTGACGCTGGCCCAGGAACACGGCGGCGGGCATGGCCCGGCGCGCCGCGGCCTCGGCCGGGCCGGAGCCGACGACCACCAGGCGCACCCCGGGCAGCGTCGCCACCTCGCTGAGCAGCTCGACCCGCTTCTCCGGCGCCAGCCTGCCCACGTAGCCGACCAGCACCTGTCCGCCGGGCGCGAGCTCGGCCCGCAGCCGCTCGCTGCGCTTGGCCGGGTCGAACCGGGTGGTATCCACGCCCCGGGCCCACAGCCAGACCCGCTCGATGCCGTGCTCATCCAGGTCCGCGGCGGCCGCGGTGGACGGGGCGAGCGTCCGGTCGGCGGCGTTGTGGATCCGGCGCAGGCGGCGCCACGCGGCGGCCTGGCCGGCCGGGCCGAGCCGGTACGCGCGGGCGTAGCCGGCCACGTCGGTCTGGTAGACGGCAGCCATCGGCAGCCGCAGCCGGGCCGCGGCCACGGCCCCGCCGCCGCCCAGGACGAAGGGGCTGGCCAGGTGCACGAGCTCGGCGCCGTGGCCGGTCAGCGCCGCGCGCAGGCCCGGGCCGGCCGGGGCGATCCGGAAACCGGGGTAACAGGGCATCGGCAGCGACGGCACCCGCACGACCGGGTAGGGCAGGGCGCTGTCCGGCCAGGGCAGCGCCTCGGCCGGGCGGGGCGCGATGACCAGCGGCTGGTGACCTCGCCGGACCAGGTGCTCGGCCACGCGCAGGACGCAGTGAGCGACGCCGTTCACGTCTGGGGGGAATGACTCGGTGATGACCGCGATCCTCACGATCACACAGTGCAACAGGCGATGTCCGAAAACGGCTTCGACGCGATGACGACGCGGATAACTGTGGCTGACATCTGCGCTACGTGCGGCCACGGGGCACGCGGGCGCGGACCGCGTTCACGTGCGCGGCCAGGTCCTCGGCCCCGCCGAGCGCGTCGATATGCGGGGCGACGGCGGCCAGCGCCGCGGCGTCGTACTCCACCACGTGGATGCCGCGCAGGAAGGTCAGCACCGACAGCCCCGCGGAGTGCCGGGCGGTCCCGCCGGTGGGCAGCACGTGATTGGAGCCCGCCAGGTAGTCGCCGAGCGACACCGGCGCGTACCGCCCGACGAACACCGCGCCCGCGTTGCGGACGCGCCAGGCCAGCTCAGCGGCCTGTTCGGCCTGAATCTCCAGGTGTTCCGGCGCCCAGGCGTCCGCGACCGCTAGCGCGGCGTCGACGTCATCCACCAGCACGCACGCGGACTGGCCGGCCAGGGCCGCCTCGATCCGGTCCCGGTGCCGCGCCCCGGCGACCTGGCTGGCCAGCTCGGCGTCGGTACGGTCGGCGAGTCCGGGATCGGTGGTGATCAGCAGGCACGCGGCCAGCGGGTCGTGCTCGGCCTGCGCGACCAGGTCCGCCGCGACGAGCGCCGGGTCCGCCGACCGGTCCGCGATGATCGCGATCTCGGTCGGGCCGGCCTCGGCGTCGGTCCCGACGGCGCCGGCCAGCAGCCGCTTGGCGGCGGCGACGTAGACGTTGCCGGGGCCGGTGATGACGTCCGCGGGCGCGCAGTCCGCAGTGCCGTAGCCGAGCATGGCGATCGCCTGCGCGCCGCCCGCCGCGTGCACCTCGGTGATGCCCAGCAATGCGCACGCGGCGAGCACCGCCGGATGCGGCAGGCCGCCGTGCTCGGATTCCGGCGGCGAGGCTACGGCGATCTCGGCGACGCCCGCCACCTGCGCCGGAATCACGTTCATGACCACCGAGGACGGGTAGGCGACCAGGCCGCCGGGCACGTAGACGCCGGCCCGCCCGACCGGCACATAACGTTCGGTCACGGTCGCGCCGTCGGCGACCTTGGTGACCACGTCCGGCGGCCGCTGCGCCTCGTGGACCAGCTGCGCTCGCCGCGCCGCCTCCTGCAGCGCCGCGCGCACGTCCGGGGCGAGCCCGGCCAGCGCGTCAGCCAGGGCCCGGCGCGGAACCCTGGTGGTGGCCAGGTCCACCCCGTCGAACCGCTTGGTCTGGTCCCGGACCGCGGCCGCGCCCCGCTGGCGAACGTCCTCGCAGACCGGCCGCACCGTCTCCACCGCCGCGTCGACGTCCAGCCGCGCGCGCGGCAGCACGCCGTCCAGCCGCGTCCTGCTGAGGCTGGCGGCGGCCTGTCCGCGCAGATCGACCCGGGTAAGCACCTGGCCAGCCTAGTGGCTAGCCGGCCGCCCCCCGTTCGATGAACCGAAGCCGACATCTGGGCGGACAAACTCCGAAAAGCCCGGGGCCGCCGTTGGCCCGGTGAGTCACGGGCAGCGAGGATGAGAGGGTGAGATGGATCGAACTGGACGGAGCGGTCAACGTCCGGGACCTTGGCGCGCTGGCCACCGATGACGGCCAGGTCACGGCCCCCCATCGGCTGCTGCGCGGCGACAACCTGCAGGATCTCTCGCCGTCCGACGTGCGGACGCTGGTCACGGACATCGGCGTGACCACGGTCGTCGACCTGCGCAGCCCCGGGGAGGTGGCGTCCGAGGGACCCGGGCCGCTGACCCGCGTCGGGTTCGTTCGCCACGCGTACCACTCGGTACTGCCCGAGCAGGGCACCGCTACCGATGCCGCCGCCGATCCGCTGGCCAACCGGCGCGACGGGGCCAGGTCCCGGTACCCGGGCGACATCAGGTGCGGTTACTACCTCGGCTACCTCGAGGACCGGCCGGAGCAGGTGGTCGGGGCGCTGCGCAGCATCGCGCACTCGACCGGCGCGGCGCTGGTGAACTGCGCCGCGGGCAAGGACCGGACCGGCGTCGTGGTCGCGCTCGCGCTCACCGTCGCCGGCGTCAGGCGGGAGGCCGTGGTCGCCGACTACGCGGCGAGCGCCGAGCGCATGGAGGCGATCCTGGGCCGACTGCGCGCGTCGAAGACGTACGCCTGCGACGTCGACTCCACCCCCGCCGCCGAGCAGGCGCCGCGCCCGCAGACCATGGCCGCGTTCCTGGACCAGCTTGACTCGCGCTACGGCGGGGTGCGGGGGTGGCTGGCCGAGCGCGGGTTCGGTTCCTCCGACGTCAGCGCGCTGCGGGCCAAGCTGGTCGCCTGACGATCAGCCCGTCACGTCACGGCGGCGGATACCGGGCGATGATGCCCTGCCACGGGCCGAGGACCCGCTCGGCGGCGACTTCCGCCCCGAGTTCCCCGGCTGCGGTGCTGAGCAGGACCTCGCCCGCGGGGCAAGGCACGACGGCGGGCTGGTCGGTGAGGTTGGCCGCGACCACCAGGCCGCCGACGCGATAGGCCCAGTGTCCTTCGGCCGCGGGCAGGATCTCGTAGGGAGCGATCCCGCCGCCGAGTTCCGCGCGTCGCAGGGCGAGCAGGCTGCGGCAGAACCCGAGCACGGAATCCGGGTCGCGGTGCTGGTCGGCAACGTTGCAGGCGGCGGCGTCGCCGAGCGGGAGCCAGGGCGTCACGCCCGGGGCGGTGAAGCCGCCGGTGCGCGAGGCGTCCCACTGCATCGGGGTCCGGGCCCGGTCCCGGCTGCCGTTCCAGGCGACACGGTCCCGCGACATCGCGTCCCGCCGCAGCTCGGGCGGGACCATGACGTCGGGCATCCCGATCTCGTCGCCGTAGTACAGGACGGTCGTGCCGGGCAGGGTCGCCAGCACCAGCAGCGCGAGCCGGACCTTGCGCTCGTCTCCCCCGCACCAGCGGGTAGCGAACCGGCCGACATCGTGGTTGGACGCGGTCCACACCGGGCACGCCCCGGCGGGCAGCCTGGCCAGCGTCGCCCCGACGATCTCGGACAGCTCGCGCGCGGCGAACGGCGCGAAGACGAACGGGAAGTTGAACGCGAGCTGCAGCTCGTCGTCGTGCCCGTAGTACGCGGCGAGCCGGCCGAGGTCCCCCACCCAGGTCTCGCCGAGCAGCAGCCGCGGCGGCAGGTACCCTTCGGCGATCTTGCGCCAGTCCCGGTAGACGCCGTGGGTCTCCGGACGGTTCTGGCTGAACGCCGGCCGCTGGCCGAACCGGCCCGCCATCGGGCCCGAGCCGGTGGCCGGAGGGTCATCGCGCAGCTCCGCGTCCTTGTACAGGCCGTGCGCCACGTCGACGCGGAACCCGGCGACCCCGCGGTCGAACCAGAACCGGAGGATCTCGCGGAACTTCTGGTGCACTGCGGGCTCGTGCCAGTTCAGGTCGGGCTGGCTGTCCAGGAACAGGTGCAGGTAGTACTGGCCGGTCGGCTGGTGCCAGGCCCACGCGCTGTGCCCGGTGGCGTCCAGCCAGTTGTTCGGCGGCCCGCCGCCCGGCGCCGGATCGGCCCACACGTAGTAGTCCCGGTGCCGGGCGTCCTGACCGCTCGCGGCGTCGATGAACCAGGGGTGGGCGCTGCTGGTGTGGTTGGGCACCAGGTCGAGCAGCACGCGCAGCCCGCGCGCGCCGGCCTCGGCGATGAGCCGGTCCATGTCCGCCATCGTGCCCAGCTCGGGATGCACGCCCAGGTAGTCGGAGACGTCGTAGCCCCAGTCCTGGTCCGGGGACGGCATGGTCGGCGACAACCAGATCCCGTCCACGCCCAGCCAGGACAGATAGTCGAGGCCGGCGATGACTCCGTCCAAGTCACCGTAGCCATCTGCGTCGGTATCCCGCCACGACCGCACGTACAGCTGGTAGAGCACGGCGCCCTGCCACCACCGGCGCCCGCTGACGCTCTCGTCCATCTGCCTCCTGACCTCAGGGCCGCCCAGCCTACGCTGGCGCGACGTTCGCTTGCTTTAACCGGGCACGGAGCCGACACTGGACGCGTGAGCCCGGTCGCCATGCTGATTCTCGCCGTCGCGCTGCCCACGGCAGCGTGCTTCGCGCTCGTCTACGCGTGGCGCGGGGCCGGATGGCTCGGCGAGGTGCTGGCCCGCCGCAAGGCCCAGGCCGCGCCCCCCGAGCCGATCGGCCGGCTCGAGGCCGACCTGCGCCGGCTGCGCGCCGAGCTGGAGGCCACCGAGACCCGGGCCGGCCTGACCGCCAAGCACCACCGGGTGCAGGCGCTGCGCGGCGCGTACCTGGACGCGCTGGGCACGGCCTGCGAGCGGCTGGAGGTCAGCCCGCCGTCCGGCGGTGACCGCGCCCCGCTCACCGAGATCTACCGGGTGGAGGCCGCGCTGCGGCAGCGCGGTCTCGACGTGCGCCGGGACGTGCCGGAAACGGCCGCGCACTGAATGCGAGGCAGGGCATCGCGCAGCCCGGGCCGCCCTCCGGACCTGATCCGCGTGCTGGCGGTATCCGACGAAATCGACGAGGCGCTGCTGGCCGACGCGAGCGCGGTACGCGGGGTCGGGCTGATCCTGGCCTGCGGGGACCTGTCCCTGGGGTACCTGGGCTCGCTGATGAACGCGCTGGAGGTTCCGCTGGCCTTCGTGCCGGGCAACCACGACCCGGATCTGTCCGGCTACCGGACCTCCCGCGCGGGCCTGACCCTGCGGGCCGGCATGCCGGCCCGGCTGCCCTGGCCGGATGGTGCCGTGAACGCCGACGGCCGCGTGGTCGACGTGGGCGGGCTGCGCGTGGCCGGCCTCGGGGGCTGCCTCCGCTACTCGGGCGGCCCTAACCAGTACACCGACCGGCAGCAGGCCCGGCGGGCCCGGCGGCTGCGCGGCCGGGCCCGGTGGCGCAGGCTGCGCGACGGCCGCGGGGTTGACGTGCTGCTCACGCACGCCCCGCCGCGCGGCGCCGGCGACGGCGAGGATCCGCCGCACCGCGGGTTCACCGCGCTGCACGGCCTGGTGGCCGCCGTCCGCCCGGCGGCGCTGCTGCACGGCCACGTGCATCCCTACGGCGCGCCGGTCCGGCCCGGCCGGCTGGGACGCACCATGGTCTGCAACGTGACCGGGTGGCACGTGCTCGAGATCGGTCCGGGCACCGGCCGGGCCGAACTCCTTCCCGCCGCGCAAGCCCGGGCTCGAGGCCATCGCGATGCCCGCTGACACCGGCTTCCCCGTCGCCGACGTGGAGAACGACTTCCAGCGCGCCCGGCGCCGCCAGGTACTGGCCCGGCTGGCCCACCGGCTGCGCCGCGAGCCGGACGACGTCAGCCTCATCCTGCCGTTCGACGAGGTCGTCGCCGCCCTGGGCCGGCGCGGCGAGCGGCGGCTCGGGCTGCAGACCATCCAGCTAGACACGATCGTCGGCACCCTGGACTCCACCCGTGACTTCGACCGCCGGTTCCGGCCCACCAGCGGCCGGGTCAGGGAGCGGTGGGAGCGGCTCGCGCTGGCCCAGCGGCGCGGCGAGCCGATCCCGCCCATCGACGTGTACCGCGTCGGCGACATGCACTTCGTGATCGACGGCCATCACCGGGTCTCCATCGCCATAGCCACCGGCGCCAAGACGATCGAGGGCTACGTGACCGAGGTGCTGACCCAGCTGCCGCCCACCGGCATCCGCGGCCGCCGCGACCTGCTGGTCAAGAGCTACGAGCGGATCTTCCGCGCCCGGGTGCCGCTGCCCGCGCCGGACCTGGCCAAGATCACGGTGACGGACCCGTGGTCGTACGCGGTCCTCGGCGAGATGGTCGAGGCCTGGGGCTTCCGGTACATGCAGGACCAGGGCCGGTACCTGGGCCGCGCCGAGGTCGCACGGCAGTGGTACGCGCAGGAGTACCGGCCCGTCGTGCGCATGATGCGCGCGGCCGACCTGATCGGCTCGCGGACCGAGGCCGAGGCCTACATGCGGGTGGCCGCCGAGCGGTACCGGCTCATCCTGACCCACGACTGGAACGACGAGGTCATCGAGCGCCTGCGGCGAACGATCAGGTAACCTCCCCGCCAGACCCGCCGCCGGAAGCCGCGCCGCCCGCATCGTCGGCGGCCTCGTCGGCGGCGTGACGGCCCTGCGCCGAGGCGTCGGAAGCGTCCTGCGTCGCGCCGTCCGCCGCCTGGATCGCGTCAGCGTCAGCCGCGTGAGCCGTGCTGTCGGCCTCCTGCGTCGCCGTGGCCGTGCTACCCGCGGCCATGCCGCCCGCTTCCTGTGCCGCGGCGCCGGCGTCGCGCGTGGCCGGGTCGGCCGCGTCGTGCACCGCCGTGTCGGCCGCGCCGGCCGCCGCCGCGCCACCCGCCGCGGCGCCGGTGGCCGATGTCGGCGTGGCGCCGCCCGTGACCGTGGCACTGCCGTCCCCGGCCGCCGCCAGCGACAGGTTGCGGCCGGTGGCCGGGTCGAAGACATGCATGGGCCGGGCGTCCACCCAGAGCTCGGCGTCGTGGCCCTCGCGGATGGTGGTGGCGGCGTCGAGCCGGGCCACGATGGTGTCGCCGCTGCTGCCCGTATCCGCGCGCCCGGAGTCCCTGGCGAGTTCGTCGAGCTCGGCGGCGTTCACCCCCTGCTCGCGTCCCTTGGTGAAGTAGACGAACACGTCGGAGCCCATGGATTCCAGGACGTCGATGGTGGTGTGGAACGTAATCCCGTGCGGCCGGTTCTCGGGCGACACCAGCGCCGCATCCTCGAAGTTCTCCGGTCGCAGGCCCACGATGACGTCGCGCCCCGACCCGGAGGCCTCCACCTCGCGCCGCAGCCGGTCGCTGAGCTGGAAATCCCCCAGGCTGGTGCGCAGCTTGCCGTCCTCGAGGGTGCCGCCCAGGAAGTTCATGGCCGGCGAGCCGATGAAGCCGGCCACGAACAGGTTGACCGGCCGGTCGTAGAGTTCCTTCGGCGAGCCCACCTGCTGCAGCAGGCCGAGGCGCATGACCGCGACCCGGTCGCCGAGCGTCATGGCCTCGGTCTGGTCGTGCGTGACGTACACGGTGGTGGTGCCCAGGCGCCGCTGGATCCGCGACACCTCGGTGCGCATCTGCACCCGCAGCTTCGCGTCGAGGTTCGACAGCGGCTCGTCCATCAGGAACGCCGACGGGTCGCGCACGATGGCCCGGCCCATGGCCACCCGCTGCCGCTGCCCGCCGGACAGGTTGGCCGGCCTGCGGTCCAGATGCTGGGTGAGGTCCAGGATCCGGGCCGCCTCCTCGACCTTCTCGTTGATGGTGGCCTGCG
>Ga0335073_10006788_pt1 | contig 16081 bp, 16 predicted proteins | sample Lox_Sample_22_FD_207093 | JGI IMG/M metagenome (GOLD analysis project Ga0335073, IMG submission 207093) | Soil microbial communities from Loxahatchee National Wildlife Refuge, Florida, United States - Lox_Sample_2.2 | ecosystem: Environmental > Terrestrial > Soil > Wetlands | place: USA... | reverse complement strand
CCTGGAGGGTGTCGAGCGGGTAGGGCAGGACGTGCCGCCGCAGCGCGGACCTCCCGCCCCGGCGGGCCAGCGTGCCGGCCAGGTCCTTGAAGTGATCGGTGCAGACCGCGACGGTCGGGATTCCGGTACTCGCCGCCCGCAGCGCGTCGTGGATCGTCCATGACGTGCACGAGCCGCAGTTGGCCAGGCCCACTACGGCGATGTCGACGCCGGCCACGAACTCGTCCAGTTCCTTGAGGACCGCGTTCCCCTCGTCGCCGGTCCGCCCGCGTGCGCGCCAGAACCGGACCTCGGCGCCGTCACGCCGGGCGAGCCGGCCCCACTCGTCGCTGACCTAGTCCCACGAACGCCACAGGATGTCCACCCGGAAGCCGACTCGCTGGCCGGCCAGGGTCTGCACGTCGGGTCCGCTGTCGCCGGTATCGGCGGCCGGAGCCAGCGTCGGATCGAGCACCAGGACCATTTCGCCTCCCACCATCTTTATGTCAGGCCGAGGCCCGGATGCGGGAGCACATCCGGGCCGTCTTCCTGTTCATGTCGGCCGCCGGTCCCCGCCCGTAGCCGGCTGAGCTGCTAACTTCTTATGCCGAACGGGCCATCCACCGGGCTGCCGGGCCCGCACCTCGCCAGTCCCTGGCGACGCTCGTCAGGAAGCGGGCTTGACCGATCCGTCGGCGGTCCCGCCCGCGGGCACGTAAATCCAGACGCTGGGACTGTAGACCGGGTAGTGATTCGTCGCTGAGTACCCGATGGGTACCGGTCCGACCCACAACGGCGCGTCGGCCGTCGTCAGGGATTCCGCGGCGGCCTGCATCGCGGCCGCGTTGGTGCTATGTGCCTTGTTTGCGGCCGCCGCGGCGACGATGACGTCGTCCCAGCCGACAATCTCGTCGTTGATGCCGAAGGTGAACTGTCCGCCGTTGAGCGCCGTCACGCCCCTGTAAAAGGTCTTGAACGCCGTGGTCTGCTGGGCCGGATTACCGAGCTCCTCGTACGTCAGGCACTCAATTGTGACTCCCTTCAGCTCCGCGGGGGTGGTGATCTGCGACAGGTTGTCCGCGGCCAGGTTTGCGGTCCCGTAGACGGGAATGGTCCAGCCCAGTTCGGCGCGTGCCTTGAGCACGGCCGCGGCCGACGGCCCGAAGTTGTCGATGACGAGCACGTCGGGGTTGGCGGCCTTGAGCGCCTCCAGCTGCGGCGTGGCGTCAACCGAGGTATCCGGGACCAGTTCCACTGTCGCGGAGACACCTTTGGCTTGCAGGGCGGCCTGCAGCGCCGATGACCCCGACTGGCCCAGCTCGTCGTCCGACGAGACGATCGCGACCTTCTTGAACCCCTTCGAGACGAGCTCGCCCGCCAGGGTGCTCTCCATCAGCGCGGCCGGGAAGATCGTGCCGAACAGGTAAGGGAACTTGGACGTATCGGACAGCGTGGTCGTCGCCGAGTGCGTCACGGTGAAGATCTTGTCTTTCATAAGGATGGGCGCCAGCGGGACGGTCTCGGTGCTCGTGCTGCCGGGAAACACCACGTCAGGCGCGGAGCCAGAGCTCAGGGCCTGCGCCAGCACGCTCACTGCCTGGGTGCCGGTGCTGGCGTCGTCTACGTACGTGACGGTCACCGGCTTGCCGTTCACTCCGCCCGCCGCGTTGACGGCGGCCACGGCCGCCTTCACGCCGTATTCCTGGTCTTTGCCCACCTCGGCCAGGATCCCGCTCTGCGCGGCGATGTCCAGGACGGTCAGCCCCCCGCTGGAGCTGCCCGCCGATGAGGCGGCCGAACTCCCGGCCGCGGTGTCGCCAGTGCTGCTGCTGCTGCTGCTGTTGCTGCTGCACGCGGCCACGGCGACGAGCGCCCCGGCCCCGCACAGCGCGATTACGTTGCGCACCATCTTCATGGCTCGCCCCTTAAGGTTGAATCATCTAACTAATATTAATAGTTTGGAACATCCTGCGATACGAGCGGACCCTTGTCAACTCCTGGGGACGGTCGTGATCTGACTGCAACCCAAGCTTGTCATACAGATAACTTATTAGTATCTTTAACCCGTATCGAGGCAGGTGGGGTGATCAGATGAAGCCTGAGCACGGTGGTCAGGCCGGCATGGCCTCCGATTCGATTCCCGCGCAGGCGGCGCGGCAGGTCGAAGACCGCTACCGCGAGCTCACACCACGCTCACGCGCGGCCTTCGAGCGCGCGGCACCGCTGATCCCGGCGGGCGTGCCAGGCGGGATCGTGCAGTACTTCCCGTACCAGATCTACATCAAGCGGGGCGACGGCTGCTACGTCTGGGACGCGGATGACCGCAGGCTCGTCGACCTGGTCTACGGCGACTGGCTGTACCCGCTCGGCCATAACCACCCGGCGGTGACCGCGGCGCTCACCGCCCAGCTCGCGAACGGGCCCACGTTCTGCATGCCCGATCCCGATCTCGGGTACGAGGTCGCCTCGCGGTTGCTGTCCCGGTTCGGATGGCTCGATTCCGTGCGTTTCACTACCTCGGGCACGGAGGCCACGCTGATGGCCACCCGGCTGGCCCGCGTGTTCACCGGCCGCCCGAAGATCGCGAAGATAACCGGCGGGTACCACGGTATCCACGACGTCTCGATGATCGTCAACGGCCGCTATCCCGACGCCTACTTCACCCCCAAGGGCCTGATCCCCGGGACCGAAGGCTCGGTCGTGCTGCTGCCGTACAACGACGTCGAGTCCACCCTCAAGATCATCGAATCGGCCGCCGAGGACCTGGCCGGCGTCATCGTCGAACCGATCCTGGGCGGCAGCGGCATGGTGCCCGCCACGCGCGCCTACCTGGAGGCGCTGCGCGACGTCACCCGCCGCAAGGGCATCGTGCTGATCATGGACGAGGTCGTCACCTTCCCCTACGGGCCGGCCGGAGTCCAGGGTGCGATGGGGATCGAGCCCGACATCACGACGTTCGGGAAGGCGATCGGCGGCGGGACGCCGCTCGGGGCGTTCGCGGGGACGGCGCCGATCATGAACCAGGTGAACCCGCACCTGAACAACGCGAGGCCGCCGGTCCGCCACGTGTCCACCGTCGGCGGCAGCCCGCTGTGCCTGGCCGCGGCCGTCGCGGTTCTGGACCACCTCACCGATGACGTCTACCGGCACCTGCACGCCCTGGGTGACCGGCTGCGCGCCGGGGTAGGGCAGATCGCCGCCGAGCATGACATCCCGCTCCAGGCCACCGGGGCCGCTCACTTCTTCGCGCTGCACTGGACCCCGGCGTCCATTACCGACTTCGCGACCGCGATGACCACCAACCGCATCGTGATGAGCCATCTGCTGCTCGCCCTGTGCAACGAGGGCTACCTCATGATGTCCGCTCAGGCGGGCACCCTCTGCGCCGCGATGACCGCCGCCGACGTGGACGAGCTCCTCCGCGCGATCGAGCGCGCCGTCGCGGCCTGCGGGCTGATCCCGGCGTGATTCCGGGGCCGCGAACCAGTAAATAGTTGAATAATAACTCTAATATAGCGTATCATGCTACGAGCAAGCTCGGCCTGCTCACCACCATAGGCCGGAAGCTGTTCGCGACGGGCCCGAAGGAGAGCCGATGACCATCCTGTGGGCAGGGCTGTCGGTGGGTGCGATCTACACCCTCGTCGCGCTCGGCTACAACATCCCGCTCGCCCAGACGGGCGTCTTCAACTTCGCGCAAGGGCAGATCGTCGTGTTCGGCACGTTCTTCGCCTGGTTCGTCATGGGCGACCACGGCTGGCCCTGGTGGGTGGCGATCATCGGCGGGGCGGCTGCGGGGGGCCTGATCGCGGCCGTCGAGGAGCTGCTGGCCATCCGCCCGGTCGTGGCCAAGGGCAGCCACGCTCTTCTGGTGACGACCGTCGGCGCGTCGGTCATAATCGAGGGAGTGCTGCTCGCGACGTGGGGGAGCACCACGAGGTCAGTGAACTTCTTCGCGGGCAACAATGCGTTCAGCCTGCTCGGGGGGCGAATTCTTCCGGTTGACCTGTGGCTCATAGCCGCGGCCGTGGTCATTTCCTTCGGACTGCACGCCGTCTCGAGGTACACGCTGTGGGGGCTGGCCGGCCGGGCCGCGACCGACGACATGGCCGCCGCCGTGGTCCGGGGAGTGAACGTAACCCGCCTGAGGATGAGCGCGTTCATCCTGGCCGGTGCCCTGGGCGCCGCGCTCGGCCCGCTTATCGCGCCGGTATCGGGGATCGACGTATCGACCGGGATATCACTGACGATCTACGGTTTCGTCGCGCTCGCGCTTGGCGGCTTCGGTAGCTTCCCGGGGTGCCTGTTCGGCGGCATGGCCATCGGCCTGGTGGAGTCCTACGCCAGCCGGTACTTCGGTGTCGCCTATCCACCGCTGATTCTCTTCGGCATTTTGATCCTCCTGCTGCTCTTGAAGCCGGCCGGCTTGTTCGGGCAGCGCGGCCTGAGGGTGGTCTAGGGTGTACGCGCGTATTCGGGGCAGTGTTGCGGCCGGCCCGTGGATCGCGGTTACGGCTGCGGTAATCGTGGCCGTGCTGCCATTGCTCGGCGTCGGCCCCTACTGGCAACGGGAGATCATGCTCATCGGGGTTTACACCCTGCTGTGCAGCGGCCTGAACCTCAGCTTCGGATATGCCAATGAAATGGCCCTGGGGCAGGTAGGAATGTTCGCGGCGGGCGCATATGTGACCGCAATACTGTATAACTACGGAATTACTGACCTGGCGCTGGCGATCCTGGCCTCGATCGTCCTGGCCGCGCTGGTGGGTCTGCTGTCCGGCGTACCGGGCCTGCGCCTGAGTCACTGGTCGCTCGCGATCGTGTCATTCTTCCTCATCCTTCTTATCCCGAGTATCACGCAGATCCTGCCGACCCTAACCGGCGGCCTGCTCGGCCTGCCCGGCATCATCGGTCCCACCCTGTTCGGCCACGCGCTCAGCAATACCGGCTTCTACGTCGTCACGGTGATCGTCACGGCCGTATGGATGCTTGTCTTCCGCAATATGATCGTGTCCCCGTTCGGATCCTCGCTGCGGGTGCTCGGCGAGAGCTCGACCCTGGCCGAGTCGCTGGGCTCTTCCGCGTTCCGCCTGAAGGTTTCCGCTTACGTGCTGGGAGCGCTTCCGGCCGGTATCGCCGGAGCCCTGTTCGCCTACCTGACGGGATTCGTCAGCCCTGACTCGTTCACGATCGACGTGCTGATCGCCGTGCTCGCGGCGACGGTCGTGGGCGGAGCCGACAGCGTCTGGGGCGCTCCGCTGGGCGCGGCGCTCCTGGTTCTCGGGCCGTTGCAGGCCAGTTCGTTCCAGCAGTACTCGATAGCGGTTTACGGCATTTTCTTGCTGGCCGTCGGCGTCCTGTTCTCCGGTGGCGTGGTGGGCCTGGTCCGCGCGGCCGGCCGGCGAGTCTCGGCGCGGTTCGCCAGCCCCACCAGAGGTCCCGCCGACCCGGCACCGAGCATTACGCACGTGAGCTTGCCGATCCCGGGTGAGTCCCTGACCGTATCCGGGGTCAAGAAGAGCTTCGCCGGCCTTCAGGCGCTGGCCGGCGTCGAGCTGGTGGCCGCGGCCGGCCAGATCACCGCGATCATCGGCGCGAACGGGGCCGGCAAGACGACCCTGCTCAACACGATTTCGGGATTCCTGCAGGCCGACGCAGGCGAGGTGAAACTCGGGGACCGCCTGCTTACCGGGGCGAAGCCGTACCGGGTAGCCAGGCTCGGCGTCGGCCGCACGTTCCAGACACCACAGATCCCGAAGTCGATGACCGTCCTGCAGATCGCCGAATCCGGCCGTCTGCAGAAATCCAGCGCCCGGCTGCTGGCTTCGATCCTCCGGTTGCCGGGCTTCTACCGGGCGCGTCGCCAGGATCGTCAGGCGGCACTGGCGGCGCTTTCGTTCGCCGGGCTGGTCCATCTCGCCGGCCAGGACGCCGGATCCTTGCCTCTGGGCACGCGCCGCCTGCTGGAGGTCGCGCGGTGCGTGGCCGGCGCGCCCAACGTTCTCCTGCTCGACGAGCCAGCTGCCGGTCTCGACGGCGACAGCCTGCGCGATCTGGGCTCACTCCTGCAGCGGACCCGCGGGGCGGGCGGCACGGTCGTCATCGTCGAGCACAACGTGCCGTTCATCATGAGCCTCGCGGACAACGTGTTCGTCATGGAACTCGGCCAGGTCATCGCGTCCGGCCCGCCCGAGACCGTCCGGAGGGACGAGCGGGTGATCGACAGCTACCTCGGCAGGCGGCACCGCAACGGGTCCAAGCTGATGTCGCCGCCGGCCCCGGTACAAGCCGCCGTCACGACGAAGTCCGGCGAGAAGGACATGCTATGAGCGGAGCAAACGCTGGCCTGATATTTCCCTTGGCCCTGGACGAAACGGCGCGGCGGCCCATTCTCGAGGTTTCGCAATTGCGCTTGGGTTATGGTGACCTTATCGCGGTCTGGGACGTGTCCCTGCGGCTGATGGCCGGGCAGACGACCGCTCTGGTGGGCCGGAACGGAGCCGGCAAGACTACGCTGCTTTCCGGCATAGCCGGGATCTTGCCCGTGAAGGCCGGAAACGTCGTCCTCGGCGGGAACGACATTACCAAGGTGCCGCCCTTCCGCCGGGTCCAGCACGGCCTGGGCCTCGTGCAAGAAGGCAAGAGGGTCTTCCGGAAGCTCACGGTGCGCGACAACCTTATGCTGGGCCTGCGCGCCTGCGGCGTCCGGAAATCACAGATGGGCGGCCGGCTGGACCGGCTGTACGCGGACTTCGGCATGCTCGCCGAAAGGGCGCACTCGCTGGCTGGCTCGCTGTCGGGCGGGCAGCAGCAGATGCTCGCCATCGCGACGGCCCTGGCCGCAGAGCCCCGCGTGCTGCTGGTCGACGAGCCTTCCTCTGGACTGGCTCCCGTGTTCGTGGACCAGGTCTTCGAGGTCCTGGACCGGCTGCGCGATTCCGGCATGGCGATCCTGCTCGTCGAACAGATGGTAGAGGAAGTGCTCGACGGAATCGCCGACGATGTCATAGTCCTGGAGCAAGGTCGGGTAACGATCGCCGATAGCGCGTCGCGCCTGTCAGCGGAGGCCATCGCCCGCGGCATCTATGCTGCCGCGGACGACGGCGCAGCCAGTTAATTCATCTAGACGAAGTGGGGTCCTCATGCAAGCCGGCAAACCGCTCAACGGCCAGGTGGCCGCGGTCACTGGTGCAGGTCGCGGGATTGGCAGGGCGACGGCGCTGGCGCTGGCCGGCCAGGGCGCCGCGGTGGCGGTAATGGCCCGATCCGCCGACGAGATCGCCGCGACCGCGGCGGCGATCGAGGCCGATGAGGGCCGGGCGCTGGCGATCTGCGTCGACATCACCGACGCGGCGGCCGTCCGACGCGCGTTCGCCCGGGTGGCCGGCGAACTCGGTGAGGTCGATCTCCTGGTCAACAATGCTGGCCGCAACACCGTATTCGGCCCGGTCGGCGACGTGGATCCCGCGCAGTGGTGGGGCGACATCGGGACGAACCTACTGGGCCCGGTGCTCTGCACGGCGGCCGTGCTGCCGGCCATGCGGCGGCGTGGCCGCGGCCGGGTCATCAACACCGTGTCCGCGGTCGCCGGAAGGCCGAATCCCAACAACTCGGCCTACGGCTGCGCCAAGGCTGCCCTGGTCAGCTTCACCGAATCGGTCGCCGCGGAGGCGGCCGGGGATGGCGTGGCCGTGTTCGCATTTGCCCCGGGGCCGATCCGGACCCGCCTGATGGAGGACCTAACGGGCGATCCGCTGGCCATGCAGTACATGGGCGATATGCTCCGCGGGCTAACCTACCTGCCGGTCGACGTGCCGGTTCGCGCGATTCTGACCCTGGCGTCCGGTGCGGTCGACCCCCTGTCGGGCTGTTACGTCGATTCGCGCGACGATCTGGCCGCCCTCTGCCAACGCGCGGACGAGATCGCGGCCGACGGCCTATGCAAGCTCCGCATCCGCAAGCCGGCCGACTGACCAGGCCGGACGGCAATCATCCCTGCTTGGCGGCGTTCTGCCCGGCCACCCGGCCGAAGGTGACGGCGTTGGCCAGGGCGTTGCCGCTGCCCATATAGACGTCGCCCAGCACGCCGCCGGCGCACTCGCCCGCGGCGAACAGCCCGCGGATCGGTATTGCCCCGCGGTCGAGTACCTGCCCGTCACGGTTGACGCGCGGGCCCGCGCCGGTCAGGGCCAGATTGCACAGCCGCAGCTCGGTCGCGTAGAACGGCGGTTCGGCGATGGCGCGCATCACGCGGGCGGGCTTCTCGAACATCGCGTCGTGTCCGGCGGCGACATCCTCGTTGTAGCGGGTGACCATCCCGGCTAGGACGGCGGGTTCCACGCCCATCGATGCCGCCAGGGCGGTAATGGTGGGCGCGGTCAGGACCCGCCCCTTCCCGGTCATCTCGTCGATGACCGGCTCCACCCAGTCTTCCCAGTTGGTGCCGGTGGGCATGTCGTACTTCTTCGCGGCCGCCGTGCTGCGCGGAACCGCCGCCCGCTTGGCGGCGTCGTCGAACAGCGCCCACACCCGGCCGCCTCTGGCCCGGATCGTCGACTCGACCACGCTGTAGGCGGTCATCTCGTTGACGAAGCGCTGTCCCTGCCGGTCGACGAAGACCAGCCACCCGGGGTAGTAGGAGTCCATGGATTGCGAGAAGTTCGGTCGCGCGTTGAGCAGCCCGCGGTCATGGCCGACGATCTGTGCCCCGACCGCCCCGGCCAGCGCGAAGACATCTCCGCGCGAGGTCGGCGGGCCGATATAGAACGTCCACTCCGCTTCGACCGCGCGCGGCAGGTAGCGCGGCCAGAGTTCCTTGTTGGCGCCGAACCCGCCCGCCGCGAGCACCACCGCGCCCGCCGTGACCTCGTCCGTTCCGGCGGCGGCCCCGGCGACGGAGCCGTCCTGGCCGGTAAGCAGGCGGTCCACGCGCCTGCCGAAGGCCAGGTCGACGCGCGGGTCGGCCTGGGCCGCGGCCAGCAGGCACGCCACGATCGCGGCGCCCCCGCCGTCGATCACGTGGCCGCGGGGAACGCGGTCGTCGCCCGACAAAAAAATGTCGCTGACTCCCGCCCCGCGGTCGGCGAGCCATTCCACGGTCGGCCCGGCCTCTTCGGCCAGACGGCGCGCCACCCCCGTCTCCACCGACCAGCGATTGAAGGCCAGGTACTCAAAGAGCAGCGCTTCCGGGCCGTCCTCGATGCCCCGCTCGCGCTGGAACCGGGTGCCTGCCGCCATGATCAGGCCGGCCGAGAACTGTGATGCCCCGCCGGCCGCGTCCGAAGCCTCCGCGACCAGGACCGAGGCCCCCGCCTCGGCCGCGGTGACCGCCGCGCACAGGCCCGCGGCGCCGGCTCCCACGACCACCACGTCGTAGTCGGCTATTGTCCTCACCTCTCAGCGGCTGGCGCCCGCTACGGTACGCACGGCCCGCTCGATGTCGTCCCGACTGTACAGGTAGGCGCGTTCCAGGGCCGGGGAGAACGGCACCGGCAGGTTCTTGGAGGCGACCCGCTGCACCGGGGCGGCCAGCTCGCCGAACAGTTCCTCGTGGATCGTGGCCGAGATCTCCGCGCCTGCGCCGAACTGCCGGACGGCCTCGTGCACCACGACCGCGCGCTTGGTGCGGCCCACCGAGGACAGGACGGTCTCGCGGTCCCATGGCGAGATGGTCCGCAGGTCGATGACCTCGACTTCGATTCCGTCCTGAGCCAGCTGCGAGGCCACCGCGAGGCTCTCGCCGACGGCACCGCCGTAGCCGATCACGGTGACGTGCTCACCGCGCCGCGCCACGCGCGCCTGCCCGAGCGGGATCCGCTCGGCCGGCTCTCCGAGCTCGCCGCGCATGCCGTAGATCTCCTTCTTCTCCACGAAGATGCACGGGTCGTCGTCGAAGATGCACGACAGTAGCAGCCCCTTGGCCTCCGCAGGCGACGAGGGCATCACCACCTTCAGGCCGGGCGTGTGCGCGAACCAGGCTTCCAGCATGTCCGAGTGCTGGGCTCCGGTGCCGCGCCCGGCCCCGGTCGCCGTCCTGATCGTGATCGGGACCGCGGTCTGTCCGCCCGACATGAACCGGAGCTTCGCGGCGTGGTTCACGATCTGGTCCATCGCCACCGTGGTGAAGTTCATCAGCATGATCTCGGCCACCGGCCGCATTCCGGCGATCGCGGCGCCGATCGCGGCCCCGATGATGGCCTGCTCGGAGATCGGCGTGGTCCGCACCCGGTCGGTGCCGAACCGGGTGGACAGACCCTTGGTTACCTTGAACGTCCCGCCGGTCTCGGCGTCCCCGATGTCCTCACCGAGCACGAACACGCTCGGGTCGGCCTCCATGGCCTCCTCGAGGGCGAGCCGGCACGCCTCGCCGAACGTCACCCGCTTGGCGCCCGTCACAGGCCGGGGCTGGGCCACCGTGGTCATACCGCCACCTCGTCGCTGTAGATGTCGCGCCTGATTTCGGCCTCGTCGGGGAACGGGCTGTCGAGGGCGAACTGGAGTGCCTCGTCGATCTGCACGGCGACCTGCTTCTCCAGTTCGGCCAGCTCATCTTCTGTCGCGTGGCCCGCCTCCAGCAGCAAGGCGCGCAGCCGGGGGATGGAGTCCGCCTCGAGGGCGCGCGCCATCTGCTCAGCGGGGATGTAGGAGCTGTCGTCGCCGAAGTTGTGCCCGCGGAACCGGAAGGTCACCGCCTCGATGAGCGTGGGTCCGCCTCCAGCCCGGGCCTTGCCGATCGCCTCCCGACTGACCTGCCACATCTGTTCGGCGTCGTTGCCGTCGGCCCGCACCGCGTCCATCCGGTAGGACGTGGCCCGGTCGGTGATGTGCGCCACCTTGGTGTGCCGCGCGAACGGGGTCTTCTCGCCGTAGAGGTTGTTCTGGCACACGAACACCACGGGCAGGTTCCACAGCGCGGCCAGGTTGAGAGCCTCGTGGAACGCGCCGATGTTCGTCGCGCCGTCGCCGAAGTTGCAGACGGTGACCCGGCCGTCGGCCTTCATCAGCGATGCGAGCGCGAACCCATTGGCGATGGGCAGACCAGAGCCGACCAGCCCGGTCGTCACCATCAGTCCCGACGCCGGATGAGTGATGTGCATCGGGCCGCCCTTGCCCTTGCAGGTTCCCGTCGCGCGGCCCAGGAACTCCGCCCAGAGCAGGTCGAGCGGCACGCCCTTGGCGATGTGGTCGTGGATGCCCCGATAGGTGGTGACCACGTAGTCGGCGGGCTGCAGGTTCGCCGACACGGCGGCGGAGATCACCTCCTGCCCGCGCGGCGAGTAATACGTCATCGCGATTTCCCCGGCCGTGAGCATGGCCAGGAAACGCTCGTCACACTGCCGGATGGTGGTCGCGGTCCTGTAGATCTCCAGCAGGGTCGACCCATCGGGTACGGACAACGCTGCCTCCTCGGGGTCGTGGTATCAGATGTTTACGTCGCTGGGCACCGCTCACTGCATGATCCGGCGGCGCACCGCTTTCTTGTGCACTCGCACCGGGCCGTGCACCTTCAGCTGGCACGCCAGCCTGATGGTCAGCCGCGGGTCCCGCTTGGCGATCACCGGCGCGAGGACGAGGTTCTCGAGCCGGCCGGGCGGAACGGCGTTCGCCGCCCCGTCCTCGACGACCACGTGGCAGGCGGTGCACTCGCCACGCCCGCCGCATACCGTCGGCCAGTAGTAGCCTTCCCGCCACGCCGCGACGATCAGGGTCTCGTCCGGCCCGAGCTCGAAGGTCACGTCGATCGGCTCGACGTGTACCCGCCTGGACCCGTCCATCAGGTCACCTCGGCGATGATGGTTCCGACGTCGTAGGTCTCGCCGACCTGGCCGATCAGCTTGATGATGCCCGCGACGGGCGAGGGGACCTCGTTCTGCGTCTTGTCGGTCTCCAGGAGGTACAGCGGCTGGCCGACGGTGACCTGGTCGCCGTCGGCTACCAGCCACTCGACGATCGAGCCCTCTCCCATGGACATGCCGAGCTTGGGGATCTTCAGCCGCGATGCCATTCCTCGGCTCTCTCCTTCTGACCGTGACTTAGGGCCGGGCTATCCACTCGTCCAGCAGCTTGTGGAAGTGCCTGATCTTGGACTCCTGGTACCGGGAGAACGTCAGCACCGGCTTGCGCGTGGCCTTCATCCCCTCCTGCACCTTCGGCATGTTGTACAGGTCCTGGTTGATGATCCGGGCCAGGTACGGACCGATCTCGGTACCCGCCGTGAAGTCCTCGTCGGCGCTCAGCACGTGCGTCCGCGAGGCCGGCGGACGCTCGCCCGCGTACGGGTTGAGCAGGTACACATCCTGGATGGCCCGGTCCGGATCGTTCCCGTACGGCCGGAACCGGAAGCAGATCCGGTTGTACGCCGACCACGGGTGCAGGTTGGGGAACAGCGTGAAATAGAACGAATCGGCCATCTCGCTGTCGCACAGCTGTGCCGCCTTGTCCTCGCCGATGACCCGCGCAACTGCCGTGCGGGCCTGATCGGCGCCGACCTCACGGGCGGTCATGCCCTCGGGGACGGTCACCACCGGGTCGCGATCCAGGCGGCGGTCGAGCGCCGAGTCCAGGATTTCCTGCTCGGTCGGCAGCCAGTTGAGAAAGGCGCTGGGCAGGAAGTTCGGGCTGACCGCGCGAGAGTAGTTGCCCCACGCGTCGTACTGCGCGTCCAGGTTGGAGGACTCGGGGAGCAGCTGGGGATGGACCGCGATGACGTGGAATGATTCCATGAACGCTTCTTGCGCGGCCTTCCAGTTGCAGGGCACCACCTTCACCACGTGGGCGGCCGTGTACCGGTTCTGGTAGTCGTACTTCGCGAAGTGCCGGTCCAGATCCCCCAGGAAATCCTCGAGCGGCGCCGCGTCCGGGTCGGGGTTGATGAATACGAATCCACCCCACGTCCCGACCTTGACCTCGGTCAGCTGCCACTCATCGAAGTCGGCGTGCGGGAAGTCCCACGAGCTCGGCACCGCGGCTAGCGAGCCCTCCAGGTCCCAGGTGAATCCGTGGAACGCGCACCGCAGCTCGCTCAGCCTGGCGGCACACGGCGCGCTGTCCACCAGCTTGCGGCCACGGTGCAGGCACGCGTTGGGGTACGCCCGGATAACGGTCGGCGAGACCCGGACCACGACAAAGGACAGGTCGGCCACGTCGTAAACGAGAGTGTCGCCGACGGCCGGGATCTCGTCCTCCCGGCACGCCATCTGCCAGGCCCGTTTCCATACCTTCTCGACCTCGAGATCGTGGAACTCGCGGGCGAGGTACTGCTGCACCGGAACTTCGACCGGCCCGCCTTCCAGCGGGCTTGATTCGCGCAGGACGCCGGGAACCGGATACCGGTCGGAATCGAGCACCCGTTGGTAGAAGGAGCCGGGCTCGTGCGGCGGCGCCAGGAGGGCGACCAGGTCTTCGGTAGTAGTCATCGCCGTTTGTCTCCTGTCCGCGGCGTCGTCTTAGATGGACTTGAAGGGCCGGTCATAGGCGCCGTCGCTACCTGGTCCGCCGATCCAGTTACACATCTCCGGATCGGGATGGAACTTGTCTCCAGACCTCCACTCGCCGTGAAAGTCGAACAAGCCGACCCGGCCGTGCTCTTCGACGCGGACCAGGCCCGTCTCGGGGTCCAGCCCGTACAAGCCTTCCGTCAGCGGATGCCTGAGTTCCTGCATGCGAGGCTCCATCTCCGGCGATGGTTCGTGCCATTAGACAGCAACCGCTATCTTGGCTACACTGTGCCCTCCGCCCGGGCCTGATGTCAATAATCCGGCAGATAATTTTCCTGTATGTACAGCCGCCCGCCTCCGGGCGGCTCCTCAGGCCGGCCCGTACCGTCGCGGCGCACCCGTCTCCGATAGTCACCATCTCGTCACGCCCTTAGCCGGTCATGACGTCGATGCCGTTGCCATAGCCACAGGCTGATCCAGTCGAAGATTCTAAAATAGTTTACTTTTTATACTACAGTAAATTATTATGCTGTGGCGGTGCGGCCAAGTCAAGGGAGACGGAAACGATGACTGATTCCTCGGTCGGCCCGATCCGGGTGATCGTTGCTGGTACCGGTTGGGGTTGCCTGACGCACGTTCCGGCCTTGCGTGCGGCCGGATTCGAGGTCGCGGCGCTGGTAGGCAACGATCGCGAGCGCACCGCAGATCGCGCGCGGCGACTTGGCGTCGCGATGGCGACCACGAGCCTCGAACAAGCGCTCGCGGTACCCGGCGTCCGGGCCGCCGTCATCGCTACGCCGCCGTCAACTCACTACGAACTTACCTCTGCCGTGATCGCCGCCGGCCAGCATGTGTTGTGCGAGAAACCGTTCACGACCAGGCTGGATGATGCGCGGAGCCTCCTGCGGCAAGCCGAGGAAGCCGGCGTCGTGCATGTTCTCGGCCAGGAGATGCGATGGCTGAAACCGCAGGTCGGGTTCGCCATCGCCCTAGCCGACGGGCTGATCGGCGCGCCCCGTTTTGCCACCTTCGTCCGGTTGTCGAACGCGTTCGCTGACCCGGCCGCCGAGGTGCCGGGGTGGTTCACCGACAAGTCTCGCTTCGGCGGCTGGCTCAACGCCGAGATACCGCACACGATCGATACGGTACGCACCACCCTCGGGGAGTTCGCATCGGTTACCGGGACCGCCTGCGTGACCTCCGATCACGACTGGGCCACCAACGACAGCTTCGCCGTTCAATTCACGCTGGTGAACGGCCTGGTCGGAGTCATACAGGCCACCCAGGGCGCCTTTGGCCCGCCGACGGCCGTCCAGCGGATCTCGGGGACGGCCGGGACGGTCTCGGTCACCGCCGAGGGCGAGATAGCGCTCGACGATGCCAGCGGCAGCCGTCTCATCGAGATCCCGCCCGAGTATCAGCTCGGACCAGATCTCGATTTGCCGGCCGGCGTGGCGGGCTCGAATGCCTACGCCCGGTTTGAAGCGCGGGCCACGAGGATCCCGCCGGCGACAGCGAGGCTAGCGGGTGCCTTCCGTGACCGGATCCTCGGACTCGAGCCCCCTAAGTTCCCGGCTCTGCCAACGTTCTTCGACGGTGTGGCCAATACCGTGGTTCACCAGGCCATCGTCACCTCGGCGACCGAAGGCCGTACGGTCACTCTCCAGTGACCTTCAGATAGAGCCTTTGGCCGCGTCGCCGAGGACCGCCGGAATCAACTGGACGATCTCCGAAGGTTCCACCAGGTCGCCGATACGTTCGCGGTACCGCCGCACCGCCGGCGATTGTGCGTGAGCCCGCGCTGCGGCAGCGGTGGCCCAGCGCTCGATGGTCATGAAAGCATCCTGCCCGTCGACGGCATGCAGCGCGTACCGCTCGCAGCCCGGCTCGGAATGCACCTCCGGCACGAGCTCCTGCAGCGCGGCCCAGACCTCTTCGCGCCGCCCCGGACGAGCGCGAATCAGGACGACGAAACATACCGGACCTTGGCCCCCGCCGCTGGCGGCCTCAGCGGTCAAGGATAACTCCTCGCTCGATGACCCGACGTCTAACTAGCTAAATGAATTATATCATAGTACGGTGATGACCCATGAGCGACTTCGATGTGGCCGTGGTCGGTACGGGACTGGCGGGTCTGTCCGCGGCGCTGGAGGCTTCGTCGCAGGATGCGACCGTCGTGCTCGTCGAGGCCGACGCGACGGTGGGCGGGCGGACGAGCGCGTCGACCGGAATGATAATGGGCGCGGGCACGCGGTTCCAGCGGGAACGCGCCATCGCCGACAGTAACATCGACCTGTTCAACCACTACATGACCCTGACCGGCCAGCGCCTTGAACCTGCGCTGATCGAACACCTGACCAGTGAGGTCGGCCCGTCGATCGAGTGGCTCGCCGACCTTGGCGTACCGATCCTCGACATATTTCCCGCCGGGGACGAATTGGTACCGCGCGGCCATGTCACGCCGGGTGGCGCCGAGATCGTGAGCGTTCTGGAGAAGGAGGTGCGCCGTCGGCAGAACATAACTCTGGTCCTCGGCCGCCGCGTGGACGGCCTCGTCCTGGACGCTCGCCGGGTCATCGGGGTTTCCTCGGGCGGCGAGCAGCTGACGGCGGCCGGCACCATCCTGGCCACCGGGGGGTTCGAGGGCAACCGCGATCTGATCGAAA
>Ga0335073_10006787_pt1 | contig 16085 bp, 16 predicted proteins | sample Lox_Sample_22_FD_207093 | JGI IMG/M metagenome (GOLD analysis project Ga0335073, IMG submission 207093) | Soil microbial communities from Loxahatchee National Wildlife Refuge, Florida, United States - Lox_Sample_2.2 | ecosystem: Environmental > Terrestrial > Soil > Wetlands | place: USA... | reverse complement strand
GGCCTTTAAACAATCGTTCGCGCGCTGGCAATCAGCGCGCGCGGCTAAAAATGCAGTTTTTTTTGGCTATTTCGTGAGCCGCGCGATCCACACGCCGAAAGGCTCCAACTGAATCTTTCCCGCCGCGGATGTTGGCGGCGAAGCGAGCGTAGTTAGAAGAGTTGTCGCACTCGCCGAGCGAAGCCCTTGCGCGCGCAGCTTCAACCGAATCGTTTGCGCCGACGAAGTCATGTTGAGAGCAACGAGAATGGTTTCACCCGGCGTTCTCCGCAAGTAAGCAAGCACGTTCGGGTCGGTCTTGTTGACCGCAATCCACGAACCCTCTTCCAGCGCCGGTTCTGAATGCCGCAGCGCCAGCACGCGGCGGTAGAAGTTCAGGATCGAGTCCGGCGTCTTCAACTCCGTCTCGACGTTATACGTCTTGTAGGTCGGCGGAACCGGCAGCCAAGGCGTCACCGTTGAGAATCCCGCGTTCGCCGCATCCGACCATTGCATCGGCGTGCGCTCTCCGTCGCGGCCCTTCTCTTTCGGCCACCCGCGAATCCCGATCGGATCCTTCACGTCTTCCTTCCTCATCGGATCCGTGTTCTTCATCCCAATCTCTTCGCCGTAGTACATGATCGGAGTTCCGCGCAGCGTCAGGTACATCGCCGCAACGACCTTGGCGATCTGGTCGTTGTGCACGCCGTCGCCCCACCGCGTATACGATCGCACGATGTCGTGGTTGCTGATCACGTACACCGGCCAGCCAGCCGCGTTGACGCCCTCGATCTGCCGGCGAAACTCCGGAGCGGACAACTTGGGAACAGTCGTGAACAGGAAATCCATCGGCATCTGCAGCTCGTTGTTGTGCTGGCCGTAGTATGCCTTGAGCTCGTCGATGGTCTTGGTCCAGGTCTCTCCAATCAGAACAGCGTTGTACTGGTCCGAAAGTGTCCGAAGTTCGCGGAGGACTTCATGGACTTCGGGCAGCTTCGCGTTGTATTTCTCCACCATATTGGGATCGCCGAAGCTATTGGTGCCGGGCAAAACGGGATTGTCATGCAGATTGGGATCCTCGTAGAGCGTGTCCACGGCATCGAGACGGAAGCCTGATATGCCTCGCTCATACCAGAAGCGAACCGCGTCAAACATCGCCTTCTTAACTGCAGGATTGCGCCAGTTCAGATCGGGCTGTTGGGGGTAGAAGTAATGATAGTAATACTGTCCCGTAGTGGGGTCGAACTGCCACGCGGATCCCCCAAACACCGACGTCCAGTTGTTCGGCGGCCGCCCGGGCCCCTTGCCATCGCGCCAGATGTACCAATCGCGGTGCGCGGAGGTTCGTGACGACTTGGAATCAAGAAACCATGGATGCTGATCCGAAGTATGGTTCATGACGAAGTCGAGAATGATGCGAATGTTCCGCTTCTTGGCCTCCGCGATGAGCTTGTCCATGTCGGCGAGCGTCCCGTACATGGGATCAATGTTCTCGTAGTCGGCGACGTCGTACCCAAAATCCACCTGCGGCGAAGGAAAGCAAGGCGTGATCCAGATAGCGTTGACGCCTAGATCATGGAGGTAATCGAGGCGCGAGGTAATTCCCGGAATATCCCCGATTCCATCGTCGTTCGAGTCCGCAAAGCTCCGCGGATAGACCTCGTAAAAGACTGAACGCTGCCACCAGGCGAGCGGAGGAGCTGGTGAGGTGGGTTCGGTGGCTGGGCGGCGGGCGAAAAGCCGCGGCAAGAAAACCAAGACCAGCGCAAGAAAAACTATGGCTAAGCACAGCTTGAAAATCATCTGTCTCCTCGATCGTCATCCAGCCGCCAGACATCACCGGAGCGAACCCCAAGCTTACAACCGAAGCAAACAGGGGAAAAGCGGGAAGGCTGGAATTATGACCTTTAGGAGATGCAAGAATGATGGCGAAGAAATCACATAGCTGTACACTGGCGCCTCTCCAATCTGCGCCCCACGCGTAAGATAGAATCAGGGACTGCGATAGGCGATGAAAGTTCTTGGGAACAAGGTTAGAAAGGGTGTGCCGGAAGCGAGGACTTCCTTCGCCCAACCAGCTTTCCTCTTTGATGTTCTTCCCTGCCGTCTCACCAAGGAACTAGACCGGACCGCTCGTCTCGCCGTCATGCTGGCCAAGAGCAGGGCGCTGCGTTCGATTAGCGCCGCCGATTTTCTGGCCGCAATGTATCTGAACCACTGGGAGCGGTTAGAGCGATATTGGGATGAGCCAACCGAGATCGAGACGTACATTGTCTCGCTTTGCCGTGTAAGCCCTCAGCGGTGGCACAAATGGCTGTTGGAATATGAAGCGAGCCGCTTGGACGGGGAGACACACCGGAGCAGGAAAATTTCCTTGGGCCGTCGCCAAGAGCGGGAAACGCAGAACGACGGCTTTGGATTATCGAGGGAGCTTCAATCCGTCTTTCGGCGTGCGGCGAGAATCACGCCTGGCCGCGAGCGACACGGCGAAAAGACAATCCCGATTCTGACGAGCGAATCTGTACTCCTCGCGATGGCCCGTGACACTGTGTCCGAACTTGGGCAAAGGCTTGCCTTGAGTGGGTTGAACATAGATAAGCTCGAACGCTCTGCCAAAGATCCCAGGAAGGCGCCGATCCACTAAATAATCATGCGGAAGTGTGGCCACAGTTGCGCGAGGGGTTCGACAGGATTGTGGCAGATATAGATCGGAACGTTACGCTCCGACGGCATGACGTATGAATTGGTGACGGTTGCAGCGAGATGGACTTCCCCAAAAAATTGACTCAGGTACTTGGAACGCTCGCCAACTAGAATGACGCAAGCTCCCGAATAATTCCTAGGTCCCCAGTCGTAATAGCTATTGTGCCCGGAAATTGCTGGCGGTAGCCCCAGTGCGGGCCCGTAGTAATCGATGGCGCCTGCCTCGCCATAGTTCCCTGCCGCAATCGCGCAACCGGCGTGCTCGTCCTTAGGAAGCGAGTCGTATACGATCGCAACCTGCTTCGCCAGGTTCTCCCAACCGAACATGTCTGCATAAAGCTGAGGCAGCGCTACCGTCGCGTCGCGTTCGGTTTTCACGGTTCCATAGGGAACAATGTGGAGATACTCCAAAAATAGGTTCACAGGGAGAATGGGAAGACCCAACGGCAGCGCAATAAGTCCGCCAATGACGATGAGAGCAACGTAGGCCGTGCGCAGTGCTGGCCTTTTCACGATTTGTTCGAACGCCACTGCACCCGCCGCAATGATGATCGGATATATCGGGACGACGTAATAAGATTTTCCATCCAGCACGATGAAAATCACCAGAACGATTAGGTAGGACCAGGCGAGAAACGAATAACGTTTCCCCTCCCTTGTCAGGAACATCCACAGAACTCCTGCAACGCACAGGAGAAACGTGAGCGGCTGCACGAAAAGGGACTGGTCGAAAAGAAACCCGGAAGGGCCGATTTTTTCGTTCTTGTATAGCTGCGCATTGCGAACCACTTCGATCTGCGGGAAGCCGTGAACGACCTCCCAATGAAGATTAGGAAGAAACGCCAAAAAAGCTACAAGGCCACCGAGCCAAAACCAGGAAGATTTGAAAACAGCGAGATTTCCGGACAAGATCAGCCCGCATGCGATCGCGAAGCCGAAGACAATCATCGTGTGCTTGTTTTCGATTCCGATGCCGGCAATCAGTCCAAACAATAGCCACAACCGGGGAGAGCCGCCCTGGAGAATCCTAACCACAATCCACGCGCAGACTAGCCAAAATAGAGGTTCGAAAGCATTCATGGAGTAGAAGCTCGTGAATGCCAGACAAATGGGAGCAAAAAGAATAGCGCATGCGGCGAGGAACTGCGCGAAGCGCGCGCCGCCAATTTCGCGGGCAAAGAGTCCCGTGAGGAAAACGGAGGCGGCACCTGCGAGCGCCGGAAAAACTCGAATCGCAACTAAACTATTTCCAAACAGGTGCCGCGAAACCCAGGCAATAAGAGCCACGAGTGGTGGCTGATCGATATACCCCCACGCCAAATGATGAGAACAAGCGATGTAATAGAGCTCATCGCGAAAGAAGCCGTAATTTCGAATCGCCAGAGCGTGGAAGAGGAGGGCAAGGATCGTTGCAAACACTAGGGCCGCGTTATCCTTGAGAGCAGCCGCAATCGATTTGCTATCTCGAACGGATTCAGCAGCGGAAGGCAGCGCGGTTGAATCGATCATTTTGTGCGACAGAAAGTGTAACCGTCGCGGCAAGAAAGAGAAAGCAGGAAATCGGAGGCCGCAGACGTCCGGCGCCTCGCTGCCACAATCCTAGTTTCGCTCCGTCAACTTACGAGGGTCCTCCTGCTTATAGAACGGTGGTTGACTTGATCGTGTCGAGCTTCGGAAACTTCTGGTCGAGGTACGTCTTCCCCTGTGCGTGGATGCTTCCCTGGTCCGGTTGTTCACCGTACCCTGCAAAGAGCTTCTGCACGACGTCCATTCCGGAGACAACCTGGCCAAACGGCGCGAACCCCTGAGAATCAAGAAACGCATTATTCCCGAAATTGATGAAGAGTTGTGTGGTTCGCGTGTTCGGGCCGGCTGTGGCAAACGTAAGGTATCCGGGCTTGTTAGACTGTTTGACGGGATCGTCCTTCAAGTTCGCCATGCGCCAGGTGCGGTTTACGGCCGGGTCCGCGTTGAGCCCGAATTGCACGATGAATTTCGGAACGACGCGGAAAAACGCGCCATCGTCAAAATAATTGTTCGTGACGAGGTTATAAAAGCGGTCGGCGCCGAGCGGCGCCCAATCCCGCGTCACTTCGATCGTAAAATTGCCGGCTGTAGTTGCAAACTCGACTTTGAATGCGTCCGGGGCCTTAGCAGTGAGCGATGAAGGAGCCAGCAGCTTTGGATTCGTAGGCATAGGAACTCTCTTTCTTGAAATTTGGCCTGCTAAAAAGGGCAGCAAAAGATTGACGCTACGGTTTGGGCGATGCTCCAGGGCTGGCCGACGATGACTTGTGCCTCGAAGGGCTGTGATGCTCTTCGGGCGCCGGAGAAATAATGACAGCCGTTACGATGCTGTCCAGTTTTGGGAAGTTCTTGTCAAGATACGGCTTCCCTTGAGTCGTAATCAAATCCTGGCTTGGCCCGGCGCCATCCGGCGCGCCTTCCCCGTAGCCGCCGTACAGCTTCTCAATTACATCCATTCCGGAAGTAACCTGCCCGAAAGGGGCAAATCCCATGGAATCGAGCTGGGAGTTGCTGCCGAGATTGATAAACACCTGCGTGGTCCGAGTGTTCGGGCCAGCCGTCGCAAAGGTGACATATCCAGGTCGATTCGACTGCGTAACACGATCGTCGGGAATCGTCGCTTTCTCCCACGCTTTATTGATTGCCGGATTTGCGCTCAATCCAAACTGGACGACGAACCCCGGCAAGACCCGGAAGAAGCTAGCCTGATCGTAGAAGTGATGGCGCACAAGATTGTAAAAGCGATCGGCCCCGGCGGGCGCCCAGGCGCGCGTCACTTGAACGACGAAATCGCCCTTGGCAGTCACAAACTTAACTTCATATTCGGCAGGTGCCTTAGCAGTGAGAGTCGAAGGATGATAAAGCGCCGGATCGGTGTGGTGGTGAACGGTTCTATGAGCAGGAACTGATTGGGTTGTCGATGTCTGCGCTGGCGCACGAGGCGGGAGAATCGCAACAGCCAGGAGCAATAAGCAGCAACAGATCGCGCGGTTCATGAATGTCCTCTCATTTGTTTGGAAACCGCTTCCACCTGTTCCATCAGGCGGAGAGTATTGCCCCCCAGTATCTCTTGAATGTCCGCCGGCGTGTAACCCCGTTCGAGGAGCGCCTGGGTAATCTGAGGCAGATGCGAGGCGTCTTCCATCCCGAACGGCATGACGGCGCCATCGAAATCCGAGCCCAGACCAACATGTTCGGGTCCGACAAGCTTCACCGCGTGGTCGATGTGCTCGACAATTTCCGCCCATTCTACGCGAGGAAGTTTACCTGCCTCCATATAGAAGCGCGTAATCTTCTCGGATTCAATCAACTGGCAGGTGTCATCGTCTCCGCAGCGAGATTTCGCCTCAGCTTCGATCTGATTGTCAAGCTTCGGGTTTGCAGCATCGGCGTCGCGGAATTTTTGGTCGAGAAATCCGACGTGATAATTAATCTGAATCACTCCGCCCTTTGCAGCAAGATCGCGAATCATCTGGTCGGTCATGTTGCGCGGCGCATTGCAAAGGGCGCGGCAAGAAGAGTGTGAAGCAATCAAAGGCGCTTTGCTGACGGCTAGAGCATCGTAAAAGGTCTTGTCTGATACGTGAGAGATGTCAACCATCATGCCCAGGCGATTCATCTCGAGCACGACCTGTTTCCCGAAATCCGTCAGCCCGTTGTGCGCGGGTTTGTCGGTGGACGAATCGGCCCAATCGGTATTGACCATGTGCGTGAGCGTCATATACCGCACCCCAAGGGCTGCAAATTGATCCAGATTTGCGATCGAATCGTCGATCATATGCCCGCCCTCAACACCCATCAGGACCGCAATCTTGTTCTGCGCTTTGGCCTGGCGGATCCAGGTCGCCGTGGTGCACAGCATCAAATCGTTCGGATGACTTGCGACCATTTCATGGACAAGGGCGATTTGATGAAGCGCTCGCTTGGTCGCAACGGGGCCCGTAACTTTGCCGGAAATCCAGATAGAGAAAAAAATCGCGCTCAGCCCGCCCTCGCGCATGCGTGGTATGTCGATACTTCCGTCGGCGTGGCGGCTGGCAATGTCGAATTGCGGGTTCAGCAGGCGCTGCGTTGTGTCGTCATGCGTGTCCACGACAATCGACGAAAAATGCAGCTTGGCCGCCGGACTAAGATTCTTGTTTGTGGTTTGGTCGAGAGCCAAGAGCGGAACAATTCCTCCGAGGACCAGCCCGAGCGAGAGCCAATGGAAACGAATCATCCGGCAGAAAATCCCCACACGAAATTATAGCGCAGAGTGTCGCAGATTTCGCACGGGAGAGCACGAGAGAGTGAGGAAAAGTCGGGACCGCAGAGAATAGCGCTACGGCCCCGCTGGTTTACTTGTCCGAGGCGGTTTGCCAGCCGGGATTCACCCAGTGACCCTCGCGGAGAACAAAGGCTTCGGTGGAGCACCCGGTGTGGACAGACCGCTTGCCGCCGGATTCCGTTTCGTAAAGGTAGCGGCTGTAGATGATGGCGACATCGCCAAAGCGCTGGACTTTGCTGACGGGAAATTCCAGACGAATCAGCTTGCCGCCGCCTTCATGAAATTTCTTCGAGTCTGCGAGTATGTCGGCCTGATTTTCAAAGCTCCCTTCTCCCGGGCTTACCACGATTGTGTCCGGCGGGACGAGGCGCTCAAGGGTCGCGATGTCCCCGGCGAACCAGGCTCGCCAAACGGTTTCGCGGACCTGGAGCAAGTCCTCCGGCTGTTGTGGACGAGCCGAGACTGCGAAAACAAAGAGCGAGGCACACAGAACAAGCAGTGGTGGTGCGAATTTGATGAAGCGGTGCATGCGTTCTCCTTTTCAGATTTCTAAGGGACCCAAAATCGTATTCGAATTCTCACTCCGCGGTTCCGCTTTGCGGTCTGGGCCGAGATTGAAATGCAAGTAGTGCCGCCGCTGCAGATGCGGAAAAAACAGAATAATCGAGTGGCGATTTGATGCCGAACGAGATCGCCATGGCGATACCGAATATCGCAAGCAAGAGCGCGCTTGCAATAGCGACCACCCGCGGCCAAACACCGAGGACCAGCAGAATGCCCAGCGTAAGTTCGGCAACGGTGGCGGCCCAGGCCAGGTAAGGGATCGTAGAGGCGGGCATGAAGGAATTGACCTTGGCCGTATAGCGAACGAACCCCTCGAAGTTCCCATACCCCACGTTTCTTCCACGATAGAGGCCGAATCGATCCGCAATGCCAGAGAGAAATGCCGCGCCAAGCGCAATCCGTGCGTAATCAATAGACAGGCGATGCCAGGGCAGAGAGCGCAGACGTTGGCCGAGACTTTGAACCGTGGTCACGCGAGTGAAAGACCCTCCAGTCATAGTCAGTTACCTCCTTTTGGGTTGGAAGCGGATACGGGGGAACTGAGAGGCGCATCGGAATCGCAAACAAAATAGGCGAGAAATTTAGCCGGCAGCGTCTTGCTGGCGTTTGCGGAAACCAGGTGGACGCTGTTGGGCGCTTCGTAGAAGCTCTCACCTGCATTATAGGTACTGGCAGGTTGCCCCTTGACCTGAGATCTTATGCGACCTGACAAGACGTACCCAATTACGGGGCATGGATGGGAATGAGGTTTAGACGACTCGCCTGGTCCATAGCTTACTTCGACGACCGTTGCCCGGAGGCTTTTTCCATCGAGTGGTGGAAGAGTGTGAGAGAAGGCGACACGCTCGCGCGGAGTGGCTAAGGAAGCCAGCTTCGCCGAGGAACCGGACTGGATCACAAGGACTGCAGAAGCGAGCGCGATTGCCGGGATGACGGTCCACTTGGAGATCGAAATCATCGACTGTGCCTCCTGAAAGCAAGGTAATCGACAATGGTACTGCCACAAAGGTCCATTTACGTTATTCTGTGTGTACCACTATTATGCCCAAACAAGCCAATGCCGTTGAATTATCCCTGCCGGTTCGCGACGCTGGGACGCCTGCCTATCGTTGGCTCTACGAGGCGCTGCGACACGTAGTGTTGGAAGGCCGACTGCGACCAGGCGCGCGATTGCCGTCGACGCGCGATTTGGCCAGACAGACTGGATTATCGCGAGGGACGATTGTCAGCACCTTCGAGATACTCGCCGCGGAAGGATATTTGGAAGGAACTGTGGGTTCCGGGACATATGTGAACAAGGTCCTTCCGGAAGAATTACTCGAGGCAAAAGTTCAGGCGCGTGCCAAATCTGTCGTTGCGCGAAAACGGCGCAGGCATGTTTCTGATTACGCCAGGAGAACCAAGTTATTTGCTGGATTCGAACAAAGACCTAGCCGCGCTTTCAGGCCAAATGTTCCAGCGCTGGACTTATTCCCCACAACACTTTGGGCGCAAATTGCCGCCCGGAGACTACGGCGTGCTCCTGCAGGTCTTCTGCTTGGATGCGACCCGATGGGGTACAGGCCTCTGCGGGAAGCCGTGGCGGACTACTTAACGACGTCGCGCGGAGTGAATTGCGAGGCTGGACAGGTAGCAATTCTTTCCGGTGTGCAGGAAGCGCTGGAGCTGGCGGCGCGTCTGCTTCTGAACGCTGGTGACCGGGTGTGCATCGAGGAACCCGGCTACATCGGCGCAGCTTTCGTGTTCGAGGGAGTCGGAGCGAAAATCCTGGCTTTACCTATAGACGACGAAGGCATGCGTCTCGACGAAGCCAAGATGCGAGGGGCCCGAATGGTTTACATCACTCCTGGGCACCAATATCCGTTGGGAATCACAATGAGCTTGTCGCGGCGTTTGGAATTGCTCGAGTGGGCGGCGCGATCGGGAGCGCTGATTTTTGAAGACGACTACGACAGCGAATACCGGTATTCCGGACGGCCCATTCCTGCACTGCAGGGACTCGACCGAAATGATTCCGTACTCTTTGCGGGAAGCTTCAACAAAGTGTTGTTCCCCTCCCTACGCTTGGGATATTTAGTGATCCCGCCCGACCTTGTGCCGTATTTCGAGGCCGCGCACTCCGTGGCGAGCCGCCACGCGCCTTTGATGGACCAGGCGATTGCCTGCGATTTCATCGCTGAGGGGCATTTCGGAAGGCACTTGCGGCGCATGCGCGAGGTTTACGCGGAGCGGCTGTCAGTTTTGATGGAATGCGCGCGAGAGACTCTCGGAGGGCTGCTGGAGGTGTCCAACATTGAAGCCGGACTGCAGACAGTCGGCTGGTTAGGCATCCGTGTACGAGCGGAGGTGGTGGCGAAAGCGGCGGCAAAGAGAAACGTGGAGGTGACACCGATCGGCTGTTTCGCGCGAGGCCGTGTGCCGCGCGAGGGGCTGCAATTGGGGTTTGCTGCTGTGGATCCGCAGGAGATCCGAAGAGGCGTGCGAGAGCTAGGCGTAGTGCTGCGGGAGCTGGCAAAGCATGCCGAATGACGGAAAAAGGCAGTTACGGGAGAGGGATTGCAGATTGGGAACCATATGGATTCGTGAGGATGGCTGGCCCTCGGCAGGGTGATAAACTGGCGCTTAGAAAGCCCTCTCGGAAATGCAAAGCGAATACATTGGCGAGCTGAAGAAATGGATGGCGACGATCTCCGACGGCGCCACGCAGGGAAATTTTGTCGGTTTGACCCGCGCCGTGGAATTAATCAGCCGGAACTTCGCCGTACAGCCGCATGAAGTGGCGATCTTCACCCTGGCCCCCGACGAGCGGTTCCTCCAATTCGTCGTGCCGGAAGCGCTAAAGGTTGTCGGCATGATACCGCTGACCAGCACCAATTCGCTCGCGGCCAGAACGGCCCGCGAAAAACGCGCCGAAATCGTCAACCACTTTGCCTTTGTGCCGCACGCGTCCGTGTTCGAAGCCGTGCCAATCGCCGAAGAGAGAGGCGACCCCATCCAGAAGATTATGAGCGCGCCTATCCTGATGAACCAGAAACTGGTGGGGGTGATTCAGGTATCGCGCAAAGGGAAAACGGCGGCGGACGCCGGACCCGATTTTACGCACCCTCAGCTGCGCGAATTGAAGACCATCGCCGATGCGCTTTCCCACTGCATCCCGATGATCGGCCGGAATTAAGGCATTCTGGCGCTAATTCATCGTCCCACTTTCCCGATCCCTGTTCATGAGACGATCACTCTAGTCCACGCGCCAAGCGTCAGTATTTCAAAATTGCCTCCTCAAGAAGACCTGCCGCATGCGTTATCCTGATCCCCCGGAGAACACATTGCACCGAACGCGTCGAATCCTGATTGCGGCTCTCCTGCTGGCCTGCGCCGCAGGAAGCACCGCGATATTTGCCGCCGGCCCTTCGCATTCCAGTGTGACGATCACGCTGCTTAGCACCACGGATTCCCACGGGCACATTGAACCGTGGGATTACTACGCAAACAAGCCGGCCGATCTGGGCCTGGCAAAAATTGAAACGCTCGTGAGGGAGCAGAGGGCGGAGGCGCCAGATGCGCTCCTTCTCGACTGTGGTGATACCACCGAAGGGACTCCGCTAGCCTACCTTTTTGGTATGAAGGATACGGCCCTGCCGAATCCCGAAATAGCGGTCTTCAACGCAATGCACTACGACGCGATGGCCGTCGGCAATCACGAATTTAATTTCGGCGAAGCCGCCATGTGGAAGGCAAAGTCCGAGTCGAAGTTTCCTTGGCTGGCGGCAAATATCCAGCAGGCTTACACCAAGGGCGTTCCTTACATTCAGCCTTACATCATCAGGAACGTGCAGGGTGTTCGCGTGGGAATCGTCGGATTTGTCACGCCCGGAATCCCCCGCTGGGAAATCCCCGATCATTACAAGGGATATGAATTCGAGCCGATCGTCGATTCCGCCAAAGCGGTGATTCCTAAAGTCCGCAAACAGGTGGATCTGCTGGTGGTCATCATGCATTCGGGGCTTGACCGCGACCCCAAGAACGGAAACATTCCTGGCGACCAGATCTCGAATGAAAACGCCGCGTGGGAACTGGCGGAGCAAGTGCCGGGGATCGACGTGATTTTCTACGGTCACACTCATCAGGAGATGCCGGAACTTGTCGTAAATGGCGTTCTGATGTCCCAGGCCAAGAATTGGGGAATGTCTCTCGCTCGCGCGGACGTCACCATGACGAAAGATGCTTCAGGACGTTGGATTGTCACTCGGAAGCATTCCTGGACGATTCCTGTAACCCGCGAAACGGCAGCCGACCCCGAAATCATGAAGATTACCGCGCCGTACCAGGAAGCCACGCAGAAATATCTCGATTCTCCGATCGCGACGTCCGCGAAAGAGTTGAGCGGCGAAAATGAACGGTACGAAGACGGCCCGCTGGTGAGCTTGATCAACAAAGTTCAAATGGATGCCGGCCACGCCGATGTCTCCATGGCAACGATGTTCTATCCGGGTGTGAAGGTGCCAAAAGGGCCGGTGACGATTCGGGAGGCCGCTGCGCTGTACGTCTACGAGAACACCCTGTACGTGGTGAAGCTGACGGGCGCGCAATTGAAAGATGCGCTCGAACATGCAGCAAGCTTCTACCCGGCTTGGCCTCCTCAGCCTGGACAACGGCTCTCGCTCCCGGGCTACAACGCGGATTCGGCAGAAGGCGTGAGCTATGAAATCGACCTCACGAAGCCCGTGGGAGATCGCATTCAGGATTTGCGGTTTCACGGGCGCCCTCTCTCGCCGAATCAGGAGCTGCGTGTCGCGATCAACAATTTCAGATATACGGGAGGAGGACACTGTAGCGTTTATCGGGGCCTCCCGATCGTATATCGCTCGCCGGAAGGGAATCGCGATCTCTTGGTTTCCTACCTCGAGCGAACCAAAAAGATTCCGTCCGAAGCCGATGGGAACTGGAAGATTGTGCCCCGCGATGCGGTGACCGCCATGGAAGCGCAAGCGGCGGAGGATGCAGCGGGAAAAAGTCGGTGATACAGTCACACGGCTTTAACATTTAAGTGAATAATGATTGACAGCAAGAGATGCGCTTGTTAATTTTTGCAAGCAAACCGAATCCGACTCCAGCGTCTGGAGGAACCGCAACCCGGTAGAGTCCATGGCGTTTGTCGCGAAGAAGATTTTCCTCACAAAGGGAGCCGGAAAACACCGCGAGCGTCTTTCCAGTTTTGAACTGGCTTTGCGCAATGCGGGCATAGCCGCGTGCAATATCGTTCGCGTCTCTTCGATTTTCCCACCCCACTGCAAACTCATCTCGCGGAGCGAGGGCCTCAAGCACTTGAAGCCGGGGCAAGTGGCGTTCACGGTGATCAGCGAGAACCAGACGCGTGAGCCGCACCGCTTGATCGCTGCCGGAGTGGGATTGGCGCTGCCGGGAGACAAGTCTATGTTCGGCTACTTGTCTGAACATCATTCGTTCGGCGAGAGCGAAGAAGTCGCGGGCGAGTACACCGAAGAGCTCGCCGCAGAGATGCTGGCGACGACTCTGAACGTGGAATTCGACCCGGACCTGTCCTGGGACGAAAAGAAAGAGGTCTACCGCATTTCCAACAAGATTGTCCGCACGATGAACATCACCCAATCGGCCGTCGGCGACAAGCGCGGCTTGTGGACTACAGTCATCGCGGCAGCCATTCTCCTCGGCGAAGACGACTAGCTTCAGTCCCCTTGCGCTGTTTTCCCTGCCCTCAGCAGGTCTTTCTCAGAAGAAATCCCAGACTCACCGCAGAATTCTAGCTGCGCTTCTTGGGCTTCGAACCATTCGTCCCTGTTTTTATGTATCCAACGCGCTCGAGAACAGCTCCGACAATCAGCGGCAACGCAACGGTGGCGTCGTCAAGTACCTCTGCAAACTTTCCGCCTTCTTCCGGGGGCACGAATTTCCCCCAAGATACAGCTTCCGTATAAGTGCTTCCTGAAAGTCCGCCCCAATTGACCGGCTCGGGGCAAACGCGAACGCCGTAGTTGTACCTCTTAAGCGGCAGCTTCTCGAAACCCCGGCGTGCTAAAAGTTCCGCATAGACGCCGAACTGCTGTGCCCAATTGCGCGGCACGCCGCCGCCAATCGTGAAAATTCCCATCCGCTTGGTGGCCAGCATCGTCGAAGCGTAGTGCCCGAAATCGAGGTAGGGATCAAAGCGAAGCAGCGGCCGCCCTTTTTGCTTTCGAGCGCGCTGGTGAAGCGCCAGATCGATTCCCAGCTCGGAATCGGTAAAGGCGGGCACAAAAACGGGGACATTTTTTTCCGCGCAGGATTTCAGAATGCCGCGGCCTTTGGCATGGTTCAGCAGGTATTGCCCGATGCGATGATTGAGTTTCCAACTGGAGACAGTTTCCTCTGCGTCCCATTTTTCAAGGATATGATCGACAACATCCTCCACCGCGTCCAGGTTGACCTCCGGCTCGAGCGAATCGTATACGCGGTTATAGCCGGCCAGAAACAGCTCCGTATCGCCCATTCTGGGGTCGTAGCGGAAGTGCGACCGCCCGGTCGCCTCGACCAACCCATGAGCCATCAGGGCTCCGGTCGAAACAATCGCTTTGACGATCCCTGCATCGACCAGATCGCAAAACACGAGTCCCATTTTTCCCACGGTAAGAGCGCCTGAAAGCGTCATCACGACGAAACAGTCCTTGTCGCGCGCCATGTGTTCGAGAACATCGGCGGCATCTCCAATTTGCCGCGCCGTGTATGCCGTTTGCCCCATCGCGCGCACCAGATCGTCGATGGTGCGAATGCGCGACAGATCCAGCGGGTAAATCGGGGTGAGACGGTCATGAATGGGATCGTGAAGGATACGTCCAGTAGGGCCCTTTTTCTTTGCCATTCGGCAGCCTCGCAGGTAATGTAAGCTTCCCGCAGGAGATTGTGGGCGGGATCGTGTTGCGCAATTGTGAACGCCGTAGTGAAAAATGGCGCGACTCATTGATAATACGAACGAGGCTGCGACGAAAGGAAAATTTTGCACGCTCAAGCGAGTCAAATCCGAACATGAAACGATACACGCCGATTGCACCGCAGAATTTTCTGGGACTCACTGATGCAGATGCCGCCTACGAGTCGGCGCGCGCCGTAATTTTCCCCGTTCCGCTCGAACGCACCACGTCCTACGAGCGTGGAACCGCGAAGGGCCCAGCCGCCATCCTGGATGCCAGCCGTTTTGTCGAGCTATACGACGAGGAGCTGGAGGTCGAGCCCTACAAAGAGATTGGAATCGCCACACTCCCGGCGATCGACACTGAAGATGGAACGCTGGAAGAAGTGATAACGGAGATCTACACCGCACAGATGGCATTCATCGATGACGGGAAGTTCCCCGTAGCGCTCGGGGGCGAGCATTCCTTGACGCCGCCGCTCGTGGCGGCCATGGCCAAGAAGTACAAAGACCTGAGCGTGCTTCAAATCGACGCGCACGCAGATTTGCGCGACCAGTACCACGGAAATTCGTCGAGCCACGCCTGCGCTATGAGGCGCGTCCTGGAAGTTTGCCCGGCCGTGCAGGTCGGCATCCGGTCGATATCGATTGAGGAGGTCAAGGCGATACCGAAGCTTAAAACCAAGATTTACTGGGCCAAGGACATCGTTCGATCGCCGCTAAAAGCTTGGATCGCGAAAGTCCTCGACGATTTGTCATCGACGGTTTATTTGACGATCGACCTCGACGGCTTCGACCCTTCCCTTGTTCCCGCCACGGGAACACCGGAACCGGGAGGGCTCGATTGGCACCAAGTCACGGCACTCGTGCGCGCCGTCGCCGACCACAAGAAGATCGTCGGAATGGACGTAGTGGAATTGTTGCCTCAAGCAGGAGCCCACGCCTCGAGTTTTCTGGCAGCCAAGCTCATCTACAAATGCCTCGGCTACGTCTTCTGCCAGTAATCTCTGGCTGGGTCCGTCTCTGCCACGACTGCGTGTCATACGCTTTCTTGTTTTTCGAAGAAAACTGTAGCCGCGAATTTCGTCCCACTTCGTGGCAAAATGGAAGCACCACCCTCGGGAGACGGCAATGATCGAATTCGCGGCGACGATACTGACGACCCTGCGGGATCACTCGTTGGTCGTAGGAGTAAGCACCAACGGATTGATTTCGTGGATCATCATAGGCCTGATCGCCGGTTGGGTGGCGGGCAAAATATCGCGCGGGCAAGGCTTTGGCTGCATCGTAAATATCATTTTGGGGCTTGTGGGCGCAGTTGTCGGCGGATGGATCTTTTCGAAGCTGGGAATTTTGATGTGGGGCTTTTGGGGAAGTTTGGCCGCCGCGACCGTTGGCGCGGTGGTTCTGGTTGCTATCGCGAGGCTTTTTGCCGGTGGCGGTTCCGATTGACGGCTCAAACGACAGTTTCCTCCCCTGTGGTAGCATGGCGTCCTGAAAGCAGGCCGCTGAATTGAAGAAACCTGCGCGACCGAAAGTCCCTCCAGATTCTTGGACGAAGGAAGCCGGAAGAAAACCTTGAGCAAACCATCGTTGTTGGCAATTCCGCTGGGCGGGCTGGGCGAG
>Ga0335073_10006784_pt1 | contig 16093 bp, 14 predicted proteins | sample Lox_Sample_22_FD_207093 | JGI IMG/M metagenome (GOLD analysis project Ga0335073, IMG submission 207093) | Soil microbial communities from Loxahatchee National Wildlife Refuge, Florida, United States - Lox_Sample_2.2 | ecosystem: Environmental > Terrestrial > Soil > Wetlands | place: USA... | reverse complement strand
TTCGTCGCCCACGCGCCTCGCGCATAACGCACCCACACCGCGAAGGAGTCACACCATGCACCCTGAGCTTGCCTCAGCGATAGCCCGTGCCCGGGAACAGGACCTCCAGCGCGCTACCGGCCCGCACAGCAGCTCGAACTCCCGCCGGCTCTCAGATGCGCTCCTGTCGGCGGGGATGGAATACGCCTACCAGAAGCCGCGTCTTATACCGGTGTTAGGCAGTCGCGGCGCACGACGGGCGCCGCAACCCAATCCACAGGGGCAATATCTTCATGTTGATCCATCTGACAAATTGCGCATGCCTGCGCGCGGCCGCACCTGGCCACAGGCCGGACAGCGATCCGACACGAGGTGGGATGGCTACCGCGGCTGAAGCCGTCGCGCTCGCCGTCTTGCGCGGTTCGCACAGTCCTCAGGAGCACCCGGTGTCGGGAGGAGGCGCAACATGTGGCTCGTAATGGCGGGTTGGGTCGCGTCCGCGCTCGTCTTCTCGGCCTTTTTCACGAAGACGATGCTTCGGCTCCGCGTCATCGGGATCGCGAGCAACCTCGCGTTCATGAGCTATGCGCTCCTCGGCCTCGTGTACGGGGATTTCACCCGCCTGTACCCCATCTTCGTTCTGCACGCAACGCTGCTGCCTCTCAACGTATCTCGGCTGCAGCAACTCCGCAGAGTGGGCCCCGTCGTGACCGACTGAAGCGGCGGGGAGCGATCCGTGCGCGAGCTCGAAGCGGATGGATAGGGTCAGCCAGGTCGCGTCGAGCACGAATCCCAGCGCCGCGCCGAGCATGAGCATCGCCATCATCTGTCCGCTTGGCGATCAGCAGCCGCCGGGACGACACGTCAGCCGGCGCCTCCCTGTCTGTGAGGACGACGCGTGTCGTAGTGCTGCGCCCGGGGCTCGTAACGTGAGAGCAGCGCACGCGCAGTCGGCTCGAGGACGGGTGTCTCGTAGTCGTCGCCGGCGAAGGCGCGGACGTCCTCAAGGGTCTCGAATCGCGTCAGCGTGACGAAGCCTACATCGCCGTCCTCGTCGCGGCGGAGGACGTCGGCGCCTCTGAAGCCCGGGATTCTCTCCATTGCAGGGAACAGCTCGGTCAGCAAAAAGCGCTCGTAGGCGTCTGCATTCTCAGGGCTCGTCCAGCCGCGCCAAACCCGTGTGATCCCTGAGAATCGGCCGGCGAGGACCTCGGCGAACGTGGCGTGGTCGCGAAGCGCCGCCAGGTCTTCGTCGGAACGGGCGCTCTCGGCCAGCACCGGCGAGAGTTCGACGGCGCGCCGAAGATGGCCGAGCGCCGCGTCGATCCGACCGGCTCGGGCCTCAAAGCAGGCGATGTTGTAATACAGGACCCCATACGGCGGGTCGTTCGCGATCAGTGTTTGCGCGCGATCGGCACCCTGCGCGTAGTCGCCCGCTTCGAACAGCGGACGCAGTGGCGCGAACAGTTCCCATCCGCTCGGCTGGTACGGCCTGCCCGCCGGTCCCGCGCCGATGGCAAGCACGGTCGTGCCGGCTTCTCGCGCGAACGCGGTCCGAGTGATGCCGGGAGCTACATGGACAAACGTTCCGGTCGGAGCGTCCTGGGCCTCTCCGTCGACCTCGAAGAGGGCGTGCCCCGAGAGAACGACGTACAGCTCCTCGCCCGAGTCCGGTTCGTCCTCATCGTGCTCGTTGATGAGCCGGTCGCCGTCAGAGTGCGCGGTCAGCGCGGTCACTCCGAAAGTCATGATCCCGAAGTGGTGACGCACCGGCCGAAACGGGCATCGCCCATCAGCGATCTCTGGGATCTCGTCAAGGCGCGCGACAGCGAAGCCACCCATGTCTGCCTTTCTTCTTGTGGACGGAACGCGGCTTCAGCCTAGCCGCGCTTGAGCAGGATGTGGTCCTGGACGCCGAGCGCAGCCCCGGGTAGGTACGCGCTGATCTCGAACCACCTGCCCCAGTGCTCGAAGACGTACCAACGGGCGTGGAAGGTGCGCTGGTACCAGTCAGGCAGCGGATATTCGGGCCCGAACACGCCGTCGATGAAGACGATGCCCTCCGCTTCCAGACGCCCGCGAATCCCCCAAACGTCATCGCCGACGGCGACCTCTCCGTGCGTGCTCAGGACGAGCAATCCTCCCGGGCTTGTGACCCGTTGCAGCTCGGTGAGCCACGCGTCCTGGCGCTGTTCATCGAGGTGAGTGAAGACGCTGTGGCCGAACACGAGGTCGAACGCGCCGGCCGGATAGGGGAGCGGCGGATCGGCATCGTTGACGGTCAGCTGGGCGTAGGCCAGATGCTCGCGACCCCAGCCGATCGCCTCCGCGTCGATGTCGGTCCCGTGGAGCGCGCATTTGTGGGCAAGCTCCTCCATCCAGAGCAGCATGCGGCCGCAGCCGCAACCGAAATCGAGGATCGACTCGAACGAGTCCAGCGTCCGCCGCGCGGCGCCTAACGTCCGCTTGAGCTCGCGGACAGATTCACGCCCCGTCCAGTAAAACCACGCGCGGTCAGCACCCCCCACCGCGCGGGAAATGAGCTCCCCACCCGGGTCTGGCATCGCGGCGGCTTCTGGTGGCGCAGGGATCACCTGCTGGATGAAGGCGTCATCGCCAACGGGAGTGGCGGCCCGGGCGGCTCGGGCTGCTCCTGGTGGATGTACTTGCCGCCCCGTAGCCAGGATGCCCAGGCGGCGAGCAGGCACATGACGATCGAGAAGCTGAGGATGATCACGAGTCCGTGCTTGAACGGCTCGGATATGAGCTGGGGGAAGAAGGCGTGGCTGGTTAGAGTCGCCCGATGGGCCGCGCTCAGCGAGGCCAGCAGCTTCGGTCCGAGCAGGCTCTTGATCGGGTTGTAACCGAGGAAGGCCGCGAACAGGTAGCTGACCGCGGGCAGTCGCGCCAGCGGCTCCGCCTTCGCCGCGGGCACGCCGTTGGCAGTGAGGCCATGGAACATCGCCGTCGGAACCTGGCTGGTTAGGCCGACGATCATGAGCGAGAAGAAGATGGCGATCGAGATGGGCATCCCGGTGTTCTGGAACGTGACGCGCATCCCCGACGCTACACCGCGGAACCGGGCCGGGACGCTGTTCATGATCGAGGTCGTGTTGGGCGCCGCGAACAGCCCGAACGCCACGCCGTTGAGAAAGATGAGCAGCGCGAAAAGGCCGTAGCCGAAGTCGACCGGCAGCGATAAGAGTCCTGCGAACGTGGCCGCAGCGAGCAGCATTCCGCCGGTGGAGAAGGGGCGTGCGCCGAACTTGTCCGATAGCCAGCCCGAGACTGGGCCGGCGGCGAGGAAGCCTGCATTGAGCGGCAGCATGTAGATCCCCGCCCACAGCGGTGTGTGCTCGAAGCTGTAGCCGTGCAGCGGTAGCCAGATGCCCTGCAGCCAGATGATCAACATGAACATCAGTCCCCCGCGGCCAATCGAGCTAAGCAGTCCGGCCGCATTCCCCGCGGTAAACGGTCGGATCCGGAACAGGTGAAGCTCGAACATCGGCTGCTTGACCCGCCGTTCCACCAGCACGAACAAGATCAGGAATGCCAGTCCGGCGCCGATCATCGTGAGCACGAACGGGTTGGTCCAGCCCATTGTGTGGCCGCCATAGGGACGGATCCCGTAGGTCACCCCGACCAGCAACGCCCCGAGACCGACCGCAAACGCGATGTTGCCCGCCCAGTCGATCGACGCCGGCACGCGCTGCCCCAACTCGCGCAGCTTCCAGTAGGACCACACCGTGCCGAAGATCCCGACCGGGACGTTGACCAGAAACACGAGCCGCCAGTCGACCGTCGCCAGCAGCCCTCCCGCGAGTAGGCCGAAGAACGTCCCCGCCAGCCCGACGACTTGATTGAGCCCCAGGGCCAGCCCGCGATGCTCGGGCGGAAACGCGTCGGTCAGCAGCGCTGCCGTGTTGGCCATCAAGAGCGCGCCGCCGAGCGCCTGAACCATCCGCAGGACGATCAGCGCCAAGGCCGCCCGCTGACCGTACCCGGGCACCAGCGAAAGGCCGATCGACGCAAGGGTGAACACCGCGAAGCCGAGGTTGTACATCCGGACCCGGCCGTACATATCCCCGAGGCGCCCGAAGTTCACGACGAAGACCGCCGTCACCAGCATGTAACCCATCAGCATCCAGAGCAGGTAGTTGAAGTTCCCCTGCTGGAGCGGGTCGAGATGGATGCCTCGAAAGATCGCCGGCAGGGCGATCAGCACGCTCGACATGTTCAGCGTCGCCATCAGCATCGCCACCGTCGTGTTCGACAGCACGACCCAGCGGTAGCCGGGCCCGACCGGGCCGGTCCGTGACGGACCGTGGGGCAGCGCAATCTGGCTCGAGCGGATCAACGCGCTAGCTGGGTCGGGGGCATCAATCCGAGTCTGAGCCGCTCTTGGCGGCGCCGCCACCCGTCCAAGCCTCAACTACCTCGCGGGAACCTACGGAGTTGGTCAGGGGCTAGAGGCGGATGGCGCTCCCGAAGCCTCGGCTTACGGTTTGACCGGAGGTGAGGTTTCATGAGTAAGCAGCAGATGCACACCGCTGACGCGGCCTGGCTCCACATGGACCGGCCGACGAACCTGATGGTCGTCAACTCCGTGCTGTGGTTTGAGGAGCCGATGGACCTCGAGCGCGGCCGCGAGGTCGTCCGCGAACGGCTCGTGGAGCGTTTCCCGCGGTTTAGGCAGCGAATCGTTGAGCCCCGCGGGGGACTGGGACTGCCGGTTTGGGAGGACGACCCGAACTTCGACCTGGACCGGCACCTTCATCACATCGCGCTGCCGGCGCCGGGCGATACAGCTGCCCTCCAGGAGTTGGTTGGCGACCTGATTTCAACTCCGCTCGATCGCTCCAAGCCCCTGTGGGACACCTACATCATCGACGGTTACGGCAAGGGAATGGCGCATGTCTCCCGTATGCACCACAGCATCGCGGACGGGATCGCGCTGGCACGCGTCCTGTTCGAGATGACCGATGCGCAACCCGACGCGGGCATCAGCACGTCGGCTGACCGAGAGCGGGCCCGCCGCCGTCTGGCTCCCGTGCGACGCCCGCTGGCCGCCGGCGCTCACGTCGTCGGCGCGGCGATGCACGAAGGGTTTGAGGTACTGGCCCACCCGCGGTCCGAGCTCGGGGATCTCGCTGGGAATACGGCGGAGGACGCTCGCGCGCTGGCGAAGCTGCTGCTCGCGTCCTCCGAGCACGAGAGCGTGCTTCGCGGACAGCTCGGCGTGCGCCAGAAGGTGGCCTGGACCGACGGCATACCGCTGGATGAAGTGAAGGCGATCGGGGAGGCAACCGGCACGACCGTCAACGACGTGCTCGTCGCGGCGGTCACGACCGCTCTGCGCCGCTACCTGATCGATCGCGACAGCCTCGTCGACGAGTTGCGGGCGATGGTCCCATTCAACTTGCGCCCGCTCGATGAGCCACTTCCACGCGAGCTCGGCAATCGATTCGGGCTCGTCTACCTGCAGCTTCCCGTGGGGATCCGCGGACCCAGACAGCGGCTCGACGAGATCCACCGAAGGATGAACTCGATCAAGCGCTCACCGGAAGGCGCCGTGGCCTACGGAATTCTCGGCCTGATCGGTTTGACCCCACCCCAGATCGAGCGGCGGCTGGTCGACATGTTCGCGTCCAAGAGTACGTTGGTGCTGACCAACGTTCCGGGGCCGCGCGAGCCGGTGTACTTCGCCGGCACGCGCGTTGCCGGAGTGATCCCGTGGGTTCCGGCCGGCGGTTCGATTGGCCTTGGGGTGAGCATCTTCAGCTACGACGGACGCGTTACCCTCGGCATCCGAGCAGACGCTGGGATCATCCCCGATCCGGCGGCGATCATCGAAGCATTCGAACGTGCGCTCGCCGACATGGCGCACCTCGGCAAGCGCTCGAGGCGCCGTGCGCTCGTCGCCGCCGGGACGTAAGTACCGCCCGGTCGACCTTCAAGGGCGTGCCGTGATCCGTTGCGCGCGCCGGTGGCCCCCCGGGGGCACGACCAGATCGTGCCCGGCGGAGATGCGCAGGAGCTTCTTGAGCGCCGGCGCGAGTCCGATCTTGGGAATCGGCATTTCGATCTCGACCGTCCCTGCTTCCTGATCGACGATCCGCGAGGGGCCGAGGTGGCTGAGCATGCTCTTCATGTCGTCGTTGCCGGCCAGCATCAACGCGGTGAAGTTACTGATGCCCTCCTCGCGGGCGCGGGCGCTGAGCACCTCGACCAGCAGCGTCCCGACACCTCGACCCTGCCAGTCGTCGATCACGGTGACGGCGATCTCGGCGGCGTCGGGTCGCTCGGGGTGGCGGACGTAGCGGGCGACGCCGATACCTTCGCCGGTCGCCTCGTCCAGGGCGATGATCGCCTCGTGATCACGATGGTCGATCTCCGTCAGGTATCGCACCGCCTCGTCGCTCAGCTCCTGCATCGGCACCAGGAATCGGCGGTAACGAGACTCGCGGCTCAGCCGCTCGAACCCTCGGAGCAACAGCTCCCGGTCGGAATGGCGACCCTGCCGGATCCGAATCCTGGCGCCGTCGCGCAGTGCGATCGGCGCACCTAGGATCACGAGCTCACTCGTAGAGGGGATCGAGGACATCTTGAGCTGGGTTTAGACGAAGCCGCGTACCCGCGATGGGGAGCAACCCAGGCTCCCGCCCCTGACCACCGAGGACATCGGCGAAAACAACCGATTCCACAGCCGGTTTCTACGGACGCGACGTGAGCGAGCGGCTACCGGCCGCGCCGCCCGAAGAACTCGGCTTCCTGCTGTCCCAGCGCCGTTGCCGGCGGCTCTCCGTGCAGGTATTCCGCTGCTATCGCCCCCCAGTCCGCACCGGCTCGGAGGTTATGAAGAACGATCGCGACAACGCCGTGCATTCGCCGGATCAGGATCGCCTCCGGTGGCACGGTGAACTGGTTGACCTGGTTCTTGATCGCGGACCGCTCGTCGGCCTCGGGCCGCTCGTGATCGCGCTCACGATGATGATGGTGGTCAGAGAAGCGGCGCTGCCCCGGCACCGCATACCACTTGATCGCTCGCCGCATCATCCTGAACGCGAACTCGGTCTGGACCGAGTCCGCCCGGGGGGCGGGCAGATAACCGGCCGTGATCAGGGCGTCCTTCAGCCTCGTCGCGTCGTTCTCGCGGACCGCGAGCGCAATCGTCGCCTCGGCAGCGACCCGCGACGGATCGATGTCGCGAAGTAATCCAAAGTCGAGGAAGCAGACGCGCCCGTCGGCACGTAGCAGGTAGTTCCCCGGGTGAGGGTCCCCCAGCGCGATCCGGTCGCGATACAGGAGCCCGAAGAAGAACCGAAACACAATCTCCCCATAGCGGTCTCGTTGTCGCTCGTCGGCTCGGCGCACCAGCTCAAAGCGCTCTCCCTCGACGTATTCCGACACCAGCACCCTCCGGGACGAAAGACTCGTAAGGACGCGCGGAACGTAGATGAAGGGATGCCCGCGCATCAGTCGCTCGATCCGCCGCTGGTTCTGGGCCTCGAGCTCGTAGTCGAGCTCCTCACCGATCCGCTCGCGCATCTCCGTGCCGAGCGCTTTGGCATCCAGCCCCGGGGCCAGACGCTTGACCAGGGGCACCAACAGCATCGCGTTGCGCAGATCCGTCTCGACGGCCTCGGCGACCCCTGGGTACTGGACCTTCACCACCACGTCGTTGCCATCCACCGTCGTCGCACGATGGACCTGTCCGATCGAGGCCGCGGCAAACGCACGCTCATCAAAGTGCGAGAACACACTACCCAGCGGCGCGCCGAGCTCCTTGCGCAGCAACTTCTCGAGCCGCGGGAACGGAACCGGCGGGATGCTGTCGCGGAGGGTCGCGAGCTTCTGCTGAAGCTCGTCGCGCTGATCGACCGGGAGGTCATCGAACTCGACCATCGACAGCATCTGGCCGACCTTCATCGCGGCGCCCCGCATCCGGCCAAGCTGGTCGACGAGCTCGTGTACAAGCGCTGCCGTGCGTTCCTGTTCGGCGGCCGCCGCCCGCTCAGGCGTACGCACCCGATTGGCGGCTCGCATCCCGGCCCACCGCACGCCCTGGCCCGTCACCAGCCCCCCGACGCGCGCCGTCCGCGCGACGCGACCGGTCGGTAGCTTCTTCGCCTCGGGCGCCGGATCCTCGGCAGGGACAGCCATAAGCCGAGATTAGCGACCCCCTACGCGTCGGCCGCCGGAGCCATTCTGCGACGAAGCCGCTCGAGCTCGGGGTCGCTCAGCCCGTGGGCCGATAGCCAGGCGGCGGACCCGCCGAAGCCTTGGTCGAGGAGCTCGAACATTCGCTCCATCGTGCCCGGCACCGGGGCGTGCGTCCGCGGGTCGTGCCCCTCCAGCTCGTCTCGGTAGGTCGGGGAGTTCACCAGGCGCGCCATGATCGCGTCGATGCGCTCGGCCGTGGCCAGGTAGTCGCTGACCGTCGCCCTCCGATCGACCCCGGCCGCGTCGAGAGCGAGCGCTACCACCACGCCGGTGCGATCCTTGCCGGCGGCGCAGTGGACCAGCACCGCTCCCGGGCCATTCGCGATGGTGCGGATCGAGGCGACGATTGAGTCCGGACGACTCGTCAAGTAGCTCAGGTAGGCCTGGACGACACGCGGCTCATCCGGCCACTCGCTCGGGCCGGCCGGTGGCCACAATTTGGTTGAGCCGGCATCGAGATCGGTGTTAGCACCCGAGCGGGGGTAGAGCGAGCGATGCTCGATGCGTACACGCGGCTCGCGCGTCATGGGGCCGGGTCCCTCGCGCTCCACCTCCGGATCGGTGCGCAGGTCGAGCACCACCTCAAGGGCTTCGTGCTCGACGAGCAACTGGACGTCCCGCGGAGTGAGCGATTGGAGGTTGTCTGAGCGCAGCAGCACGCCGGGCACGACGACCCGGGCGTTGGCGGCCCCGTCGAGCGCAAGCCAGCGCACATCCCCGTTCTCAACGCTCATGCCCTGATCGTGGCAGGTCGGACCGGCGCTCACCGGATGGCAACAACTCCGGCATCGAGCCTGTGACAATCGAGCGCGGTGGGTGACTCGCGTGCGACTGTCTTTGCGGGCGCAGACTGGCCGGCGCGCCGGCCTCGCTACACGATCGTGCAGGTCTCCGATCCCCATGTTCCCGCCGACGGCTTCTTGTTCGATCGGGTTGACGCGTGCGCGCGGGTCCAGACGTCAGTGGAGATGATCGCGGCCGCGGGGTGCGCGCCCGACGTGCTGGTCCTGTCGGGCGACGTGGCCGATCACGGCGAGGCAGAAGCCTACGTTCGGTTGCGTCCGGTGATCGAGGCCGCGCTGCAGTGGTTCGGCGCGAAGCTGCTGGTGGCCCCCGGGAACCACGACGATGTCGCGCTGCTGCGCGCGCACCTGCTCGGACGGGAGCCGGAGTGCGGCCCGCTCGATGAGGTCGTGCGCGTTGGAGGTCTTCGACTCATCGGGTTGGATTCCAGCGTCCCGGATGAGGTTCACGGCGCGCTGACCGACGACCAACTCGAGGCCTTGGCCGAAGAGCTCGCCGAACCGGCCGCGGATGGGACGGTGCTCGTCGTCCATCATCCGCCGATCTGGTCGACGACTCCCATGTCCGAGCTCGTGGCGCTCCGCGAACCTCAGCGTTTGGCTGAGGTGATTCGCGGCCGCGACGTGCGGCTGATCCTCAGCGGGCACACGCATCGCGTCAGCGCCGGAACCCTCGCCGGCGTTCCTGTGTGGGTAAGTCCCGCTACGGGCAGCCACGCCGACGTCCTTGCCCTCAACGGTTTCCGTGGACATGCGGGAGGCGGGTTCACCCGGATCGACATCCTCGGCGACGGCGAAATTGTCGCGACCTTCGTCCCTCTCACCGGGCGCGACGAGATCCTCTACGAGGTCGACGCCCCCACTATTCCTGGAGCCCAACTTCTTCAAACGAGGGCCACGGCTGATTAACACCAGAGGACGGCGGCTGACCTAACTTGACGGGGCGTTGATTGCGTCGGTGAGCCGACGACGGGGGCTGGCAGGAGTACTGCTGGCGATGATGGTCACGGCCGCGCCCGCGGCGGTGGTGGGGAGCACCAGCGCCGGCGCACCGCTGGCGGCGATCGCGGGCGAGCAGGCGATCGGTCCCGGCACGACGCTCATGCGCGTGCGCGAGCCGGCACGTGGCGACGCGACCGAGGCGTTCGTGATCCGGGTCGATCTGAGTGATCCGGGGGTGCGCGCGGGCTTGCTGTATCCGGGCCAGATCGCCGCCGTCCAGCCGCTCTCGACGATGGCGAGAAGCGCCGGCGCCTTCGCGGCGGTCAACGGAGACTTCTTCAACATCGGGCGCAGTGGCGCGCCGGTCGGCCCGGTTGTGAGCGGCGGGCAGCTGGTGAAGGGGCCCGAACGCGACCGCGAGCTGGTGGCGGGCGTCGGGACCGATGGAGTCGGCCGCATTGCCGATGTGTGGCTGCAAGGCGAAATTACGTTGCCGGGCGGCGCGACGCGCGCGCTGTCGGTGCTGAACGACGCGGCCGTCGGCCCGCAGCCGATGCTCGGACCGAATGGGATCGCGCTGTTCACCGATCGGTGGGGTGCCTACTCGCTGACCGGCGCCGTCCGCGGTCTGCATCACGTCACCGAGGTGCTGGTTACGCACGGGCGCGTGCGGGGTGTCCGGCACGTTCCGGGACGCGGTCCGATCCCTGCCGGCGGCGACGTCCTGCTCGGCGCCGGCAGCGGCGGGCGCGTGCTCGCCCGGCTGCACCTGGGTCAACCAGTAACCGTCGCCTACCGCCAGGGAACCGACGCGAAGGTTCCCTTCCGATTCGCGATCGGCGGCAAGTACCTGCTGCTCGACGACGGACACGTGCCGCCCGGGATCCCCGGCGGATCCGGCAAGCCGCGCACCGCGATCGGCTTCGCCGACCACGGGCACGAGTTGTTCTTGACGGTCACCGCGGGCCAGCAGCCGGGCATCCCTGGCCTCAGCCTGCCGGAGGAGGCCGGCTTCCTGCGGAGCCTCGGCGTCGCCAGCGCGGTTGCCCTCGACGACGGTGGCTCGAGCACGATGGTTGCTCGGCTGCGCCCGCGGGGTCCGCTGCAGCTGATCAATGAGCCAAGCGACGGCGCTGAGCGGGAAGTGGCCAACGGTGTCGGCGTGTTCGACGCCGTCCACGGCCGATAACCAGGCACGCGCGCCCGCGACGGTAAGCTTCCCGACCCGCTGGTCGGACACTCCCGTGGAGCTAGAACGCAGGCTTCTGACCGCTGAGATGATCGCGCCGGACACGGGCGAGATCGTCCGCACCCCGATCGAGGTTCGGGTCGATCCGCTGACCGGCTATACGTCGCGGATCCTCCCGAACCGGGGGCTGATGCCCCCGAACGACTTCGACCTGGCGGCGTTCGCCCATGAGAACCAGCCGCACTGCCCGTTCTGTCCCGGGCGGATCGAGAGGCTCACGCCGAGCCTGCCGCCGGCGATCCATCCCGACGGCCGTGTCACCCAGGGTGAGGCCGTGCTGTTCCCAAACCTGCACGCCTACTCGTCTCACAGCAGCGTCTCGGTTTACTCGCCGCGCCTGCACTACCTGCCGCTCGATCAGATCACCGACCGGCTGATGGCCGACAATCTGACCACCCAGGTGACTTACGGCAAGGCGGTCATGGCGGCCGATCCAGAGTCCCGCTGGGCCTCGATCAACGCCAACCATATGCTTCCCTCGGGCAGTTCGCTGTTCCACCCCCACCTGCAGGGCATTGTCGATTCCGAGCCGACGACGATGCAGCGACTGTTGGCCGCTGCGCCGGCGGCGCGCTTCGAGGCCTACCTGCGCACGGAGCGGCGCGCCGGTGAGCGCCTCCTCGGCAACACGGGTCGTGTGGAGTGGCTGGTCAGCTTCGCGCCGATCGCGCCCGCCGAGCTGCGGGCGTTCGTCGACGGCGTCGCCTCGCCGGCGGAGCTCGCAGACGATCTGATCGACGAGCTGGCCCACGGGCTGAGCCTCGCCCTGAGCGCATACGCCGACATGGGCTTTCAGAGCTTCAACCTGGCGATGTACGGCGCACCGCCCGGGAGCGCGGGGTATCCGCTGAATCTGCGCATCGCCTGCCGCTCGAACCTCAAGCCGTACTACCGGTCGGACTCGACGTTGCTCGAGCGCCTGCACTGGGAGGGCGCAATTGATCTTCCCCCGGAGGCGATCGCCGAGCGCATCCGGGAGCGATTTCGAGCGTGAATTCCGGGTACGGTTCCTGAACCATGCCGTCGATCTTCAGCCGCATCGTGGCGCGCGAGCTTCCCGCCCACATCCTGTATGAGGACCCGGATTACCTGGCATTTCTCGATATCCGTCCGATTCGCGAGGGACACACGCTCGTCATCTCCAAGGCCGAGGTTCCGGATGTTTTTGATCTACCGGATTCGCTGCTCGAGGGACTGCTGCTGTTCGCGCGGCCCGTGGCGCAGGCGATTCAACAGATCACCCAGGCGACGCGCGTGGGAATGGCGGTCATCGGTCTCGAGGTCCCGCACGCGCACATCCACCTGGTACCGATCGACGGCATCAACGACATCGATTTTCGCCGCGCCCGCCACGCGACCGACGAGGAGCTCGCGGCGACCGCAGCTCGTATTCGGGCGGCACTCGCGAGCTGACGACTGGAGGACGGCGGTCGTGCGCCGTGCCGACGCGACCGAGCGACTACGGGCCGTGCAGTCGACGCGAGCACCCGGCGAACTGGTCGCGTCGCTGGACGATCCAAGCCCCGAGGTTGTCCGCGCCGCGATCGCTCGGCTCGTTGACCTCGAGGGACGAGCGGCGGCCGGGGCGCTGCGCGACCGCCTCTTCACTGTCGACCTTTCTCTGGTCGCCGATGTCGCGGGCGCCCTGAGGCGGATTGGAGATAGCGAGGTAGTCAAGGCCGCAATCGAAGCGCTTTCTGATGTCCGGTACTCGCGCCGCCTCGCCGGCGTCCGGGCACTGGGCGCTCTCGGCGACCCTCGTACCGCGGAGCCGCTCCGAACAACGTTGGAGGACGGCGTGGCCGGCGTGCGTAGTGCCGCGCTGGACGCGCTGGCGAGGCTCGGGCCGCGTGCCGGCGCGGATGCCGGCGCCGCCTGCGCCCGGCTGCTGGCCGATCCGGTCGCCCACGTCCGCATTGCTGCCGTCCGGGCCGTGGCGCGCCTGGTGACTCACCCCGGGGGGATGCTTGCACCCGCGGCAGAGGACGAGGACCGGTTCGTGCGCCTCGAGGTCGCGCGACATGTGGCGGGGCTTCCCGAGCCGGCCGCCAAGACATTGCTCTCGGACCCGGAGGTGCGCGTCAGGGAGGCTGCGGCCCGAGCGGCGAGCGCGCGAGAGGCTGGTGCGCTGGCCGTGCTGCTCACCGACGATCCAGCCCCCGACGTACGACGCGCCGCCGCGCGCACGCTCGGTGCGATGCGTGATGAGCGCGTAGCCGACGTCCTGATCCCCGGCCTCGACGATCCGGACCCACTCGTCCGGGCAGCCGTGCTGCGCGCGCTGGAGGAGCTATTGACGCGGGCGACGGCGGTGACCCGCCTTTGCGATGAGCTCGGGAGCGATCGACCGAAGCGACGGCGCGCCACCGTCTACGCGCTGGCTCATCTCAAGGCTCGCGAGGCGGCCGCCGAGCTGGCGCGGTGCGCTGATGACCCCGACCCCGATGTCCGGCTCGCGCTCGTTCACGGCGCCGAGGCGCTGTTCGAGCAGCCGGAGCCGTTGATGCGCTACCTCGCCTCCGACGCCGATCCGGCCGTGCGCCAGGGTGCCGAGATGTGGCTCCTGCGTGCAGGGCGTCGCTAGGACGCGTAGACCGCGTAGGCGATCACGACCACGACGAACAGGTAGAACAGGTAGAGATTCACGTCGCCGCTTTGAATGGGTCGCGCCAGGTTCGCGAGCGTCTGGGCGAGTCTGGTCGCCGGCCGGTAGAGGTAGCGCTCGAAGATCGGCATGACCTCGAACCGGTAGTGGACGGGTCCCGAGCGCCCGGCTGGGTCGTCCGAGGCGCGCTCGACGTGGATGCTCGGCTGGTACAGCGGCTCGAAGGTGACGCGCACCGGGTTGGCGTGCGTAGTGGCCGTGTACTGCATTCGCGCGTGGAATGCGAGGATCCCGCCGTCCCATACCGGCGGGCGGCGGCTGCGGGCCCGCGGTCTCCCGGCGAGGTAGATCATGAGCGGTACGGCGGTGATCGCGATCATGAACACCGCGAGGTATGTCGGCGAGAACTCGGAGAACTTGGTGTGGGCCGGGATGACGCCGAGTTGGGGGACGATCAGTTCGGAGTGGATGTCGATTCCCGCGGTCGCGCGCGCGACCCGGTCAAGCGCGGTGAGCACGAGCGGCGCGCCGATCCCGAGGAACACGCAGGCGCCGGCGAGCAGCGCGGGGCCGGCCACCGGCTGGCGGACCTCGCTGGCGTGGGCGGCTTGGCCGGAGCGCGGCATGCCCAGAAACGGGATCCCGTACGCGCGCGCGAACGCGTTGATGGCCAGGCCGCCGGTGAGCGCGATCAACGCCCCGGCGATCACGATCAGGATCCCGACCAGATGGCTCGAGATCCGAAAGCCCTGGAACAGCCCCTGGAACAGCATCCACTCCGACACGAAACCGTTGAGCGGCGGGAGGGCGGCGATCGCGACCGTGCCCACCAGACAGATCGCCGCGGTGCGGGGCAGCCGGCGGATCAGGCCGCCGAGGCGGTCGAGGTCGCGTGTACCGGCGGCGTGCTCGATCACCCCGGCCTCGAGGAACAGGAGCGTCTTGTAGGTGCCGTGGTTGATCGTGTGGTAGAGCGCGACGATCAGGAGGAAGGCGCCGATCGCGCGCTGGCCGTAGGCGGTGAAGGTCATGCCGGCGCCGAGCGCGGTGACGATGATGCCGATGTTCTCGATGCTCGAGAAGGCGAGGAACCGCTTGAGGTCGCGCTCCATCAACGCGTAGAGGATCCCGAGCACGGCCGAGATCGCGCCGAAGCCCATCGTCACCAGGCCCCACCAGCCCGGCCCGCCGGGCAGGAGCGTGAAGGCGAACAGCGCGATCCCGTACACCCCGAGCTTGATGATCAGTCCGGACAGGAACGCCGACCCGTCCGCGGGCGCGACCGGGTGCGCGGCGGGCAGCCAGATGTGGAAGGGCACCAGCCCCGCCTTGAAGCCAAAGCCGCATAGTGCGAGCAGGTAGGCCGTCGTGCGCCAGCCCGCGTGGATGCGGCCGGCACGCGCCGCGATCGTGGCCAGGTCGAGCGAGCCGGTCTGGGTGGCCAGGATCGCGAACGCGAGCACGATCATCACGAACCCGATCTCGCTCAGCGCGATGAACAGAAACGCGGCCGGAGCGACCCCGGTCCGCGTGTGGTGGCGCAGGATCAGCAGGTAGCAGAGGAGCGCCATCGTCTCCCACGCGACCAGGAACGCGACGACGTTGCCGGCGATCAGCACCGCGAGCGAGGCCAGCAGCGCGAGGTTGTAGACCAGGAGGTAGACGGCGGTTCCGGTGGCGGGGTCGTGGTACCGGGGTGCGTAGAGCGCGATCGCGCCCGCGACGAGTCCCAGCAGCACGATGAACGGGGCCGCGAGCGGCGCCAGGTGAAAGCTCGCCCCGCCGACCGGTCCGGCGCCGAGGATCACCGTGGGACCGGCACCGTGAACGGCGAGGAGCACGCCGCAGACGGCCGCCGCGCCACCGCCGAGGCCCGAGACGGCCGTGGAGCTCACGAGCCCGAGGCGGCTTGTCGCGCCCAGCCCGACCATCGCGGCCGCCAGCCAGGCGCCGGCGGCGGCGATCGCCAGGGCTCCGATCGCGTGGCTCATCCCGCGCTCTCCGCGTCGAGGTCGAGCGACAGGCTCGAGACTCGCTCCTCGAGTCGTCCGACCGCCACCAGCAGGCCCTGGAGCAGGCTCAGGGGGCTGGGTGGGCAGCCCGGGACGAACACGTCGACGGGCAGGACTCGGTCGATCGCGCCGTGCACGAACTCGTCCTCGGGATAGACGCCGCCGAGCGCGCATCCCCCGACCGCGATCACGACCTTCGGGTCGGGGGTCGCGTCGTAGGCCTTCCGGAGCAGGTTCTCGGCGGCGCGCACCGCGGGCCCGGTCACCATCAGGAGGTCGG
>Ga0335073_10006783_pt1 | contig 16095 bp, 11 predicted proteins | sample Lox_Sample_22_FD_207093 | JGI IMG/M metagenome (GOLD analysis project Ga0335073, IMG submission 207093) | Soil microbial communities from Loxahatchee National Wildlife Refuge, Florida, United States - Lox_Sample_2.2 | ecosystem: Environmental > Terrestrial > Soil > Wetlands | place: USA... | reverse complement strand
CCAGGGATTTCATCCAGTCATCGATCACGATGGCAAACTTCGCCATCTTCACCAGCGATTCATGAGGTGCGGCCGTCGAATCCGCGTAGGAGCGGATCTGATCCACGCGCTGCTTTATCGCTGGGTCATCGTCGGCAATCTTCGCCGCGGAGCCAAAGACTTCGGAGAGATCAATCGTATTCACCGAGATGCCCGCAGACTCCAGCAGCTTTTCGCTATAACGTGTCGTATTGAAGGCATTGGGACGCGCGCCCACCGCGCCAATCCGCGCGCGGCGCAATCCGCGCACCACCCGGCATACCGCGAAAAAGCCGAGCAAATCCTCTCGAAAGCGTTCTGACCGGATGGCGACCGTGTGATCGCGCGTAAGCGTGAACTTCAATCCATATTGGCGAAGGTTGTTTGAGACCGAGATCTTGCCGCAGAAGGCATCGCGGCGGCGGGCAAGGCCGAACCGGTCCAGATCGTCCGGGCAAGCCTGCACCAGGATGGGAAGATTCAGCTCCGACAGACGAATGGCATCCGCCACGCCCTTCTCATCGCCGAAGTTCGGCAGGCAGACCAGGATGCCGTCGATGCGTCGATGCTCCGCCCGGAACAGCTCTCCGCACTTGACCGCATCCGTCCAGCTCTCCACCGCGCCCAGTTTTGAGTCTGCTTCCGACAGCCACACCGGCTCCACGGCCAGCTCCTGAAATAAAGCTTGCAAATCTCTCCTTGCCTCTGAAATCAGGACATCGGGAAAGAAATCGCGATTGCCGACAATCACTCCCAGCGTGATTCCCATCTCTGTCACCTTACCTTTTCGAAGTTCTGGAAGTCGGCGGCATTGGCTTCAGTGACCAGCTCGCAAGGGATCACCTGCCGCTCAGGCTTGCCGGTCGAACCCGTTTTGAGAAATCGATCGGTTTCGCTCACTGCAAGCCGGGCGATAAGCACCGCCGGTTGCAATGCGGTGGCGCGGATTTCGCCCCGCCGGATGGCCGCAATTGCATCCGGGCTTCCGTCGAATCCTGCAATCACAATTCCGCTGCGTCCTGCCGACTTGACGGCAGCGGCAGCGCCAAGAGCCATCGTGTCATTGCCCGCGAGAATGCCGCGAATGCCTGGATTAGCCTCGAGAATCGTCTCCGTCTTCTCAAATGCCTCCGATTGCGACCAGTTCGCGGACTGCGCAACAACGCGATGCAGCCGCGGATCTCGATCCAGCACCGCATGGAAACCGCCCGTCCGCACCTGCGCATTGGTGTCCGATTCGCGGCCCAGCAGCTCGGCATATTTGCCCCCCTGCGCGCCCAGCGCTTTGGCGAACTCCGCGGCAACAATGCGCGCGCCCTGGTCGTTGTCGGCAATGATCTGAGCCTTTGCAATGCCGTCGGCCTCAATCGCCCGATCGATCAGGAAGCACGGAATGCCGGCACGCGTCACCCGCCGAACCGCCGCGATGGAAGCATCGGCTCCGGCGTTGTCGAGGATGATCGCGGCGGCATTCGACGCGATAGCCGCGTCGATGAGATTGTCCTGATGGTATGCATCGTCGTCGTGGGCATCCACGCGCACGCGATACCCAAGCGCAAGTGCCTTTGCTGCTGCTGCGTCGCCTTCCGCCTTGAAGAAAGGATTGTCCTGCGAAGGAATAATAATCACGATTAAAGGGCGGCGATTTGCCTCACGGCGACACCCAACAGGCGCCAGCAGCATCGCCCAGAGCAGCGCCGGCCACGCCCTCGCCAGCCGCCGGTTCATGCTCCCTCCGTGGTCTGTTCTTCCAGCAGCATGGGCAAAAATCTGGCCTGGATTCTGGACTGGAGTTGGTCGATCGCCACCGCCAGCACGATCACCGTTCCTTTGATAACCATCTGCCAGAACTCCGAGACCCCGAGCATGACCAGGCCGTCCGCGAGAACGCCGATCACGAATGCGCCAATCAGAGATCCGGTTACCGAACCCCTTCCGCCCATGAGCGATGTCCCCCCCAAAACCACGGCGGCAATCGCGTTCAGTTCAAAGCTCTCGCCGGTGGCCGGATGAGCTGCTTCAAGCTGCGCCGCAATGATGAGTCCCACAAGAGCGGCACAGAACGCCGACACAAGGTAAGTAAACAGCTTGACGCGCGTGATTCGTATGCCTGCCAGCCGCGCCGCCCGTTCATTGCCGCCGATGGCGTATACCTGGCGGCCCAATGGCGTTCTGTCCGCGATGAAAGCGGCAATCGCATACAGCGCGAGCATCATCCATACAGGCAGCGGCAGGCCGGCAAAGAAGCTCTGACCGAGTGCCGTGAAGCCGGTGTTGGCGCGCGCCGCCTGGCCGGCAAGATTCGGAAATGTCTTGCCATTGGAGACCAGCAGCGCTGCGCCGCGGGCCACGTAGAGCGTTCCCAGCGTGGCGATGAACGGCGCCACGCCGGCCTTCGCCACCATCCATCCATTCAGCAGGCCAACGGCAAGACAGGTCGCCAACGCCGCAAGGACCGCTGCGAACGCAGAAGGATAGTGCGTCACGCCGTTGATCACCATTCCCTGCGTGATGAGCAGTCCGGCAATCATCCCACCCAGTCCTGCCACTGAACCCACCGAGAGGTCGATGCCTCCGGCGAGGATTACGAAGGTCGTGCCGATCGCAAGAATCGCCGTGATCGACACGTGCTTGGTAAGGATGGCGAGATTGTTGGCGGTCAAAAATTCCGGCGCGAGCAGCGAAAACATCAAGACCAGCAGCACCAGTACAAGGATGGCGCGGGCGCGAAGCAGAAAGAGCACGAACCGGACGCCCGAGGCGCGAAGAGATCTCTTGCCCTGTCTCGCTGTTGCCACCGGTGTCATGCGTGCATGTCTCCCATCGATTGGGCGGCGGATGCGGCGACCACCGGGCTGGCCGCCGCGAACAGTGCTTCGTCGCTCAGCTCGGCGCGGCTCAGTTCGGCCGAGATGCAGCCCTGGCAAAGCACCAGCACCCGGTCCGCAAGTATTCGTGTCTCTTCGATCTCTGACGAGGTGAACACCACGCCAATCTCCTGGTTCGCCAGCCTGCGCAGGATTGCGTAGATCTCGGCTTTAGCTCCAACATCGACTCCACGCGCCGGCTCATCCAGCAGCAGCAGCACGGGTGAACGCATGAGGCAGCGCGCGATGAGGACCTTCTGCTGGTTGCCTCCGGAAAGCGTGGTCACCGGCAATTCGAGATCTTTGGCCGCAATCCTCAACTCCGCCACCAGGCCGCGAGCCTGTGCCTCCTGATCGGCCCGATCCACGAGAAATCCTCGCCACGCGCCGAGTGTAATGTTCTCCCGGATTGAGAGCTCGGGAAACAATCCATCGCGCTGCCGGTCTTCGGGAACCAGGAAGATTCCCGCCTTCACCGCATCCGGCGCCGATTGAAGCCTGAGCAGATCGCCATTGAGCGAGATCTCACCGGCCAATCTCGCCCGTACGCCGGCAAGCGCTTCCAGAAGTTCCGTGCGTCCGCTACCCAGAAGGCCGTAAATGCCGAGGATCTCCCCTTTGTTCAAGGTGAAGCCGACATCGTGCAGCGGCGACTGCGAGTCCTCGCCGGCCGAAGAGGCGGCAAGTTCGAGGCCCCGTACGCGGAGCAGCTCAGGGCCGCTCTGCACTGCAGCGGCAATGTCGTTGCTCTCACTGCGTCCCGACATGCGCTCCACAATCCACTGCCTCGAGACCTCTGCCCGCGTCGCCTCGCCTACCACACGCCCGGATCGAAGCACGGTGAAGAACTCTCCGATGTGAAGCAGCTCATGGAGACGGTGCGAAATGTAAATGATCGTGACTCCAGCCCGCTTGAGTTCGGCAATCACTTTGAAGAGCGATTCGGTCTCGGCGTTTGAAAGCGCCGAGGTCGGCTCGTCGAGAATCAGGATCTTAGCGTTCTGGTCGATTGCGCGCGCCACCTCCACCACCTGGCGGCGGCCCAGAGATAACTGGTCTGCCGGGGTGCCGACATTCATGGGATGGCGCAACCGGCGCAAGGCCGCCTCCGAACGCGTAACTTCGGTTGCGCGATCCAGAACAACCCCGGCTCGAGTGGGTTCGCGCCCTGCGAAGATGTTTTCCGCGATGTCGAGATTTGGCAGGATGGAGAGCTCCTGATGCACAATGCCGATTCCCTCACGTGCCGCATCGCGCGGAGATCGCAGGTCGATGCGTCTTCCCTCGAGCAGTAACTCTCCTTCGTCCGCATGCTCAACGCCGGCAAGAATGCGCATCAGAGTCGACTTGCCCGCTCCATTCTCGCCGATCAGCACATTCACGCGGTTGCGATAGACGCGGAAGTTTACAGATTTGAGCGCCACCGTCCCCGGGTATCTGCGCGTGATCTCGCGGGCTTCCAGCATGACGGATTCACCCTGCGGCTTCATGGCGTTACCCCGCGGTGCATGCGCGCTCCCGCCACTGCTTCGCTCCATCCATCGTAAAGTCTCTTGCGAACGTCCCCCGTCATCTGCGGAACGAAGCTGTCGTGCGACTGGGGCAGGGAACTCAATTCGCCGAGCGACTTCCACCAGCCCAGTGCCAGCCCCGCCAGCCAAGCAGCGCCCAACGCCGAAAGCTCCTCCTCCTTCGATCGTTGAACCGGAAGCCCAAGGATGTCCGCCTGGAACTGCATGAGCGCGTCGTTTCGCGTTGCCCCGCCATCCGCGCGCAGCTCTGTAAACCGCATCGACGCGGCCCTTTCCATGGCCAGCAGAACATCGGTCACCTGGTATGCAATCGCATCCACGGCCGCTCGCGCCAGGTGCGCGGCAGTGTGAGCTCTCCCAAGCCCTGAGATTGTCCCGCGTGCCTGTGCATCCCAATGCGGAGCGCCGAGGCCCACCATCGCCGGCACAAAATAGATGCCGGCCGCGTCCGGCACACTTGCAGCCAGCAGGGCCGCATCCTTTGCCGGCTCGGCAAGGCCAAGAAACTCCCCCACCCATTGCAGCGCCGAGCCCGTCATTGCGATGTTGCCTTCCAGCGCGAATTGTGTGCAACCGCCTATCGACCATGCAATTGTCCGCGCCAGTTTCGGCGCGTCGGCGATCAGCGATGGCGTCAGCGCCATCAGCGAAGAACCCGTTCCATAGGTGGCCTTGATCGATCCCGATGCGTAGCTGCCGTGCCCGAACATGGCGCCGTGCGAATCCCCGATCGCAGACAGAATCGGCACACCCTCAAGTTCCGCGATAGCGCTGCAATGTCCAAACAACCCGCACGAGTCGCGCAGTGCCGGAAGCGACCCGAGCGGAACTCCGAAGTATGCCAGAAGTTCGGAATCCCATTGCAGAGTGGCAAGATTCAGAAGCCCGGTGCGCGAAGCGTTGGTCAGGTCGGTCGCATGCGCCTCACCGCCTGTCAGCTTGCTCATTAACCATGCGTCCACTGTGCCCAGGCGAAGAGTGCCTTGCGCAGCCGCTTCCTGAACCAGGCGCTTGTTCTCGATCAGCCAGCCCCATTTACTTGCAGAGATCAACGGAGCCAGAGGCAGCCCGGTCTTGCTTCGAATCTCCCCGGCGCGCCCTGCCAGCCGGTTGCAGATGCTCTCTCCCCGTCCGCACTGCCAGCTCACTGCGTTGGCCAGCGGTTCCAGGGTGTCGGCATGCCATGCCACGGCAGTTTCGCGCTGGTTTGAGATCGCCACCGCCTCAATCGGTTTGCCGGCCTGTGATGCAAAGCGTGATGACTCCTCAATTACGGTGCAAACCGATGCCCACAGCGCCTCGGCATCCTGCTCTACATAGCCTGCCGCCGTAACACTCAACTGCACGGGCGCGGCAATACGAAACATCGATCCGCCCGCCCGATCGACAAGCAGCGCTTTGGTATTTGTCGTCCCCTGATCGATCGAAAGAATCAGGCCGTCGCGCATCCCTTCTCTCCAAGCAGTTCGAGTGCGGCGCTGCATATGCCTTGAGCCGTGAGTCCAAAGTGCTCCAACAGAAATTCCGCTGAGCCGGTCGGCGCGAACACCCCGGGCACGCCCAGGATGCGCATGCGAGCCGGGTGGTGCAGCGCAAGCAGCTCCGCGACTGCGCCGCCCAGGCCTCCGGTCGCGAGCGCCTCCTCCGCCGTGACAATTCCACGCGTGGCGCGCGCCGCATCCAGCACCGCATCCACATCCATCGGTTTCATGCTGCTCATATTCACCACGCGCGCCTCGACGCCCCGCGCCGCGAGCATCTCGGCTGCCGCCAGGGCGCGCCAAACCATCACTCCGTTGGCAAGCAGGGCAACATCGTCTCCCTGCCTCAATATCGGTGCCTTTCCAGGCTCGAAAGTATAGCCGGCTGCATGCACCGACGGAACCGGCATTCGGCTGATGCGCAGAAACATCGGACCCTGGTGAGCCAGCGCACAGCGCATGGCCTGCGCGGTCTCCAGCGGGTCCGCCGGGACAATCACCGACAGATTGGGAATGATCCTGGTCCACGCCAGGTCCTCGATCGAGTGATGCGTCGGCCCCAGCTCGCCGTAGGCCATTCCCGAAGACATGCCGCAAAGCTTCACGTTGGAGTTCGAGTAGCCGAGGTCGACCTTCACCTGCTCCATCGCCCGCGCCGTCAGAAAGCACGAGGCGCCGCACACAAACGGCACCATGCCCCCGTTTGCCAGCCCCGCTCCTACTCCCACCATGTTCTGTTCGGCGATTCCCACGTTGACAAAGCGCTCGGGAAAGCGCGCGCTGAAATTCTTCAGCTTGGTCGACGAAACTGAATCGTTCACAACGGCACAAACTCGCGCATCCTCTTCGGCCATGCTCTCCAGCGTCTGCGCATACGCATCCCGGCAATCGCGGAGTTGAATATCCGGCTGTTGCTCCGCAGAAACGCTCATTCTTCACCCTCCACACCGAGCTCCACGCGCGCCGCGGCCAGCTGCTCTTTTGTCGGCACTCCGTGATGCCACGCAGGCCGGTTCTCCGCAAAGGAGACACCCTTGCCTTTCACCGTGCTTGCGATGATGCACGACGGCTTGCCCGCCTCGATGGGAATGCCCGCGAACCGCTCCACCAACGCTGCGTGATTGTGTCCATCCGCTTCGGCCACAGCAAAGCCGAAAGCGCTCCACCTATCGCCGAGCGACGCCGTGCGGCTGATGTTTTCTGTGAAGTCGCCCTGCTGGATCCGGTTCCGATCGACAATGACAATGAGATTGTCCAGTCCATAGTGCTGTGCCGTCATCGCCGCTTCCCAGTTCGAGCCCTCTTGCAACTCCCCGTCTCCAACCAGCACGAATACCCGCCACGTTTCATTTCTCATCCGCGCCGCCAGCGCACACCCCACGCCAATGGGAAGTCCGTGGCCCAGCGGGCCGGTGTTGGCCTCCACTCCCGGGAGCTTGTTCCGGTCCGGATGGCCATTCAGCTTCGAAAGAGGTTCCATGAAGGTCGAGAGCAATTCTGTGGGGAAGAATCCTCTGAAAGCCAGTGTCGAGTAAAAGGCGGCTGAGCAGTGTCCCTTGCTCATGATGAATCGATCGCGCTGCGGCCACCCCGGATGTTGCGGATCGACGCGCAGCACGCCGCCAAGATAGAGCGTCGCAAGAATGTCGGAAGACGAAAGGTCGCCCCCAGTGTGCCCCATGCCGGAGTGATGCGTCATCGACATAGCCGAGTAGCGTATTCGGTTGGCCAGCCGCTGCAATCGCTCGATTTCGCCTGCCTGGGAAGGAAGAAGTGAACTGGTATTCGCGCCGCTCATGTGTTCTCATGCATAATTATGCATATCTGCATTTGCATGTAAAATCATTGTGCGCCTGCCATTTTCATGCGTCAAGAACTTCTTAAATATAAGAATCTGTTGAAATTTCCAATTCATCGAGCTTTCGGACCGACACAAATTCTCCGTGCCCCATCCTTTTCTGCGCTCTTTGCAGAGAAGGATGGGACATCATCAACCCCAAACGGCTACGCAAGCAATTTTTCAACACCTTCTAAGAGTCCACACTATCTCCGAAAATGCCGTAGCCCCTGAGGGCTGCCCTTCTTACAATTCGCCCTTCCTTCAGCGTCTTTCGCAGCCTGTTATGGAATCGGCGCCGACCATGCCGCCTGGTACACAAAGTTCCCGCTCTTGTCCTTGAATCGCTGCAGGCTGACCAGAGGCGTCGATGAGGGAGCCGATTCAACCGCGGTCAGCACCGCTGAACACGACCGTCCGTAGAGATACTTCGATTCGGCGCTGGCTCCGAAGCGAGCTCGATATTCTTGCCCGCTGGCTTCCTGCCTGCCCTCCAGGCGCGAGGGATATAGACCGAGCAGCTCTCCCAGGGCCAGGTCCGCTTTGAATCCCGCCTCGTCTTTCCACGGCGAATAGTTGTTCGCGAACTGTGGAGTGAAATCCACATTCCAGGGCGTCGTGGCGGCATGATTATAGGCCGCCTGCAGCACACAATTTCCGTCGCCGCTTGCCGGCAGCGGAGTAGGCGGAGTCGTCGGCGTGGCGCAGCCGGGCCAGAAGAAGGACGCATCGGCGCCAGGAATCGTGTTGTCGTTCTGATTGAAAACCGCGGCGAAGGCGTAACCGTCCCCGGTCAGGATCAGTGACGACACAGTGCCGGGGAAGCCGCCATCCTTGATGAAGTTCAAGTTGTCGTACTTATGCACCGGCGCGGCAACCACGTTGGGTTGCGCCACGTCCCACCCCGCCCCATAGGGCAGGTGCGAGGCTTCTTCTGCCTTAGTGAAGCCTCTTGACTTGCAGCTGTCGCCCGCGGGATAGGTCCCTCCGGGCTCGACTGCGCTCGCGTCGACACACTCATAGGAAGGCAATGTACTCGAATCCTTGTAATAGTCCTGCGGCCACACACCGGCCGTGCCCAGTAGATTGGCGGGCCTTCCGTTCGCAATGGCGCCGCCGAAATGCACCAGGTCGATGGCCGTTGTCACATAGCCTCCCGCCCCGCCAAGCGACTCCAGCGCGCCGATGCTGCTGTAGGGCCCCGAGACGATGTTGTAAGGAGGAAACAATGAGGGCTGCGGCGGCTGTGTCGGATCGGTGTCGTAGTAAGTTGACTCTCGATCCTGCCGTTCGCTCGCCTTGGTCGACCCCATGGTCGTGTCGGTCATTCCCAGTTGCTTCAGCACCTCGTCGTTCATATAGTCGAAATAGCTTCTTCCCGAGGTCTCCCGAATCACTTCGCCGAGCGCGCAGAAACCGATGTTCGAGTAGTGCGTCTCCTTTGTCGGCGGCGCAACCTGCAACGGCTGCGATTCGACGTAGCCCAGCAGATGCGTGCAATCGGGAGGGCCGGAAGCCTTGCCCGACTTTTCGGTCAGATACGTCGCCAGCATCTGCAGCACTGGATAACCGGTCAGATCCGGCGCACCCGCCTCGTCGCGGTTCCACCCTCCGGCATGATGCAAGATGTCGTCCACCGTGATCTGCGTGAGCTGGCTGTTGTAGAACGGGTTGTCTACGCTCGATTGCCCCGCATAGAACAGGTTGCCCGGCGTTCCCGCTATGATCTGTCCCACTCCCGCAAATGGAAACGGATGATCGCTCAGCTTCAGCTTTCCGTCGTGCACCAGCTTCATGATTCCCATCGCCGTCAGCGCCTTGGAGACGCTCGCCACGCGCATGCGGCTGTCAGGCTCGGCAAACTCCACGCTCCCCTCGTCGATATATCCGTATGACTTGGCAAAAATCAGCTTGTCCTTATAAGACATCGCCACAATACCGCCGGGAATGCCGTAAATATTCATGAAGTTGGCAACCGTGGCGTCGATGGCGCTGGCCATATCGGGCGTTGCAAATCCCATCGAAGGAATCAGCTTGGATGAAAACGTCTCTTTGCTCGTGTATGCGGGGTTGATGCCTTTGACCGAAACCGCTTTCAGCAGGTTCTTGTCGCAGCTGGTGAGGCTCCCTTCCGGTTCTTCGGTCACCTGCGCGCCGTCCAGCAGGGCGTCGAGCCGCCCGCCGCCTGCAACCTGCGGCGAGCTTTGGGATCGTGCGCCCGTGGCAATCAGCGATGCCCCAAACACCAGAATTCCTGCGATCGATTTGGTATTGATTTTCATCTCCCCATCCCTCCCCACACTCTGAATGAGATTTGTCCTTCTTTCCTGAAAGGCGGAATCCGCAAGCGAATCGCCTCATGGCTGCAGAAGAATTCCGGCAAAGCTTCGAATCTCGCCCAAGAATACAGGCCTTTGGCACAATTCGGCGTGCGAATCGGAGGGAGCGGCAGCCTTCAGGCTGCCGAATTCAGTACAAGACATCGAGGCGGCTTTAGCCGCGGGCCGCTCGGAATCGGCCTTTATGGCTTCGACTCGATTTCCCACTCGGACACACTAGGTTCCTGACCGCTTGATTTTGCAGCATCTTGGGGTGCCCCAGGTCCCGATTTTGGGACCTGGGATACCACGGTGCAACAAGAATGAATTCATGCGGTCAGAGAAGTAGCCCCCGAGGCGTGCTCTTCGGTTTCCCCGGGGCGATTCGCGAGAATCGCCCGATGAGGAGAGTGCAACCGCACCTGCTGATATTCTCTGAGTCGGCTCCATGCCGGTCGCCGCCGCCGCTTCTAAGCCGAGTTCGGGAAAAGCTACCCACGGAGTTGAGAGGATTTGGTCGGGGAGGGTGTATGAAGAGAGCAATCGGATTGGCGTTGGTTGTTTGCGCCTTCGTGGGCGCGTTCCCGGCGTTCAGTCAGGTGAAGATGACGCGGGATCAAATCCTCTTTTATACGTCGGAGTGGAAGGGCGACCGCTTCCCCGACGGTCGACCAAAGTTGCCCGATTCGCTTCTGAAGCGCGCCGTCGACATGACCATTGAAGACGTATGGGAATACCTGCGCGATCGTGGCTACCGCAATCAGTTCGAGGCAGACTGGCAGGCCCTGCACATCGAAAAGCCCTTTGCGGGACGCGCCCTCACGGCCCAATACATGCCCACGCGTCCGGATATGCAAAAGGCGATCCTCGCCGAGGGCAAGGCGGAAGGGCGCGTGAGCGGAACCAATAGCTGGCCGATCAACGAACTCCAGATCGGCGACGTCTATGTGGCAGACGGCTTCGGAAAGATCGTTGAGGGCACGCTGATCGGCTCCAACCTGGGCAACGCCGTGGCCGCGCACACCCACACCGGCTTCGTCTTTGATGCCGGCATACGCGATCAGGAAGAGAATCGCGAGATTCCCGATTTCAATGGCTTCTACCGCGGCTACGATCCCTCCGCCTGGGCTGACATGGAATTGACCGGGATCAATGTTCCGATCCGGATCGGAAGAGCAATCGTGTTGCCGGGCGATCTGGTTCTGGCCAAGCCCGAAGGTGTCCTCTTCATTCCCGCAATCCTGGCCGAAGACGCCATCAGTTCAGCGGAGTTCACCGCACTTACAGATGCGTATAACTTCGAATTGAATCGCGAAGGTAAGAACGGCGCGCAATTCGAAGGTGGCTGGACACCGGAGAAGTACCAGGCCTTTGCAAAGTGGATCGATGCTCACCCCGAGAAGTTGAAGATGCCTCGAAGCGAGTTCGAAGCGCTACTGGCTCAGGCCGAGCATCCACAGAAACAAGCCGCTCCCGCCGCGCCCGAACCCTAGGACGATATCGCCCTGGTACCGCGGCTTCGTGATTTTGTATTCGTTCGTTCATGAACCTGGGGGTCCCAGGTCTCGGTTTTTAAGGCCTGGCATACCGCAAAACTACATTGTTACGGTATTAGGGCGAACCGGAAATTCAATTACCCCTCTCCACCTCCAGCGCCGCTTGCAACATCGCCTTCGCGTAGGCAATGTCGTAGATGTCTCCGCCGTAGCCCCCGCCCCCGGGATAGCCTCCGATCGGTCCGCGCGCACGGTCATAATCGATGGCTCGCGGATGTTCGGGGTAGATCTCCCGCGCGTATTTCACTCGGATCAGTTCGCGCATCACCGCAAACATGTTCACGTCGCCTTCGTCGATGAAACCCTCGTCATATCTCAGATAGGGCGTCGTTACGTGCGGATTGCGATAATGCATGTGATTGATGCGATCGCGGCTGCCGAAGTAGCGGCACACGGCAACCGGGTCTTCTCCAATCTCTTTCGTCACCCCGCAATCGAATGTGATGCCGTTCGCCGGGCTGTTGACAATTTCGATCAGGTGCTTCCATCCGTCGAGTGTGGCCATGATCTGCTGCGATCCGCGGCTCAGCGGAAAGGGTGGATCGTTGGGATGAAGCGCCAGCCGCACATTGGCCTTCTCTGCCACCGGGACAACTGCCTTCAGAAAATAAGCAATGTTCGCCCACATCTCGTCGAGGGTGTGTGCGCCTTCCTCCGCGAGCGGCAAAAGGCCTTTCATCCGGCCGTAGTCCGCGCCCGTCAGTCCGGCCCCGCCACGGCCGGTCTCTTCGAAGTAGCCCTCCATCGCGCGGTGCGCATAGAAGTTGTATTCCACCACCGGCAGGCCCACTTGGCCCGCCGCCTCAATCGATTGCCGCACCTTGTCGATCTCTTCGTCCCGGCCCGGGCGGCCGTAAATCGTGTTGCGGAATCCGCCGACCATCAGGTTGCCCAGCGTCACGCCTCCGGCCTTGAGCTTGCTCATGATCCGATCGAGTTGACCGACTCTCCAGGGGATTGGCGGCCCGCCGGATAGGACGTGGCGGACGCCAATCTGCCTCACGTTGCGAATCGCCTCATCCGTAACGCCATTCTCAAGGTCGATCGCGCAGGCAATCTTGGGCGTGCCCGCGCTTTCCTGCGGCATTCCATCCCCAAGCCACCAGGGCTTATTCCCCTGCTGCGCCATTCCAGCCAATGGGGCGAGCGCATGCGATGAGGCCGCTGCCGCCATTCCCTTGATCAGCCTTCGGCGCGAAAGATCGGAGCCCATGATTCAAAATCCTCCTCAGTTGTGACCCTGCAATTTCCGCGATGGCCCGGACGGTCGAATTGAGCAAAATGATCGATGGATAAATAACCTGAACACTCTCCCATCGGGAGCAGCCACGGCTACGCATTCTTCCACAAACCGATGCGAGCGTCCATACAAGCGGATCGGGAACCCAAGCAAAGCCGGCACAAACAGGCGTAAGATGGGGCTTCGAAATTCGCCCTCAGGAGGAAACAAGCCCAAATGTCCGACGCCGCAAGCTTTCGTTTGAACCGCCGCAAGATCCTCAAATCTTCGTTGGCCCTGGCCGCCGGCGGCGCCATCGGACCGGCCGTGCACTCCCAGGCAGAAATAAAGAACGCGAACCTCGCCTCCAGTCCGTCGAGCCTGAAGATCACCGACATACGTTATGCCGTTGTGGTCAAGCCGGGGCCGAGCCCCTGCGTGCTCATCCGCATCGACACCAACCAGGGTGTCTATGGCCTGGGCGAGGTGCGCGATATCGCCGGACCGCAGTATGCCATGGTGCTCAAGAGCCGCATCCTCGGTGAGAATCCGCTGCGCATCGACTATCTCTTCCAGAAGATCGCACAGTTCGGCGGCAATGCCCGGCAAGCCGGCGGAGTCTGCGCTGTGGAGATGGCCTTATGGGATATCGCGGGCAAGGTATACCAGATACCGGTCTATCAAATGCTCGGCGGCAAGTGGCGCGATGCTATCCGCATCTATGCCGATACCACCGAATCGATGGATCCGAAGGAATATGGACTCCGCGCCAGAGAGCGCAAAGAAATGGGCCTTACCTGGATGAAGATGGACCTGGGCATCAACGTCCTTGAGGGGATTCCAGGCGCGGTGACCCAGCCCCCAGGCTTGGACAAGTGGGAGTTGCAGGACCAGCCCCATCCCTTTATAGCCACCGAAGTCACCGACAAGGGCATCGATCGCCTTTGCGAGTACGTGGCCGCCGTGCGCGATAACATCGGCTACGATATGCCGCTATCCATGGATCACCTCGGACACATCGGTGTAAAGTCGGTCATCCGCCTGGGAAAAGCTTACGAGAAGTTCAATCTGGAGTGGATGGAAGACGTGATTCCGTGGTACTACACGGATTTGCTCAAAGAGATTGTCGCGGCGAACCCGACGCCGATCCTTACCGGCGAGGATATTTACAGGGTTGAAGACTTCGAGACCCTCTGCCGGGAACATGCTGTCGACAAGATCCATCCCGATCTCGCGACCTCGGGCGGCATTCTTCAGACCCACAGGATTGGCGACATGGCATTCCGCTATGGCGTGCCCATGGCCATGCACTTTGCCGGAACTCCTGTCAGTTGTATGGCCAGCGTTCACTGTGCAGCGGCCACGCGCAACTTTCTCGCACTTGAGAACCACTCGCTCGACGTGCCGTTCTGGCAAGATCTGGTGACGGGAATTGAAAAGCCGATCATCGACAAGGGCTATATCAAAGTTCCTCAGACGCCCGGTCTGGGAATCACATTGAACGACGATGAACTCAGGCGGCATCTGAAGCCCGGCACAGGCTACTTTGAGCCCACGCCCATGTGGGATGAACCGCAGTCGTGGGATGATGCGCTCTTCAGTTGAATCCAGCTCGCCACTTCGCTGCTTCTTGCCTACTCACCACAGAGGCGGATGCCCATCCTTCGCACCCTTTGCGAAGGGTGTGGGATTGCGCAATTTACGATGGATGGGCAGCAGCAGCCGTCCCATTTCTTGACACGGCGTACCCATGGAAAGGAAACTGAAGATGGAGTCACCCCGCGGAACAAAGGATCAAGATGCGAGACGGAGCACCACAAGGCACCTACAAGGTTCAAGCCCTCGACCGGGCTTTTGCCGTATTGGATCTCCTTGGCGAGAGCAGCACGCCCCTCGGGTTGGCGCAGGTTGCCTCTTCCCTGCAGTTGCACAAGAGCACCGCGCACCGCTTCCTCATGGTCCTGGAGCGCCACCACATGGTGGAGCGCACCACCGGCGGCAAGTTTCGCCTCGGGCTCAGGCTCTTCGACTTCGGCAATCGCGCCATCGAGCAGTACGACCTGCGCGACCGCGCCCAGCCGCATCTGCGCCGCCTGGTGGCCGAGACCGAAGAGACCGCGCACCTCAGCGTTCTCGAGCAGGCGCACGTCATCTACATCGACAAGATCGAACCGGCGCGCTCGGTGCGCATGATTACTCGCGTCGGCCAGAGCAATCCTGTCCATTGCACGTCCGTGGGCAAAGCCATTCTGGCCTTCCTACCCGAAGACCGCATGGCCGACGTCATTCGCCGCACCCGATTCGAGCGCTTCACCAGCCGCACCATCGCCAATGCCGATGCGTTGCGCACCGAGATCGAGAAAACCCGCCGCCGCGGCTACGCGGTCGACGACGAAGAGCTGGAAGAAGGCCTGCGCTGCATCGCTGTGCCGGTGCTTGACGCGCAACGCCTGCCCGTGGCCGCGGTCAGCGTCTCCGGCCCGTCCTTTCGCGTCACCGCACAAAAACTACCCGCCATCGCCAACCATCTGCTGCAGTGCGTGCGCGGCATCTCCATGGATATGGGATTCGCGTCGCCCGCGCGCGCCCAAAGGACTGCCCTGCCGGCATAGCGCATCGCCCCTCGGGGCTCCTTGAGGGTCCTGACCGATTAATTCTGTATCACCCGGGTGCCCCAGAGCCTGTCCTGAGCGAAGTCGAAGGAATCCGATTTTGGGACCTGGGACACCACAATGCAACAGGAACAAATTCATGCGGCAAGAGAATTAGTTGAGCGGCAGGTTCTGGATGGTCAGGCGCGACTGGCTCACCGGTAGCGCATAAGGTGAGCCCGGCGCTTCCGTTACGCTGGTGGGTGTCACGTTAAAGATGTGCAGGCGGTTTGTGTCCGACTCGAATGCCACCAGGTGATTGTAGTTATCCCAGCGGAACTCATAGACAGGGGCGTTGAACAGCAGGCCCGTGTAAGGAGTTACCGCATCTGTGCCGTTGAAGTGAAAGACCTGCAGCCCATTCTGACCGGCGACTGCCACTAACTTCCCGGATGGAGAGAACTGCAGGTCGTACGCGTAGGTAGAAAAGTCAGCCGAGCCGCTGTTGACCGCGTCCGCGGGCATATTCAGGTAGGTGCTGGTCGTCACCAGGTTGCCGAGCGCGTCGGCCGAGTAGATGCCGATCTGCTCCGGGCCGTACAGCGCGCCCGACGAAGACCCCTTGTGGAAGGTGAAGGTGAACGCCATGTGATTGGCGTTGTCGGCTGCGGCCACC
>Ga0335073_10006781_pt1 | contig 16097 bp, 24 predicted proteins | sample Lox_Sample_22_FD_207093 | JGI IMG/M metagenome (GOLD analysis project Ga0335073, IMG submission 207093) | Soil microbial communities from Loxahatchee National Wildlife Refuge, Florida, United States - Lox_Sample_2.2 | ecosystem: Environmental > Terrestrial > Soil > Wetlands | place: USA... | reverse complement strand
CCTTCTCTGTGCTCCCATGCCAACTGCCAGTACCTCTCAAATTCTCGGGAACAACGAATGTTTCGAACCCTATACTTCCAATATCTATACTCGTCGTGTTCTTGCCGGCGAATTCCAGATTGTCAATCCTTGGTTGTTGAAAGATCTTGTTGAGCGTGGTCTCTGGAACGCCAAGTTGAAGAATCGCATTATTGCTGAGAATGGCTCGATCCAGAATATCCCTGATCTCCCAGCCGATCTCAAAGCTTTGTACAAGACCGTTTGGGAATTGAGTCAAAAGACTATTATCGACATGGCTGCTGATCGTGGTGCTTACATCGATCAAAGTCAAAGTCTTAACATCCACATTAAAGATCCCTCTTTCGGAAAGATTACTTCCATGCATTTCGTACTTTCTCACAATTAATAAAAGCTAATTGATAGTATGGTTGGAAGAAGGGTCTTAAGACTGGTATGTATTATCTACGTACTATGGCTGCTAGTGCACCTATCCAATTCACCGTCGACCAAGCTTCACTTGCAGCTGATGCAGATGTTAAATCGGTCAAGAAACGTCCCGCTCGTCCTATCCCTGCTCCAATGATGGAACCCAAACCATCTGAAAACGGAACTACCACAAGCGAGGAGGATTCAGACGATGCACATGTCGAGAAATTAGCTGTTGTCGGTCCCGAACCAAAACCAAGCCCCAAGAAAGCAAACGGAGTTTCCAAGAAGAAGAGAGAGGAGATGGATGAAGTTGAGAAAAGTATTTATGATGAAGCTGTTATCGCTTGTTCTATTGAGAATCCTGAGGCTTGTGAGATGTGTAGTGCCTAGATGGCATAATAGGAATATTGTAGAGAATTAGTTGCCTTTGAGGTGAGGACAGGATGTTTGTTTTATCAGTATTACTAGTAGTTGTTGGCATCGGAGGTATCATTATTAGGCTGGGATTTGCAGTTAATTTTCAGCTGTCTATCATCGTCAGATCTACATCTCTTATTTAATCCTGCTTTGCTCAGATGATGCTGCAGATATCAGTGATCTGTTGTCAGCGTGGAGGCCCGTGCGCAATTGTATTAAAAGTTAGACCTCACGTCCACGTCGGCCCCTCATCGTTGGTTTTCTGTTTGCGCTTCGTTCGTTATGCACGCAATCCACTCTTTATTAATTTGTTTCATCACTCTCTTTTCCTTGTTTTCAAATGCTCAACCTGCACTATTTTCGGTCAACAGCTCTCTTACAGCATGGATCAAACAGCAAAATGCAACCTCCTTAAGCGCGATGTTAGACAACGTCGGCTATGAGGAAACCAAGCCATGGCCAAATGGAGTTGTAATTGCTTCACCAAGTACCAATCTGCCTGACTATTATTACCAGATACTTACCCCTCGTTTTTGACAAAGACTGACGAGTAGTGGACAAGAGATACGGCGTTGACGTTTCAATATATTGGCCGATTGTATCAGAACAACGGCTCGGATGAGTGGCTTACTTTGTTCGAAGGATATGCTAGCGAGACCAAAGTATTGCAGCATCTTGATACCCTGAGCGGAAATTTCACAACAGGGGGAATTGGGGAACCCAAGTGAAAGCCATTTACCGGCTCAATTGACCGTAGATTCTATGTAAATGGAACTGCATTTGACGAGTAATGCCCAAACTTTGTCTTGTGCTAACAGTAGACAATGGGGACGTCCTCAAACGGTTGGCCGAAGGAGTCATCCTGAGCTAATTTTAGGATGGACCTGGATTGCGTGCCAGTGCCATGATCGCGTTGACCACTGCCTATCTAGCACACGGAGGGAATATGTCTTTTGTGACGGAGGCACTGTACAACGGAAGTGACATAAACACCAGTATATGATCTAGCGTCCGTGCTCTAACAATAGTCATCAAAGCCGATCTCGACTATATCGTCGCCAACTGGCAGATCCCAACCTTTGATTTATGGGAAGAAGTTCTGGGCGCACACTTCTATACTCGAATGGTATTCCCTTTTCCTATTCAGCTGATATCAGGCACAATACCGGGGACTCATGGATGGGGCAGCCTTCGCATCCATGCTAGGAGACAAATCTGGAGCGCAGACGTACAGCGACACTGCTCAACAAATAGTTCATCTCACTTCGTTTTTCCGCTAATATCAGTCGGCAACCTTCGATACCTTTTGGAATTCCAGCACAAATCATTACATGGTGTATAATTCGTCTCTTTATCGTACTAATTCATCAGAACGCTTGGTACCACGAGGTCGGGGCATGATTGTTCGAATTTGGTATTAAGCTGGATCTGACCATGTTAATTGTAGCTCGCCTTCTTCCATTTCACAAATTACTCTAATCCAGCTCCTTACACCCCATCGAATCCCCAGAGTTTGGCAACGTTGGAAGGTCTCATTGAAGTGATGCAACCGTTATATCCTATTAATGCGAATGGCCCGGGTATTGCAATCGGTCGGTATCCTGAGGATTTATACGATGGAATCGATAGTACTACACGCGGAAATCCATGGTATTATACCTTTCACTTTGAACTGACCTTTAGGTTTCTCTGTACAAACGCTGCTGCTGAAGTGATTTACTTCACCGTCAACGAGATGCTCCAAAATCAGTCTTTGTATACTGATGATCTGACGAACATATTCTATAAGAGATTCGTGCCATCCATCAATGGATCTACCACATACCCTGCAAATTCCTCGGAATATCAAACAATACTGCAGGGAATGGTAACCTTTGCAGATTCCTTTATGGCTACTGTGCAAACTCATGCCATGACGAACGGCAGTTTGAACGAGGAATTCGATAGGTAAAGCAGGATGTTGGCTCATCTAATGATAGGGATAATGGAACCGCTGTTGGTGCAAGAGATCTGACGTGGTCTTACGTTGCTTTTCAGACTGCAGCCGATAGGAGACAAACAATTCTCGATTACAATGTTTCGACGAATGGTACTAATCTCACCGCGAATGGAAATGGGGCAAGCAACTCCAGTTCTGGCCCTGGGGCCGCCAAGAGTGGTGCAGGAAAAGTCTCGTTCGGCGGGGTTTTAGGCACTATCATTTTGAGTCTATTTGTGGGATTTTGGGTAGGCATCTGAGCCGATTTAATGAAGACAAGAAAAGTCTAAATCTGTCGTAGTATAATATAATTTCTTTCCATGAACATCTGGTACATATCTCGTACCTCTTAGCTCTATGACTTCTTGCAAGTTATCTAGCCTATCTTGCTCTCGATGTCCGTGAACCAATGCCTTCATTTTGCAACTTCCACTCCCTCATGTCCTTCGTCAAATCAGGCATATCCGATCCCCAACCACTCAATCGCACCACCAAACAACTACTATTATCATCTGTGCCCAAATTTTCCGCAAATTTGATAATTGCTGCTGCCGCGTCATTCGGTTCTTTGACACCCTTTACCACATCCACAATTTCCTGATCGCTCATAACACTCGTAATTCCATCGGTACATAGTACAATAAATGCATATTCTTCAGCTCCACTGCCTAACTTGACTGATGTCACATCAGGCTCAGCCGATATCCCCATTCGTTTCATATGCGCATCTCCAAAAGCACGGGTATTTGCTAAAAGACCAAATCTTTCCTGTCCGAATGAATCTGTTGCTATTGCCCTTGCAAATTTCCTTAGTCGATCGGATTCGATGGTTGACGAAGGATGATGTGAAGGGGTCATTGTTAAAGCATGGCCAGTTTGACAATGACAGAGCAGGATCCGGGTATCGCCGACATGAGCAATATGAATCTCTGCATTTCGTGAATCCCAGAATGGGAGTTCATCATTTGACGTAATCATCGCAACACTGACACAAGCACCACTTTCGTCGTCTGGAAATTCTTTCAGAAACGATAGATCAGCTTGTAGAAAGCCAAGTGTGAGACGTTGTTCAAGAGTCATTTCTGCATCTGGGTTTGCGAGAACGGGATCGAGCTCACGAGGGTGGAACCGTCGAAAGTATCCTCCGATATCTTGTCTCCAGGAATCTAGTGTTGCTTGCGTTTGTGAAGGGACAACATCTTCGATATGATTGTGGAGAGTGTTGACGACGTAATCTGCGCATTGTGAACCGCCATGTCTGCACATCGATTAGCCGATAAGAAAGTGGAAGGGGAGTATACCCGTCTATGATAGCAAAGTAGAAAGGTTGACGCTCTACAAAAGGAGTCAACTTGTTCATGAGTCCTACTTTGAATCTATCCTCGTTCTCAGCCCTGTCTCCTCGTGAAGTGAGTGCACCGAGATGATGTCGTGCCTTCAGGATGGGGACTCGCATTTGTTGTCCATCCGCAGTCTTCTGTACCCAGTAGTCATGAAACAGTCGCTTTTGTGTTGATGGTGCTCGAAGACACTGTACTAGAGGACTCCAAGGCCGAAGTTGGGACAATAATCTAGGAACTTGTCGCGGTACCGCCTCCATGGTCTCGTCGCTTGAATGTGCCGCAGGCGTTGATAGGTCAACAAGATCGGCAGGTGAAGGGACGAAGTAAAAAAGAAGGCTGAAGATTTTCCGTTAAAGGTTATACCAGTCTCAATATCATTTTGTTGTTGTTCTTGGATAAGGATCGCCTTGAAGGGATTATAAATCCGGTCAAACTTGTTTGACTTGCCGATGATCCATCAACCGCGTAGCGTAGCGAAGCAGCGGCCAATCGGAGGGAAATCATACCGAACGATCGAGATTTGATCTGGGATCAAGTTATCCTGGAGAAATAACTTCTTCGAGCAGAACTGTTGATGCAATGACCTCTTTAAATTATTCTTATTATATTCTGTAATAATATCCTGTCAAATCAAGCGTATCTCCCCATATCAATCTCTAACCCTCTATCTTCGCAATACTCCCGCTTAAGTCGAGGTGACCGTCTTTTCTATCAGATCGAAGAAATCCGCAACAGCAGTAACGAACCATCTTTTCCCACCCCACATAAACCATCCTAAATGTCCGCCACGATGTGTGTACGCCAAAATTGTATATTCATTATCCGCAAACTCATCCCAAGGTAATGCTTTCTCAGCTAACCGAGTCAGAAAAGTAAAAGAGTGAGATGTACTAGCAATAGGATCATCTAAGGCGTGTAGCACCAGTAATGGTGTCTTTATCTTTGGTAATCTAAGTACTGAAGAGGCCGATTCATAATAGTGCTCTAGCGTAGGGTGTCCGAAACAAGGAGCAGTTACAGCGGTATCAAACTCTAGAGATAAGCATGGAGATCTGGAGAGGCTTACCGTAAATGTATTTGGCTTTCTTCAGTGCAGCCCAATCTATTTTAGGATGTCCTTTCATGATCGGATATTGACGCATGAAAACGCGTTTCAGATTGCGTCCCATGACGTTGCAGTAAAGTTCCTTTCCAAGATAAGTTTTGGTTAACTGTTCGGCGGTGATTCTCAGTTGCCAGGGGTTTGACACACTACAGGCTGCGACAAAAGGTGTATCGGCTCCTTCTTCTCCCAGATACTAATGTCAGTGCCGTCAAAAATGCTTCTCACATTACAGAGAATATTAGCCCCGAGTGAAAACCCGACGGCATAGAATCGTCTATTGGGAAAGGATTTTCTCAGGAAGTTCATGGTCTCCCTCAAATCGGCTGAAAATTAGGGACATTGGGTGACAAGGAGTTACATGTCCAGTCTGCACAGAATAGCTGCTGCGTTGTAATGTTGGTTCGGCCGCATCCGCGAGAATTCAACGAACATGCCGCCCAAGGTCGAGAACTATCCATAACGTGACGGACAACAGCTCGCAGATAAGACTCGTGACTGCCTCCTGATAATCCATGCAGTAATACCAACATGGGTCGATGGTCATCACTTTGCAGCAATTCTGCTTCCTCATCAGCCTTCATGTATCTTATCAGCGGCGGCAAATTCTCGACGAAATCCTTTCTCTGTTTAATCTCTTCATCAACCTGAAGACCCTTGATATACTGTTCTTCCGAATCTAATACAAAATCCAATCCCACTGTTCCTCCATCCGCCATCGTTAACAACTTCCTCGCATAATGTACTCTATCGACATCGTTGAAATTCGAAAACGCAGCATAGAAAGTCTGCAAATGTCCGGATTGTAATAGTGGATGAGCAGCAAACGGTTCCTCATAGGGTCTCCATTCTTCCCGAACAAGATCGACGAGGGTTTTTGACGGTTTGATGACACCGTTATGTCCGTTAGAGTGGGAGGTGGGTTTACCCCTGATTGCCACGGAATTTGTCCCATAGTGTAAATGAACCTTATTGTCGATTCGAGGCATACTCTCGTCGAGATCTTTGAGGGACAATTGTAGACTGTCAATGGAAGTCAAGTCGAGAGGCAAATAGGACGCCTCCATCTTGCCGTGGATGCAGTGGTGACGAAGACAAGAATTGCCTTGGACCGGGGAGTCTACATTCGCCGTGTTCAGCAGATAAATACAAATTGGGATTATTAGCAGGCCCGGGCGTCTCCGGCGCGGCGATCTGCTCAATACAAGTGGTCGATTGGAGTCACACCTCGCTAGCTAAGCGAGAAGCCTGATAGCCGTGCCAATCATTGGCGAACTGGGCTGCCAACACATTAACGCCCTAAGCGAGGTAGGCAGGACTGCCCCAGTATTGGGCCGTGGATCAATAGTAAGTAATTTCACGAGGCGCGTGCTTCATCTCGTCAAGTAGTAGCTAAGAGGATATCATGTCGTTTCATTACACAAAAGAAATCTAATGAGAATACAAAAGAACTTCCGATGATTTCAAAATCCACTGCTTTCCAACTTAGAACCAAGTTGATATCCTCTCGGTATCAACACTCGGGGTATCGTCCAGAGGTCCGATTAGAAGGAAACATAGAGGTACATATCAGACTGTGGGTTTTCAATCCAAGTCGTCATGGAAATTCCACCATCGAAAAACATTCCTGTTGCCATTCCAGTAGTCCCGCACCTTTTTTTCAATCCTCTGCATCTTCTAAACGCAATACTTGTGGGGAGGTCCGCGCGTAAGGGGAATTGGAGTCCGCTAATACTCCAAATCGGCCCTGGGGACATCCGGTAATTCAGGAGCCCAAATGTTATTCGCCTACTATCAGAATTTGAGCCCTAGCACACACATACCGGTTGCCAAACTTGAATAATATTGTCTTCAGCTGCCGAACACATAACCCACGGATCAGACGGATTCCAGGAAATATCACTGACACGATTTGTATGTCCACCATGCATAAACAGTAATTCAGGAGGTCCATCTTCACTATCCTCAGGAGTTTGTTCATTTCCAATATTTGATAAATCCCAAATGATGACTCTGCGATCATTCCCTGCACTTGCGAAAATGGGTTCTTCGTGAGGTGACCATGCTACTGTAGTGACTTCGTCGCGATGACCTTCAAAGGAATGCAGTTTGAGTTTGAGGTTACGTAGGTCCCACAGTGCAACTGTTTTATCGGATGAGGCTGTTACTAGGACGAATTCGGCACTGGGATTGAAGGACAGTGAGTTTACGGGTTGAGAATGGGCTTTGATTTTATGGGCCGCCGCGCCATTAGAGGAGGAGCGACGGATGTCGTGGATTTGGAGGGTCAAGTCATCGGAGACGGACGCGAAGAGGGAATTGTGCATTGGGTGGAATGAGACGTCGTTTACTACTGCGTCGTGAGTCGTGTAAGTCGTTACTGGTGCAAGCTCGGGTTTATCCTTTTGGAAACTGTTGATGTCCCTATTGTCAGGAGGAATTGCAGCTGATTGTACCAATGGCGGACTGTTGTGTCATCAGAAGCAGTGACGAGATGGCCTGCTTCATGCGGATTCCATGAAAGCCCATATCCTTCCAGCGTATGCCCCTTTAGTCGAATATCCGGTTTACAATCATTACTCGAAGGAGAATTAGGATGTTTCGTGATATCAAAGACCAAGACATCTCCACTGACAGACATTGTCGCAATGATATTTGGATTCTGAGGTTGATATCTTGCCCGATTAACTTCTCCTTCATGTACAATTTTTTGACTAATCGAAATGCGACACTCAAGACCTGCGTAGCCTCCAAATTCTATGTCAATCTTTCGAAGTATGCAGACAACCTACCTCCTCGATCCTCATCGTAATTAGATAGTTCTGTGCTTGAAATAGGAAGTTGGACATCAGCAATTTGGAGGTAGTTTTGGTCTGCCCCGGAAGTATGTGTGCCTATCAAAAGACGATGTGTTGAATAGTCTTTGCCTGGCTCTCTAATCTCGTAAGGCAGCCATGAAAATGGACATACGTTTTCTTGTCTAGAAACCATTGAGTCGTCAAGGTAGGCCATTCAAGAGCATGGGTCACGACGATATCATATAGAAACGGACTATCGTTAGGCATGGATGTTGAAGTTGCTCAAACCAGTTCTTCTTCCAAATCTTGTACTCTGTAGAAGAATTAGTTAATTGAACAGCACAGAATAGGAAGGAATACCTTCATTTATGAGCTTCTCAGCTACAATCTCTTCTTCTCTTGACGTAGACATGATGGCTGTAAGTGGGTACCGGCGATGCGATGTAAAGAAAGAAAGAAAACTGATGTCGCGTCCAGAAAGCAATTCACGTCTCAAAAGCAGCCAGGGTAAGGTATGTCCGGTACGGCCATTAAATATGGCAGGCTGGGTCGACGTGTTGTTGCAGCAGGGCTTGTTGTTCTAGGTGCGACTTTTTTTGGCAACCAGCTGATTGGCTGAAAAGCCGTGAAAATTTTCAGCGAAAATTGGGCGTAAAAAAGAGATGGCGTTTTGAAAAAGTCGCAAAGTTTTCTAACCGTCGCATCAACCGTCAAATTTTCTCCTGATTGAAATTTTCAACCTCGATCAACCGCATCATATATACCAAAAATGGCAAAGACCAGTGGTAAAGCAAAGCCAGCACCAGCTCCTGCACCAATCAAGAAAGTAGGAAATGGCGGACGAGTTACAAAAACCGGATCGAAATTGGAGCAAGCAAAGTCTGCTGTTAAAGCTGCCGTTTCTGTCGGGAAGCAAGTTGGGAAGCAAGTTAAGGAGGTTCTTAAGCCTTCAAGTGTATTTATCCGTATTCAGAGGGTTGGGCTAATGACACAGAAGCAAAATGTAAAAGATGAAGAAGAGGATGAAGAGAATGAAGAAGAAGAAGAAGAAGATGATGATGACGATTCTGAAGACGATTCTGAAGACGATTCTGAGGACGATGATGAAGACGATGACGATGACGATTCTGAGGAGGAAGAAGCTGCTCCCGTCAGTAAAGTGCATCCTGCCGCCGTCAAAGCTGCTACCGTCAAGGATGACGAAGAAGACGATGACGACGACGATGACGATGAGGACGATGAGGATGAGGATGACGACGATGATGATGATGATGATGATGAAGAAGACGAGTCTGACGACGAAGAGGCACCTGCCCCTAAAAAAGCCAATGGTGTAAATGCAACCGCTAAGGCAGCGGATAGTGACTCAGATTCAGACGATGATGAAGATGATGAGGACGAAGACGAGGAAGATGAAGACGAAGACGAGGAGGATTCTGATGAGGATGATGATGATGATGATGAAGAGCCATCGAAACCTGCTCCCAAGACCGCCACTCCCAAGACTAACGGATCAAAAGCAACAAAAGCAGCCAAAGTGGACAGTGACGAAGAAGACTCAGATGACGAGGACGATGAAGAAGACTCGGATGATGAAGAGGAATCATCAGAGGAAGAAGACTCAGATGACGAAGAAGACTCAGACGACGAAGAAGAGTCCGAACCAGAAGAAGAAGAAAAGAACCCAGCACCCGTCGCAGCAGCCGGTCAAAAACGCAAAGAAGCACCCGCCCCGAGTCCTCAAACCCCCTTCAAAAAATCCAAATCCGAAGGCTCCAGCAACGTAGTCTTCGTCGGTAACTTATCCTGGAACGTCGACCAAGACAGTCTAGCTGAAGTGTTCTCATCCATCGGTGGCGTTGTTTCTGCTCGCATCATCACAGATCGAGATAGCGGTCGTCCTAAAGGTTTCGGATACGTTGATTTTGAAACATCTGAGCAGGCTCAACAGGCATTGGAATTGAAAGGCACTGAAGTTGATGGAAGACCTATTAATGTGGATTTGGCACAACAACGACAGGCGAATGAGACTACTCCCCGTGCACAAAAGTTTGGGGATAAGATTGGAGAACCTAGTACTACTTTGTTTGTTGGTAATATGAGTTTCCACAGCTCTCAAGACTCGCTTTATGAGTTATTTGGACAAACTGGTGAAGTGGTGTCAGTTCGAATTCCCACCGACAAGGAAACAGGACAAGTTAAGGGGTATCAACGTTAACAAATTTACATTTCTGACAATAGATTTGCCTATGTTGAATTTCCAGATACAGAAACCGCCAAGAAGGCGCTTCAACAATATCAGGGCCACTACTTAGACAATCGTGCTCTCCGTCTCGATTACTCTCAACCCCGCGACAACAGCAGTCCCGGAGGCTTCAGAGGTGGCCGAGGAGGCGGAGGTGGAGGTGGAGGTGGCTTCCGTGGTGGTTTCAGAGGTGGACGTGGTGGTGGTGGAGGAGGCGGACGAGGAGGCTTCCGTGGAGGACGTGGAGGTGGAGCTCCACAGTTCCAAGGAAAAAGAACTACATTCTAAACCTTGCTTTTCAGGTAACCCCAGAGACTGAGGGAACTGTGGGCTTTGTTGGCTTGTGGGGTCCGAGGGCTTTTTCTTATCCTTTACTGGGGGAACTATTTTATTTTGTTTCTTTTCTTGGCTTTGAGATGTATTGTTATCTGTTGACCGAGGGTTTTCAGGGCTCATTTGAGTGTACTCGAGGATATTCCATGTCCGAACTGAGGGATTCAATGGTGCGCTCTGGGGGTTTAATTTCGTCCGATCTGAGGGTTTCCTTTAACTCAATTTAACTAAAATGAATGCTGCGTTCTACGCACCTTTTCAATTGCAAGTGAGTTGAGCTTTAATTGCCATTTCAATAGAGTAAGTTTTAAATTCCAACAAAAGAGACAATTATGACATATCTAAAACTACATATCCAAAGAAATCTTCAAATCTAAATCGACTCGGTAGCGGGTTTGTATTCATTTCCCAAATCGAACCATACAAACTCAGCGTCCACATCCCCAGTATTTTGAAACTCTATAGTATCGCCAGGTTTTGCATTCCTAACAAAAACTCCATCTCCTTCCCGAATTTCGTTTCCGCCAATATTGACTTTAGCTCCTTTTGTATTGATGCTGGTATCGTATCCGCTATTCTGAGCAAGATGGACATATCCCAGTCTAGCTCCCTTGCCTTGGAAGGTATAAGTGACTGCTTTTCCAGGGGAAAGAATTGATGCGTAGACTCGGATATCTTGGTGAATAGGAATTGGCTCGTCTTTGCCTTCCTTTACAAAGGTTGTGTTGGGAGGGAAGGTTTCGATTGGGGCGATGACTTCGACGAGGGTATCTCGTTTGGTTTCGGCAGGATGATGACGAGTATAGTAAGTTGGTGTTAAGCCGGAGACACCAGGTTTAACCCAGATCTGAAGGAAGTGGACTTCTTTAGAGGGATGGTTGTTGTATTCGGAGTGAGAGATCCCAGTACCACCGGTGGTGTATTGGATATCTCCTCGTTTGAGGGTTTCGACGTTGTTCATCGAGTCTCTGTGACTCAATTCTCCGTCCAGAATGTAAGAGAAAATCTCGAATTCTCGATGCTAATTGTTAGCAAGGGTTCAGAAAGTAGGAGGGGGACATACGTGATGTGTAGGGAATCCAGTTCCGGGAGCAACCCGATCTTCATTGATGACTCTCAATGGTCCAAATTGTTGAAACTTGGGAGAATAGAAATCGGCAAAGGAGAAGGTATGGAAGGTTTTCAGCCAACCATGGTTAGCCTTGCCTCTCTCGAACGATTTGCGGACTTCAAAGTTGAGTGAAGGAGTTGTGTTTGTAGAAGGAGTAGTCATTGTAGCAGTAGTTCGAATTGCTTGCTTTGATAGAAATGCTTTAAAAGGTTTTTGAAGTAAAGACGTTTTGGAAGCCAGAATTGACGCTGTGATGATGATGATGGAGAGATAGAAGAAGAATTCAGGTCTTTTTATATTCATTCAAGGGCCTCCCCTGCTACAGGAGGCTTTCGCTGCTCGAGAAGCTTATTTCAAATGAGACTTCGTGATTTGATTGAATGACAAACTGGGGAGTGCTGCGATTGGATGGCTGAGGTCGATCGAGTAAGCCTTGCTCAGCACGTGGAAACTTCGGGAGAATTGCCTGGGCGGTTTTACTAAGGCGCTGATTATCGGTAGTGTGCCGAGCATCGCTAATCTCTAAGCAATCAGAGTGAGCGAATGATGTGTAATGGAGATTGGCTCGTCATCGCTAGATTACCAACGAACATCCCAGAACAAACTTAAGGTTTCGAGGCAGTCTGGGGAGGGAAGACGATGGATCGCTTATCAGACGAGTTGCTGTATGCAATCCTGACTCATCTCGACCCATGGACTCTTGTAAGGAACATTCCCTTGGTTTCCAAGCGCTTCCGACGTGTTGCCTTCGAGAATCGTCTCTGGTACGCGTTCAGTCCATCATCGCACGGCGAGACGTTCTCCGAGAAACTGCAATTAGACCACTGGGCACAAATTGATTGGCAGAATGAATGGAAATGGTGAGGTCAAATTGCACATCCCGACTAAGAATTGTAGGAGACATGCGCCGCTGTCGATTGAATGGATCGATGACGATGCTATGGTTCTCACATTCACTTTGCATCAATCGGATGTGATTGGACTAGTTGATGATGGCTCTCTACGGAGATGGAGAAAGTATTCTTCCGGGTGGAGAGAAATAAGTCGCACTAGGAGTACAGCCGGTCGAGAAAGCTTCCGATTGCGACGGCTATCAGCTGGTTCTGAAGGACAGGCTACTCTTCAAGGCACAACACAACTCGGCTATAATGATGCTATAACTGTATCTCAGAACGAGGTTTACTTTGGAGCTGGGAAGATTCTGCAACGATGGGTAAGTCAACCTAGTAGGCCAAGAATCTAAAAGTTGAAAGGATGTGGAAAGCGAAACAGTCTCACAATTATTCAACTTTGGAGACGAGACTGCGATCGAGAATAGCCTTATTACGACAGTCCACCAAGTCGGTCCCTCGACTTTAATATTCGGTTCCTATCCATGTGGAATACATGTTGTCGATCTCAGGCAACGCAATTCCTTAGTTCAATCTGGTCAGGTACCAAAGGCACCTTCCGCAGGACAAGCCACGCCACTCTGTATTCGAAATCGCGATACCGATAATCATGACTTCCTTGTTTGCGGGAGATTTCCATCTATTTTACTCTACGATCTCCGAAATGGACTGCGTGTTTGTAATTCCATATACTCAGGCGCGAACTCTCTATCAAGTCTCGCAGTTTTTTCAACCGAGCGCATTATCGCTGGAGGCAACTATCGTGGTTCGTCCCTCTTCTTTTAAGTACACTAACTTCTCAGGACGAGGCACACTGGAATGTATAAACACACGTACTCTGAAACTTGAATCAAAGAACCGATGGACTGCTTCAAACGCCGCAATTCTCGCTGTAGCTCCTAGAAATTCCGGTATTTTTGCCGCCGGGGGTTCCGGAAAACTTCGACTTCTAAATGGTATTCATACTGGAGTACGGGACATTGAACTGAATCGAATGATCACCAAGATTGAAGTTGGGCCTAGTCAAAGCACATACCATAATGTTGCTGAACAAGTTTACCTTGGTTGTGGTGGGGATGGAGTTGCCTGCGTCCAATTTGGGATTCCCAATGATGATGATCCTGATGACAGATTTTTGCGTCGTATCGGATCTTCGTTGATGGCGGGACAATATGCAGATTTACACTTTTTTGGCAGCAGTAGATTCAATATGCGCCCATAGGCGTCTTGATAGAATATAGATATATAAGGATACCAGGATGAGAATGGTTACTTTTCTTCAGATTCACTTATTAGTGCTCTTCTCTCTGTACTGCAAAAATTTTCTTACGCTAGAATCCTATGCCACGCTTCCTTGTCGAAAACGACGTATCATACAATGAGGTTGATTAATGCTCGTCATCATCACTCACTCCCTCAGTCTGGTAGCTCTTAACTTTTCAAAAGCATCCTACAAGTCAATCAGATTTCCACGAGGAGATGTGTATACCTTTGCCAAAGTTTCAATAGTATCCCTACTCAACATCTTTCCACCGTTCATCCTCCCGAATCCCAAAGTTTGTTCGATCAGAGTTCCAATTTCCTCAGCCGTAATCCCAACTAATCTCTCATCTTCCCCCTCTCCACACAGAAACCTATCTTTTAACAATTCTTCAATTCCCCATCGTTTCCGCTGATCTCGAACAAGACACATTCTCACACATCGTTCGGCTCCTCGATCAACACGGAGTCCACCCGTTCCAGTAGCAGGGAACTTGATAGGATGATTCTCGTCTGGAATAGATTGTATTTTCTGATACATAGTCAGATCACTAAATGGTGTTTTCCCATAAATCATTTGGTAGAGAATACACCCTAACGACCAAACGTCAGATTTCTTGCCCAACTTCATAAGTCGGCTTGAGCCAGGTGGGAGATGTGGATTATTGTGGTTGGTATCGAGAATAGCTTCTGGTGACATGTAATTTACTGTGCCGATCTATTGTCAGATAGACCAGGAAAGGGGCGGACCTGTTGATCACGATGGATATTGGTAGTATCGTCGCTCATTCGTTTTGCGATTCCAAAGTCGATGAGTTTGAGTTGTCCCTGAACTAACAGAAAATTGGCCGGTTTCAAATCCGAATGAATAATCTTTTCTTCGTGAATGGCTTGGACGGCGCGTAACATTTGTTCCCAATATACTCGAATGAAATTTAATCCCAGTGGAACACCTTGATGTTTTGCCAATATATGCGCAAAATCAATCTCACCGCATTCCATCAACTACACCGTTATTCTATTGTACTTGGGGAAATACCATAAGTAAATAACCCTTATCATCACAGGTTTCCCAATCGAATAATCGTATACAATGAGATACTCCAGAAGCTTCTTCCCGTTCAGCCATTCTGTTGAGCAACCGAATTTCATTCTTGTACCCCGCGATCGCAGTCTGATCAGCCTTGTCGAAGGGAACTTTCTTGAGAGCGTAGATTTTGTTGGTTTGTGGTGAGATCACTTTGTACACTTTACTTGATCCGCCTCGTCCAATCGTACTTAGACGAGTGTAGGGTCGATTATTTACCTTTGTATTAGCCTTGTATTTGGTGGGGAGGTACTAGGACAACGGCTTTTCCTTTGTTAGAGGGAGATTTGGCTTCGGGTTCGGGATCTAGACCACGCATTTTAGGCGGTGGATTTATTGGATTTGGCGGAGCTTGACTCAGAGATGTCATGAGTGGAGGATTCGGGACAGCAAGTTCTCGGAGTGGAGGGTTGTTTGGAGGAGATACTGACTTTTTTCGGGTCGGCAAGATGTTGACATTGACACCCCGTGGTGGCACAAATTCTAGCGAGATGTCTCTTTCAACCTCCACTTTTCGATCTAGTGGTCTTTGTTCAGCAACAAAGGGAGGCTGAACACGAGGTGGCGATAGAGGTTTAGGAGCAGTAAGGATAACCGGATTATACTATATTAGCAAAAAGAAAACGTTAGAAAAGATACTGGTTTAGTTTGAGCTTCTTCAGTTTTGCGAATGGTTAAGGCTTCAAGGCCTTTCTGGACACCTTCCAAGGCAACATCGAGAGGTTTTGGTGATGTTGAAGCAATTAGATTTCGAAGACTACTTCTTCCCAAACTTTTGGATGCTGAACTTACTCTTGTTGATTCGGAAGAAGATGTAGATGATGATACCCGTCGTGATGTTTTGTCGTAGCTAGAATGAGGAGTCCCCTTCATAGATGTGTCTTGATGTACGGGCGGGGTTTGTTCCCGCTCAGCAGGTGTTTTCTCCCGCAACTGTTGTTCTGGGGATATGCGTTCCTTCTCATTTATCGGAGGGGAATATTGTGATGGTGGCGGAGTATATTGTCCATTGACGTTTAAGATGGCATTATGATGTTCTAGTTGAATTAATCCACGTAGAACCTTGACTTCTTCTGCTCCAGTCGACTGTATCGTAGACAACAG
>Ga0335073_10006780_pt1 | contig 16097 bp, 13 predicted proteins | sample Lox_Sample_22_FD_207093 | JGI IMG/M metagenome (GOLD analysis project Ga0335073, IMG submission 207093) | Soil microbial communities from Loxahatchee National Wildlife Refuge, Florida, United States - Lox_Sample_2.2 | ecosystem: Environmental > Terrestrial > Soil > Wetlands | place: USA... | reverse complement strand
CTCGACGGCGTCAAGACCTGGATCACCAACGCCCGGCGAGCCGACGTCATCGCGGTGCTGTGCAAAACCGACCCCGGGGCGGTACCGGCCAGCCGCGGGATCAGCATCGTGCTCGCCGAGCACGGACCCGGGTTCACGGTCTCCCGCGATCTGCCCAAGCTCGGCTACAAGGGCCTGGAGAGCTGCGAGATCGTTTTCGACGGGTACGAGTGCCCGCGGGAGGCTCTGCTCGGCGGCGAGGAGGGCCACGGCTTCCGCCAGATGATGGGCGGGCTCGAGCTCGGCCGGATCAACGTCGCGGCCAGGGCGGTCGGGGTAGCCCGGGCCGCGTTCGAGGACTCGATCCAGTACGCGCAGCAGCGGGAGACGTTCGGCCAGCCGATCTGGAAGCACCAGGCCGTCGGGCACCGCCTGGCCGACATGGCCACCCGGGTCGACGCCGCGCGGCTGATGACGCTGCGCGCCGCCGCCGCACTGGACGCCGGGCGCCGCAGCGACCTGGAGGCCGGGATGGCCAAGCTGTTCGCGTCCGAGACCTGCCTGCAGGTCACCGCGGAGGCGATCAAGGTGCACGGTGGCTACGGCTTCTCCGCCGAGTTCGACATCGAGCGCTACTACCGCGACGCCCCGCTGATGGTGGTCGGCGAGGGCACCAACGACATCCAGCGCAACGTCATCATCCGCCAGCTCATCGACAGGCATACCGAACAGGAGCGTGCTCAATGACGATCACCGTCGCGAAGTTCAAGGACGTATCCGAGGGGACCCAGCCCGGCCAGTTCATGATCGGGGACCGGGAGAACGTGGCCAGCCTGGCCGATCTCGACCCGAGCTTCAAGCGGCTGCTCGACGAGCCCGTCACCGCGGTGGTCGCGGTTCTGGGGTCGGACGGGCTGCCGAACCTCACGCCGGTGTGGTTCGACTACGAGGGCGACACCGTCCTGCTCAACCTGGCCACGCACCGCAAGAAGGTGCCCTGGCTGCGCAAGACGCCGCACGCTACGTTCTTGCTGATGAACCCCGAGAACACCTACCACTGGCTCAGCATCAAGACGAAGGTGGCGAGGGAGATCTCCGAGGACGACCCCGTGGAGGGGCCGCGGGTCACCGCGCAGCTCGACCGGATCTGGGTGAAGTACACCGGTAACGAGCCGCCGTACGCGCTGCGGGATCCATCATTCGACGAGCGCCGGGTGCTGTTCGAGCTCGACGTCGTGCGGGTCGCGACATTCGGCCGCCCTTAGCCGCGGATGCCCAGCGTCGTCGTTGTGGGCGGCTCACTCGGCGGCCTGACCGCCGCGCTGGTTCTGCGCGACGCCGGCTGCGACGTCCGCGTGTTCGAGCGCTCCTCGTCGGCGCTGCAGGCGCGCGGCGCCGGGATCGCCGCGCTCGACGCCACGCTGCGCTACCTGAGCGAGCGCGGCGGCTGCCGCCCCGAGGACGTGTGCTCGTCGACGGGCTGGATCCGCTTCCTGCGCGCCGACGGGAGCATCGAGCACGAGCAGCGGCACCGGTACCGGTTCTCGTCCTGGAACACGATCTACCGTTCGCTGCTGCCGCTGTTTGACTCCGGCCGCTACCTGCTGGGCCGCGAGGTCGTGTCGTTCGGCGCGCACGACCGTGCGGTCGGCGTCACCCTCGGCGACGGGTCAAGGACCGACGCCGACCTGCTGGTATGCGCCGACGGGGTGGGCTCGGCCGCCCGGGCCCGGCTGCTTCCGGGCGTGGTCCCGCGCTACGCCGGCTACGTGGCCTGGCGCGGCACGCTGCCGGAGCGGGACGCATCGCCCGCCACCCGCCGGGCTCTTCACGACGCGATCACCTATCAGGTCCTGGACCGCAGCCACATCCTCATCTACCCGATCCCGGCCCTGGACGGCTCGCTGCTGCCTGGCGATCGGCTGATCAACGTCGTCTGGTACGTCAACGTCGCAGCGGGGCCGCAGCTGGACGAGCTCATGACCGGCCGGGACGGGATCCGGCGCGCGGTGTCGCTGCCCCCGGGCGCCGCGACCGACCGGGCGGTGGCCGGCATGCGGAGGGCCGCCGCCGACGCGCTCGCACCACCGATCGCCGAGGTCGTGACCGGCATCGCGGAGCCGTTCGTGCAGGCGATCTACGACCTCGGGGTGCCGCGGATGGCGTTCGGGCGCACCTGCCTGATCGGCGACGCGGCGTTCGCGGTGCGGCCGCACGCGGCTGCGGGCACGGCCAAAGCCGCGGACGACGCCTGGGCCCTGGCCGAGGAGCTGACCGCGAGCGGCGGCGACGTCCCGGCGGCGCTGGCCGCGTGGGAGCGGCGGCAGCTCCGCGTTGGCCGGTCGCTGCTCGCCCGGACGAGGGACATCGGCGACAGCTCGCAGTTCTCTGGCACGTTCCGGCCCGGTGACCCGAAACTGATCTTCGGCCTGCACGAGCCGGGCCGCTGAGCCCGCACGAAGGCCGGGCCAGCAACGTGTCCGCGCCGCCTGCTACTCCTCGGCCGGCTTGAGCACCCGCGCGGCCGCTTCCAGCGCGGCGAGGTGGTCGTCGACCGTGGCCAGCCCCGCGCCCATGGTGTTCACGGAGATGTGGCTGGCACCGGCGGCGCGCCAGCTCGCGGCGTGCTCCGCGAGTTCGTCGGGGCTGCCGCGCCAGCTCACCCGGCCTTCCATGCCCAGGCGCGCCGGATCGCGGCCGGCCTCGGCGGCGGCCTGCTCGACCACCGTGCGCGCCTCATCGAGTCCCGGGCCCGGCTGGAACTGCGGGAACCAGCCGTCGGCGAGCCGCCCGGCACGCCGGTAGGCGCGCTGCGACTGGGCACCGAACCACACCGGGATCGGCCGCTGCACCGGCAGCGGCGCCAGCCCGGCGCCGGTCACGCGGTCGAAGCTGCCCTGGTAGGTGACCGAGGGCTCGGTCCACAGCCGCCGGAGCAGGTCCACCTGCTCCTCGACGCGCCGGCCGCGGCTGGTGAAGTCCTGGCCGAGCGCCTCGTACTCCACCGCGTTCCAGCCGAGGCCGATCCCCAGCCGGAACCGGCCGTGGGTCAGCAGGTCCACCTCGGCGGCCTGCTTGGCCACCAGCGCGGTCTGCCGCTGCGGCAGGATGATGATGCCGGTGACCATCTCCAGATCGGTGATGGCGGCCATGTAGCCGAACAGCACGAACGGCTCGTGGAACGTGGTCGTCACGTCGTAGGGGCCATTCCAGGGCGTGTGCACAGCGGGATCCGCGCCCACTACGTGGTCGTAGGCCAGCACATGACGGTACCCGAGTTCCGCGACCCGGAGCGCGTAGGCGCGGACCGCACCCACGTCGGCACCGATCTCGGTCTGCGGGAATACCACGCCAATCTGCATGTTGCTACCTCCTGCCGCCTGGCCACGTGTACCCCCAACACCTACCTCACGGCCGGGCCGCGCAACCTGAATACGCGCAGCGCGAGGGAGGCCCGGTCATGACCCTGCCGCGCGGATTCGCGTTCTGGCTGATGGGGGGCCTGCTCGGGACGCTCATGATCGCGGCCGGGGCGCCGTCGCCGCTGTACCCGGTGTACCAGGTCACCTGGCACTTCTCCGCTGTCACGCTGACGGCGGTGTTCGCGGTCTACGCCGTGGCCCTGCTCGCCGCCTTTCTGGTGGCGGGGCGGCTGTCCGACTACCTCGGCCGCAAGCCGGTCATCGTGGCGGCGCTGCTCATCGAGGCCGCGGCGATGGCCTGCTTCGCCGCCGCGGATTCGACCGGGTGGCTGTACGCGGCGCGGGTGGTGCAGGGCATCGCCACCGGCACGGCAACCGGCGCGATCAGCGCCTCGCTCGTGGACCTCGCGCCGCAGCAGAACCCGCGGCTCGCGCCCCTGGTCAACAGCGCGGCCCCGACAACGGGCCTGGCGGTGGGGGCGCTCGGAGCGAGCCTGCTGGTGCGGTACGGGCCCGCTCCCATGCGCCTGGTGTTCTGGCTGCTGCTGGCCGCGTTCGCCGTGGGTATCGTGGGGACGCTGGCCATCGCCGAGCCCGGTCATCGTCGGCCCGGGGCGCTGGCATCGCTGCGGCCGCAGGCCGGGATACCCCACCCGGCGCGGCGGGCGTTCGCTGCTGGCGTACCTGCGCTGGCCGCGGGCTGGGCGCTCGGCGGGCTCTACCTCGCGCTGGGACCCTCGCTCGCAGCGGGGCTGCTGCACTCGGCGGACCCCGTGGCAGGCGGGGCGGTCATCTTCCTGCTGACCGGAGTGGGCGCCGTCACCTCGATCATCTGCCGCGGATGGAACCCGCCGACCGCGATGGGGGTGGGCTGCCTGCTGCTCGCGGTGGGCGTCGACGGGACGGTGGCAGCCGTCGCCGCGGGCAGCGCGGCCGGGTTCTTCGTGGGCACGGCGTTTGCCGGAACCGGCTTTGGCCTGGCGTTCCTTGGCGTGTTCCGCACACTCGTCGCGCTGGCCCCGCCGGCTGGGCGAGCGGGCCTGATCACCGCGATCTACATCGTGTCGTACCTGGCGTTCAGCCTGCCGGTGATCGCTGCCGGAATCGCCGCGAGCCATGTGGGGCTGAGCGACACCGCCGAGATCTACGGGCTGGCGGTCGCGGTACTGGCCTTGCTCGCCGCGGCGGGGCTGGCCACCAGCACCCGCCGCGCTCGCACCGCGCAGGACGCCGCGCAGAACGGGCAGGCGCCATTCCCGCCCGGCGTGTGCAGCCCGCCGATCGGCCCCGGCGAGACCGAGGAGCCCCTGGGAGCTAGCGCTACCCCGGGGCCCAGTACTTAGCATGGGGGGATGGAGTGCCCTGGCTGCGAGCCTGAGAGTCTGGCGGGATTGGGATGTCCGTGACCACACCTGACGGCGCACCGCGTACCGCGATCGTCACAGTTGACGACGATCCGGGTGTTTCCCGGGCGGTCGCCCGTGACCTGCGCCGCCGCTACGGCGAGCAGCACCGGATCGTGCGGGCTGAGTCCGGGGATTCGGCGCTGGACGCGCTGCGCCAGATGAAGCTGCGCGGCGACCAGGTCGCGGTGATCCTGGCCGACTACCGGATGCCGCAGATGAACGGGATCGAGTTCCTCGAGCGGGCGATGGACATCTATCCCGGGGCAAAACGGGTGCTGCTGACCGCGTACGCCGATACCGACGCCGCGATCAACGCGATCAACGTGGTCGACCTGGACCACTACCTGCTCAAGCCGTGGGATCCGCCGGAAGAGAAGCTCTACCCGGTGGTCGACGGGCTGCTGGAAGCGTGGCTGGCCACCGATCACCGGCGCGTCCCCGAGACCAAGATCGTGGGCCACCGGTGGTCGGCCCGGTCGTCGGAGGTCCGCGAGTTCCTGGCCCGCAACCAGGTGCCGTACCGGTGGTACGCATCGGACGAGCCAGAAGGCGAGCGGCTGCTCGAGGCCGCGCAGGCCGACGGGCAGCGGCTGCCGGTGGTGATCACGCCGGACGGCGAGGCACTGGTGGAGCCGACCGACAGCGAACTGGCCAGCCGGGTCGGTCTGGCCACCACCCCGTCCAAGGAGTTCTACGACCTGATCGTGATCGGCGGCGGCCCGGCCGGCCTCGGCGCGGCGGTGTACGGCGCGTCCGAGGGACTGCGCACCGTGCTGGTCGAGCGCACCGCGACCGGCGGCCAGGCGGGCCAGAGCTCGCGGATCGAGAACTACCTCGGTTTCCCGGACGGCGTGTCCGGGGCTCAGCTGACCGACCGGGCCCGGCGGCAGGCCGCCAAGTTCGGAGCCGAGGTGCTCACCACGCGCGACGTGATCAGCCTCGAGGTCAACGGCTCTGCGCGCGGCGTCCGGTTCTCGGACGGCAGCAGCATCGACGCGCACACGGTCATCCTGGCGACCGGCGTCTCGTACCGCCGCCTGGCCGCGCCCGGCGTGGACGACATGACCGGTCGCGGCGTCTACTACGGGTCTGCGCTGACCGAGGCCGCCGCGTGCAAGGAACACGACGTGTACATCGTGGGCGGCGCGAACTCGGCCGGGCAGGCGGCCGTGTACCTGGCTCGGGGCGCCAAATCGGTGACGATCCTGGTCCGCGGGTCGTCGCTGGAGCGGTCGATGTCCTACTACCTGGTAGAGCAGATCCGCAACATCCCGAACATATCGGTCCGCACCTGCACCGAGGTCACCGCCTGCTCCGGCGACGACCACCTGGAGTGCCTGACGCTGCGCGACACCTCGACTGGTGCGACCGAGCAGGTCAATGCGCAGTGGCTGTTCCTGTTCATCGGGGCGGCCCCGCTTACCGACTGGCTCGGTGGCGTGGTGGAGCGCGACCCGCTCGGCTTCGTGATAGCCGGCCCCGACCTGTCGGTCGAGGGCCAGCCGCCAAAGGGGTGGGCCCTGGACCGTGCCCCCTACCACCTGGAGACGAGCGTCCCCGGGGTGTTCGTGGCCGGCGACGCGCGCGCCGAGTCGGCCAAGCGCGTCGCATCGGCGGTCGGCGAGGGTGCCATGGCCGTCATGCTCGTGCACCGGTATTTGGAGAAGCTATGACCGAGCAAGCCCAGCAGGAACTGTCGTGCCGCGTGCACGGCGAGGAAATGACGTGCAGCCCGGAGGAGCTGCGCACGCTGTTCCTCTTCGAGAAGCTGACCGACGAGCAGCTGGCCTGGCTGTGCAGCCACGGGCACGTCGAGCTGATCCAGCCCGGCCCGGTCTATGCCGAGGGTGACCCCGCGACCTGCTTTTACGTGCTGATCGAGGGCACGGTCGTGATGTACCGGCGGGTCGGCGGGGACGACGTCGAGGTGAACCGGACGTCCGGTCGCGGCACCTATTCGGGGGCGTTCAACGCCTACATCGACCAGCTCCCGCACGTCTACAACAACTCGGTCCGGGTTCCGGAGCCGTCGCGCTTCTTCGTGCTGGACGCCGCGGATTTCGCGAAGCTGATGCGCGAGTGGTTCCCGATGGCCGTCCACCTGCTCGAGGGGCTGTTCTTCGGGCAGCGCAGGACGCAGGACGCGATCGGCCAGCGGGAGCGGCTGCTCGCGCTCGGCTCGCTGTCCGCGGGCCTGACGCACGAGCTCAACAACCCGGCCGCCGCTGCGGTACGGGCCACGGCCGCGCTGCGGGAGCGGGTCGCCGGGATGCGGCACAAGCTCGGCATGCTCGCGGGCGGCAAGTTCAACCTGGACACCATGCAAACCCTGGTCGGTGTCCAGGAGCGCGCGGTCGAGCTGGTCGCGAAGGCGCCGACGCTGACCCCGCTGGAGACGTCCGACCGCGAGGACGCGATCACCGACTGGCTCGACGACCACGACGTCACGAACGGCTGGGACCTGGCCCCGATCTTCGTCCAGGCCGGTCTGGACACCGCCTGGCTGGAGACCGTCGCGGCGACCGTCGACGAAGCGACGCTCGACAGTGCGCTGCGCTGGCTCGGCTACACGGTCGAGACCGAGCTGCTGATGAACGAGATCGAGGACTCCACCACGCGGGTCTCGACGCTCGTCGGCGCGGCCAAGCAGTACTCCCAGCTCGACCGGGCCCCGCACCAGGACGTGAACGTGCACGAGCTCCTGGACAGCACGCTGATGATGCTCGGCGGCAAGATCCCTCCGGAGATCACGGTGGTCAAGGACTACGACACGTCGCTGCCCCCGATCCCGGCCTACGCCGGCGAGCTCAACCAGGTGTGGACGAACCTGATCGACAACGCCGTGTCGGCGATGAAGGGAACCGGCACGCTCACCGTGCGCACCAGCTGGGACCGGGACCGGAACCAGGCGGTGATCGAGTTCGGCGACACCGGCCCCGGTGTGCCCGAACAGATCCGCAACCGGATCTTCGAGCCGTTCTTCACCACCAAGCCGGTGGGCGAGGGCACCGGGCTCGGGCTCGACATCTCCTGGCGGATCGTGGTCAATAAGCATCACGGCGATCTGCACGTGGAGTCGGTTCCCGGAGACACCCGGTTCCAGGTCCGGCTTCCGCTGACCGAGCCCGAGCCAGATTTCGGGCCGGAACGCGACGCCGCCCCCCAGCCCGGCTCCGCAACGCCACCCGAGGAGGCTCAATGACCGAAGTGCCGGGCATCGACCCGAGCGTCCCGCCGAGCGGCACCGGCTGCGTGGAGTGCGAGGCGGCGGGCGGATGGTGGCTGCACCTGCGCCGGTGCGCGCAGTGCGGGCACATCGGGTGCTGTGACACCTCGCCCTCGCAGCACGCGACGGGGCACGCAAAGGCCACGGGCCACCCGTTCATCCGCAGCTTCGAGCCGGGCGAAGACTGGTTCTGGAGCTACCAGACCGAGGAGAGCTACGAGGGGCCCGACCTCGCCCCGCCCGAGCACCATCCGCTCGACCAGCCCACGCCGGGGCCAGCCGGCCGTGTCCCGCAGGGCTGGCAGCGCATGCTGAACTAGCGCCCCACCCCGGAATGTCCACATCAGTCGAAGCAAAAGATGCGGCGGCGCCCGGCGGGGACGCGGTCGGCCCGAGGCGGCCGGTGCGCATCGCCAACTGCTCCGGGTTCTACGGTGACCGGGCTGAGGCGGCGCGGGAGATGGTCGAGGGCGGGCCGATCGACGTCCTGACCGGCGACTACCTCGCTGAGCTCACGATGCTGATCCTGTGGAAGGCCAGGCAGAAGGATCCTGGGGCCGGCTATGCCCGCACCTTCCTGACCCAGTTCGAGCAGGTCATCGGCTCCTGCCTGGACCGCGGCATCACGATCGTGGTCAACGCGGGCGGGCTGAACCCCGCCGGGCTAGCTGACCGGCTGCGCGACCTCGCCGCGCGGCTCGGCCTGGCGCCGAAGATCGCCCACGTCGAAGGGGACGACCTGCTCGGCCGGCTCGGCGAGCTCACCGGCGCGGGGCACGCGCTGGCGCATGCCGACACCGGCGAGCCGCTGGGCAAGGCCGGCGTCACGCCGGTCACCGCGAACGCCTACCTCGGCGGCTGGGGGATCGCGGCCGCGCTGCGGGCCGGGGCGGACGTCGTGGTCTGCCCGCGGGTCACCGACGCGTCGCTGGTCGTCGGGCCGGCGGCGGCCTGGCACGGCTGGGGTCCTGGCGACCTGGCACAGCTCGCCGGGGCCGTGGTGGCCGGGCACGTCATCGAGTGCGGCCCGCAGGCCACCGGCGGCAACTACCCGTTCCCCGGCGAGCTGCCGGACGTGCGCTACCCGGGTTTCCCGATCGCCGAAGTAGCGCCCGACGGCAGCAGCGTGATCACCAAGCACCCGGGCACCGGCGGCCTGGTGTCGGTGGGCACCGTCACCGCCCAGCTGCTGTATGAGATCGCTGGGCCCGCGTACGCGAACCCGGATGTGGTCGCGCACTTCGACACGATGCGGCTGGACGCCGATGGGCCCGACCGGGTCCGGATCAGCGGCACCCGAGGTTCCACCCCGCCGGAGGATCTCAAGGTCGCGCTGAACTACCTGGGCGGCTACCGCAACACGATGACGATGGTGCTGACCGGCCTGGACGTCGAGGAAAAGGCGGCCAGGGCGGAGGCCATGCTATTTGGCCTGCTGGGCGGCAAGCAGCGGTTCGCCGAGGTCGACGTGCGGCTGATCCGCACCGACCGCCCCGACGCGCCAACCAACGAGCAGGCAACCGCGCAGTTGCGGATCACGGTGATGGACCCGGATCCGGCCAAGGTCGGCCGGTCGTTCTCCGGTGCCGCGATCGAGCTGGCGCTGGCCTCCTACGCCGGGTTCCACACCACGACCCCGCCGACGCCGGAGACCGCATACGGCGTGTACTGGCCGACGTTCGTGCCTGCCACCGAGGTCCAGCACGTCGCCGTGCTGCCCGACGGCACCCGCCGGGTCATCCCGCCGCCGACGGCCAGCGCCGCCGTCCCCGCCGACGAACCCGCGCCAACCGGCCCCACCCTCCGCGCGCCCGATCGCCCCGCCAGCCCGAACCTCCCGACGAGCCCCACCCGCCGCGCACCACTCGGGCTGGTCTGCGGGGCACGGTCCGGCGACAAGGGCGGCAACGCGAACGTCGGCCTCTGGGCCCGCCGGCCGGAAGCCTACGAATGGCTGCGCGATTACCTCGACGTCGCGCGGCTGCGTGGACTGCTTCCCGAGGCGGCGGACCTGGAGGTGCGCCGCTATGAGCTGCCGAACCTGTACGCGCTGAACTTCGTCGTTGTCGGCCTGCTCGGTCTCGGCGTAGCCGCCTCGACCCGGCCCGACCCGCAGGCCAAGGGCCTCGGCGAGTACCTGCGGTCGCGGTACGCCGACATTCCGGTCCGGCTGCTGCCGTCTGCGTGATCCCGCGCACGGTGACCTGGGCCCGGTGGCGGACGTATTCTGCGGCGTCAGCCGGGCGGATCGGGGCCAGGCCGAGCCGATCTTGCAGCGGCACGAACGCGATTAGCGCGCCGAAGCAGGCCCGTGCGGTCAGGTGCCGCCGTCGGCGTCTACGGTTGCCCCATGAAGGCTCTCGACATCGATGGCGCGTGGTTGTTTACCCCGCAGATCCACGGCGACCGCCGGGGCAGCTTTCTTGAGTGGTTCCGGGATGCCGAGTTCCGTGAGGACGTGGGGCACCGTATGGACCTGGCCCAGGCCAACTGCTCGGTGTCGGCGCGCGGGGTGGTCCGCGGCATTCACTTCTCCGACGTACCGCCGGGCCAGGCGAAGTACGTCACGTGCGCCAGCGGCGCGATCATCGATATGGTCGTCGACCTGCGGGTCGGCTCACCCGGCTTCGGCCGGTGGCAGGCGGTGACGCTCGACGACGAAAGCAGGCACGCGCTCTACATCGGCGAGGGTCTCGGGCACGCGTTCGTCGCGCTGAGCGACCGGGCCACGGTGCTCTACCTGTGCTCCACCCCGTACGCGCCGTCCCGCGAGCACGGGGTGCATCCCCTTGACCCCGGGATAGGCATCGTCTGGCCGGACGGCCTGGACCCGGTCCTGTCCGACAAGGACGCCGCCGCCCCCTCCCTGGCCGAGGCGCAGTCCGCCGGCCTGCTCCCCAGCTACGAGGCCTGCACGGCCTACGTCACGAAGCTCCGCTCCACCCCCTGAACCCCCGTTGTTCCATGATCTGGGTGGCAAATGCGCTCTATGCGCTCATTTTCCACCACGATCATGGAAATCTGTTGCTGGTGAGGGCGGGGAAGGCGCGGCGGAGCGAGATGCGCCAGTCGCCGATCGGCTCGAGGCCGACGTCGGCCCAGGCGTCGTGGCCGAGCACGCTGTAGGCAGGCCGCGGCGCTGGACGGGGGAACGCGCTCGTTGAGGTGGCGCGCACCCGGTCCGGGTCGGCGCCCAGCAGCAGGAACACCTCGCGGGCCAGCTCGAACCAGGTCGCCACGCCCGAGCTCGTCGCGTGGTAGATGCCCGCCTGCGCCCCCGACCCGACCAGCCCGATCACCTGCCGCGCGACGTCGGCCGTCCACGTGGGCTGGCCGCGCTGATCGGCCACGACGTCCACCGCGGGCCGCTCGCTCTCCAGCCTGATCATCGTGGCGACGAAGTTGGGCCCGTGCGCCCCGTAGAGCCAGGCCGTCCGCACCACGGTGCCGGCCTGCGGCAGCAGCTCGCGCACGGCCTGCTCACCGGCGAGCTTGGTGCGCCCGTATGCGGTTCTCGGGCCGGGCACGTCGTCTTCCGCATACGGCGCGGCCGCATCCCCGCCGAACACGTAGTCGGTGGACAGGTGCACCAGGCGGCAGCCCGGTGCGGCGTTACCCGCCGCGATCGCCGCTGCCACGTTCGCCGCCCCGGCGCCGTTGACCGCGAGCGCCTCGTCCTCGTGCGCCTCCGCGTCGTCGACGCCGGTCCAGGCCGCGCAGTTCACCACCACGTCGGGTCGGCAGTCCGCGAGCGCGTCGGCGACCGTCGCCTCGCTGGTGACGTCGAGCTCCTTGCGGGACAGCCCGATCACGTCCTCGCCGCCGCTTGCCAGCGCGGCGACGAGATCACACCCCAGCATCCCGCCGGAACCGGTGACCAGCCACCGCCGCCGACCCCCACCCAGCCCCCCTGCCCCGTTCACTGCGGGCGCTGCTTCAGCGGTTCCCACCAGGCGCGGTTGCCGGCGTACCAGTCGACGGTGGACCGCAGGCCCTCGGCGAACGGGATCTGCGGTGCGTAGCCCATGCCGCGCAGCACCGAGTCGTCCAGCGAGTACCGGCGGTCGTGGCCCTTGCGGTCCTCGACCGGCGTCACCATGTCCCAGCCCGCTCCGCAGATCTCCAGCAGCTCGCGGGTCAGCTCGGTGTTGCTGAGCTCGACGTCGCCGTTGATGTGGTAGACGAACCCGGGTTTGCCCTGCTCGACGACCAGCTGGATGCCCCGGCAGTGGTCGTCGACGTGGATCCAGCCGCGGACATTCTGCCCGTCTCCGTAGAGCGGAACCTTCCTGTTGTCCAGCAGGTTCGTCGTGAACAGCGGGATGAGCTTCTCCGGAAACTGATAGGGGCCGTAGTTGTTGCAGCACCGCGTGATACTGACGTCGAGGCCATGGGTCCGGGCGTACGCCCGCGCGATGAGGTCGCCGCCGGCCTTCGCCGCGGCATACGGGGAGTTCGGCTCGAGCCGCGCGTCCTCCGCCCACGACCCGGTGGCGACGCTGCCGTACACCTCGTCCGTGGACACCTGAACGACCCGCGGGATCCCCGCGTCCAGGCACGCCTGCAGCAGCACCTGGGTGCCGGCCACGTTCGTGGTGACGAAGTCGGCCGCGCCCGTGATCGACCGGTCGACGTGCGTCTCCGCGGCGAAGTTGACCACGATGTCGTGCCCGGGTACCACGGTCGCGAGCAGTCCGGAGTCGCAGATGTCGCCGTGGACGAAGGTCAGCCCGGGGCTATCCGTTACGGGCTGGAGATTGGCCAGGTTTCCCGCATAGGTCAGCTTGTCCAGGACCGTGACCTGCGCATCGCCGAAACCGTGATAACCGCCGGACAGCAGCGTGCGCACGTAGTGCGAGCCAATAAAACCGGCGCCGCCGGTGACGAGAATTCTCACGAGCTTATCTGCACCTTGCTGTGGTCTCCGAGAACCAGCCGGTGTGCCTTGGGGACCCTCGGCGCCGGCGTTACCTCCACCTCGTGGCCGATGAGCGACGCCTCGATGCGCCGGACACCCTTGATGGACGCGCCACGCAGCACGATGGAGTACTCGATCTCGCTGTCCGCGATCTCGCAGTCGCGCTCCACCGAGGTGAACGGGCCGATGTAGGAGCCGGACACCCGCGTGCCGGCGCCGATGACGACCGGCCCGACGATGCGGCACCCGCTGATCTGCGCGCCGCTGCCGATCGCGACGCGGCCGATCAGCTCGGTCGCGGCGTCGACCTCACCGCCGCAGGCCGGCTCCAGCCCTTCCAGCACCATCCGGTTGACCTCGAGCATGTCGGCCACGTTCCCGGTGTCCTTCCAGTACCCGGTGATCGTCGTCGACCGCACCTTCCGGCCGTGGTCGATCAGCCACTGGATGGCCTCGGTGATCTCCAGCTCACCCCGCCACGACGGCTTGAGCTGCGCCACCGCCTCGTGCACCGCCGGGGTGAAGATGTAGACGCCGACCAGCGCGAGGTCGCTCTTGGGCTCGCGCGGCTTCTCCTCGAGCGCAACGACCTCGCCGGCGGTGTCGAGCTCGGCGACGCCGAACTGGCGCGGGTCCGGCACGCTGGTCAGCATGATCTGAGCGTCGGGGCGGCCGGACCGGAACTCATCGACCAGCCCGGCGATACCGCCGACGATGAAGTTGTCCCCGAGGTACATGACGAAGTCGTCGTCGCCGAGGTAGTCGCGCGCGATCAGCACGGCGTGCGCAAGCCCCCGAGGTGCGTCCTGGCGCAGGTAGGAGACGTTGAGCCCGAACGCGCCGCCCTCACCGACCGCGTCGCGGATCGCCGGTTCGGTCTCCCCCACCACGATCCCGACGTCGGTGATGCCCGCATCCCTGATCGCCTCGAGGCCGTAGAACAGAACCGGCTTGTTGGCGACGGGGACCAGCTGCTTCGCCGACGTGTGCGTGATCGGGCGCAGCCTGCTCCCCGACCCGCCGGACAGGACAAGGGCCTTCACGGAGCCGTCTCCCTCCGGGGGCGGTGAGGAGCACGCACGAGCGCAGCCGCGGCTCCCGCGGTGATCAGATCGCCAGCGGTCATCAGCACCCGGGACACGAGCGCCACCGCGGTGGCCTTCCCCACGCCGAGCATCGGGCCGAGCGTCGCGATCAGCAGCGCGTCCCTGATGCCGGCCCCGGCGGGGACGAACACGACGACGAAGCCCACGCACCAGGCAAACGCGAACCCGCCAATCGAGAGCAGGGCGGCCCGGCCGTCCGGCGCGCCGAGCCTGATGGCCAGCAGCCAGATCTGCAGCCCGAAGCAGGCCCAGGTAACGAGCGCCCATGCCAGTGCGCCGGCGACGGCGCGCCCGCCCAGCGGCTGCTCCAGGGGCGGCCGCCTGGCCAGCCGCAGCAGCCGGTCCAGGATCCGGTTAAGCACGTGCGGGAGCAGGCAGATCAGCAGGACCGGGGCGCCCAGCAACACCCACCGGTAGGACCGGGCACCCGGCGCGAACGGGAGCGTGACGAGCGCCGCGAGCAGCCCGGCCAGCAGGCTGAACAGCATCGTCAGCACCGAGGCGCTGGCCGAGCGGTGCCGCGGCACCCGGTGCTCAGTGCCGAGCTCCATCTGCGCGAGGACTGGCCAGATCGAGCCGGGCAGGTACTTGCCGAGCTGGCCGATGAAGACCACCCGCGCCGCGGCGCGGTGCGGCAGCGGCGAGCCGAGCGCCGCCAGCAATATCCGCCACACCTGCATGGTCGCCACCAGGCCGAGCAGCACCGCGACCAAGGCGCCAGCGATCGCGAGGAACCCCATGCTGGCCAGCGCGGCCCGCACCTGGGTCCACTGGTCGGCGACCACGTAGGTGCCGAGACCGACGGCGGCCGCCACGAATCCCCAGCGCACCAGCCTGCTGCTGAGCACACGAGTGGCCAGGGCCAGCCAGGCGCGGCCTCGGCTGGGCGCCCCGCCCCCGGGCTCGGGACCGTCCGCCACGGCAGGGTCAGCCGGCGGCGCGACGGGGCGGTCAGACATACGCCAAAGCCTAGACGTTCCGCCGTATCCCCGGCCCGGCGATCCCGATCCGGCGGGCCATCCGGGGACACGGACCGGTACGGTACACACATTATGCGCGTACTCCTGTTCGGCACCTACGACACCTCGATGCATCCGAGGGTCGCCACGATCGCCGAGGGCCTGCGGGCACGCGGGGCGGACGTGGCCGAGTGCAACGCGCCGCTGGGCCTGGACACCGCGGCCAGGGTTAACATGCTGGCCCATCCCTGGCGGGCGCCCGCGCTGCTTGCCCGGCTCGCCCAGCGCTGGACGACGCTCGCAAGGACCGCCCGCCGGATGCCGGCCCCGGACGCGGTGGTAGTGGGATATCTCGGTCATTTCGACGTTCACCTGGCGAGGATGCTGTTCCGCCGGGTGCCGGTGGTCCTCGACCACCTCGTCGGGGCCAGCGACACCGCGCGGGACCGGCGGCTGGACGGCGGCCCGCGCCAGATGCTGCTGCGGATGATCGACTCCGCGGCCCTGCGCGCCGCGGACATCGTCGTGGTGGACACCGATGAGCATCGGGCCGCGTTGCCGCCGCGGCACCGGGCCCGGGCGGTCGTGATCCCGGTGGGCGCGCCCGAGGCGTGGTATCAGGCCGCGCGCCCGATCCCGGGCGACCCGCACCCGCAGGGCGGCGACCCGCCGAACGCCGGCGGCCCCGCCGCACCCCTGCGCGTGGTGTTCTACGGCCTGTACACCCCGCTGCAGGGCACCCCGGTCATCGGCGCCGCGCTGGCGCGGCTCGCCGGTGCGCCGATCGAGGTCACGATGGTGGGTGGCGGCCAGGACGCCCCGGAGGCGCGGGCTGCCGCCGCGGCCAACCGCGCGGTCCGCTGGCTGGACTGGGTGCCCGCTGCCGATCTGCCCGCGCTGGTGGCGGGCCATGACGTCTGCCTCGGCATCTTCGGCACCGGGGACAAGGCACTCCGGGTGGTGCCGAACAAGGTGTTTCAGGGCGCCGCCGCCGGGTGCGCGATCGTGACCTCGGACACCGCTCCGCAGCGGCGCGCCCTTGGCTCCGCGGCCGTCCTGGTGCCGCCGGGTGACCCCGAGG
>Ga0335073_10006779_pt1 | contig 16100 bp, 14 predicted proteins | sample Lox_Sample_22_FD_207093 | JGI IMG/M metagenome (GOLD analysis project Ga0335073, IMG submission 207093) | Soil microbial communities from Loxahatchee National Wildlife Refuge, Florida, United States - Lox_Sample_2.2 | ecosystem: Environmental > Terrestrial > Soil > Wetlands | place: USA... | reverse complement strand
CCGCTGGCTGCTGGACTCAACGCGCCGAGCCAAGCCGGCACTCATCGACACCACGGTGCCGAACCCCGCCCGTGTCGGGGATTACCTGTCCGGTGGCCGGGACAACTTCGAGGCCGACCGCAGGGCCGCCAGGATGCTGGCCGCGACGGCGCCGTTCGTCAGCGCCATCTCCGCCGGGGCCCGCGCCTTCCGGCAGCGCGCGGTGCGCTACCTGGTCGCCGAGGCCGGGATCAGGCAGTTCCTCGACGTCGGCACCAGCCTGACCATGTCGGGCAACACCCATGAGATCGCGCAGTCACTGGCGCCGGACTGCCGGGTCGTATACGTCGACGACGACCCGATGGTGCTCGCGCACGCGCGCGCGAAGCTGACCTCCGCGCCCGGCGGCGCGGTGGTCGCGCTCGACGAGAACCCGAGGTACCCCGACGCCGTTGTCACCGCCGCGGCCGGGACCCTGGACCTTGGCAGGCCGGTCGCGATCCTGCTGATGGCGACGCTGTCGTTCGTGCTCGACGACGCGGCGGCGGCCGAGATCCTGCAGTCGCTGGCCAGGGCCGTGCCGGCCGGCAGCTACGTGGCCCTCTACCACCAGGCGAGCGACCTGAACCCGGCGATGCGCACGGCGACCCAGCGGTGGAACGCGATGTCCGGCAGCCACATCACCCTCCGCTCCCGCGCGCAGCTCACAGCGCTGCTGGCCGGCCTGGAGCTGGTCCCGCCGGGCCTCGTGCCCGTCACCGAATGGCGCCCCGCCCCGGACGACCCCCGCTTCGGCCAGCCCGTCCCCCTCCATGGCGCGGTAGCCCGCAAACCGTAGCGGAGTCCGGATGGCAGACAATTGGCGGCACGACTCGACGCGCCAGGCGAAGGCGGCCCGAATCGATACCACCGTGCCGAACGCGGCACGCGTAGGCGATTACCTGCATGGCGGGCGGAATAACTTCGAGGCCGACCGCAGGGCGGTCCGGGCGGTAGTCGCGGCGGCTCCGGCCATCGGCACTATCCTGCCCGCGACCCGCGCCTTCCACCAGCGCGTGGTCCGCTATCTGGTCGCCGAGGCGGGGATCAGGCAGTTCCTGGATATCGGCACCACCTTGCAATTGGCGGGCAACACCCACGAGATCGCGCAGTCGCTGGCGCCGGAGTGCCGCGTCGTATATGTGGACAACGACCCGATGGTGCTCGGGCACGCCAGGGCGCTGCTGACGTCCGTCGGAGATGGAGCGGTAGCCTCGCTGGACGCGAACCTGATGGATCCTCGCACGATCGTGTCGGGCGCGGCCGAGACCCTGGACTTCAGGCGGCCAGTCGCGATCCTGCTGCGGGCAACGCTCACGTACGTCCTCAGTGACGCCGCCGCGGCCGCGATCATGCTGTCGCTGGTGGAGGCCGTGACAGCCGGCAGTCACGTCGAGCTCTACCACCAGGCGAGCGACCTGGACCCGGCGATGCCCGCGGCGACCCGGCGGTGGAATGCGATGTCCGGCCAGCCGATCACGCTCCGGTCCCGCGCCCAGCTCACCGCCCTGCTGGAGGGCCTCAACCTGGTCCCGCCCGGCCTGGTGCCCGTCACGGAATGGCACCCGGCCCCCGACGACCCCCGCTTCGGGCACGCCGTCCCCGTGTGGGGCGTCGTAGCCCGCAAACCGGAGTGCGCCGTGGCGCCTGTGGCACAGTTCTGACTGTGCGGCTGAACGATCTGCCGGATTGGCTGCCGGCTTGGTGCCTGGATCATCTGGGTGGCGAACCCGTTGGCGTGCTGTTCCAGGTGCAGCAGGTGTCGATGGTGTTCGGTCTCCGGCTGGCCGATGGCAGGGACGTCGTGGTCAAGGCGCGCGCCGATGACGGCCGGGCTGTCTCGTGTGTCGAGGCGCAAGCGCGGCTGGCCGAGCGCGGGTTTCCGTGTGCCCGGCCGCTTACGCCGGTGGCCGGCGCCGGTTCGCTGGCCGTGCACGCCGAGGAGTTCCGGCCCGGCGGCGAGGTGCTGCACGGGGACTCGCCGGACGTGGCCGTGCGCTGCGCGGGAATGTTCGCCCGCCTGATGGCCGAACTGGCCAGCGTGACCGTCGCGCCGCCGCTGCCGAATCCGCCCTGGGTGCGCTGGGACCACACCGATTCCGGGGTGTGGCCGGCGATGGACTTCCTCGACAACCGGGACCAGAGTGCCGTGCCCGGCTACGTCGTCGAGACGGCGGAGCGGGCTCGAAGACGGCTGCTGGCCGCCGGCCTGCCGTGCGTGCTGGGCCACGCCGACTTCGAGGCGCAGAACCTCCGGTGGCATGGCCGGGAGGTATGGGCGGTGCACGACTGGGACAGCCTGGCGTGGCAACCGGAGGCGGCGCTGGCCGGCGCGGCGAGCGGGGCGTTCGCCAGCGACGGACCGCCGACGCTGGCGCCGATCGAAAGCTCCGAGGCGTTCCTGGCGGCTTACCAGAACGCCCGGGGGCGCTTGTTCACGGCCGTGGAGCGGGAGATCGCCTGGGCGGCCAGCGTGTGGATGGCCGCGTACAACGCCCGGGAACTGGCACTGTTCGGCGCCCACCCGCTGTCCGCCGATGCGCTCAGGACACAAGCAGCCGAACGCCTCCGCCGGGCTAAGGCCTAGCGCCCGGACCCGCCAGCCTGAGCTGGAGCACGGGGTACCGAGGCTCGGTGAAGCCGACCGACCTGTACAAGGCGGTGCCGTCGCTGGTGGCGTTCAGGTTGATCACCCGGGCCCCGGTCTCATCGCGGAACCAGGCCAGCAGCGCGTCCAGGCAGGCCCGTGCGCAGCCGCGGCGGCGGCACCGGGGGTCGGTGCTCATGTTGAAAACGAGGCCCTGCACTCCGCCGGGGTTGCCAGGTCCCGGGGCGTGCTGGTCGCATACCCCGGCCGCGCAGCTGACCACGCCGAGGTCCGGGTCCTCGATGACGAAGGCGGCGAAGTCGTCTTTGCCGTCGAGCCGCCGGGCGAACCACGCCTCGGCCTTGTCCCGCCAGCCGGGGTCGGCCCCGGCGGCCAGCATCCCCATCTCCGACAGCATGACCTCCCGCAGGCGGGTCAGCGCCGCGGCGTCCGCCGCGTCCGCCCGGCGCACCACGACCGGCTGCGCTTGTGTGTAGTCCATACTCCTATAATCGAGCCCCAGTCTGACCCCAGCGGCGGTCGGCGATGAGCCGGTAACCCGTGGCCAAATCTGCCAGAATGTCGGTGCTAGCCTTTAGCGTGAAAGGGTGCTAGTTACTTATCAGCAGATCCGGGACCGGATCTTCCGCCTCTGCCGTGAGCATGGTCTACGGCCGGACTTTCCCGAGACGACGAGAACGGGACGGGTGTTGCTGGTCTGGAACAGCAGCCAGGAGGTTGTGGCGCGCACGTTCATCCCAACGGTTAGCGATCCAGGGCCTACCGTCCTTGCGCGCCTGCAGCACGACCTAACCGGGATATTCGGAGAAGGGTGGATGGAGTGAGCACGAGGGTGACCCTGAAGGTGACCAGAGAAGGCCGCTACTGGGTCGGCGTCCCCGAGGGCTATCCCGGCTCTTGTATGGGCCGCAGCATCATGGAGCTGATGCAGGAGGCAGAGGCGATCCTGCCGTTCATGACATCTGGAGCCGATGGCGTGCCCTTGCCAGACGTAGAGATCGACTACATGTTCAGCGATGTTCCGCTGGAGCTCAGTGATGACATTCACCGCTATCGTGACCTTGCCATGCAGCGCAAGGAGCTCGATCGGACACTGGGTGAGCTCGGGGCGCGCACGGTCAAGCGGCTACGGTCCATTGTCGGCCTCACCGATGACGACAGCGCCGCCATGCTCGGCATCTCCCGGCAGCGCGTTAATCAGCTCAGGAATGCCTAGGCTTCACTCGGCGCGCAGGGCCAGGGCGGCTGGGGTGCGGGCCGCTGACCGGCCGGGGAGCGCGGCCACCAGGTTGACCAGCGCGACGGCACACAGCGGCAGCAGGACGACGGAGATGACGGGCACCGCGGGCTGCGGCACCGCGTAGATCTGCCGGGCGAACTCGGTCCACAGCCACCGGCCCAGCGTGATGCCGAGCGGGATACCCACGGCGCTGCCCACGATCGCGGCGACCGTCGCCTGCCACGCGACCGTCGCCGCGAGCTGGCGCCGGGTGAACCCGATGGTCTTCAGCACCGCCAGGTCCCGCCTGCGCCGCCGGACCGACGCGAAAAGGGTCAGGAACAGCGCGGTCACCGCGCCCGCCGCCAGCCCCGCGGCCAGCAGGCTCGGCGCGGCGCTGAGCGCCGCGTAGTTGGCGATCTGGGCCGGATGCTGAGCCGGCAGCACGCCCAGCACGTCACCGTGGCACGGGTTGGCCTGCGAGATGGTGGCGAGCTCCCGGTTGACGCTGGCGGTTACGCGCTGCATCGCTGCCAGCCCTGCCGCCGCGCTCACATCCGGCCGCAACCGGACGAACGCTACCCCAGGCGGGCCGCCGCAGCTCGCCGCCGCCGGTCCCAGAAGCTGGGCGGACGCCAGCGCACCGGTACCCATCGAGGTGTGCAGCACGTCCGACAGGCCTACCGTCGGCATCGTCGCCGTGCCCACGATGGTCAGCGGAGCCTGGAGTCGCAGGCCAGGCCCGGCGAGGGTAAACGACACCGTGCCGCCCACCTGCTGGTGCAGCGCCGCCAGCGTGGCGGGACCGAGCACGACCTGGTTCTCGCCGGTAACGGGGTGTCCGGACAGGATGGGCGGCGCGACCGCCGCGCCAGGATCGCCGAGCAGCATGGGCACGGCCTGGCCGTTCAGGTCGGCGGTGACCATGGAGACCTTCGCCCACGCCGCGACGCCGGGAGCGGCGCGCAGGGCGCTGTCGACTTGCTGCCCGGGCACCGCCTCCGGCCCCTGGTTCGAGGCCAGGGCGTAGGACCAGTTCCAGCCGTAGAGCGCTGGATGGGAGACGAGCGCCGACAGGCTCGCGCCGAACGTCAGCGTGACCATCACGATGACGACCGCGAGGACGGCGGCGGACAGGGCTGAGCGGGCGGGCACGGCCCGGCGGCCCCGGTCCGCGCCCGAGTCGAATGCGAACTGCAAGCCGGCCACCGCCATCGCGGGCAGCCCGGTAGCAACGGCCAGCCGGCCCGCCGCGGAACTCCGCGCCGGGACGGCCGCGGACGCGGACGCGGTCCAGGCAGCCCGCCGGGTGGCCGCACGTGTCGTCAGGACAACCGCGACCGTGCCGAAGACGCAGGTCAGCAGCAGGAACCCACCGCCGAGGACGGTCCAGTCGAACGCCACCCCCGGCGCCGGATAGACCGGCCGCACGGGGCCGATCGGCGCGACGGGAGAGAAGGCCACCGCCACGGCCACCGCGAGCACCGCGCCGGCCGCCACCGTCCCGAGCGGGCCGAGCAGGGAGTCGGCGGCGACCATGGCGGGGCCGGCGCCCAGCGCCCGGAGCACCATCCGGTCGGTGTCGCCCGCCCGGATCTGGCGGGCGATGGCCTGCGCTCCGACGAGCAGCGTCACGGCGAGCGCGATGACGGCGAACGCGGTGAGCGCGATCCAGTCCGGCTCGATGGTGCTCTGCACCTGCGCCTCGTCGGCCGACGTGACCGTGAACCAGGCGGCGCCGCCGGTGCCGAGCCTGCCGTCCGCCTCCCGCTCGACGGCCGGGACGCTGCCAGCGCCGCCGTCGAGCTTGAGTCCGTACCAGGAGATGCCGCTGCTCGTCCCCGCCGCCAGCAGCGTCTTCGTCAGCGCCGGCGTGAACAGCAGGTCGCCCTGCCGACGGTCGGCGTCGTCTTGCACGAGCTCGTCGTTGAACTCGACCAGCCCGGTGATCCGCGCCTCGATCCTGACCACGGGCCGCACCCGCGCGGTTCCGTAGCCCGGCGACCCCGCCTGCGCGTCGGTGTAGAAGCCGATGGGAACCAGCTCGCCGACGCGCAGGCCCAGCAGGCTGGCCGCCCGCGCGTTCATCATGATCTCGTCACGGCTGGCCGGGTTGGCCATCCGGCCGGCGAGGACGCCAACCCGGTCCTGATCGAAGTACAGCCCGTCGACGCTCGCCACGTACGCCACCGTGAGGCTCGCCGCGATGCTGGCCGCCAGCGGCGCGCCGTCGGGGCCGAGCACGTCGCCGACGGGCTCGAAGGCCGATTCGGTGTGCCGCACCCGCGGCAGGCCCGCGACGACGCGGGCGAACGGCGGCACGCCCGCGGTCGCGCTGGCTTGCGAATACTGGACGGTGAGGTCGGACGGGTTACTGCTGGCGAGGAACACGGGGAACGACGACTCGGTGCGCCTGGCGGCCGCGGCCGCCCCCAGCGCGACGCCGCCGGTCAGCCCGGTGATCAGGACGAGCCCGAGGTAGCCGGCCCAGCGACGGCGCAGGGTGACGGTCAGGCGGTACCAGGCTGCCCGCAGGGCGTTCACGCTACGTCAGTCTGGCGCGCGCCCGCGCCCGTGCCAATCAGGCCAACCGGTCACGCGACGTGGTGCCACTACCACCCGCGGGAAGCGGCTGGTCGCGCCGGGTCAAGGAGAGTCGGGTCAGGCGGCGATCGGCAGGCCCAGCCGGTCGCCTGCCACGCGGACCAGGACAGCTGTCCAGGTGCGGAACGGGCGCCAGCCCTTGGCGATCCGCTGGAGCTCGGCCGGCGACGCCGGCCCGGGACCGGTGCCGTAGAAGTGCGCGACGTATCCGGCCAGCCGCGGCTCGCCGAACGTCAGCACGTCGGTGACCCCGGTGGCGCGCAGCAGGACGAGCATGGCATACGAGGGCCCGATGCCGGGGAGCTGCTGCAGGTGGGCGAGCGCTGCCGCCGGCTCCATCGACGCGAGCAGCCCGGGCTCAAGGGCGCCGTCGAGGGCCGCGCGGGCGACCGCGTGCAGCCACGCCACCCGGTTGGGAGCGACGCTGCGGAGAGCGTCGGCGGCCAGCAGCTGGCCGGGGAGCGGGAACGCGTGCACCTGTTCCCCGCCGACGGTGAATGTGCGCCCCAGCTCGGCGCTGATCCGGTCGCGGATCGCGGCCGCCTGCGCGCGGTGCCGCCGGGCGCTGATGATCGACCAGGCGGCGGCCTCGTAGGGGGAGTGGAACAGCACCGGCCGCAGTCCCTTGTGCTCGTGCTGCAGGGCGCCGATCACGGGGTCGCGGGTGCCGACCTCCGCCCATGGCCCCGCGTCGTGGTCGAGCGACAGGATCCGCCGGACCTGCCGCAGCGCGGCCTCGGGATCCCCGTCGGTGTCGACGGTGGCCGCGATGGTCCCGCCGGGGACCTGCGCCAGGCGAACCCCGGCGTGGTGCTGCATGTCGTCGGTGACGAACGCCAGCCGCATCTCGTTCCCCGCTGGCAATGGCCGCGCCATGTTCGGCCCGAAGCCGAACCCGGCGGCCGCGGCCAGCGAGAAAGGCCCATCCGGCTGGATGGTGCAGGTAGTGAGCTTCATGTCACAGATATAGCGCCAGGGTCTGACATTCCGTGCTCAGGCAACTTCCACGGCGGGAATGACGCTCCACCGGGGCCCGCGGACGACGACCCGTCGCCTTCGTCGTTGCGAGGTTGGGCGCCTTCCATCGCGTGTCGGAGGACACATAGACGACGTGCGTGTCGCCCGGGTCGCGATTGAGCAGCCTGGGCAGGCAGTCGAAACGTTCGGACCCGAGGACCAGAGTCTGCACGACCGGGACCATACCGGATCTCACTCGCGATCAGTGGCGGGGCGCGTCCGCCCGTCCTACAGTGAGCCGGTGTCCGGTGACGAACCGCGGCTGGAGTGGGGCCGCCTTGCCGCGTTCGACCTGATCCGCGCCGAACTGATGCCGGCCGACCTGATTCGCGCCTGGCAGGTCGCGCGGGAGTCGCTGGGCCTGGTGGTGCCATCGAGCGATTTGAGCTGGCCGGAACGCTCAACGGGCATCCCGGTCACGTCCGGTCGGACGAGGTGAAGCGGCCGTTCGGCGCGATCTTCGCCCTCGCGGTCGCGAGCCGGACGGCGGCCGAGCCGCTGCGCGGCGACAGCTTCCGCACCGCGGCCGCCGCGCGGCGGGCCTGGGCCGGGACCTACCGGCCCACGGGCAACCCGATCGACGACCGGGGACGCGTTCTTCGAGGTGAAGCGCGACCGGAGTCCGGCCAGGGCCAACAACTGGATGGCGCGGCGGCTGGAGATACGCGCAGTCGCCACCACGGTGGCGGGGCTGACGCCGCTGCGCGCCCAGCTGCCCGGCCAGCTCAGCGAGTTCACCGCGCGGAACTACATCGCCGGCCCGTCCGGGCACCCGGACGGGCGGACGTTCGACTTCCGGCAGCGTGACGCGCTGCACTATCACATCGCCGCGGTGCGGCCGCTGGTCGAGATCGCGCTGTTCGCCCCGGACCTGATCACCCCGGAGGTGCGCGCGAAAGTCCTGTCGGGCCTGGACTTCCTCAAGCCCTACTTCCTCCGGCAGGCGACGCACGAGGAGTTCGCCGCCACGACGGTCTCGTTCGACCTAGACCGGCGCGACGACGGCAACCCGGTCTTCCAGGGGCCGTGGGATCCCGATCACGGCCGGCTCGTGCTGCGGCTGGCCAGGCCGGTGTTCCCTGAAATCAGGCCGTGGACCGAGGACATCGTCGACGCACGCTACGATCCCCGCAGCAAGCTGCTGGCCGCGATCTACGGCGAGCCGCAGCGACGGGCGCAGTGGCCCTGACTAGCTCCCGCGGGTCCACCGCGCACGGCGGAACAAGGTGCCGTACGTCCTGTGGTAGCCCTGCGCCTGGTCGATCGCGTTGGCGTAGTAGAGCGGGGTGTTCCGCTCCGGCGGCGGCAGCGCGGTCGCTTGCGCCGCGTCCAGGTCGCAGCGGATATAGCCAGTGGTGATCGCCGCGACGTGGTCCGCGTCCACGAACCGGAGATGCTGTGGCTGAAACTGTTCCAGCCGCCGGGCGGCCGAAGCCTCCCCGCTGCTCAGGTCGCGCTGGATCCGCCGGTCCAGCCAGGCGCCACCGCCTGTCCACACCACGATCCCATCGAAGACATCCTCCTCGGGGACCTCGAGCACGTGCTCAAGGATCCCGAACTGCGTCCCGTCTTTGGTGAGCACCGGGACGCCGGGGGAGACGCCCTGATAGGAGACCGCGAACTGCTCGTCGTCATCCATACGCCGACGATAGCGGACGCAGCGCGACACCGCCGTTGACACCGCCGCGGCCCTGGCGTGCTACAGCCCGGCTGAGTTGACCGCTATGGCCCAGCGACTGGATCCCGCCTGGCGCCGGGACGCCAGAGTCGCTGACACGGAGCCTGGAAAATCCACCGACCCGGCAGCCCGTCTGCGGAACGCCCGGGGGAGCAGCTTCGCCGCGGGATAATGATGCGAAAACCCTCCAGCGGCGTCCACCTCTGACTATGGATCTTGATCATCTGCCTCGCCCGCGGACTGGAGGGCGATGACGAGGTTGTTGCGTGTCTGCAGGGTGTCGGGGTGGTCCGGGCCTAGGACGCGCTGGCGGGCGGCCAGAACCTGCTTATGCAGGGTGATTGCCTCGCTGGTGCGTCCCGCTTCCTGGTAGTCGATCGCGAGGTTGTTGCATGTTTGCAGGGTGTCGGGGTGGTCCGGGCCTAGGACGCGCTGGCGGGCGGCCAGGGTCTGCTGGTGCAGGGTGATTGCCTCGCCGGTGCGGCCCGTCGCGCGGTAGGCGATCGCGAGGTTGTTGCGCGATTTCAGGATGTCGGGGTGGTCGGGGACCAGGATGCGTTCGCGGGCGGCCAGGGTCTGCTCGTGCAGGGTGATTGCCTCGCTGGTGCGTCCCGCTTCCTGGTAGTCGATCGCGAGGTTGTTGCGTGAGCGCAGGGTGTCGGGGTGGTCGGGGCCCAGGACGCGTTCGCGGGCGGCCAGAACCTGCTCGCGAAGAACGATTGCCTCACCAGTACATCCAGCCGCCCGAAGATCGATTGCCAGGTTGTTGCGCGATTTCAGGGTGTCGGGGTGGTCCGGGCCCAGGACGCGCTCGCTGGCGGCCAGAGTCTGCTCGTCTAGCCCGACCGCCTCGCCGGTGCGGCCCGCCGCCCGGTAGGCAATCGCGAGATTACTGCGCAAGGCCAGGGTGTCCGGGTGGTCGGAGCCCAGGACGCGTTCCATGGCTGTCAGGGTCTGCTCGTGCAGGGTGATCGCCTCGCCGGTGCGGCCGGCCGCGTGGTAGGCGGTGGCGAGGTTGCTGCCCGAAGCCAGGGTGTCCGGGTGGTCGGGGCCCAGGACGCGTTCCATGGCTGTCAGGGTCTGCTCGTGCAGGGTGATCGCCTCGCCGGTGCGGCCCGCCGCCCGGTAGGCGTTGGCCAGGTTGCCGCGCGAGGCCAGGGTGTCCGGGTGGTCGGAGCCCAGGACACGCTCGTGATCGGCGGTCACCTGTTCGCCGACAGTGATGGCCTGCGCCATGCTGTCGCCGAGCTCAGTCAGAAGCGCGAGTGCCTGCCAGCGGGCCTGGAGTATTGCAGTGTCAAGGCTGGTGCCGGGAGGGCAGGCGTCAGCGGAGTCGGCCAGCGCGAGCACCTGCCCGACCAGGTCCCGGGCTGCGGGCCGGTCCGGCTGCCGCCGTTCCCGGATCGAACTAGCCCGGGTGTCCAACAGCTCTGCCGCTGCCTGACATACGCCGGCCAGGGCACCGCTTGCGGCAAGGCTGTCCCGGATAACCCGCATCACCAGTCGGTGCGCGGTTACCACGGATCCGTCCACGCTGAAGGTCAGCAGCGACCCCCCGGCCAGCCGGGCCAGTACCGCGTCCGCCTCCTCTGCGGTCAGCGGTGGCAGCGGCCCATTCCGCCCGGGCAGTCCCACTGCCGCAGCCGCATGCACCAAGTCCCGCCTGATCCCGGAGGGGGACAGCACCGCCGTAAGGTCCATCACCGCTGCGCACGCCGTCCCGCGCTCGCCGGCCTGGACGGCTTCCAGGGATAGCAGTACCGCCGCCGGCACCCCGGCCGGGTAATCCCCGGCCTCCTCGGCAACCAGCAAGTCGCCCACGGGTAGGCGCCGCAGTCGCTCCAGGTAGGCGGCATAGGTCAGGTGTTGGGCGGCGATCACCGCCCCGGCCTGGGCCAGCGCCAGCGGCAGGCAGCCCAGCTCGGCCGCCAACTCTGCCGCACCGGCCGTATCGGCCTGTCCGGTCCGCGTCGTCAGGAATGTCACCGCCTCTGCCACGGAGAACACGCCCACCGCCACCCCGGTCCCCAGAGATGCGATCGCCCGGTTGTTGCTGGTGACGACTACTTGCGACTGACCGGCCGCGGGCAGGAACCTGCGCAGCAACCTTAGGTCGGCGGCGTTGTCGAACACCAGCAGGCACCGTACCCCGTCGGCTTCCAGCCAGTGCCGCACCGCCTTCCCTGCCCCCAGCGCATCCCCATCGGCTACCACAAGTCCCAGCCCGGCGGCGGTCTCCGCCAGCCCGGCCAGCAACCCGCCCTCGGTGTCCGCACTGACCCACGCCACCAGCCGCCACCTCTCAGCCAGCCGCGCCCGGGCATAAGCCGCCGCGAGCTGAGTCTTGCCGACGCCCCGCATCCCGGTCAGCGTCACCAAACCACGCACCCCCGGACCCGCCATCGCTGTGAGCAGGTCCAGACGCTGCTGGAACCCCGCCGGCTCCTGCGGGATTTCCCCCGCTACCACCACCGCCGGAACCCGCGAGCTACCGGTCCTACCGAGGGACCGGCGGTCCGACAGGTCCCGCAGCGATCGCTCCACCAGTTGCCCCAGCGTGCCCGGGTCGGCGAACGCCGCCACTGTCAGGCCGCTGTCGTGCTGGACCCGGCGGCGGAACGCTTCCTGCTGGGCCCCGTGCTCGTGATCGATTAGCTTCGACGGCGGGATGCCCGACACGACGGTGTCGGTGTCAAGTAGGAACATCAGCCGGTCCATGCCCGCATCAGTCGCGGCATTGAACTCCAGCTCGGTGTAGGACATCTCCGGCTCATCACGCACCGGCGACCCGTAGCGCGTCCCCAAGATCCCCAGATACACATCACACGACCGCACCCGCTCCCGGCACAGTTGCGCTGGGATCTGGTCCGCGGCGGGGAAATCGGCCATGTCGACCACGACGTGCCCGCACGCGGACACCGCCCGCTCCGCCGCCGCCACATACGAGGCCCCCGCTGGGAACTCCCGCAGCTCCGACGTGTGAGACAGGAACACCCGCCACCAGACACTGCCACCAGCACCGGCCGCCTTGGCCACCCCTGCCACCTCCGCAGCACACCGCGCCCAGGCCTGGCACCGGCGCCGGCCGCAACCCGGCAGCGCCGCCGGTCACTACACACGGTAGACCTATGACCATAGGACCGGATAGCACTTCCGCCCAGCTGAGCAGCAGGTCGGTATACGCTGCGCTGTAGCAGCTCGAGAAGTGAGCGAACGCGCAACCGTTAGAGCGGTCCAAGTCCTTCGCCGCGGTGAAACTGGTCAGCCGAGCGTGAAGGGGTCGCGAGTGCCGCCGGTGAGCTCGACCCAGATCGCCTTTTCCTCGAGGTACTCGTCGATGGCGTGGATGCCGTTCTCCCGGCCCAGGCCGGAATGCTTGAACCCGCCGAAGGGGACTGAAGGCGCGACGACGCGGTAGGCGTTGACCCACACGCTGCCTGCCTTGATGCGGGCGGCGACCCGGTGGGCGCGGTGCACGTCCTTGGTCCAGACCGCTCCGGCCAGGCCGTAGGGGGTGTCGTTGGCAAGCTTGATGGCCTCGTCTTCATCGGTGAAGGTCAGCGCGGCGAGCACCGGGCCGAAGACCTCCTCTTTGTAGACGGTGGACTCGGGGGTGATGCCCGTAAGCACGGTCGGCTTGACGAACAGGCCGCCGAGTTCGCTGTCCGCAGCGCCTCCGTAGGCGATCGTGGCGCCCTCTGCCTTGGCCGTCTCGAGATAGCCTAGGATCTTCTGGTACTGCGGCCCGTTCGCGACCGGGCCCATCTCGGTATCGGTGCCGTTCGGGTCGCCCAGCTTGATCTTGGCGGCGCGTTCGGCGACCAGCCGGATGAGTTCGTCGTGCACATCTTGATGCACGATCAGCCGGGACCCGGCCATGCAGGTCTGCCCGGTCGCGGCGAACACGCCCGCAACGATCCCGTTGGCCGCCGCGGTGAGGTCGGCGTCGGCGAAGACGACTTGCGGCGATTTGCCGCCGAGTTCCAGCGTCACCTTGTTGATGTTCTCGGCCGCCGCCCGGGCCACGGCGCGGCCCGTCGCTGTCGAGCCGGTGAACGCGATCTTGTCGACGCCGGGGTGAGCGGCGAGCGCGGCTCCGGTCTCACGGGACAGGCCGGTGACCACGTTGACCACGCCGGCCGGGAATCCGGCCTGCTCGATGAGCTCCGCGAATCCGAGCGTCGAGACGGGCGCGTGCTCTGAGGGCTTGAGCACCACCGTGCAGCCCGCGGCCAGGGCCGGCGCGACCTTCCAGGTCATCAGCAGCAGCGGGGAGTTCCACGGGGTGATCGCCGCGACGACCCCCACCGGCTCGCGCCGGGTGTAGATGAGGTAGTTGGGGTTGGGTGAGGGAATCTGCCGTCCCTCGATCTTGTCCGCGAGGCCCGCGAAGTACTGATACCACCCGCCCAGGCCGTTGAGCTGCCCGATCATCTCCCGGTAGAGCTTGCCGGAGTCGTTGACCTCAAGGCGGGCCAGCCGGTCGGCGTTCGCGGCGACGAGATCGGCCAGCCGGCGCAGCAGCGCTGCCCGCCCGAACCCGGTCATCGAGCCCCACGCGCCGTCCAGGGCAGTGCGGGCCGCGGCCACTGCGGCGTCCACGTCGGCGGCCCCGCCGTCGGGTACCAGCGCCCACGGCCGGCCGGTGTACGGATTGTGCGATTCGAAGGTCGCCCCGGACGCCGCGCCGACCGCCTTGCCGCCGATCACCATGCGGAACTGCTGTAGCTTGCCTGACATGCTGCATCCTCCGCTGCTCGTCGGCGCTACCTCTCGACGTAAAAGAGGCGCTTGTTGACGAATTCGTCGATGCCGAGGGGGCCTAGCTCGCGGCCGAAGCCGGAGCGCTTGGTGCCGCCGAACGGCAGGTCCGCGCCCTCGCCTGCGGGGGTGTTTATGTTGGCCATGCCGACCTCCAGCTGCTCGGCGACCTTGATGGCCCGCTCCTCGTCGGTCGACCAGACCGCGCCGCCAAGGCCGAAGTCCACCGCGTTGGCGAGCCGGACCGCCTCATCGTCGGTGCTGACCTTGTAGACGACGGCGACCGGGCCGAACAGCTCCTCGCGGTAGGCCCGCATTTCCGGGGTTACGCCGGTGAGCACGGCCGGGGCGAAGTAGGCGCCCTTGCCGTCATCGAGCGTGCCGCCGACGTGCAGCGTGGCGCCCTTCGATACCGCGTCCTGCACCTGGGCGAGGAGGTTCTCCGCCGCTTTACGGGAGACCATCGGGCTGTAGGAGCGCGGGGAATCATCGCCCGGCTGGCGCGGTGACATCGCAGTGGCCCGCTTGACCAGAGCGGCCACGAAATCCTCGTAGACATCGTCCATGACGATCATCCGCTTGTTGGAGTTGCAGGCCTGCCCGACATTCTCCATCCGGGTGACCCAGGCGGTCTTGGCCGCGTTCTCGACGTCGTCGGTGTCGAGGATGATGTACGGGTCGGAACCGCCAAGCTCAAGGACGACTTTCTTCAGGTTACGGCCGGCCGTCTCGGCGATTGCCGTGCCGGCCCGCTCGGAGCCGGTCAGCGATACGCCGTGCAGCCGCGGGTCGGCGATCATCGTGGCGACCTGCTCGTGGGTCGCGAACAGGTTGACGTACACGCCGTCCGGCACGCCCGCGTCACTCATGATCTGCGCGATCGCCAGAGCCGAGGTAGGGCAGTTTTCCGCGTGCTTGAGTATGACGGTGTTGCCGACGATCAGGTTGGGCGCGGCGAACCTTGCCACCTGGTAATACGGGTAGTTCCACGGCATCACGCCGAGTACCGGGCCGACGGGCCGGTACTCTACTCGCGCGGTGTCGTGGCCGGGCAGTGGCTTGTCGGCGATGAGCCCGGGGCCGTTGTCAGCGTAGTAGTTGAAGATGTCGGTGCAGAACTGTGCCTCGCCGACGGCCTGCGCGGGCCGCTTGCCCATCTCCTTGGTGATCAGCGCGGCCAGGTCGGCGGCGCGCTCGGTGAACAGCTCGGCGATCCGCCTCACGACCGCGGCGCGCTCGGCGACCGGGCGCAGCCTCCACTCCGCGAACGCCTCGGTCGCGGCGGCGAGCGCCTCCGCTACCTCCGCGTCCGTGGCGAAGGGGAAAGTCTCGGTCACCTCACCGGTCGCGGGGTCGGTTACCTGATAAGGCGGGGTCTGCGTCATGCCTGCTCCCAGTGTCGCTGCGGTGACGTGTCCAATGAGACAACGCTACGGGAGCAAGATACCCAGCCCAACACCCGTCCCTGGCCGGGCAGGGACCTGAGCCGCCATGCCGCGAGTTAGTCGGAGTCACCTGCCTCTGCCGGCGCCAGGCGGGCGGCCGCTTCGGCCCCGAGCAGGGCGTCTATCTGGCCCTGGACCGAGCACGGGTAGCCGAGCGGCACGCATCCGGCGGGCAGGGGTTCCGCGGTGCCGTCCCGCTCACGGGGCCGCTCCACGACCACCGGGAGCTCGGGGCGCTGGGTCCGGATGGCCGCCGCGACTCCCAGCCTGAGGTCGAGCCCGTGCAACACCACGTCGGCACCGTCCACCAGCACGCACCGCCGCCCGTGCAGCAGCGGGCAGTCCCCCGGGTCGCCCTCCGGCCCACCGCAAAAGGCGACGTCGAACCCCGCATCCTGGAACAGGGAGAAGTCCGAGACCGCCGCTGCCGGCCGGTCGTCCTCCACCAGCAGCCGCGGCCGCCGCCCGGCCAGGCCGGGCGAGGACCACGTCCTTCTGGGCACTCGCTGCTTCATGTCGCTCACCTCCGCTGGCTATGGCCTGCCTGCGGTCACAGTAAGCGCCCGCATCCGCCCGGCCGGCAGAGCCGTTGGTCCCAGCCGCGAGGGCCCAGCGTCCGCGCCGCCGTTGACACGTGCCGTTGACACAGGGCCGCGATGCGGGAGGATTCCGGTGTGGCGATGGTAGAGACGGCCCGCGGCCAGGTGCCCGCGGCGGACCTCGGCAGAACGCTCATGCACGAGCACGTGT
>Ga0335073_10006778_pt1 | contig 16100 bp, 10 predicted proteins | sample Lox_Sample_22_FD_207093 | JGI IMG/M metagenome (GOLD analysis project Ga0335073, IMG submission 207093) | Soil microbial communities from Loxahatchee National Wildlife Refuge, Florida, United States - Lox_Sample_2.2 | ecosystem: Environmental > Terrestrial > Soil > Wetlands | place: USA... | reverse complement strand
ACAGGCGGAGTCAAACCTTATCGGAGCTGCCGCCACCTACCAACTGACGACGAAAGAACTGGCACGTGCCAAAGACCTTTACACGACTAGCGTCGGCGTTCCCGAGAGAGAGTTGGAGCAGGCGATTTCGGATCAACAAACTGCGGAAGGAGCCCTCAAAGCCGCACGAGATGCCGGCCTCGTCTTTGGCAAGACCGATGCCGAAATCGACCAAATGATCGCCTCGCGCAAGATCGACCCTGCGCTAGTCGTGCGCAGCCCGATTACTGGCAAGGTCACCTATAAGGTCGCGCAGCCAGGATTTCTGGTGCAGCCCGGAAATCTGCCAGCTCCCTATTCGGTCGCCGATGTGCACCTGAAGTGGATGCTGGCAAATGTGCCGGAAAGCGACAGCGGATTCTTCCATCTCGGGCAACCCGTGGCAGTCAGGACATTGGCGTACGACGGGCGAGTCTTCAAAGGCAAGGTCTCGAAGATCTACGAGTCGGTTGATCCCAATACGCACCGCGTCACCATCCGTTCTGAAATCTCTGACCCGAAGAACGACTTGCGACCCGGAATGTTGGCCAACTTTGTCATCCGCGTCGACGCTCCGGTCGAAGCTACGGCGATCCCGGCAAACGGAGTTGTCCGCGAACCCGACGGCACGATGGGCGCGTGGGTGACGACCGATCGCCGCACATTTACAGAGAAAGTCCTCAAAGTCGGCCTGCGCAATGACGGCAGAGTTCAGATTCTAGACGGTTTACAGCGGGGAGAACTGGTGGTGAGCGACGGAGCGGTATTTCTTAGCAATATGCTCCAGGCGCCGCCGAGCGATTAGATCGGATCGCTGATAACACTTCATTCAAAAGATAATTCATGTTCAAGTCACTGATCTCTTTCTGCCTCAGTCGCCGGCCCATCGTGATGATGGGATTGCTTCTCTTTGCCGGCGCTGGGTTCGTTGCTTTCAAACTGTTGAACATCGAGGCGTATCCCAATCCCACTCCGGTCATTTTGGAGATTACGGCCCAAGCTCCGGGGCTTTCTGCAGAAGAGATGGAGCGCTATTACACGATCCCGATGGAGATTGGGCTTTACACAACGCCAGGGATTGAAGTCGTCCGCTCCACTTCGTTCTATGGGCTCTCGTTCGTTCGCGTCAGCTTCAAGTATGGGGTCGACTATTACTTTGCGTATAGCCAGGCTGCGATCGCACTGCAGCAGAACGTCAGCCTGCCGGGCGGTGTGTCGCCGAATATCCAAGCCAACAGTTCGACCGGAGAGATTTACCGTTACCAAGTCGTCGGCCCGCCGCATTTTGGAATTACAAATCTGCGCACGGTTCAGGATTGGATCGTTGCCCGTCGCCTGCTGACTATCCCTGGCATTGCCGCCATTAACAGCTGGGGAGGTCCCACCAAAACATTCCAGGTCGAGGTCGATCCGCACAAGCTCGAAGCCTACAGCGTCACGGTTCCTCAAATTCTCACCGCGCTGGGCAACGCAAATATCAACGTCGGCGGTCGCGAGATCACTGTGGGCCAGCAGTCGATCAACATTCGTGGCGTCGGCCTCATCGACGATGGTGGCAACGACGATTTGCGGCAAGGCTATAAAGTTCAAGACATCGAAAATGTAGTGCTGAGCCAGGAGAACGGCGTTCCGGTGCTGGTCAAGGACGTTGGCACGGTTTCAGTCGGATACCGGCCACGGCTTGGTATCCTGGGGCGGGACACGCACGATGACATGGTTGGCGCCATCGTGGTGCAAAGGCGGACAGAAAAGACCGCTGACATGATTCCCAAGGTCGAGGCAGCCATTCGCACCTTGAATCACGACGGCAGTCTGCCGCCGGGAGTGAAAGTAGTCCCTTTCTACGACCGCTCATCACTGATTGCCTTAACCACCCACACCGTCCTGCACAACCTGATTTTCGGATGTTTGCTGGTCTTCCTCATCCAATGGATATTCCTTGGAGATCTCCGTAGTGCTGTCATCGTAGGAATCAACATCCCCTTCGCTTTGTTTTTCGCCACCATTCTTCTGGTCGTCATGGGAGAAAGCGCGAACCTGCTTTCCGTAGGCGCGGTTGATTTCGGCATCATCGTGGACTCGGCCGTAATTCTGGTCGAGAACATTTTCAAAAACTTTCAACGCCCGCCCGAGGAACGGAACGTTCTGCTCCAGCGTTTATCAGACGGTTTCTGGGGTCATGATCCGACGCGAGCACCGGACCATGTCACGCAAGCGCGAGGCTGGACGGATCGTTTGCGGCTCATTCTGGTCAGCGCGGTTCAGGTTGACAAGGCGGTTTTGTTCTCCGCCCTGATCACTGTGGCCGGTTTCGTGCCACTTTTCACCATGCAGGGAGTCGAAGGCCAAATCTTTGGTCCTATGGCGCGAACCTACGGCTACGCGTTGGCCGGAGCCCTGATTGCGACCTTCACTATCACACCTGTGATCGCTTCGTACCTGCTGCCTGCCCACGTGAAAGAGGTTGAGACGATTGTCGTCCGCACCTTGCACCGGCTATACAATCCCGCTCTCCGCTTCGCCCTGACTCACCGCGCTTTTGTAGTCGGAATCGAGCTGGCTATTTCGCTCGGAACTTTTTTTCTGATCGCGCCGCGCCTCGGGAGCGAATTTCTCCCTCACCTGGAAGAAGGCAACTTCTGGATTCGCGCTTCCATGCCCACGACTCTCTCGCTCGAAGATGGTGAAGCGGCGACGAGGAAAATGCGGGAGATTCTTCTGCGGCATCCTGAAGTCATCACCGTCGTTTCACAACATGGCCGGCCCGATGACGGCAGCGACGCCTCGCCCTTTTCCAACGTCGAGTTGTTCGCTCCCTTGAAGCCTTTTGATAAATGGCCGAGAGGAATGGACAAAGACAAACTCACCAACCAGATTCAGGCCGAATTCAACAACGAACTGCCGGGAATCGTATTCAATTTCTCGCAATATATTGAGGACAACATCGAGGAGGGGATTTCAGGCGTCAAAGGCGTGAATTCGGTCAAGATCGTCGGCCCCAATCTTGAAGTTCTGACCAATCTCGCCAACCAGGTGCGCGACCAGATGGCCCAGGTGCGCGGCGTTACTGATCTGGGCATCTTCCCGGTCCTTGGCCAGCCCAACCTCAACATCAAAGTCGATCGTGAAAAAGCGGCACGCTATGGTCTCAACGCGGGTGATGTAAATACGGTAATTCAAGCAGCCATGGGAGGAGCGGTCGCCACGGAGGTTTTGGAAGGCGACCGCCAGTTCGATCTGGTGGTTCGGTACACGCCGGATTACCGCGATAGCATCGACAAAATCCGCAACATCAAGGTTGCTTACACAACGGGCAGCGGCACCAATGCTTATATTCCCCTTAGTGAACTGGCCACAATTACTCTCCATACGGGAGCGTCGTGGATTTATCACGAGAGCGTGCAGCGGTTCATCCCCGTCAAGTTCAGCGTCCGTGGCCGAGACCTCGGCGGCACGGTTGAAGAGGCTCAGGCGCGCATCGCGAAAAACGTCCAGCTTCCTTCTGGATACCATCTCATCTGGGCTGGTGAGTTCGGCGATCTCCAGGAAGCAAAGAAGCGACTGGAGATCATCGTGCCGATCAGCTTTATCCTGATTGCTGGTGCTCTTTACAGCCTGTTCAACAATTTCAAAGACTCGATTCTGGCTCTCGCAGGCATTCCTGATGCCATCGTCGGCGGCATCCTCGCACTCTACGTTTCCGGTCTGCATTTCAGCATCTCCGCCGCCATTGGTTTTGTTTCACTCTTCGGTGTTTCCGTGATGGACGGGATCCTGATGATCACGTTCTACCATCAGGAACTGACTCACGGACTGACCCACATCGATGCAATGTATCGCGCCGCGTCAACGCGAATGCGACCCTTGCTGATGACTTCTCTTTCCGCGTGCATTGGCTTGTTTCCCGCGGCTATTTCCACGGGTATCGGCAGTCAGGTCCAGCGCCCCCTGGCGACCGTGATCGTGGGCGGCATGCTGGTTGGCCCGGTCATGCTGCTGCTCGCGGTGCCTGCCCTGCGGCTGATCTTCCTCGGCGGTGAACATCACCTGACCGTTGATCACTCGGAACGAAGGGAACAAGAGGAATCAGAATGAAGATGGTGCACTTCTTTTTCGTGATGATGGTCGCGGCGGTTTTGGCGCCGGGCACCAGCCTTGCGCGCCAGGCACATCCATCGCAACAAGCGCCTTCGCAGAGCGTCGAAAAATCCGACAGTAATTATCAGAGAGATGTCGAAGTTCGGGACGGAAATGACCAGACTCGTTCGCGAGAAGCCGATCAGGTCTCAAAAGGCTCCGCATATCCGGCGAAAACCACAATCAAAAGTCGTTCGACCACAATTCACTCGCAGCCCGGTGTCAGTCATCCGCGGCGTCTCAATAAAACGCCAACAGCGATTGGTTCTCGGATCGACACTTCGCGCACCGTCACTGGGCCTCAGGAGACAAGCTTAAGAACCCCTATTCCCGTTCCAACCCAGGTGGTCAGCCATCGCAACCTGTCTGCTCCCTCATCGGCTGTCTCCCTTAACGGTCAGCAGTTTAAGAATTCCCGCGATCCCGGAGCGCGCTTGGCCGTCAGTGGAGGACCACTGACTTCCTCCAGGGGCACGGCGGCCATCAACGGAACCAACATGAAGCGCAAGCCCTAAGTGTTATGACTCTTACTCCCAAATCGCGTGTCATTGTTGTCACCTCGGCTCTCTTTGTCGCCCTGGCGTTGCTGGTTACCGCTGGCTGTGCGGTCGGTCCGAACTTCGAAAGACCAACTGCACCGAACGTTGCTGGTTATGCGCCAAGCTTGCCCTCGACCACGAGCAGCAGTCCGGGTGTTTTGGGCGGAGAAGCACAGACGTTTGCGCAGGGACGCGACATTCCCGGAGACTGGTGGACGCTGTTTCACTCGAAGTCGTTGAACGACTTGATCAAGCGTTCTCTCAAGAACAATCCCGACCTCAAGTCAGCACAAGCCGCATTGCTGGTTGCGCGAGAGAACACTTTGGCGCAACGCGGCGCTTACTATCCCAGCGTTTCTGGAAGCTTCGCTGCCACTCGGGCGAAGACATCGAATGAAGTCTCCCCTGTGCCCAACGCGCCGGTTTTTCAATACAGCCTGTTTACCCCGGAGGTTAGCGTCTCTTACACCCCTGACGTGTTCGGCCTGAACCGTCGGACAGTAGAGTCATTAAAGGCGCAGCAGGAGCAAGCTCGCTACGTTGTGGCGGCGACGAACATCACTTTGAGTTCAAACGTTGCTGCTGCCGCTATTCAGGAAGCATCTCTGCGGGCGCAGATTGACGCCACGAATCAGCTCATCGAAATCAACACCAAGCAGCTTGGTATATTGCGCAAGCAATTTGAGAAAGGCTATGTCGGCCGGCTCGACGTTGCAGCGCAGGAAGCACAGCTTGCGCAAGTCGCGGCTACTCTGCCGCCATTGCTCAAGCAACTGGCGCAACAACGCGACCTGCTGGCAGTGTTGTCTGGTGGCTACCCCAACGAAGATCTGGTTGAGAAGTTTGAATTGTCCAGCCTGCAGCTTCCGCAGGAACTTCCCTTGAGCCTTCCCTCCAAGCTGGTGGAGCAGCGCCCCGATGTGCTCCAAGCCGAGGAAAACCTGCATTCCGCAAGCGCCCTGATCGGAGTTGCGCGCGCGAATCGGCTACCGAGCTTCAACCTGAGCGGTGACATCGGCAGCATGGCCTTGGCCTTCGGCAACATCTTTTCGGCTGGCAACGGCTTTCGCGATGCAACGGCTGGCGTCACTCAACCCATCTTTCAGGGTGGCACTCTGATGCACAAAGAGCGAGCTGCCAGGGCAGCGTACGTTCAGGCCGACCAACAATATCGCAGCACTGTGCTGACCGCGTTTCAGAATGTCGCCGACACACTCCATGCCCTCGAACAGGACGCCGACGGCCTAAAGGCTGCCGTAGCCGCCCGAGATGCCGCGAAAGTGACGCTTGATCTCACGACACGACAAATGCAGGTCGGCTATGTGAGCTATTTGGCACTCCTAAATGCAGAGCAGAGCTATCAGCAAGCCGTGATAAACCTGGTACAAGCGCAGGCAAATCGCTATGCCGATACGGCTGCGTTGTTCCAAGCGCTGGGCGGTGGATGGTGGAACCGCGCAGACGTTCCCAAGAGTTGACTTGCATCCAGTAAACGAACCGATCACTCCTTCCCGGATGACGGGCAATCCAGAAACTGCGGTGGTACCAGCATTATGGGGGAAACCGACTGACATTCCAACAGCCGGCCTCCCTCTCGCCTGCACGTGAAACCGAATTATTCAAGTTGGCCGTGCGCCAGTTGTGTGTAGGATTTCAGGTTCAGGCATTTGCAGGGCGGTACTCAGGCGAGCCAGATCACGAATGATAAAGGACGTTATCATTTACAGAATGTTTGAGCCTCAGAGATTGATCCATCTGGGGCAGCAGGCGCTCGCTTCATGGCAGATTGAAGCTCTGGCCGCCGGAGCCATTGAAAGTCTGCATCCGCATGTAACCTTTCTTGTGAAGGGCACGATCAAACAGCAGATATTTCTCCGAAATCTCTGACTCCGTGCCTTTCAGGATTTCGCCAGAGGAAGTCTCGAACGTGAATAAGCCGTCTGAGCTCGGCCGGATGTAGCTTTGAATTCGATCCGGCGTTCCTTTCAACTCATACCAAGCGTAAGCGATGGGCTTCTGTACGGGCTCATTGCCGTGTGTTGTGGGCATGGCAAGCGAAGCCGTCGTAGGTTTGCCCTCTTCTGCAAGCAGAACACTCACAGCATTTTCAGCTATGTCGGCTCGACTCGCCGCAAATATGGGCTTTGGACCAATCGGAGGCGCAGCATCATTGACGCGATGCAGCGCCCGGAGAAGAAAATCATATTGTTTCGGGTCATAGGGGTCTCCGCGTAAATCAGCGCCGATCTTCGACTGCAGCCAGATCGGAACCGCCGAATCATCGAAGCTTCCTAACCGCAGAACGGGTATGAATTTGTCCTGGAGGATTTGCTGGGCGAGCTGACTCGTGATGATCATTGCCTCGTAGCCTACGCCCCCGTCCCGCTTATTGCTTTTTGCGGCATAGGCGGGAGTGCAGATAATGATCACGAAATCACTCGCGACGATGTTGCTTTCCATGAAGTGAGTGCGATCTGCTCCGGCGCACAACTCCCACTGGTCGAGTATGACCCTGACGCCTTGCGAGCGTAGCTTCTCGGCAAGCTGCCGCACCCATGCTTTATGCTCGTCGCTGTCCCAAGAATAGGAAACGAACGCGGTAGGTATGCCGTCTGCTTCTTTTTTGATGGGAGTATTTGCAGAAAAGTTGGCATTCGCTGCGAGCCCTTCTTCTGACACTTGAAAGAATCCAGAACCTCGGGGATCGACGAGGAATCCCTCGTTTACGAGCCTCGTCCACGGGCCCCCGAGCAGATGGTGTCTGACCGCTTCGTTTTCGGCGTCCGAAAAACCGGCTGCGAGCCCATAAGAGTCACCAGCCATGGTGAGATTATGTTTATTGAAACCACCGGTCGCGCGTACCTGGGGCTCCATCTGTATCAGCCTCTTGAGCAGAAGCAAAGATTGCTCCTGAATGGGCATCTTCTTCAGATCCGTTAGTGTTCTTGCAACAGAGGCGATCGTGAAAGGTTTTGTGGGCATCACGGGCGATCTCGCCACAGCTGGCGCCATCCGGCGCGCCTTCATTTTAAGCTCCCGGAGGCGATTCGCGGCTTCCCGTCGCAGGGAATTTCCGACCCGCATCGATTTCATTTTGTGCGAGCGTCGAATGGCGGAGATGTTGGGCAGCGTGAGCGCAGGCGGTAGCGACAACGACGGTGCGGCGCTCGTCAGCTGGCTGATCGCAGCGAGCATTTCGAGTTCGACAGAATCGTCAACAACGATACCTGAAGTCTCCAGAGCCCCGATATAACTGGCAATGGTCGCACTCAACCTCGTTTTGAATGCGTATAGGGATGCCTTGCTGTAGGCATTTGGAACGGCCGCCGCATTGTGCGTTTGCCGAGCCTCCCAAATAAGTTTTTGTTTGTGCTGATTCAGCTCGTCTCGAAGTTTGTCGCTGATTTCGACCATCAGTTCGTGAAGGTGATGGCGAAATTCAGGAGGTAGCGGCACCGAGATATTTTAACCGCTGCCGTCACCAATGTTTATGCTGACGGTCGTGATTGACTTCTAACCCAATAAAATACATTATCGCGTTTGAAACCAGTTGGTTGAATCCGGTATAGCTCGCTGAAGCCATATTCAGAATGGCTAAACGAAAAGCATGGACATCGAGTGGAAAATTACGGCGGAAGACAAGGCTTGCGTTAAAGCGATCGTAGAGAGACAACGCAACTCAGAGCTTGTCCGTCAAGAGCGGAACCTTGCAGCGACCAAACCCAGTGTCACGAAAGAGCGACTCTGGCAAGCATTGGTTTCTATGCGCCTAACCACGCTTGCGGCCAGCGGCCCCGAGAGCAAACTTGCCAAGTTTCAGTCGTTGTCTCCTTTTCCGCTGGCATACGACACGGTCCGCAACCAACAATCCCCTCAGGATTTTATTCGCAGCACGCTCAGCACTCACCAGGTAGGAACACATCGCAAGAAGATATCAAAGGAGCTTGCGAAAGCCTTTGAACTCCTCGAGGACCACGAATGGCAGCGAGCGCTTGACCAATGTAATCGGCTTATTCACATGGAGCCGCGAGAAACCGAAGCTGAAGTAGCAAACTACATTACCGATACATTTAGCGGCTTTGGGCCGAAGCAAGCTCGCAATGTTCTTCAGGAACTCGGGCTAACCCGTTACGAGATTCCGATTGACACTCGCGTCACTAATTGGCTGAACGACGAGCTTAAGTTTCCGTTTCAGGTGACCTCTACCGCTCTGTCCGACAGGCATTGTTACACGCTAATTCTGGATGCCGTTTACAAGCTCTGCGAGGAATGCGGCATTCTACCCTGTGTGCTTGATGCTTCAATCTTTAGTGCACAAGATGAAGACGCGAAGGCCAAGGGCCATGACGCCCGGCCAGACCCACAGCCTGTCTAGCTTCTCCGGATCGCGATTTCTCGACTGATGATCCCCTCCACTCCGTCGAGCGAAGGATGAGCTTGGCAGGGTCATCCACACAAGCACGGTTTAAGTTTGAGTGAGGCACACATCGCAAGCGTGCAGCCGTTGCTCGAACATGCTAACGTGTCCCGTGAAATATTGAGGTGAAGATGCCGGCAGAATCAAAAGTGGTACGCAGCGTAGAAGACTTCATCAAGGAGATTTCAAGTTTGCGGGACAAGTGGTTCTCCGACGATGATTCTTTGGTCCCGTGGTGCAGAGGTCAGGAACGAGCCGAATGGGATCTGATGCCAAAGCTCTACCGGCTAACATCGGACGATGATTATCTCAATACTGAATACGAAATCCGCGAAGCATTCGCTACTCGGGCACCGGCCTTGTCGGACTATACGAAACCCGCCGATGACAGTGTCCTTAACAACTGGGAATCGTACTTTGTGATGCAACATTATGGGGCACCTACGCGCCTCCTCGATTGGACCGAAGCCTCATTGGTCGCTTTGTATTTTGCAGTGCGGTCGAACGCAGGAAACTTCAATGCGGCTGTTTGGGCGCTGGACGCTTGGGAACTGAACCAAAAGGTTATCGATACGGACGAAGTCATTCCTCCTGCCGATCCGGGAACAATGAATAAGGATAGAGATAAAGTCGCACCTTGGTTACCAGAGCGGTTCAAAAAGGGGAAAGGAAGCAAGTTACCTGCACTCCCCGTCGCGGTGTTCCCAACCCACACCTCTCGCAGAATCAGTGCGCAACGCTCCTGCTTTACTATTCATGGAGGTGATCGGAACGGGTTCAGCAAGCTCACGAAGGGCAAACGTCCAGTGCCGCTCGCCAAATTCGAGATCCCGAGCTGGGAGGTTTTGCAAATCAGGCGCTCTTTGGCAGCGTGTGGAATTGATGACACGGTCATTTTTCCAGATCTTGAGGCGCTGGGACGCGCTGTAACAACTGACTGGATCAGCGAAGACAAGAGCCTGCCGCATGAAGGAGTGTACGCGCGAATAAAGAGATCCGGTACTCATGGCGTCGGGGTCTTTGCGATTAGGAAAATTAGAAAGGGTACGAAGGTGTTCGGCAGCGATAACATCGGAATGGTTTGGCCCGGCGAGGACAGTATCAAGGGCCTGCCCAAAGAAATAAAGGAGCTTTACACGGATTTTGGGGTTCTGAAAGACGGCCGATGCGGTTGTCCGCCGAGCTTCAATCAATTGACGCCGGCATGGTACTTGAACCACTCGAAAAGGAGTCCGAATGTCCGCTGCGACAGCAATTATGACTTCTTTGCGTTGCGCGACATCAAGACGGGCGAGGAACTGACAGCAGACTACTCGAAATATAGCGAAAACGAATCGCGCTAGGGGCACGGCGGGGGGGGCGTATGCTTGAAGACCTAATTGTGGAACTCGATCCGCCCCCGAACCGGCGAGGCAAGTGCCTAGGCGAGAAAGAGCGCCATCTCACCGAGGCTGCCGTAATGCTCGCATATGGTATGCACCTGCTACAAACAGTGCCAGGACTCACGACCGTTGAACTTCACCCCGATGGGGAGCATGCAAAACGTTTTGAAATTGTGCGTTGGTTGTCTGCACGTGGTTTCGTGCTCAAGGAAAGCCACGGCACTACCGCATATTGTGGGACCTACATGCACGATCATCGAACGATCAGAATTACATCGATTCCGGGAAAGGGTGACGTGGTGGCGAAAACCGAGGCCGCAACAATCATCGCGGAATGTAAGGGCGGAATCGTTAACACTAATCATGCCGGACAGATATCACGGCTGCGAAAGGGGCTCTGCGAAGCGGTAGGCTTGCTCATGGCTACTCCGAAAACAGGGCGTCAAGTCGCAGTAGTGCCGCGCACCGATACTACGCTCCGACTGGCACAGCGTCTCGCTCCTCGGGCAAAAGACGCCGGAATAGACATCGCTCTGGTCGATGAATTCGGGCAGGTTGTCGATGTCTCGCCTCTACAGTGATGCCACTTGCCTAGATGGGTTCCTTCCTGGGACCGATGGACTCGATACTGTAACCCTTGGAACGCGCCTTGTCATGCGAGATAAGCTTGAGCTTGACGCGGTACATATCGGAGACTTCCTGCGCTTTCGCTTTAATGTTCTTGTACTTCATCGCGTCTGAATCAGCCTTGAACATCACGTGGTAAAACGAAGCCCACAGCACCGCGGCATCGCTGAAGTCGATCTTTTCTTCGGGTCCCAAAATCGAATAACACTTGGAATCGACCATGAGCGCGGCGGCGAGTGCTTCGTTCGTCGCGGAGCAGGCTGAAACGAACAATCGTCGGTTCCTGAGGTGAGGCTTAAGAAGCTTGCCTAGTTTGGTGAACGATATCGGGTCGAGCGTTGTGAAGATAGAGCCGCGGTTTCCGTGACAGGAAAGATGCAGGTACCGATAGTGCGACGAAGAAAACTGCTTCAGGAGGGTTTTCAGCTCACGTTCCGTACGAATGTAGTAGTACTTGCAGTTCTTGCCGCTCATGGCAAGGATCTGCGAGATGATCTGTCCCTCGAATAGATTCTCGCGTTCGTTTTCGAAGTCGAGCGATTCGATTATGAAAACCTCGGGCTGACTCATGGCGTTGTTTTATTACATGTAAAAGCGATAAGACGGATTTGGCGTCTGATTTTCAGAGAGTTCCGTCATCAGCATGCCGACTTTGCGCGCGAACGAGATAGTGATTGGGTAGCGCCCAAGACCCTCGCTCGAATTCCAGTTCATTTTAGTAAGCGCCAGAAGTTCGCGCGCCCGCTCGCGAATGTCTGTTTTTCCGCAAGAGCCGATTTGTAACGGTGCCGGGATATGCGGACCTGGATATTCATCCCACCATGAGACGTAACCCATCGTAAACAGATAGGACTCATCCCCAATCTTGCAGAGCGTTCCACGCCAGGGTTCCTGCATTCCTTTGCGGATGAGACGGAATGCCGTGCTGCGCATCCATACAAGGTCGCAGGCTGGAACGCGGGCCTCCGTGGCGGAGCGGAATCCTTTTTCCTCTTCAGGCTGATACGTACTGGTCTTGTGTACGACGACGCGGGTGGGAGGCATGCCGGCGAGGTTCTCGTACTTGTCGAGTACCTCGGTGATTAAGCTCGCTGCTTGATCCTCTTTCAGATATGGCTGGCGATCCCGCCGTTGGTCGTGCGGAACGAGCGAACCCTTAAGGGCAAACGGTTCGATTTCGTTGGAGAATGCCTGCGCAACGCTCGCATAGACCACATCCCCTTCCCGGCGTTTCAGATGATGAAAGGAAATACCAATGAAGCAGGTATTGCTCGGCAGGTCGGCGGGGCGCCACGGTTCGTGTCCGGACTTATAAAACAGAGAAGTTGCCAGATTCCACGCGCGGGTTGCATTGCTTTGCCCTTCGTCGTCTGCGCGTAAGAACGTGTCCCGCCGCATCACCTGGACGGGGACAGGATTCTGATGGGTCATGATTCTGGCCTTCAGTGCACGGTAGAAACCACGGAAAAGCAGGTCTTCCGCCTGCGTGCGGAGTTCTTCCGCTGCCTTCAGCTCCTCCGGTGTTGGCTGAAAAAGTGACATCTGCTCCTGTTCCTCTTCCCGCTGCAGTCGCTCAAGCACCTCGCGCTCCTTGGCGGAAAGCGTCGGATTGCTGATACGCATATCGGCGAGTTCATCCGACAAGCAAACGACGATACAGTCGGGTCGAACATCCCCAAAAAATCCCTGAATCTTCGCGTCGAACAATTCCAGCAACTCGTCAAACTTTCCGGTGGGAGACGACCGATGCAGCGCAAGGTTGAGGCGTTCCTCATCTACCGCCCGGACGAATCGATCTTCGATAACAAATGTCACTCCGAGCGCCTGCTGTGCTCCGGGCCAGTGAGGATAGCGGCGGTCGCTTTTCTCCTTGGCAATGGCGGTCTTGTTTAGACGCTGCAGCCAGCCGCGAGCGATTTGCACTTCCGCAGCCGGTCCGACGATGCCGATGCGCAGTTCCTTCGGCGCTGATCTATCGGCCGCCCCGTGTTTTGCCATCATGCGGCGAGGCTCTACGCCCTTCTGATTGCCTCCAAATAGCAGGTTGGGCTCAGGCAGACATTCGATTCGTATGTTCAGGCTCATGGGTCAATCCGATTTCGGGCACTTCCACAGTCAGGAAATTCATGTCGATGAGCAAGTCGTCTACGTGGAGGTCGCCGACGTTCATGGTTTCCGCTCCGCGCCCAAGAAAGCTCGCCCAGAACGTAAGATCGGCCTCGACACTCTTATTGCGATCAAACTTGATGCGGCGCGTGGCTTTTGCGGCGCGTGTGAATGCGGGCAGCGGTGTAAATGCGTCGGGTCCGGTAAACATGTAGAACGGCTTGATGCGGACGCACCATATTCCTCCCATATCGACGATCTCGTAGCCGAAACCTTCATTCTCGAACCACGCCCGCGGCGGATCGGCGCGACGCTTGACGACTTCGCGACGGTTGCCGCGTTTCTGCGCACTGTCCCATACAATCGTGCGGGGACCTTTGTCCTTGCCCGCAAAATATGCACGGTGTCTACGACTTTCTTCGATAATTAAGCCGTCCCGCTCTTCAAAACTCTGAAGTTCGTACTCGAAATGATTCCGAAGCAGCCAGGAAAGGACGCGTTTTGAATCCGGAGAAGCTTCGATTTCCTGCCGGGTCAACGAGACGCTCGCTTTCTTGTCCACAATAGGCTCAAGCAGCGATGTCAGGACTGGCAGCGGCACGAAGCTCCACAGTTCCATGCCCCGTTTCACGAACGTGCCGCATTCTTCGAGGTCGATGGTCCGTGGCCGATTCCACAGCGGTGTGTGAAGACGCACAATCGATAGCCGTTCGGGAACGGCACTGAACGGCAGAACGTTGAGCATGTAGAGCCCCGTTGGCACGTCAGATCGGGCAACACCCCGCGATCCCGCAGACGCCATCGGCTGGGTTATCACTGCTTTGAATCGGCCTTCGGCGGCATTGTGGTAAAACGCAGAACCGCCGCCGCCCGCTAACATGAGTTCGCCAACATCCATCAGACCGGTCCCTGCCCGCTCCATTGCGCTAATCCCAAAAAAGATGTCGCAGAGCGATGGATTGCGCTGATCCGTTACACCTTCCGACATGATGATGCGGCCGTCTTTCTCTACCTTGACCTTACCTGCGACTTTCTGCGTAAGCGCACCGGGGTTGGTGAAGACGATGTCGGACCCTGGGCTCAGCTCGATGCTCGAAGGCTCCGAGATTCCGTAATCGCGGTGAACGAGCATGTTGACGAGGAGTTCCACCAGCGCACGCGGCGGATAAGCAGGTTGGTCCGTGTGCTGTCGGCGTTTTTTGAGCTTCAGCTGCGGGTTGACTTCGGCGCTTTCCAGCTTGCGCAGAAGAGCGCGATGTTGGGCGATGAGATTCCCCTCATAGATTTCGCGCTTCTTACCTGATTCTGTCAGCGATACGACGGCATGAGGAAAGAAGTCCTGTGTGCGCTTGCCAAACAGAAGCAGTGCACCTGCCGTAACCTGATCGCAATCCGAACTGGCGACGATCAAACCCTGTTCTCGCATCAACGCGAGGAGCATCTCGCGTGTGAGCGCGGCACGGCCGAGTTTTTGACAATATTCGCGCAAAATTGAGAGTGCCAGATCCAAATCCAAATCTTCGAGCGTGGCTTGTGGCGTCACACGCTCATCAAAAGCCTGAAGGTCATGCGCGGCTACGCCGGCAGCCTCGGCGGCGGCGTAACGGTCGTGACCAGCGAGTTCCGTGGAGAGGTCGGCGAAAAGTTCGTCGAATCCGTCAATCGTAAGCAAGCGGAAATTGGAGCCCAGGCGCCGCGAGAAAGCCTCTACGTTGGGATGGAGGCTTTCGGCGTGGCGAGTGCACCAATACACGCCGTTGGGAAAATCGAGGCGGCCTTCTTTGCTCTGCCCGAAGAGCCCTTCCATGATGGAAGGCTCTGAACCCCGGTAGCCAACAACAATGATGGGCGATGCGTCGAGCATTGGACGCACGAGCGAGACCAAGGCCCGATCGAGGGCGTCAATTTCGCCAGCGGAATTCTTGTCGGAATACTGCTCCGCCCGCCCGTGCAGCCAGATAACCTGGCACTTTCGGAAGATGTTGAACTGATCGTAATCTCCGGGGCCGCGATTGACTTCATGAATATGTCGGATGTGGGGATGGCGCTCTCGGAGTGCATCCAAAAGGCAGGTGTCGAAATTCGTGGTAAACATCGTGCGGATGAGCCCGCGCATGACGAAATCCGCCAGGACCTTGTACCCACTGCTGATGCCGTTAACTGGGCGCATCAGGTCGAGCAGGACTCGCCTGCGGAACTCAGCCGGGGTCAGCAAATGCTCGACAACGAGCGGGAAGTTTTCCGCCAGGCGGCCCGCTCCCGGAATGAACCAGTCGAAGCTCTGCAGCCAGGACTCCCATTCGGACGGTTTCACGCGCTCCGGTGGCCGCGCACCTTTCAGCTCACGCTCGGAATAAACAAGCCGGGCAATCTGTTTGACGGCATCTGCGGCGGTGGGAACGCCAGAGCGAAAAGATGCTCCCGCCCCAAGCAAAATCAGCGGGCAAGGCTCGTCAGCGGATCGCAAAAGCGGCCCAAGAACGGAAACAGCTTCTCTGTTGCCGGTCGTTTCTGACAATTTGCTACCTCACATATCCGCGACGGTCTTATTCGCGCACAATCATCCGGCAGCAGTATTCTAGCGTATAGGGAAGAAAAAGCGAAGAGCTATTAGGGGCCACTCTTCGAATCACAACAGTTTTATTGCGGCAAGAAAAAACAGGGCGATGCGGGTCGGAATTTCTGACCTGCGTTTAGGCGGTGGACTGGGGGTGACTGACTGTCGGTTAGCAAGACTACTACATTTTTCCACGAAACCAGGCGGGCTGCGTGCTCTCAGTGCGCCAGATTTGATTTCTCGAAGATTCCAGGCAGTACTGCTGCCCCGGCTCAGGGCTTAGACTCCCTTTCCATGCTCACCTAACGTTTTGATGC
>Ga0335073_10006775_pt1 | contig 16103 bp, 14 predicted proteins | sample Lox_Sample_22_FD_207093 | JGI IMG/M metagenome (GOLD analysis project Ga0335073, IMG submission 207093) | Soil microbial communities from Loxahatchee National Wildlife Refuge, Florida, United States - Lox_Sample_2.2 | ecosystem: Environmental > Terrestrial > Soil > Wetlands | place: USA... | reverse complement strand
AGCGGAGCTGTGCGGTGTGTGTATTGGGATCGATATTGGGGCTGATGCGCGCGATCACGCCTTCGAACTTTTCATCAGGATAGGAAGTCGTGACCGCGCTGAGTTGCTGGCCGACCTGCACGCGCGAGAGGTCGTCCTCGTAGATATCGCCGGTGACCCAGACATCTTCGATAGTGCCGAGGGTGAACAGCGGATCGCCGGGATTCACGGCGCCGCCGCGCAGCGCCTTGTTGTCGACGACCGTGCCGCTGATCGGCGCCCGCATCCATACGACGGGATCCGGCTGCGTGAGCGCGTTGATGTCGCTGTCTTCCATCCCGAGCAGCTCGAGCTTGCGCCGCGCGGCGAGCAGGAGCGATGCGCCGAAGTCGGCGTTGGCTAAAGCGGGGGTCTTGCCGAGTTGCGAGGTCTGACGCGCCTGCAGGTATTCAGCCTCGGCGGTCATGAAGTCCGGGCTATAGAGCGCGACGATCTTTTCACCGCGCCGCACGTTGTCCCACAGCGATACCCGATTCTGCTCGATACGGCCCTGCACGCGCGACACGATCGTTGAGACACGCCGATCGTCGTAGGTGATTTGTCCCGAGGTTTCGAGCACGCCCGGCAATTCGCGGGCCTCGACCTCGCGAATAACCATCCCCGGCACTTTGTTCTGCCCGATCGAGAGCAATTCCTCGCCGCCGCCCTGCTGATGAACGAGCTGCGGCATCCATGGCGTGGCCTCGGGCGTCGCGGCGCCGCTCGACGACTGCGACTGGCATCCAGCAATGAAGAGCGCGCCAATGAGTGCGGCGGTCGCCCCGAGCCTGCTCAATTGAATAGTCATTGTGTAAGCGGCGTGCCGATCGCCTGTTCGAGCGCGACTTCGCCGGCGAGAAATTGGTTGGCTGCCTGGAGATAGTTGATCCGCGCAGCGTAGCTGCGCTGCAACGTCCCTGAGAGCGTGACGAAATCGATCTTGCCCGACTGGTACGCAACGAGCGCGACCAAAAAATTCTGATGCGCGAGCGGAGTCAGCGAATCGCGATAGAGCAGGGCCGTTTCATATGCGAGCTGCATGTTGCGATAGAGCGTCGTTATTGAAGCGGCGGTCTGGTTCCGAATCGATTCCAGATCGGAACGTGCGGCCGCAAGATCCATTCGTGCCCGAGTGACATCCTCCCGCTGATGGAGCCAGAAGAATATCGGCACGTTGAAGCCAATGATCCCGACCCAGTCGTTGGTCTGCGTTGGCGTCGGGGCAAAATTCGGTATCAGGTACTGGTCGTACGTTACGCCGACCGTAAAATCCGGCAGGTACTCCATCTTCGCGAGCGACAACGCGGTATTGCTATTGAGCTCCGTCAGCGCGGCTTCGAGAATCTCCTGCCGCGCTGCATATGCGCGATCGATCAGGCTGTCGAGTGGGAGGTTCATCACCTCGAGCTTCAAAGTGCGATCGACAGCGAGCGGTTCGGCCGGCCGCCGATATAACAGCTGGTTGAGAGTGGTCGTGTCGTTTTCGATCGCGACTTCATACTGACGTTGCTGCTGACGCGCGGCGGCGAGATCGAACTCGGCGCTAATAACGTCGGTCTGCGAAACCTGCGACGCCGAGTATGCGATCTGGGTCACCTTGAGCACCTGGTCGAGGCTCCGCAGGTTATCGGCATTGACCGTGGCTGCCGAGCTATCGAGCACCAGTTGATAATAGCCGGTAAGAACGGCAGCGCGGATATCGCGAATCGTCGCATCGAGGGTCAGGCGCGCGATATCCGCGTTGCGCACCGCCTGGTCGCGCTGCAGGAAGGCCTTGCCTGGAAACTGGAACGCCTCGGTCACGTTGAACTGACGCAGCGCCGCGCGTCCAACCGGGTTCTTCACACTGTCGCTGTTGGTGTAGTTAAAAATCGGATCGTTGGGCGCGACAGTCTGTTTGATCGAATGCTCGGCGGACTGCAGCCGATAGCGCGCCGACTTGACTTGCGGATTTGCCTGGATCGCCATCGCCACGAGTTGATCGATTGTCAGGAGCGTTTCGGCGTGGCCGTTGGCCAGATGCATCGCGATCATGACCAACGCTGCGAGTGCGGCGGCGATGCTCGTCAAGGAGCGTCTCATGAGGTCAGGCTTAACTCCTTATTCCGCAAAGCGCGCGACGATCCAAACTGCCTACCGCACATCGCGCAAACCAGCAATCAACCGATCATTAAATCGATTTAAGAGCCCGACCGAAAGACGCTGAAGAGCGAAAAAAGTCGCCGCCGGAATTGAAATTCCCGGCGGCGATGCAATCTGCAAGTTGGACCGCACGCCGGTTCCAGCCGCGCGAGAGAAGAATTTCCTGCTATTGGCCCGAGGCTGCTGTCTTGCCGGCTGCCTGCTGCAGCGAGCGCACGTACAACACGACCTGCCATCGCTGATCGGGCGGCAGCGAATCGGCGTAGGAGGGCATCGTGAGGATCCCGTCGGTGATCACGCCATAGATATAACCGTCAGGCAGGCTCTTGCTCGCGCCGGCGACGAGGTCCTTGGAAGGCTTGATCAGGATCTTCGTGACGGGACCATTGCCCTCGCCAGTCGAACCGTGACAGGGCGCGCAATTCGTTTCGAAGAGGGTCTTGCCAGTGGTGAGATTCTCCGCAGTCGGCTGCAGAGGATTGTGCATTTTGATCGTGGCCTGCTCGAGGCTTAGCGGCGGCTCGCCATGAACCGGCAGCGTATCCGCCGGCGTCACGCGCGGCGCCTCGGCGAGCGGCTGCACCTCCGGCCCACGATACATATCGATATCCCACGGAAAGCAGAACGCCGCGCTCGCGCTCATCGCGAGCGACGCAGCCAACACTAACCCGACCCCCGCCGACTTCGCGATACGGGCCGGCGGCCATCCGATGATGCTCAATCTCACAGGGTGCTACTTCTTTACGATGATAGTCCCGACCATACCAGCCCCCTCGTGGGGAAGGCAAAAGTAGCGGTAGGTGCCGGGTACCGTAAAGGTGTAATCGTACTTGCTGCCCGGGGCAAGAAACCCGGAGTCAAAAGCCTTGGCGCCCGAAGGCAAGGAAACGTCCTTGGGATTCTGAGCGTTAGCCGCTTCGGTCGAAACCGAGTGGATAGTGTCGCCGTTATTGACCCATTCGACGGTTTCGCCAGCTTTGATTGTCACTTTATCGGGCGCATAGTACGGCGCCTTGTCGGACATTTTCACGACGACCGGCGTGCCCGCGGCATGTGCTGGATTGGGTAGGAGCGCCAGCGATGCGGCCACGGCGGCGGCGCCGACGACGATCGCGATCCGAAGCAGGGTGCGCTTGGCGATGCGCGGTGCGGCTTTCTCCTCAGCGCGCTCGATACGAAATCCAATAGTTGAACTAGCCATAAACTCCCGCGAGACCAAGTTACGGGGCCCCGCATCCGAATTAGTCTGCCGAGTCAGTCATGAGGCGAACTTATATAAGTAAAGCTCATTTCTTAACCCGACCATCATCACTCTTACTAAAGTTTAATCATCTAATATTTCGATGCAAGAGGGGGCGGAATGTTACGCGGATTGGGCAATCGAAAGGCGCCGGAGTTGTGCTCCGGCGCCTTGCTGGGATGCGGATTTTTGGCGGACGAGACTTAAGCTGCCGACTTCAGCGATTCGCTCTTGAACTCGAGGCCGCGCGCCCCGACGTCGACCGTCACCCTGCTACCGTCGCGGACCTCGCCGCTTATCAGCTTGCGAGCGAGCGCGGTCTCCAGCTCGCGCTGGATTAGCCGCTTGAGCGGCCGCGCGCCGTACGACGGATCGTAGCCATTCTCGGCCAGGTAGTCGCGCGACTTGTCCGTCAGCTCGAGCTCGATCTTGCGCTCCTCGAGCCGCTTGCGCAGCGAGCCGAGCTGGATATCGACGATCTGCCGCAGCTGCTCCTTCGCCAGCGGATGGAACATTACGATTTCATCGACACGGTTCAGGAACTCTGGCCTGAAATGCGATCGCAGCACTTCCATCGCCTGCGACTTCATCCGCTCGTAGTCCTGGCCCTTGAACGACAGGATAAGCTGGCTTGCGATATTCGAGGTCATGATCACGACGGTGTTGCGAAAATCCACCGTGCGGCCATGACCGTCTGTCAATCGGCCATCATCCAGCAGTTGCAGCAGGATATTGAACACGTCGCCGTGCGCCTTTTCGATTTCGTCGAACAGCACGACCGAGTAGGGGCGGCGCCGCACCGCTTCCGTTAGCTGACCGCCTTCCTCGAAACCGACGTATCCCGGAGGCGCGCCGACCAGGCGCGACACCGTGTGCTTCTCCATGTACTCCGACATGTCGATGCGAATCATCGCGGCTTCGTCGTCGAACAGGAACTCCGCGAGTGCGCGCGCCAGCTCGGTTTTGCCGACCCCTGTCGGGCCCAGGAAGATGAACGAGCCGATGGGGCGATTCGGATCCTTGAGGCCCGAGCGCGCGCGGATAACCGCGTCGGCGACTGCCGACACCGCCTCGTCCTGGCCGATGACGCGCTTGTGCAGATGCTCCTCGAGGTGCGCGAGCTTCTGCACTTCGCCTTCGAGCAGCCGCGACACGGGGATTCCGGTCCATCGCGCGACAACGGCCGCGATATCGTCCTCGTCAACTTCTTCCTTGATCAGTCGCTGGCCGCCGCCATGTTGTTTGATGAGCTTGTCTTCTTCGCCGCCGAGCTGTTTCTCGAGACCCGCGAGCTTGCCGTACTGGAGCTCCGCGACCTTGTTGAGATCGTATTCGCGCTTGGCCTTGTCGATCGCAAGCCGGGTCTGCTCGATCTCGGCTTTGATCTTGGCTAGAGATTCGAGCCCGCCTTTCTCCTGCTCCCATTGCGCCTGGAGCTGCGCGCGTTTGTCCTTCACGTCGCCCAGCTCTTTTTCGAGCTTGGTCAGACGGTCGCGCGAGGCCGCGTCGGTTTCGCGCTTGAGCGCCTCGCGCTCGATCTCGAGTTGCATCACGCGCCGGTTAACTTCGTCGAGCTCCACCGGCATCGATTCTTTTTCGGTGCGCAGCTTCGCCGCCGCTTCGTCGACGAGATCGATTGCCTTATCGGGCAGGAACCTGTCGGTGATGTAGCGATTCGAGAGCACCGCCGCCGTGACGAGTGCGGCATCCTTGATCCGAATCCCGTGATGAACTTCGTAGCGCTCCTTGAGCCCGCGGAGGATTGAAATTGTGTCTTCGACGCTCGGCTCCTCGACCAGCACGGGCTGGAAACGCCGCTCGAGCGCCGCATCCTTTTCGATATGCTTGCGATACTCGTCGAGCGTGGTCGCGCCGATACAATGCAGCTCGCCCCGCGCGAGCATCGGCTTCAGCAGATTCGACGCGTCCATCGCGCCTTCCGCCGCGCCCGCGCCGACGACGGTATGCAGCTCGTCGATGAACAGAATGATCTCGCCGGCGGCCTCCTGCACTTCCTTGAGCACGGCCTTCAGGCGCTCTTCGAACTCGCCGCGGAACTTGGCGCCCGCGATCAGCGCGCCCATGTCGAGCGCGACGAGGCGCCGATTCTTGAGACCCTCGGGCACGTCGCCCGAAACGATTCGCTGCGCGAGACCCTCGACGATCGCAGTCTTGCCGACTCCGGGCTCGCCGATCAGCACGGGATTATTCTTCGAGCGCCGCGACAGCACCTGGATGACGCGGCGGATTTCCTCGTCGCGTCCGATGACGGGATCGACCTTGCCCTGCGACGCTAGCTTGGTCAGATCGCGACCGTATTTTTCGAGCGACTGGTAAGTTGCTTCAGGATTCGATGACGTGACGCGCTGGTTGCCGCGCACCTTCTTGAGCGTGGCCATCAGCTTGTCGTGCGTGAGGCCCGCTTCGCGCAGGATCTTCGCCGACGCGCCGGTTTCGTCGAGCATCGCGATCAGCACGTGCTCGACGGAGACGTATTCGTCCTTGAGCTTGCCCGCTTCCTGCTCCGCGCGCGCGAGCACGCGGCCGAGGCGCTGCGTGGCATAAATCTGGCCCGACTCGGCGCCGCCGCCGGTGACGTGCGGAATCTTCTGCAGCTCGTCGGCGACCTTGCGCTTGACCGCGGCGATATCAACGCCGGCCAGCTTCAGAATCGAGGCGCCGAGGCCTTCGTTGTCCTCGAGCAGGGCTGCCAGCAGATGCTCAACATCGACGGCCTGATTATGAGCGGAAAGCGCGCTGTTCTGCGCACGTTGCAGCGCTTCCTGCAATTTGTCGGTAAAACGGCTTGCGTCCATGAAGTCCTTCTTACTCAGATTTCCTTTTAAAGGTAACCACTAAGCCCCCATCCGCAACCAAAACACCGTTCCTGTCGCGCGGGCCGAAGACAAATCCGATCCACCACAAAGACCCGAAGGCACCAAGAAAAGATCCCTTCCTGTCTTCGTGCCTTCGTGGTGAGTTTCTCTTCTCTTTCAGTGGCGCATCGCGGCGAACTATTGCTAATAAAACGTCGGGTAAATGGAGACCTTCCTATGCGAGTGAACCTCACGATCAATGGCGAGCAGCGCTCCGACGATATCGATCCGCGCACCCTGCTCGTCCACTACATCCGCGATGTCGCCAATCTGACCGGCACGCACGTTGGCTGCGAGACCTCGATTTGCGGCGCCTGCACCGTGCTGATCGATGGCCGCGCCTCGAAGTCATGCGCGATCCTCGCCGTGCAGGCCGAAGGCGCGAAGATTACGACGATCGAAGGCATGGCTGACGGCGACAAGCTCCATCCGCTGCAGGAAGGTTTCTGGGAAGAGCACGGACTCCAATGCGGATACTGCACGCCCGGCATGATTATGACGGCCGCCGATCTGCTCTCGCGCAATCAGAATCCGACGGACGCCGAAGTTCGCGAAGCGCTCGAAGGTAATCTCTGCCGATGCACCGGCTATCAGCACATCATCAATGCCATCCAGTCGGCGGCGGCGAAAATGCGCGAGAAGAAGGCCGCCTGACGGGCGCGAAGGAAGACGACGATGGCTGTCATACCGAAGTTTATAGGCCAGCGAATCAAGCGCCGCGAAGATCCGCGCCTTATCACCGGCACCGGGCTCTACGTCGATGACGTGCGGCTGCCGGGGATGCTCACGGCGGTGATCCTGCGCAGTCCCTATGCGCACGCGAAAATCAATTCGATAAACCTCGACGCGGCGCGCAAGGTGCCCGGCGTCGTCGCGGTTTTCTCCGGCGACGATTTTAAGGACAAGATCGGAACGGTGCCGTGCGTCGCGCCGGCCGAGAACGTGCCCTACCATCCCGTGCTCGCGCAGGGAAAAGTCCGCTTCGTCGGCGAAGGCGTCGCGGTTGCCGTTGCGCCGAACGCATACATCGCGCAGGACGCGCTTGATCAGATCGAAGTCGATTACGATCCGCTCGACGCGGTCGTCGATCCCGAGAAGGCGCTGGTGGACGGCGCGCCGATCCTGCACGAGGAGTTCAAGAGTAACTCAGTAACGTTCGCCGCCGTGCCCAATCCCGCGGTCGACGAGGCGATGAAAAAAGCGGACAAGATCATCCGCTTTCGCATTCACAACCAGCGCCTCGCGCCCGTGCCAATGGAGCCGCGCGGCGTCGTCGCGCGATGGGACCACGGCTACAAGAACCTGACGATCTGGTCCTCGACGCAGATTCCGCACCTGATGCGCTCGCAGGTTGCCGAGATGCTGAAGCTCGGCGAGAACAAGATTCGCGTCATAGCGCCTGAAGTCGGTGGCGGCTTCGGCGCCAAGCTCAACGTCTACGCCGAAGAAGCGCTGACCGCGTATCTGTCGATGACGCTGCGGCGGCCGGTGAAATGGATCGAGCGGCGCCGCGAGAATCTCTCGGGCACGACCCACGGCCGCGATCAGATCGCGTACATCGAAGCCGCCGCCAACAAGGACGGCGAAGTGCTCGCGCTCAAGGGCAAGTTCATCTGCGACATGGGCGCGTACCTGCAACTGCTGACGCCCGCGATCCCGGGATTCTCCGGGCTGATGATGACCGGGTGTTACAAGATTCCCGCGCTCGCCTTCGATCAGCAGATGGTCTTTACCAACAAGATGGCGACCGACGCGTATCGCGGCGCGGGGCGGCCCGAAGCCGCGTTTATAGCAGAGCGCACGATGGAAGAAGTTGCGATTGAGTTCGGCCTCGATCCCGCCGAAGTGCGGCGCAAGAACTTCATCCCCAAGGCTGCCTTTCCCGCACCGACCGCGGGCGGCCTCGTTTACGATTCCGGCGACTACGAGCTGACGCTCAAGAAGGCGCTCGACGCGATCGATTATAAGAAAACGCGCGAGGAGCAGGCGGCCGCGCTCAAGCAGGGTCGCTATATCGGAATCGGCCTCGCCTCGTACGTCGAGATCTGCGGCATCGGCCCTTCGGCTCTGCTGCCGCCGAAGCTCAAGGGCGGAGGATGGGAAAGCTGCACGGTCAGAATTGAGCCCGATGCCAAAGTGACCGTGCTCACCGGCGTGTCACCGCACGGCCAGGGTCAGGAGACTACTTTCGCGCAACTGGTAGCCGACGAGTTCGGCGTCGATATCGACGACGTCAACGTCGTTCACGGCGACACCAGCGTCGTGCCTTATGGAATCGGCACCTTCGGCAGCCGCGGCACGACGGTCGGCGGACCGGCGCTGATGATGTCGGTCACCAAGCTTCAGGACAAGATGAAAAAGATCGCTTCCACGATGATGGAAGTGCCGCCCGACCAGCTCGTGTTCCAGAATCGCACCGTGGCGATGGCGTCGGACGCGTCGAAATCGATTCCGCTGCAGGGCGTGATCGACGCGGCCTACGGCTACAAGACGCCGATCGCGGGCGTCGAGCCTGGCCTCGACGCGACCAGTTTCTACGAGCCGTCAGCCTGCACGTTCCCGTTCGGCACGCATGCCGCCGTCGTGGAAGTCGATGCCGACACGGGCGCGGTCAAGTTCCTGCGCTACGTGGCGGTCGATGACTGCGGCAAGATTCTCTCGCCGCTGCTGGTCGAGGGGCAGATCCACGGCGGTATCGCGCAGGGAATTGCGCAGGCGCTCTATGAGGAAGTTCGCTACGACGAGAGCGGTCAGCTGCTCAGCGCGACGCTGATGGACTACGCGGTGCCGAAGGCTCATATGCTGCCGCACTACGAATTGATCTCGACTGTCACGCCGTCACCGGTGAATTCACTCGGAGTCAAGGGCGTGGGCGAAGCCGGCACGATCGGCTCGACGCCGTGCACGTTCAATGCCGTGCTCGATGCGCTGAAGCCGCTCGGCATCCGCCATATCGACATGCCGCTGAAACCCGAAACGCTGTGGCGCGCGATTCGCGACGCGAAGGCAAAGAAGGCTTAGGATGTTCCCCTCGACGTTCGAATATCATCGCGCCTCGTCGGTTAAGGAGGCGCTCTCGTTCCTTTCGCAGTTCGGCGATGACGCCAAGATTCTCTCGGGCGGCCATAGCCTGATCCCGATGATGAAGCTGCGGCTCGCGCAGCCGGCGCATCTGATCGACATCGGCCCGGTGCGCGAACTCGCGCAGATTCGCGAGGAAGGCGGCCGCGTCGTGATCGGCGGCCTCGCGACGCATCATGCGGTTGAGGCGTCGGCGGTCGTGCGCGGCAAGCTTGCGATGCTCGCCGAATGTGCCGCGCAGATCGGCGACATCCAGGTGCGCAATCGCGGCACGATCGGCGGCAGCCTCGCGCACGCCGACCCGGCCGCCGACTACCCTGCCGCAGTGCTCGCGCTCGAAGGCGAAATCACGATCGAAGGCAGCGGTGGAGCGCGGAAAGTGAACGCGGCGGATTTCTTTCTCGATCTGATGACGACAGCGGTGAAGCCCGGCGAGATCCTGACCCAGGTGAGTTTTGCGCCATTGGCTCAAGGGGCGGGCACCGTTTACCTGAAGCATCGGCATCCTGCGTCCGGTTTCGCGACCGTCGGAGTAGCCGCGATCGTCACGATGAAGGGCGCGAACTTCGACAAGGTGCGCGTCGGTATTACCGGACTCGGCTCCAAGGCGTTCCGCGCAACCGGCGTCGAATCCGTGCTCACGGGCAAAGGCGCAGCCGCGATTGTGGAAGCGGCCTCGCACGCTGCCGATGGAATCGACGCGACCTCTGACAGCTACGCCTCCGCCGATTTCCGCGCCGAACTCGTCCGCGTCTACACGCGCCGCGCCCTCGAGCAGGCGGCCTCACGCGCGAAAGCGTAACGAATGAAGATTTCCGGTGAGCAACCTTTGTCTGCCCCGCGCGATGCTGTGTGGGCGCTCTTTAACGATCCCAACCGGCTGTCGCGGCTGATTCCCGGATGCGAAAAGCTCGACATCCTCGCTCCCGACGAATACTCGGGCACCGTCAACGTCGGTATCGCGTCGGTGAAGGGGGTCTATACCGGGAAGATCAAGATCGAAGACAAGCAGCCACCGCAGCACTACAAGATGTTGATCGATGCCAAGGGCAAGCAGGGCTTCATTCGCGGCTCGGGCACGCTCGATCTCGAAGCGAACGGTGGCGCCGCGACGATGGTGAAGTACGCGGGCGACGTACAGGTCGGTGGCCCGCTGATGCAGGTCGGGCAGCGCATGATCGAGAGCGCGTCGAAGATGATGCTCGGCCAGTTCTTCGCCGCGGCCGAAGCTGAGCTGAAAGCGTCGGCGGTGGGCGAGGTCGCCCGCCAGGGCATCATCATAAACTTCTGGCGGTACCTGGTGAGACTGTTCAAGTCGATGGTCGGCGGCAGCAAATGATCACCACAAAGGCACAAAGGACACCAGGTACACCAAGCAGAAGTTCTTCTTAGTGCCCTTCGTGCCTTGGTGGTGATCTTTTTTCTTCTTACGCGCTGGCCGCGGTAGCCGTCGCACGATGATTTCGTCCGCTGCGCGTGGTTCGTGGTGCCCGCTCGACGACGGCGCTTTCGCCAGCGTCCTCACGGCGCGCTTGAGTCATCCCTTCGAGCTTCGAGGGCGAGAGCAGGATATGCCGCCGCCCCGAGCGAACGAGCGTGCCGCGCGCCGTCATTTCAGTGAGCAGCTTGCTAACCATCGGTCGCGAACTGCCGATCATTTCGGCCAGTTCCTCTTGCGCGAGCTCGGGCAGGAGAAGAGTGCCGCGCGCGTCGGGCACGCCGAAGCGCTCCGCCAACTCCGCCAGCACGAACTCGAGCCGCTTGCGCAGCGACATACCGAGGAAGGACGCATAACGATACGCCACCGACGACCACATCGTGTTAAGCGCCGTTCCGATCTTGATAAGAGCATCGGGCTCCAGGCCCTTGAGCACCTCGGTGATATGATGCCGGGTGAAGAGCGCCACGCATGAGTTGGTCAGTGCCTGCGCCGCGAAGAGCTGCGAGCGCTCGCCGCGGGCGTCGGCGAAGTCCGCGTATCCAACCAGGTCGCCGGTGCCGGCAAGCTCGACGAGCACCCGATCACTGCCGGGCCGAACGTTGACAACCTTAACCACGCCGCTCATGACGGCGAAGATCACATCCGCAGGTGAACCTTTAGTGAAGAGCTCTGCGCCTTTTGGATAGCGCAGGATGATATGGCGCTCCAGGAGTGCGCTCACGGTCTGTTTTGGGATTCCAAGCGCGAGCAATCGCGCCATTAGTTTTTCTTGTGCTTGCACCGTTGCCTGCGGGTTCATGAATACACTCCTGCGGCATTTCGCGCTGTCGGAAAGCCTTACAAGCAGTTAGTCGCTTTGCTTAGGAAGGTCAAGCGCGATGGTGCAAATTTGCAACAAATCGACTGAATCAAGCTCCTGCGATAGTCATTTCAGAAATCTTCACGGTCGGTGACGCCGTCGATGAACGCCAATGAAGATCGTTCCCGACCATTTCTATGTTCTTAAGCATTTCCTTGAGGTTTCCCGCGATCGTTATCTCTTGAACGGGATAAGTCAGCTCACCGTTCTCAATCCAGATTCCTCCGGCACCGCGAGAATAATCGCCGGTAACCATATTAACGCCCATACCAATCAGTTCCGTGAGGTATAGTCCACTCTTCACCGAGCCAATGATCTGTTCCGGCGTGTACCCTCCCGGAACCAGATGCAGGTTGGTCGTGGAGACTGAAGGAGCATCGCCGACGCCGCGTGAAGCGTTGCCGGTCGGCTTCAGATTGAGCTTTCGCGCCGAGTAGCAATCGAGCAAATATGTTGCAAGCCTGCCACCTTCGACCAGATTTTTGCGATTAGTCGGTAGTCCTTCGCCGTCGAATGGCTTCGAGCCAAGACCACCACGAATGAGCGCATCGTCGATGACGGTGACGCATGGCGCGGCGATCTCTTCGCCCAGGCGATCGATCAAAAATGAAGCGCCCTTATACAAAGACGGTCCTGAAGAGGCACCCGCGATCGAGCGAATCAGGCCCGCGGCCATGTCGGGATCGAAGACAATGGGCGCATGGGTCGTTTTGATCTTCCGCGCGCCGAGGCGGCGCAGCGCTCGCTTGGCCGCCATCAATCCGACGGCTTCCGGCTCCTCGAGGCGGTTGTACTTGCGGTTCGATGTGTACCAGAAGCCCTGCTGCATCGAGTCGGCATCCTGCGCGATGGGAGCACACACGAGCGAGTATGACGTCCCCGCGTAGTCGCCGCTGAAGCCCTGACTATTTGCGAACAGGACTTCGTAGCGGCCGGAGCTGAACTCTGCGCCTTCGGAATTTTTGATACGCGAGTCGGCGCCGAGCGCGGCACGCTCGGCGGCACGGGCGAGCTTCAAACCTTCGTCGGCACTCACGAGACCCTGCTCGCCATCGACCAGCTCGAGCTCGGGAAACGTTTTCGCTTGCAGCGACGGGTCCGGCAATCCCGACCATGGATCCGGCGAAGTGAGCCGCGCCATCGTAACGGTGTGCGCAATAAACTCGGCAAGGGAATCACGCTCGAGCTCCGCCGTCGAGGCGGTCGCCGAAGACTGTCCGGTGAACACGCGCAGGCCCAGGCGGCGTTCGCGCGAATGCTTCAGCTTCTCGACCTCGCCGAGCCTGACTCCCGCGGACAGCGACTCCGCCGAGATGCACAGGACTTCCGCTGCGGTCGCGCCGTGCTTTGCGGCCTCGCTTAGGGCCCACTCGACGAGCGTTTGATCGATCGTTGCCATCGTATCTGAACCTCTTACGCGCGCGTGCCGCCGACCGTGATTCCGTCGATGCGAGTTGTGGGAAGTCCGACGCCCACCGGCACCGATTGTCCGTCCTTGCCGCAAGTCCCGACGCCGGCGTCGAGCGCGAGATCGTTGCCGACTGCGGTGACGCGGGTCAGCACGTCCGGGCCGTTGCCAATCAGCGTCGCGCCCTTTACCGGCCGGGTGACGTGACCGTCTTCGATCAGGTACGCCTCGCTGGCGGAGAACACGAACTTGCCATTGGTGATATCGACCTGGCCGCCGCCGAAGCTCACGGCGTAAAGCCCGTGCTTGACCGACTTGATGATGTCGTCGGGATGCGACTCACCGGCGAGCATGAAAGTGTTCGTCATGCGCGGCATCGGCGAATGCGCGAAGCTCTCGCGCCGGCCATTGCCGGTCGGTTCCATCTTCATGAGACGCGCGTTCATGCGATCCTGGAGATAGCCGCGCAGGATTCCTTTCTCGATCAGCACCGTGCGCGTTGTCGGTGTGCCTTCGTCGTCAACGTTGAGGCTGCCACGGCGATTCGCAATCGTGCCGTCGTCGATAACGGTGCAGAGTTCGCTTGCGACCTTTTGCCCGATTCGATTTGAAAACGCCGACACGCCCTTGCGATTGAAGTCGCCTTCGAGACCGTGGCCGATCGCCTCGTGGAGCAGAATCCCCGGCCATCCCGGTCCTAGTACGACGACCATCTCACCCGCGGGCGCATCGTCGGCGTCGAGGTTGATGATCGCCTGGCGCGCTGCTTCGAGCGCGTACTCCTTCCAGCGCTCGTTCTCGAGGAAGTAGCCGTATTCGACGCGCCCGCCGCCGCCGTAGCTGCCGATCTGCCGGCTCTTGCCGTCCTCGGCGATCACGGTGACGTTGAGGCGGCACAGCGGCTGGATATCGGCGGCGATCTTGCCGTCGCTGTTCACGACCATCACGAGTTTGCGCTCGGCGGCGATCGAGGCCATCACGTTTTTGACGCGCGGATCATGCGCGCGCACCACGCGATCGATCTCGCTCAGCAGCTTGGCGCGATCTTCGAGCGGAATCTCGAGCGGCGTCGTTTCGATTTCGTAAAGATTGTGCCGTGCGACCGGAGTACCGACCTGGATCGCGCCGGGATTCGCGCTGCGCTGGTCGGCGATCGCGCGCGCCGCCTCGGCCGCCAGGCGCATCCTGTCGATCGTCACCTCGTCGGAGTAGGCGTAGCCGGTGCGATCTTCGGCGCATACGCGCACCCCCACACCATGACTCACGCTCTTGCTCGTATGATTGACCATCGATTCTTCGAGCGCGATTCCTTCGCTGCTGCGATACTCGAAGTAGAGGTCGGCGTAGTCGGCCTTGCGTTCCAGCGCTGCGCCCAGGATTCGCTCGAGGGCGCGCTCGTTCATTCCAAATCGGTTGAGGAAGAACTTATCGGGAGCAATCAATTCATTGGGCATCGTGTTTTCCCGCCTGTGTAGCCAAGTCTAACACGCAATGACCGCCAAGAAACCTGATTTCCTAGCCGCGCAGGTTGGCGAAGCGCGCACGAAACCGGCTACGATTCGCTCATGGCGGGCGCAACGCGGGAAACGCTCACGATGGTCGATCGGCTGATGCTCCAGATGATCGCGCAGCAGGAGAACAAGGTGCTCGAGATGGCGCGCCGGATTCATCCCGGCGTTACGCCCGAAGACATCCGCAACCCGCAAGATTTCCCCGACCTCGTCAGCAATCCTGAATGGAACTTCGAAGACGGCATCCTGGCCGGCCTCAAGTCGGCGCACATGGCACTGCGCGCGCGACTGATCGAAGAGACCTCGCGCTAAACCGGGCTTCGTTTATTCCCGTCCGCTGAACTTGTCCCGAATCGCTTCGCGTATCTGCTCGACCGGCGACCCGTTCTCCGACATCCGCTTGGCGAGTAGCGCCTCGCCCGTGCATATCGCGCAGGTTGCGCCGTGGTTTCCGCGATAGCAGTCGAGCAGGTTCCTATGGCCGTCGGTCTTGTCGCAGCCGCAATAGCACCACAACTGCGCGAGCAGCGCGGGATTCTCGCCGGCGAATTCGTAGGCCTGTTTAACTTCGCCGACGAACTGGTTCGGATCGAGCGTCAGCCGATCGGGATCGCTACTCGTCTTCGAAACTGGATCGCGAACGCAGCAGCATCGGCCACCGACGCACATCGGCGGGTCGCCAGACGCGAGCTGCGGTGACGCACGCGAATGCCATAAGTAAATCGTCCCGAGCGCGACGGATATCAGCGCGGCGATCGCGATTTTTCGTTTCACGATCGTCAACCGTTGCCGCCCGTCTTCTTGAGATCGTCAACAATGTCCTGCGCTTTGACGACTTCGCCGTTGTACTCGTGCACCATGCTGCCATCCGCGCCGACCATCACCATCTCGACGACGTGGCCGACTTCGCCATTTGGCTCGTGCTCGCGGATGATTTTGAAACCGGCCAGCGCGCTATCGACCTGGCTCGGCGAGCCGGTGAGGAAGTACCATCCCTTCTGATCGGCGCCTTGCTGGCGTGCGTAGTCGAGCAGCTGCTTGGGCCCGTCATGTTCGGGATCAACTGTGATCGAGACCAGCGTGTACTTCTGGCCGAGCTCGCCGCCTAGACGGAGCGCGACGTTAGCGAGCTTCGCGGTCTCCATCATGCAGGGACCGGGGCACGAGGTGTAAATGAAATCGACGAGCATCGGCTTGCCGCGAAGTGATGCGAGCGAAACGGCATCGCCATTCTGATCGACGAGCTTTGTATCAGTGAGAACAGTGGTTTGATCGCTGGCAGTATCGGATCGACTACAGCCGGAAATCGATAGAACTATCGCAGCTCCCAGTGCCACCCCTGTCAATCCGATCCACGATCGAATTCTGTCCGAAATAAAAGACTGACTCATTTCCTGTCTCCCAAAGATGAAGGTCCACACCACGCTAAAGCGGCACCGCACGTTGTCATGCGCCGCGACTCTGGCAATCCCGTTAAACGAATAGGCGGGTCAGGAAACAGATTTTGGGGGCGGCGTATCCGGGGTG
>Ga0335073_10006773_pt1 | contig 16107 bp, 12 predicted proteins | sample Lox_Sample_22_FD_207093 | JGI IMG/M metagenome (GOLD analysis project Ga0335073, IMG submission 207093) | Soil microbial communities from Loxahatchee National Wildlife Refuge, Florida, United States - Lox_Sample_2.2 | ecosystem: Environmental > Terrestrial > Soil > Wetlands | place: USA... | reverse complement strand
CGACCTGCCATCGACAGAAGCGCTGCCATCGGCGCCGATACCATTCGATTTGCCACCACCGGCGCAGACGCCATCGGCGCAGACACCCTGCGATGCGCCGCCACCGGCGCGAATGCCGGACGAGCGAGCGGCCGCACGCCTGCTGCCGAACGAATACCCATCCACATGCCCATCGCCCGGAGCCGGACGGCGCGCGGCCGCGGGGGAGGCATTCTGTTCCGAACGGGCCGAGATCATGCCGGCAGTGGAATGGCCGGTCTCGCCGCTACCTGTGCAGGATGTTGCCGCCGGCAGGCCGCCCTGACTCGTTCTGCTTGCATAACCATGACCAAACGCACGGGACCGGGTGACGGCCGGCCCCGGCGGCGGAGATTCGACGCTATCGTTCCGGTATCGTTTCAGGGGCGCCGCGGATGACTTGGGCTGACCGGGAGCAATCTCCGAACGGCATGGACCGATGCAGACATAAGGGGACCACCGATGCACATCGATCGACGTGACCCTCGGCAGCGGCTGCGCCGGCACGATTGGAACGGCGCGGGTGAGCCGCGCGGCAACCTCGCCCCGGATCCCATCGGTGTGCATCTGCGTGCACCGGTTGTTCCAAGTCGTCTGCGACCCTCGTCATGGCACCGGTCGGCGCATCCTTGTCGAAGCTTGCTTCAACAGGAAACCGGCAGTCGAATCCCTGCTTCGCTGCCCGCGGCGCCAGGCCGGCAGATCGCGGAGTCGTTCCGCCCGGAGCAATCCGGCTACGCCGCTTGCTCCGTTGCGAATCCCGCCGGGGCGGCGGCGGGGGCCGGCAGCACGATCCTCACCGACGTGCCCTTGCCCAAGGCACTGTGCACGGTGAACTGCCCGCGATGCAGGTCCACGAACAATTTCGCCAGCGGCAGGCCGAGGCCGGTGCCGCCATGGCGGCGAGCCAGGCTGTGGTCCACCTGCACGAACGGCTGCAGCGCACGCGGAATGTCCTCCTCTGCCATGCCGATGCCGGTGTCGCGCACCGTGATCGCCAGTGCCGCATCGCGCCATTCGGCGATCACCGACACCGTTCCGCCGGACGGCGTGAACTTGATCGCGTTCGACAGCAGGTTCAGCAGCACCTGCCGCATGCGCAGATGGTCGGCGTCGATCATCGGCATGTCGGGCGGCAGCGCCACCTCCAGCCCGACGCCCGCTTGCTCCGCCCGCTTGCGCACGATGCGCACCGCCGCATCGACGATGCTCCGCGACGGCACACGCTGCAGCCGCAATTCCGTCATGCCGGACTGCAGCTTGGCGATGTCCAGCATGTCGTTGATCACTTCCAGCAAATGCCGGCCGCTGTGCAGGATGTCGTCGGCGAACTCGCGGTATCTCGGCTGGCCGACCGGGCCGAACGATTCGTTGGCGATGATCTCGGAGAAGCCAATGATCGCGGTCAACGGCGTGCGCAGCTCATGGCTCATATTGGTCAGGAACTCGGTCTTCGCCCGGTTCGCCGCCTCGGCTTGCTCCTTCGCCGCCTGCAACGCCGCCTCGCGCTCCTTCAGCGGGGTGATGTTGCTGGCGATCAGCAAGAACCCGCCATCGCTGCGTTCGCTCTTGCTCAGGCGCAGCCAGCGTCCGTCGCTGATCCGCATCTCCCCGGTGGGCCCGGCGAGCGCCGCTTCGACGCCGGGCGGCAGCATGGCCCCCGCGGCCAGATCGCGGGCGTGCGCCGGAAAGAACGCGGCGAACTGCCCGTTTCGCAGTATCAGGCGGCGATCGGCACCGACCAGGGCGATGCCTTCGTTCAGGCCCTCGACCGCATGCACCAGATGATGCTGGGCCGACTGCCGGTCAGCGCGCTCGCGCTCCACCATGGCGCGGATGTTGTCCCGCATCGTCGCCATCGCCCGGAACAATTCGCCCAGCTCGTCGCGACCCGAGGCACGAATGTCGACGTCGAGGTCACCGTCGGCGATGCGCCGCGCGGCGCTGGCAAGGGCGGTGATCGGCTGCAGCATCTGATGCGACAGAAACACGGCGATCAGCGTTCCCACCAGCATGGCGACCAGCGCCGCGGCCAGGACCCACAGCCGGTATTGCTCCATGCTGCCCGCCCGAGCCAGCGCCTGCAGCGATCCGTCATAATTGCGCAGCGCGGATGTCTCGGCTTCAACGGCGCCGTGCATCGCGCCGAAGGCGAGGCACGCCGTCATCGCCGTCAGTCCCAGGACGGCGAGCAAGATCTTGGCGCGGAGCGCAAAAAATGTGGTGCGGCCCGGGTAACGCAGTCCCAACCTGACCTCCGCGGTACAGAGGAGCGGCCGGATAGTGGGGCTGTAATTCTTGCGTCAAGGTTTCATTATCGGCACGAACCCGCCTGCGGCACGCCCTATTCATGCATCGTTGACGCTGAGCGGCGGGCTGCCGCGGCGATGGCCGGCCGCTTCCGCCCGGCGGCCATCCTGCTATAGGGTGACCCGATAGGGTGGCCCTATGGGGTTACCGGGGCCGGAATCGATTGCAGCCGGCCGCAGCCGACAGGAGTGCGTGCGCGGTCATGAAGCATTGGCGGATCGACGACGTGGCCTGGGATCGGTTCGATGCCGGCAAGCTGGATCCGGACCTGGTGCCGCTGGTCAAGGCCGCCGCCATGGTGGAGCGCAACGGCACCGATTACGCCGTATACCTGAACCGCGTATTCGCCGACGACCCGGACTTTCGCCAGGCCGCCGACCACTGGGCCGAGGAAGAAGTGCAGCATGGCGACGCGCTTGGCCGTTGGGCAATGCTCGCCGATCCGGGCTGGGATTATGCCGCGGCGTTCGCGCGCTATCGCGCGGGCTACAAGTTACCGCTGGAGGCGACCGCGTCGGTGCGCGGCTCCCGCACCGGCGAGCTGATCGCGCGCTGCATGGTGGAGACCGGCACCTCCAGCTACTACAGCGCACTGGCCGACGCGACGCAGGAGCCGGTGCTGCGCCAGATCTGCAAGCACATCGCCGCCGACGAATTCCGCCACTACAAGCTTTTCTATGACCATATGCGCCGCTACCTGAAGCGCGAGAACATCGGGATGGCGCGCCGGCTGCGCATCGCACTGGGGCGGATCGGCGAAAGCGAGGACGACGAACTGGCCTTCGCCTGGCATTGCGGCAATCAAGCCGAGGGCCAGCGATTCGTCCGCGCCGATTGCACCGCGGCGTACATGGCGCGGGCAATGCGATGCTACCGCTTCCGCCATGTCGAGCGCGGCGTGGGGATGGTGCTCAAGGCGGTGGGCGTGAAGCCGCGCGGGCGATTGGGCGACTGGGCGGCGCGCTTCACATGGCGGCTGCTGCTATGGCGGCAGCGTCGGTACGGGCGCCGCATCGAGCGTCGGTACGGGCACCGCATCGAGGCCGTTGCGACGGCCGGGGTGACATGACCGGAGGGAGAACTCCGGGCCAGCGCCGCACAGTCTAGACAGGCTCCCCTGCCGCAAGGGGGGAGCCTGTTCCGCTGCCCGCTCTTCGTCCTTGCCGGCTACTCCCGGCCGCCGATCACCGCGTCGCTTCGCAGCGTGCCGAGCGCGTCACGATCCAGGCCCAGCCATTCCGCCAGCACCTCCTCGCTGTGCTGGCCCAACAATGGCGCCGACGCGATCGGCAGCGTCTTGCCGGAGTAGCGCACCGGCCAGCCGCTCATCGTGTATGGACCGACCTTGGGATGCTGCATGGTCTGGCGGATGCCACGGGTCTCGAACGTCTTGTCGTTCGCGAGTTCCATCGTGTCCATCACCGCGCCGGCCGGGATGGTCGCGCTGCTGACCAGCCGCATCGCCTCGTGCTTGTCGTGCTGGCGGGTCCAGTTGGCGACGATCGCGTCGACTTCCTCGCGATGCTCCGTGCGCGCATCGGGCGAATCGTAGTTCGGATCGCCGATCAGGTCCTCGCGTCCCATCACCCGCAGCAACCGGTTCCAATGTTCGGGATTGGCGCGGCTGCAATAGACATAGACGTAGTCGTTCGGGCCGCCGCCCTTGCAAGGATACACCCCGATCGGCGGATTGCCGCCGCCCACGGTCTTGGAACCCGCGCGTGGCGCCGGCTTGCCGGTGCGCTCCATGTAGGTGAACGAATTGCGGATATAGTGCAGGATCGAATCCTGCATCGCGAGTTGCAGATGCTCGCCTTGCCCGGTGCGCAGCTTGCGCACATAGGCGCCCAGCACCGAGATCGCCATCACCATCCCCGTGCCGGTATCGCCGATCGTCGCGCCTGGCTTGCACGGCGGGCCGTCTTCCTCGCCGGTGATGCTCATCAGCCCGCCGGCCGCCTGTGCGATCATGTCGAAGGCCAGGCTCTTCTCGAACGCGCTGCCCTCGCCGAATCCCTTGGTCTGGCAGTAGATGATGCCGGGGTTGATGGCGCGGATCACGGCGGGGCCAAGGCCGAGGCGCTCGATCGCGCCTGGGGCGAAATTCTCGCAGAACACGTCGGCCTGTTTGGCCATCTGCTTCACCAGATCGACGCCGCGCGGATCCTTCAGATTGATGCCGACCGACTTCTTGTTGGCGTTGTATTGCAGGAAGTAATACGCGTCCTGCCCGGGTTTGCCGCCGGCGGTGCGGCCGGGATCGCCAACCTTGGGGTTCTCCACCTTCACCACCTCGGCGCCCATCCAGGCCAGCGCCTCGGTGCAGGACGGGCCGGCTTCGAACTGCGTCAGGTCCAGGACCTTCATGCCTGTCAGGCAGGTTTCGGGGCCATTGCTCATGCTTGGACACTCCCGTTGCAAGGTTGGCACGGAGCCTACGCCAGCTTTTCGGCCTGCGTAAATGTTGCCGTTGCCGGCTCAGGGCATCGCCGCGAGCTGCGATCGCCGGTCGATGCTCACGAACAGACGCCGGGTGGGGAAGGAGAGCCAGACGCGGCGGTCACGCAGGAAGTCGCCGCCGAGCAAGGCGTCGCCCATCGCCGACTCGTGCGGCACCACGGCCAGCATCGGATCGCTGATGCGCGCGTCGCCGACCAGCAGCTCGCGGAACCGGTGCACGTGCACGGCCAGCGGCGCCGGCGCGGCACCATGCGCGATGATGATGCGGTCCGTGGCGAGCGATGGTTCGGTCAGGCCCAGCCGCCGGGCCATCGGCATGCCGATCGTGGTGGCCTGGGCGCCGGTGTCGAGGATCGCCATGCCATCGACGCCATCCAGCGCGATCGGCACCAGCAGGCGGTCGCGCTGCGCTTCCAGGCCCTTGATTTCGACGGATGGCTGATGCCATGGCGGCGGCGCATCGGGGCAGCGGCGCACGCGATAGATTGTCAGGCGATGGTCGGGCTCGTCGATGTCGAGGTCGAAGGCGAGCAAGATGTCGGCACCGAGCAAGCCGTCGGCGGGCGGGCCCCCGGTGTGGTCGATGGCGAAGTCGCCGACCGCCACGTGGTGAACCGGGAAGCGGGTGTCGCCCAGGGTGAGGCCGGGGATGATGGCGTCCCAATTGGCGCTGGAGCCGCCGATGCCGAAGCTGCGGGTGATGTGGCGCGGATCGCGGGGCAGGCCGAGGCGGGCGACGGCCGCCCCGGTCAGCACGGTGCGTTCGGCGCCGGTATCGACCAGCAGGCGCAACGGGTGGCCGCCGACCCCGGCGGTGATGAACAAGAGATTGCGGCTGGTCTCCAGCGGCATCGAGGCGAGCGGCACCAGGTTGCAGGTTGGCGGCGGATCGGCGCAACCGGCGAGCACGAGCAAGACCAGCAGCAAGGGGACCAGGCGACACATGGCGGCATTGTGGCCCGGCGGAATGGGACGGGCCAGTGCAATGAATGGCCGGATTGCACCGCGGGATTGTGCGTTGCGCGGCTGTGGCACGCGGGCAAAGCGGCGCCTACGTTGCTGGCCAGCGAGGAGGAGACCGCGCCATGGCAGCGATGCCGCAGCCCGAGGGCTACCACACCGTCACGCCGTATCTTGTCGTCAAGGACGCCGAACGGCTGATCGAGTTCCTGGTTGCCGCTTTCGGCGCGCAGGAGACCGAACGGCTCGCCGCGCCGAACCATCGCATCGCCCATGCGGAGCTGCGGATCGGCGACTCGGTGGTGATGCTGGGCGAAGCGCGCGACGGTCACAAGGAGCGTCCGTGCATGCTGTATGTTTACGTCTCCGACGCCGATGCCACCTGGCAGCGCGCGGTTGCGTCGGGTGCGACGGCGGGACAGCAGCCGCAGGACCAGTTCTATGGCGACCGCAGTGGCAGCGTGACGGATCCTTGCGGTAATGAATGGTGGATCGCGACGCGCATCGAGAACGTGCCGCCGGAGGAGCTCCATCGCCGTATCGCCGCGCTGATGCAGCAGGCCGAGGGTTGATCTCTCGGCGCTGCTGCGACGCGTGCCCCGTCGCAATGACGGCCGTTTGCGGGCCGCGGCCTCGGATGGCTCGCTCCCCCGGCTGGTCTTGAACCCCCGGCGATCCGCCAGCACATTGCGCCACCGCACGTGGGGAGGCGGGCAGCGATGAATTTATTCGATCTGACCGGGAAGGTCGCGCTGGTGACCGGCGGCAATGGCGGCATCGGCCTCGGCATGGCGGAAGGCATGGCCGCTTGCGGCGCCGCCATCGTCATCTCCGGCCGTAATGCCGAGAAGGCACGCGGCGCGCTGGATGCATTGCGCGCGCATGGCGTGAAGGCGGCTTTCCTGCCCGCCGACGTGACAAAAAAAGCCGAAGGCGAGAAACTGGTGACGGAGACCGAGGCGCAGTTCGGGCGGCTCGACATCCTGGTCAACAATGCCGGCACGGCGATCCGCAAAATGCCGCAGGACTACACCGAGGCCGAGTGGCACGAGGTGCTGGACACCAACCTGACCAGCGCGTTCCTGCTGTCCCAGGCGGCGTACCACGCGATGAAGCGGGCCGGCGGCGGCAAGATGATCAATATCGGTTCGATGATGTCGATGTTCGGCGCGCCCTATGCGGCGCCGTACGGGTCCAGCAAGGGCGGCATCGTGCAGATGACCCGTGCGCTCGCGACCGCCTGGGCGCCGGACAACATCCAGGTGAATGCGGTCCTGCCGGGCTGGATCGATACCGACCTGACGCGGCGCGCCCGCCAGCAGGTGGCGGGGCTGCATGAGCGGGTGGCGGCCCGCACGCCCGCGGCGCGCTGGGGCACGCCAGGGGACATGGCGGGCATCGCCGCCTTCCTCGCCAGCCCCGCATCGGATTTCGTCACCGGGGCGGCGATTCCGGTGGATGGAGGCTTCTCGGTCGGAATGTGACGGGCGCAATAGGAATGTGACGGGCGCAGTAGGAATGTGACGGGCGCAGTAGGAATGTGACGGGCGCAGTAGGAATGTGACGGGCGCAGTAGGAATGTGGCGCGTTCAATAGGAATGCGACGGGCGCGGTAGGAATGTGACGGGCGCAATAGGAATATGACGATTGCGCGGTTGCTGCCGCGGATCGCGGGAACGGGTGGGTCGGCTCAACTCCACCCGAATGATCGATCCACCGCCTTCCGCCACCCGGCGACCAGCGCCGCGCGCCGCTCCGCCGGCATCGATGGCGTCCAGGTCTTCGTCACTGCCCAGTTGGCGCGCAGGTCGTCGATGCCTTGCCAATATCCCACCGCCAGCCCCGCCGCATACGCGGCACCGAGCGCCGTTGTCTCCAATGTGCCTGGCCGCACCACCGGAACGCCCAGCATGTCGGCCTGGAACTGCATCAGCAGCTCATTCGCCACCATCCCGCCGTCCACCCGCAGCGTCGTTATCGCAATCCCCGAATCCTGCTCCATTGCCTGGACCACATCGAAGGTCTGGTAGGCGGTTGCCTCCAGGGCTGCGCGCGCGATATGGCCGGCACCGGCAAACCGCGTCAGCCCCGCGATCACGCCGCGTGCATCGCTGCGCCAGTACGGCGCGTACAGCCCGGAGAACGCCGGCACGAAATACACATCGCCGTTGTCCGCCACCGAGGCGGCCAAGGCTTCCACCGCGGCGGAGGTGCGAATCAAGCCCAGATTGTCGCGCAGCCACTGCACCAGAGCGCCGGTCACCGCGATGGAACCCTCCAGCGCATAGCTCGCCGGTGCATCGCCGATCTGCGCCGCCACAGTCGTGACCAGCCCGTGCCGCGACGGACGTGGCGTTGTGCCGGTATGCATCAACAGGAAGCAGCCGGTGCCGTAAGTGTTCTTCGCCTCGCCTTGCTCGCAGCATGCCTGGCCGAGCAAGGCCGCCTGCTGGTCGCCCAGCGCGCCGGCGACCGGCACGCCCTGAAGCGGCGCGCGAGCGGTGGCGTAGACCGCCGACGACGGCACGATCCGCGGCAGCAGCGCGCGGGGAATGCCGAACGCTGCCAGCAAGGGGTCGCTCCATTGCAGTGTCGCAAGGTCCATCAACTGCGTGCGGCTGGCGTTGGTGACGTCGGTGATATGCTGCCCGGTCAGGTGCCAGAGCAACCAACTGTCGACGGTGCCGAAGGCGAGGTCGCCGGCTTCGGCGCGCCGGCGCGCCTGCGGCACGGTGTCCAGCAACCAGCGCAGTTTCAGGGCGGAGAAGTAGCTCGCGAGCGGCAGCCCGGTCTGCGCGCGGAACCGATCCTGCCCGCCGTTGCGCGCATACTCGGCCACCAGCGCGTCGGTACGGGTATCCTGCCAGACCAGCGCATTGTGTACCGGCTCCCCGGTGGCGCGGTCCCACAGCAGCGTGGTCTCGCGCTGGTTGGTGATGCCGACCGCCGCCAGGTCCTGCGCCGACAGGTTCGCCCCGCGCAGCGCATCGCTGATCACCGCGAGGGTGTTGTCGCGCAGTTCGCGCGGGTCATGCTCCACCCAGCCGGGTTGCGGCAGGATCTGCCGATGCTCGCGTTGCGCCAGGGCGATGGTGTTGCCGGCGCGGTCGAACACGATGAAACGGCTGCTGGTGGTGCCCTGATCGATCGCGCCGACGTATTTCGTCATGGTTCCCCCGAACCGGCCTGGCAGCGCGCACCAGTGGCGATGGCAGCGCCCGATCTACGAGGGAAGTTGACCGGGTCAACCCCGGCCATGACCAAGCGAGGCCACCTGCCTGCCTGCCTGCGCTACGCCGGCAGATCGGCTGTGTGCGAGCCCCGGCGACGCCGCACGCCGGCCGGCTGTTACGCCGCGGGTTCGGCCGCGACCGGTCGCGGCAGGTCGCTCTTGGCGCCCTCGGTCAGCATTTCCATGCGGCCGGTGATCTGGCCGCCATCCTCCACCTGCAGCCGGCGGCAGCGCGCCGTGCCCAGCACGCGCCCGGAGCTGCGAATCACCAGCGCGCCGCGCGCGGTCAGCGTGCCGTCGATGGTGCCGGCGATTTCGGCTTCCTCGACCTCCACTTCGCCCTTGAACACGCCGCCCGGCGCAATCGACAGCTCCGCGGCATGGATCATCGTGGCTTCCACGGTGCCTTCGACGACCAGGCGCTCGGCGTCCTGCACCGTGCCTTGCACGCTGATGCCGCGGCCGACGACCAGGGTGCGGCGCTCACCCGGCTCGCGCGGCTGAGGCCGGGCCGGCGCCAGCGCGGGCCGCGGGCCGCTCGCAGGCGGGGTGGCAAGGCCGGCGGCGGCCGGCGACAGCGGCGGTCGAGACATGGATTGCGCCTCCTTCGGTGGGGCGGGACGGAATGGTGGTACGCCGAGGCCGGTGTCCCCGGAGGCGGACGGCGATCCAAATGACACGGTGGGATGCACCGCCGTCTGCGACTCGGACCCGGTCCCGTCCGGCGAATCGGGCACTGCCCCGGCAGGCCGGGTAGCTCCCGCAGAGGTCGGCACCTCATCTGGTTTGCGACGTTTGAACAAGGCCCCCTCGCGCATGCTGACGGAGTCGCGGTAACCCCTTGAAGCAATCGCGGCCTAACACGGGACCGATTGACGAACAACCACTTTACCGCGCTTATCCACAATCATCGCGCTACCGCCACGCGTACTCACGAGTCCGTGTCAGTGCCAGATCGAGTATGTGCACCATCGAGGCGGTACCGAGAATCGGAATGAAGAGGTTGAGCAACGGCAAATATGCCGCCAGCGCCATGACGCCGCCGTAGCCGAAGATGATGCCGCGCGCGCTGCGATAGGTCGCGTTGGCAGCGCCGCGTGGCATCCGGCGCATCGCCACCATCATGAACAAGCCGCGGCCCAAGGCATAGGCAGCAATGGCCCAGGCAAGCAAGACGCCAATGCCCGGCAGGATCAGCGCCAGCACCAGGGCGAGCAAGTTGAGCAATAGGATGCGGCCGCCGAGGCAAACACCGTCCCAGACTTGCGTCGCGATGGAGGCACCCTGGGCTGGCGGCAAGCCGGGGTAGTAGCGATGCTCCACGGCAGCGGCGATGCGCTCGATGTAGAGCGTGGCGATGACTGCGGCGAGTGGCAGGAACAACCAGGCGGCCAGCAGCGTCGCGCCGAACGAGGCGAGCAAGTCCACGGCCCACCCCAGCAGGCCGTGCCGGTGCAAGACGCGCTCGGCCGCCCAGACGGCGAGGATATGCAGCGCGACGAAGCAGACCGTCGACCAGGCAAGGCAGCGCCACACCACGCCAAGGAACGCGCGGTCCCGCATCTGGCCGATGGCCCGGGTCAGGGGGTAGAGCAAGCGATACATGGTCTCGATCCAATTGGCGGGGCGGCAACGGGTTTCGCCTGCATTCCCAGGTAAACTCCGCCGCCACTCGCAGGTAAATGGGCAGCGAGGCCTCCCAAGTCCCGGCTTGCCTCGGCACGACCGCACAGGACCGCTGGCTTGCCCGGGGCGGGGACCCGCAACAATCTGCCGCGGGCAGTTGCGTTGCCGCTACACTTGTCGCACTGACGCAGCGTTGCCGCCTGGGAGGACCGCATGAAGATCGCCCGCATCGAAGACCTGCATTGCGACGCCGGATGGCGCACCTTCTCCTTCCTGAAGATCACCAGCGATGACGGCATCACCGGCTGGTCCGAATACACCGAGGCCGACGGCAGCCGCGGCCTGACCGGCGTGATCCACGGCCTGGCGGATCCGCTGATCGGCCAGGACCCGCGGCCGGTGCAGCAGATTTCCTCCGCGCTGTGGGTGCGGCAGGTGCAGGCGCCCGGCGGGGTCAACTCGCGCGCCATTGCCGCGATCGAGAACGCATTGCTCGACCTGAAGGGCAAGGCGCTCGGCGTGCCGGTTTACGAGTTGTTCGGCGGCCCGGTGCGCACGCGCATCCCGGTCTACTGGTCGCATTGCGGCTCCTATCGCGTGCGCAACCATGAGCTGGTGGGGGCGAAGCCGCTGCGCACCTACGACGACATCGCCATCCTCGGCGCCGAGGTGAAGCGGCGCGGCTTCAAGGCGCTGAAGACCAACATCCTGCCATTCGACGGTTCGACGCTGACCAATTTCGGCCCCGGCTTCGGCCGCACGCCGGGCTGGCCGGAACTCAACATCGACCGCCACACCTTGCAGTGCCTGCACCGCCAGCTTGCCGCGTTCCGCGAGGGCGCCGGGCCCGAGATGGGGCTGCATCTCGACGTCAACTACCATTTCAAGACCGAGGGCTATCTGCAGGTCGCCAAGGCGGTGGCGCCGTTCGACATGACCTGGCTGGAGATCGACACCTGGGACCCGCAGTCGCTGGCACTGATCCGGAGCAAAGCGCCCTGTCCGATCGCGTCGCTGGAGTCGGTATGCGGGCGCCGCGCGTTCCGGCCGTTCTTCGATGCCTACGCCCAGGACGTGGCGATCATCGACGTGATCTGGAACGGCTTTCTGGAATCGATCAAGATCGCGGCCATGGCGGAGGCCTACGAAGTCAACTGTGCGCCCCACAACTACTATGCCCATCTTTGCTCCGGCATCAGCGCCGCGTTCTGCGCCGTGGTGCCGAATTTCCGCGTGATGGAGATCGACATCGACAGCGTCGCCTGGCGCGACGAACTTTTTCTCAATCCGCCGGCGATCGAGAACGGTGAGCTGCTGCTACCGACCGGTCCGGGCTGGGGGGTGGAAGTGAACGAAGCGGCGGTGCGCGCGCGTCCGCCGAAATAGCAGCGTAGCGAGGCACGGCGTCCCACCGTGTCATTGCCAGGCGCTCTGCCCCTTCTCATGTCATTGCGAGGCGCGCAGTGCCGCAGCAATCTCGGTCACCCGAACGCAGCTACGAACGAGATCGCTTCGCCCCGCCACGCTTCGCTCGCCGACCTCGCAATGGCACAGTGCGCCATGACCCAGTGCGCAATGACACGTCCCGAACGCAACAGAAAGGTGCACAGTGACCGATACGACATTCGACATCCTCGGCATCGGCAACGCCATCGTCGACGTGGTGGCACGCGCGGATGACAGCTTCCTGTCGCGCCATGACATGCACAAGGGCGCGATGATCCTGGTGGACGCGGAGCAAGCCGAGGCGATCTATGCCGCCATGCCGCCCGGCGAGGAGAGCAGCGGCGGCTCCGCCGCCAATACCTGTGCCGTGGCGGCGGCGCTGGGTGCGCGCGTTGCCTATTTCGGCAAGGTCGCCGACGACCAGTTGGGCGCGGTGTTCCGTCACGACATACAGGCGATCGGCGTGCATTTCCCGTCGCACCCGCTGATCGCCGGCGCCCCCACGGCGCGTTGCCTGATCCTGGTAACGCCCGATGGGCAACGCACGATGAACACCTATCTCGGTGCCTGCGTGAAGCTGGACGTGACGGACATCGACGAATCGATCGCCGCCGCCGCCGCCGTCACCTACCTGGAGGGGTATTTGTTCGATCCCCCCGCGGCACAATCGGCGTTCCGCAAGGCCGCCGCGGCGGCGCACACAGCGGGACGACAGGTGGCGCTGTCACTCTCCGACCCGTTCTGCGTCAACCGCCACCGCGGCGCGTTCCGCGAACTGGTGGCGCACGACGTCGACATCCTGTTCGCCAACGAAGCCGAAATCACCTCGCTCTACGAGGAGAACACCTTCGAGGCCGCCGCCGAGGCGGCACGCCGCGACGTGGCGCTGGCGGCGCTGACCCGGTCGGAGGCCGGCAGCGTGATCCAGCGTGGCGCCGAGACGGTGGAGATCGCCGCGGAACCCGTCCACGTCGTGGATACGACGGGGGCGGGCGACGCCTACGCGGCGGGCTTCCTCGCGGCCTACACCGCGGGGCGGCCCTTGCCGGTCTGCGGCCGCATGGGCAGCATCGCGGCCGCCGAGGTGATCAGCCATTACGGCGCCAGGCCGCAGACGGATCTGAAGCAGCTCGTGGCCGGGTTGTAGCGCCAGCGCAGAGACCGCTAGCCTGCGCCCGGCCGAGCCGGCCGACACTTGCCTGCCTCCGGCCGTGCCAGGACAAGAAGGGTTGCCGCCATGGGACCGCTCTCCGACGTGAAGATCATCGAGTTCGCCGGCATCGGTCCCGCCCCGCTGGCGGCGATGTTGCTCGCCGACATGGGCGCCACCGTGCTGCTGATCGATCGCGTCGCCGACGCCGATCTCGGCGTGAAGCTGCCGTCGAAGGCCGATTTCACCAAGCGCAACCGCGCCATCATCCGGCTCGACCTGAAGCGGCCTGAAGCCATCCGCTCGGTGCTGCGGCTGATCGATGGCGCCGACGGGCTGATCGAAGGCTTCCGCCCCGGTGTGATGGAGCGGCTCGGCCTGGGCCCGGAGGTCTGCCTCGCGCGCAACCAGCGTCTCGCCTATGGGCGCGTCACCGGTTGGGGGCAGGCAGGGCCGCTGTCACAGGCCGCCGGGCACGACATGAACTACATCGCGCTGACCGGCGCGCTGCATGCGATCGGCCGCGCCGGCCAGCCGCCCACCCCGCCGCTGAACCTGGTCGGCGACTATGGCGGCGGCGCGCTGTACCTGGTCACCGGATTGCTCGCCGCCATCATCCATGCCCGTGCGACCGGCGAAGGGCAGGTCGTGGACGCGGCCATGGTCGATGGCGCGTTGTCGCTGATGACCCCGATCTATGCCATGAAGGCGGGTGGCAGGCTGAGCGGACCGCGCGGGCACAACCAGCTCGACAGCGGCGCCTATTTCTACGAAGTCTACCAATGTGCCGACGGCGAATATGTGTCGGTCGCCTCGATCGAGGGCCGCTTTCATGCCGAGCTGATGCGCCTGCTGGAGATCGATCCCGCGACACTGCCACCGCAGCAAGATCGCGCCGGCTGGCCCGGGGTGAAGGCGATCCTGGCGGAGAAATTCCGCACCCGCACCCGTGCCGACTGGTGCGCATTGCTCGAAGGCACCGACGCCTGCTTCGCCCCGGTGCTGTCGATGGACGAAGCGCCGAGCCATCCCCACAACGTCGCGCGTGGCGCGTTCATGGCTGTGGGCGGCGTGACGCAGCCGGCACCGGCGCCGCGATTCGCACGCAGCAAGGCGCCGCCACCCCGCCCGCCGGGCATGGTGGATGCGCGGGAGACGCTGGCCGCATTCGGGCTGTCGGCGGGGGAGATCGGCGCATTGCTCGGCTGATCGGGCGGCGTCCGGCGGGGGCAGAAAGTGCCGGGAAATTTCTGCCCACCTGACGGTTTGATTCACTATTTGTTCACTTCCGGTCGCTATGTTCCTGCTGTGGACCCGCCCGGCCGGAGGCCTTGCGGGAATGCCTGGCGAAATACTCGCAAGGCCGGACCGCCTGTGAGGAGAGGGTGAAACCCCTGCTTCGGGCACCGCAGCGAGGGGGCCATGGCAGGCATCACCGCCACCCGGATCAGGATGGCGCACGGCAGCGTCGGGGAGACGTCGAATTGGGGGTCTGGCGCGGCGGGCGGCGACGGGTCCTATCAAGCGGCAGCGGCGGCACTCGGCGACGGTGGCTATGCGCCCGGCGCGCCCGGGGCTGTCGCGGGCTGGTATGGCGCGAATGGCGCCGGTTTGGGCGGCTGGGGATTGGGCGGCTGGAATGTCGGCGGCTGGAGCCTGGGCGGCGGGATTGGCCCGGCCGCACTGCCGGGAAACCGCGCCGACCGGACAAGTGTCGCAGACGAACGGCATGGCGCTACCGACGCCTTGGCATCGGTTGAGGGCAGCGTCGCTGTCGTCTCTCCTGCAGGCACGCAGATCCAGGTAGCCGGCAGCGCGAACGAAACGGCCGCGGCAATGGCCGGCGTGCCGGTCTCGGCGGCGGCGACGCTGACCGACGTGCTCTATTTGCAGGAACCAGGCGACTCGTCCGCCATCAGTATCGACGACATCCACCAAGGACAGATCGGCGACTGTTTCCTGCTGTCGTCGATCGGCGAACTGGCGCTGTGGCATTCCAGCGCCATCACCAACATGATCTGCGCCAACAGTGACGGCACCGAGACGGTGACGCTGCATCTCGCGGCCAATGGTTCGTTGCCCACCTACGGCACGACGAGCTTCGAAAGCACCGAGGTCACCATCAACAACAGTTTCCCAAGCAACGGCGTCAACAACGGCGCGACCCAGGACGTGGTGAACGGGCAGAAGGAAATCTGGGTCCAGGTGCTGGAAAAAGCCGTCGCAACGTTGGAGGGCGGATACAGCGCCATCGCCAACGGCGGCAATCCGATGATCGCGATGGAGGAGCTGACAGGACAGTCCACCACCTACGAGTCGCCGGCGTCGCTGACCCTGTCACAGCTACAGGGCTACATGGCGGCCGGCGACCTGATCGTGATGGATACCGCGGCTTCCGGCACGCTGCCCTATGGGCTGGTCAACGACCACGCCTACATGTTCGAAAGCCTCACCACGGTGAACGGCACGCCGATGGTGCAACTGGCGAACCCTTGGGGGTTCGACGAGCCCTCCGCGATTCCGCTGTCGCAGCTTTCCAGCGGCATCGTCGAAGTCGATATCGGCCAGTACACCGATCCGAACCTGATCATCGGACCGGTCAACGACAACCTGGTGCTGACGCAACTTCTCACCAACGCCTCGGTCGAACTGGGCGGCGGCAAGGATTCGCTGACGCTGGCGAACGGCACCAACTCCGCGACTGTCGCCAATGTTGCGACAATCACGGGCGGCACCGGCAACGACACGATCGTGCTGAGCACCGCCGCCGCCAATTATGCAGTCGATCTTGGCGGCGGCGCCGATTTGCTTGCGTTCGGCAATTTCGCCAACGTCGCGACGGTCGCCAACGTGGAGACAATCGTTGGCGGCAGTGGGGCCGATACGCTGACCCTGGCCGGTGCCC
>Ga0335073_10006771_pt1 | contig 16111 bp, 15 predicted proteins | sample Lox_Sample_22_FD_207093 | JGI IMG/M metagenome (GOLD analysis project Ga0335073, IMG submission 207093) | Soil microbial communities from Loxahatchee National Wildlife Refuge, Florida, United States - Lox_Sample_2.2 | ecosystem: Environmental > Terrestrial > Soil > Wetlands | place: USA... | reverse complement strand
AGGTGGATCACGAGGCGCTCCTGTGCTGCGAGGCCAGGCGCTGGATCGCGGTCCACCACTCGCGTGGATCACCGCCCTCGCCGCCGACCACGGCGATGAACTCACGGCCGGCCACGTCGAGGCGCACAGGCGCGTCCTGACGCGGATCGCGGGCCGCCGCAATCAAGGGCTCTGGCACGTCGGACACCTTCTGGCGCTCGTCGAGCTCGACGCCGGCGGTGGCCGCGATCTTCTCGAACAGCTCCAGCCGCCGCATCAGCTCAGCCTGGCTCGCCTTGGCCTCGGCAACAGCGTCCTCGAGCTGCTGTATTCGCTGGCGACGCCTTTCCCGCCACACGGTCTTCGCAGACCCCCTCACGGCTCGCCCACCCGCTCGCCAGCGGGCGCTGGCCCTCCCACATTTGTCAAGCCACAAGTGGACATGGACAGAGAAATGGTAGTTGGGGAGATCTGAGATCGTACGCCGATCGCAACGCTTGGTGCTAGCCCGTCGGCCTAGGCCGAATGTATGAGGCGGTTAGTACCTTTTGTAACTAAAAAAGCCGGAGCGCGCCATCGTCGGCCCCGCGCATCGAGTCGTAGTCGAGCGTGACGCACCGGATCCCGCGGTCCTCGGCCAGCACGCGGGCCTGCGGCTTTATCTCCTGGGCCGCGAAGATCCCGCGCACCGGGGCGAGCAGGGGATCGCGGTTGAGCAGCTCGAGGTACCTGGTGAGCTGCTCCACGCCGTCGATCTCGCCGCGCCGCTTGACCTCGATGGCCACGCTGACGCCGAGCGCGTCCCGGCACATGAGGTCGACCGGGCCGATCGGCGTGGGGAACTCGCGGCGGACCAGCCGCCAGCCCTCGCCGAGCACGTCAAGCTGTGCCGCCAGCAGCTCCTGCAGGTGGGACTCGACGCCGTCCTTCTGCAGGCCGGGATCGACCCCCAGGTCGTAGGAGGAATCGCTGATGACCTCTTCGAGATTGACGGTCAGCGTCTCGCCCGATTTCCCGGTCACCACCCAGCGGTCATCCTGCTCGGCGAGCCTGCACGGCGGCGACATCCAGTTGAGTGGCTTGTAGCTGCCGCCGTCGGAGTGCACGAGCACGGAGCCGTCGGCCTTGACGATCAGCAGCCTCGTGGCGGGCGGCAGATGAGCCGAGAGCCTGCCCGCGTAGTCCACGCTGCACCGGGCGATGACGAGCCGCACGGAAGCCAACTGTAGTGCGTGCCATACGCTGACGGCCGTGAGCCCGCGCAAGGCACGTCGTCTTCCCAGCGCGGTACGGCGCAAACCGCGCGGGGGAGCCGCACGCCCCGATCCCGCGGCCCGTGCGCAGGAGCCGCCAGCGGCCAGGCTCGGCCCACCGCAGACTCAGGCCTGGCCGGACGGCGACTGGGTGGTGCGGCAGGTCCCGGGCGCCGCCACCACGAAGACCTACCGGTGCCCGGGCTGCAACCAGGAGATCCTGCCTGGCGTCGCGCACCTCGTGGTGTGGCCGGCGCACTCCCCTGGGGTCGAACTGAGGCGACACTGGCACAATTCGTGCTGGCAGCGGCGGCCGCGCCGCACTGGGACTGGTTCGGGGAATCGATGAGTGAGATACGGGCGAGCACGGTCCTCCCGGCCGTCAGGACGCCGGTGACGATACGAACCGCCGACGGGCTGAACCTGGTGGGCGAGCTCGCCGTGCCCACCGGGCGGGCTCCCGTCGCGACGCTGATCGCCCTGCATCCGCTGCCGACGGCCGGCGGGATGATGGACAGCCACGTGCTGCGCAAGGCCTCTTACCGGCTCCCAGCCCTGGCGGACATTGCGGTGCTCCGGTTCAACACCCGCGGGACCACGTCCGGGCACGGGACCAGCGAGGGGGAGTTCGCAGAAGGCGACGCCGAACGCGACGACGTGGCCGCCGCGATTTCCTGGAGCGTGGCCGCCGGGCTGCCGCGGCTGTGGCTGCTCGGCTGGTCGTTCGGCACCGAGCTCGCCCTGAGATTTGGCAATGACCCGGCTGTCGAGGGCGCGATCCTGCTGTCGCCGCCCCTGCGGCGGGCCACCGACGCCGACCTGGACGGCTGGGCTGTGTCGGGCCGTCCGCTGCTCGCACTGATCCCCGCCCTCGACGACTACCTGCGGCCCGACGAGGCACGGGCCAGGTTCGCCAGGGTTCCGCAGGCCGAGGTCGTCGCCGTGGACAACGCCAAGCACCTGTGGGTGGGCGAGCCGTACGTCCGCATCGTGCTCAACGAGATCGTGCGCCGGGTCAACCCCCGTGCCTGGCCGCTTCCCACCGAATGGAAGGACTGACCGTGAGCCTCTTCGACCTGACCGGAAAGAGCGCGTTCGTCACCGGCGCGTCCCGAGGGATCGGCCAGATCATCGCGATCGCGCTGGCCGAGGCCGGCGCGGACGTGGCGCTCGTCGCCCGGAGCGCCGACGGGCTGGCCGACACCGCGGCGGCGGTCGAGGCCGTCGGCCGCAAGGCGGTCGTGATCCCCGCCGACGTCACCAGCAGGGAAGCGGTCGACGAGGCGGCGGCCGCAGCGATCGACCAGCTCGGCGACGTGGACGTGGTGGTGAACAACGCGGGTGGCTCCAACTTCATGGTCGGCTTCCGCGACCTGCGCCTCGAGGGCTGGGACAAGCTGATCCGGCTGAACCTTGACTCAGCCGTCTACGTGTGCCACGCATTCGCCGGCCACCTGCTGGACCGCGGCCAGGGATCGGTGATCAACGTCGCGTCCGTGGCCGGCCTTGCCGCGTCGCCGCTGCTGACGCCCTACGGCGCGGCCAAGGCCGCGCTGATCTCGCTGACGAAGTCGCTGGCGGCCGAGTGGGGCCGCGACGGCGTGCGGGTGAACGCGCTCTGCCCGGGCTGGACGGCGACCGACCTGAACCGCAACCTGTGGCTCGACCCGACGGCGGGCCCGGCGACCATAGCAACGGTGCCGATGGGCCGGTGGGGCAAGCCGGAGGAGATGGCCGGTCCCGCGGTGTTCCTGGCCAGCGAGGCGTCGTCGTTCATGACCGGCCAGGTCCTGATCGTCGACGGCGGCCAGACCATCCACCCCTAACTCCAATACCGCTAACTTAAGAGATCGTCTGGTACGTTGCGTGCATGCCACGTGCCGGGCAGGTTAAGCCGCCGACGGATGAGCGGTTGTCTGATCGGGTTGCTATCGGGCTGCTGACGCGGGTGTTCCCGCCGGCGGTGGTCGATGCGGCGGTGGCGGCGGCCGGCCGCGGGGAGGTCCGCAGCCGGCTGTTGCCGGCCCGGCTGACGGTGTATTACGTGCTGGCGATGTGCCTGTTCTCCGGCCAGGGCTATGAGGAGGTCATGCGGCTGCTGGCGGGCGGGCTGGAGTGGCTGGGGCGCTGGCGGCGGCCGTGGTCGGTGCCCAGCACGGCGGCGATCGCTAAGGCGCGGGCGCGGCTGGGTCCCGCGCCGCTGCGCGTGCTGTTCGAGCAGGTCGTGAGGCCGGTGGCGGCCGGCTCGGCGCAGGGGTCGTGGTATCGGGGGCTGCGGCTGGTGTCGATGGACGGCACGACCCTGGACCTGGCCGACACCGCGGAGAACGAGGCGCGGTTCGGCCGGCCGGGCAGCGCCCGCGGCGAGGGCCGCAGCGCGTTCCCGCAGGTGCGGCTGGTCGGGCTGGGCGAGTGCGGGACGCACGCGGTGTTCGCCGCCGCGCTGGGTCCTTATGCCAGCGCGGAGAAAACGCTGGCCGCCGGCGTGTTCCCGAAGCTGGAGCGCGGCATGCTGCTGCTGGCCGACCGGGGGTTTTTGTCTTACGAGCTGTGGCAGGCCGCGGCGGGCACCGGCGCGCAGCTGCTGTGGCGGGCCAGCTCCACCTTCACCCTGCCCGCCCTGGAGCTGCTGCCCGACGGCTCCTACCTGTCACGGCTGGTCCCCGGCAAGGGAAGCGTGGCGCACAGGGCCAGAGCCCAGCCGGTCACGGTACGGGTCGTCGAGTACGTCATCGACGACGATCACGCCCCGCAGGGCGAGCGCTACCGGCTGGTCACCACCCTGGCCGATCCCGCCGCCGCGCCCGCCGAAGATCTGGCCGGGCTGTATGCCCAGCGGTGGGAGTTCGAGATCGCCCTGGACGAGATCAAGACGCACCAGCGCGGCCCGGGCGTCGTGCTGCGCTCCCGCTCCCCAGACGGCGTCGAGCAGGAGGTCTGGGGATTCCTGCTGGTGCACTGGGCCATCCGCGAGCTGATGCACGCCGCCGCCCTCGACGCCGGCATCGACCCCGACCGCCTCTCCTTCACCCGCGCCCTCAGGCTGGTGCGGCGCACCGTCACCGAGCAGGCAGCATTTCCCCCCTGACCGGCTAGCCACAGCCCTCGCACGCGGCATCGAAGAACTCCAGCGCCGCCTCACCCGCCGGCGGCTGCGCGCCAGCCCCCGCGTGATTAAGCGCAAGATGTCGAACTGGCCGCTCAAGCGCGCCGGGCACCGGCGCGCGCCGCCACCCTGCAAGCCGCCAGGCGAGGCAATCAGCATCGCTGATCCCGCAACTTCGAGCCGGACGACATGGAGCCGACGGCCGACTTAAGTTAGCGGTATTGCCCCTAACTCTGCCTAACCGGCGCGCGTCCCGCACGGTGCTAGCTGGCGCGCGTCCCGCACGACGCAAAACGGCGCGCGCTCCGAAGGGGAGCGCGCGCCGTTGCGGTGGCCGGGAGGGCTACTCCGTCCACCACTCCTCGTCGTCCTTGCCTGACTTGGCGTTGGCCGATTGCTTGGCGACTCCTGCGCTGCCGGCCGATGGCTGGCTGTCCGGCCGGCCAGGAGCGGCGTGCTGGCCCGCTGGCGCATCCGGGGCGGCCGACCGGGCCGGCGCCGGGGATGCGGCCGGCGCGGCGGCGGCAGCCTTGGTCGCAGGGGAAGCCGGGGGCGCGGCGGCGGGAGCGCCGTTGCCCGAAGGCGGTGCCGAGGTCACGGCCTTGGGCGCGGCCGACTGAACGGCCGGGGCCGCCGGCCTGTTCGTGAGCGCGTCTGCGAGGCCAGGCATCTGCCCGCCGAGCAGCTGGCTGATCTGGGCCAGGTGAGCGGCGACGCTCTCCTTCTGCTTGTTCAGCTCGTCGACGTGGCGCTGCGCGGCGGTGCGGACCCGGTCGGCCTCGGACTTAGTGTCCGCCAGCAGCTGGTCGGCCTGGGCCTTGGCCTGAGCGACGATCTGGTCCGCGTTCTTCTTGGCGTTGCTGACCAGCTGCCGGGAGTGCTGGTCGGCGTCGCGCCTGGTCTGCTCGGCCTGGGCGCTGGCCTTGGTGGCCCGCTGCTCGGCGGTTGCCGCGCGCTGCTCCGCCTCGGACACCATCTTCTGCGTCGCCGACTGGGCCGCGGCGAGCCGCTCGGCCTCCTGCCGCTCGGCCTCCTCGCGCCGCGAGGCGAGCTGGATGTCGAACTCCGCCTCGGCCTGGGCTCGCTGCGCCTCGCTCTCCTCCAGGATCCGCTGCGCCTGGCTGCGCATCTCGTCGGCCTGGCGCTTGGAGGTGGTGAGGATCTCGTCGCGCTCCCGCTTCGAGGACGCCTTCATCTGGGCGACTTCGCGCTCGGTCGTGGTGCGGAGCTTGGCGATGTCGCGCTCGATCGCGGCCCGCTTCTCAGCGACCTCGTGATCGGCGGTGGCCCGGAGCTTTGCCACCTCGCGCTCGGTCGTCGAGGTCAGCTCGTCGGCCTCACGGCGGGCGCCGGTCCGGATGGCGTCGGCCTCGCGCTCGGCCGAGCCCCTCAGGTCATCGGTCTCCCGCTTGGCGTTGGCCCGCAGCTCGGCGGCCTCGTTCTCGGCCGCTGCCCGCAGCTCGGCGGCCTCGACCTTGGCCGTCGCGTTGAACTCGTTGGCCGCGGTCCTGGCTTCCTGCAGGATCTCGGTGGCCTGTTCCTCCGCGAGCCGGAGGAGCTGCTCGATCCGGGAGCCGAGGCCGGAGTAGGTGGGGCGCTCCTGCTCCTGGATCTGGCGGTGCGCATCGGCCAGCTCCCGGTGCATCGCCTGCACCTGCTCCCGGTGCTGGCGCATCTCGGCGTCGAGCTGCTTGAGATGCTCGTTGACCTGATGCGGGTCGTAGCCGCGCATGACCCTCGCGAAGTCGCGCTGCGGGGTCTCCTCGAAAAAGTTGCTGAGCTGGGCATCGATGTCGGGCTGCATGTCGCCTAATCCTGGGGGGTTGACGCGGGGTCGACAGGGAAACGCACGTCCGGGCAACCGCCGTCACCACCCCGCCCGGGATGACGCTGACGCAAGCCGCCAATGCCCCGGCGGGCACGCAATTCCGCTCGCCCGGTGCAAGGCAGCGTACTCCCCTCATGAGTGGTTGGCTGCCTGTTCGCGCGTGCTCTTGCTAAAGATCCTATTTATAACGTACGCAAATTTCGCGCCGGCTTGACTGTGAGAGGGGGGACCGGCCTTTGTTCGAGGGACGCACGGGGTGCCTGAGCAGCGGCCATACGCGCCGCACGGCTGCTCGCGCCCGAAGGCAGGATCAGCCGGTTTCGGCCGCCTGGACCAGCTCGGTCAGCACGCCGCCGACATCCTTCGGGTGAAGGAACGCGATCGACGCACCCATCGAGCCGTGCCGCGGCCTGGAGTCGATCAGGCGCACGCCGGTCGCGCCGACCGCCTCGAGCGCCGCGGTGATATCCGCGACCCCGTAGCCGACGTGATGCACTCCCTCGCCGCGCTGGGCCAGGAACCGGCCGACCGGTGTATCCGGGCCGAGCGGCTCGAGCAACTGGACGTACGACGTGCCGGCCGGAGCGTCGGCGACCCGGAGCATCGCCTCCATGACGCCCTGATCCTCGTTGCGCTCCCGGCTGGCGACCACGAGCCCGAAGGTCGCCTCGTAAAAGGCAATGGCCCGGTTCAGATCGCGGCAGGCAATTCCCACGTGATCGATGCGGGTCAGCACCAGCAGCCTCCTAGCCCCAGTTCCGGACGTGGGTATCGTTTCACGTATGCGAGATGCGGTAATCGTCGGCGGGGCCAGAACGGCAGTAGGGCGCCTGCTCGGTTCGCTGAGCGGCTTCAGCGGGGCCGATCTGGGCGGAATCGTCATCGGCGAAGCGCTGCGGCGCGCCGGCGTACCCGGCGAACGGGTGGATTACGTGATCATGGGCCAGGTGCTCCAGGCGGGTGCCGGCCAGATCCCGGCGCGCCAGGCGGCGGTCGCGGCGGGAATCCCAATGACGGTTCCCGCGCTCACGATCAACAAGGTGTGCCTGTCCGGTCTGGACGCGATCGCGCTCGCCGCGCAGCTGATCAGGGCCGGCGAGTTCGACGTGGTGGTGGCCGGGGGCATGGAGTCGATGAGCCGGGCGCCGCACCTGCTGCCCGGCGCACGCCAGGGTTTCCGGTTCGGCTCAGCCGAGCTCGTCGACTCGATGGCGCTCGACGGCCTCACCGACGCGTTCGACCACGTCTCGATGGGCGAGTCGACCGAGCGGCACAACGCGAAGCTCGGCATCAGCCGTGAGGAGCAGGACGAGTTCGCCGCGCGGTCGCACCAGCGGGCCGCCGAGGCGATCAAGAACGGCCTGCTCGCCGACGAGATCGTTCCGGTCCAGGTGCCGCAGCGGCGGGGTGATCCGGTCGTCTTCGACACCGACGAGGGGGTGCGCGCCGACAGCACCGCGGAGTCGCTGAGCCGTCTGCGCCCCGCGTTCGCCAAGGACGGCACGATCACGGCCGGCTCGGCCTCGCAGATCTCCGATGGGGCGTGCGCGGTCGTGGTGATGTCTGCCGAGGCGGCCGCCGCAGCCGGGGCGCCGGTGCTGGCCGAGATCGGCGCGCAGGGCTGCGTGGCCGGCCCGGACAACTCGCTGCAGTCCCAGCCGGCCAACGCCATCGCCCACGCGCTCGGCAAGGCCGGCCTGACAGTGGCCGACCTGGACCTGATCGAGATCAACGAGGCGTTCGCCGCCGTGGCCATCCAGTCCATGCGCGATCTGGGCGTGGGCCCGGACAAGGTCAACGTGAACGGCGGCGCGATCGCCGTCGGTCATCCGATCGGGATGTCCGGCGCCCGGATCGCTCTGCACCTGGTGTACGAGCTGCGGCGCCGCGGTGGCGGGCTCGGGGCGGCCGCGCTCTGCGGCGGGGGCGGCCAGGGCGACGCGCTGCTGTTGCGAGTGCCAGTGCCGGGCGCCGGTGGCTGAGGCCGGCGAGCCCGAGGCACTCGTCTCGGCCGCCGACGGTGGTGATCCGCGCGCACTCGCCCGGCTCATCTCGCTGGTCGAGAACGGCTCGCCGCAGCTGCGCGACGTCATGAGGCTGATCGCGCCCCGCACCGGCCGGGCCCGCGTGGTCGGCCTCACCGGGGCGCCGGGCGTCGGGAAGTCGACGATAACCGGCGCGCTGGTGTCGGCTTACCGGACCGAGCAACTACGGGTGGGCGTCATCGCCGTGGACCCCACGTCGCCCTTCACCGGCGGGGCCCTGCTTGGCGACCGGGTGAGGATGCAGGAGCACGCCACGGACGGCGGCGTGTTCATCCGCTCCATGGCCAGCCGCGGGCACCTCGGCGGCCTGTCCTGGGCGGTACCGCAGGCGCTGCGGATCCTGGACGCGGCCGGGTTCGACGTGGTCCTGATCGAGACGGTGGGCGTCGGCCAGGCCGAGGTGGCGATCGCCTCCCTGGCCGACACGACGCTGGTGATCGTGGCACCCGGCATGGGCGACTCGGTGCAGGCGGCCAAGGCCGGGATTCTGGAGATCGCCGACATCTTCGTGGTGAACAAGAGCGACCGGCCCGGTGCCCAGGAGGCGGTCAGGGACCTGCGCGCGATGCTGGCCATGGCGCCACAGCGTGACGAGGGCGCGTGGAAGCCGCCGATCGTCTTGTCGAGCGCGGCGAGCGGCGAGGGGATCGGCGACCTCGTCGGCCGGCTCGACGAGCACGCCTCGTGGCTGGCCGAGTCCGGCGAGGGGGAGCGCCGTCGGGTGGCCCGCGCCCGGGAGGAGATCACGGCGCTGGCCGTGGCGCAGGTGCGGGAGCGGCTGGGCGCGCTGCCCGGCGAGGCGCGCCTGGAGGACCTGGCCGGCCAGGTTGCCTCCGGCAAACTCGACCCCTACTCGGCCGCCGACGAGCTCATCGACGGATAACCGCTGAGCGTATTTACACAATTTGTATGAACGTTCAGTCATGGCAGCCCGGAAAATGGCGGGGCCGGGTTAAGCAGGCGAATCCGGTCAGCCCGCAAAGCGAGATATTGCTCTCCGAAACGGAAGCCGTCTCAACCCCGGCCGGCCACCGCGTCAAGAATCCGGCATAAGTAGTATATCGGGCGCACGCCGCGTTCAGCCAGCGGTGTCGCCGCCCCGTTGCTGCTCCCAGGTTCCAATGGCGCTCACTCAGGGCTTGCTGGTGCCCCGGGAGCCGCCCAGCGCCCGGCCTTTCATGATCTGGGTGGGTAATGAGCGAATACGACTCATTTGCCACCCAGATCATGAAACCGAACACCTGTCGCGGCTCGGCGGAGGGGCCGCGGTCAGGGGGCGGCGCGAGCCGAGTCGGTCCCGGCGGGTGTGTCGCTGCGTGCCGCGGGCCTGCCGTCTGTGGTGGGGGCGGCGGGCCGGGCGGCTGAGGTGCGCGTGTCCGGCTGTGTCTGCCCGGCGTGAGCGTCCGGGCGGGCGGCCGGGGTGCGCGCGCCGGGCTTCGTGTCCGGGGGAGGAGCGCCTGGGGTGGGAGCCTCGGGCCGCGCGGGTTGCGCGGGCTGTCCGGATTGCGCGGGCGGCGCTGGTCCGCCGGGGTGGGCGGCGGCTGCGGCGGCGATGGCACCGTCCATGATGGATTCGCTGCGCAGCCGGGCGTCGTAGGCCTTTTTGCCCCCGCGCACGCCGAACAGCCGCTTGGTGATGACCAGGTACAGCACCAGGAACAGGTTGATGGCGAACAGGATGAGCCCGATCGTGCTCACTTTGTTCACCAGGTCGTAGATCTCGAACGGCAGGCCGACCGAGGTGGCAACCATCGCGAAGTACTCGCCCCAGCGCTTGCCGACCCACAGGCCGACGCCCTCGACCACCTCGATCGCCGCGTAGCAGGCCAGCCCGATCGCGAGCAGCTTGATCGTGGTCGGGCTGAGCGTCAGCGCGCGGTTGAACAGCCCCACCAGCTTCGAGTTGTCGATGTTGTAGCCAAGCTGGTGGAACAGGTTGCGCAGTTCCGGGCGCTCGCGGTCGAAAGCCTGCTCGATGGTCTCGCGGGCATACTCGAAGCGCCATACCACGAATGCGATCGCGGCCACGGCCAGCGCGCGCAGGAATCGCTCGACGGCGAAGACCCGCAGGATCAGCGCGCTGCGCACCTCTTTGCCCCGGAGCACGACCGGCGCGTCCGCGGCTGGACCCGACATCAGCGGCTCGCCGGTGACGTACGCGCCGCAGCGAAGGCAGCGCCACGCCTCGCCCGATTCGGCCTGCGCCCGCAGGTGCTGGCGCACGCCGGCCTCGGAGGGGGCGTAGGTCACGTGCCCCTTGCGCCCGCAGTCGATCAGGCTCCAGTCCACTTCCGCAGCTTACGGGGTGGGTCGGGGTGGGGCTAATGGGCGAGCAGGGTGGGGCTGGCCGGCGCCACATCGGGGTGCGCCGAATGGGCCGGCTGGACCAGGATCCCGTCGGCGAGCGTGAGGACCTCGGTGCAGGCCAGCTCCAGGGCGGAGGAATCGCGGCCGACGGCCACCACGATCATGTCCCGGCCCAGGTCGCGGATGGCCTCGGCCAGGGCGATCGTGTCGCCAGGACCGAGGTCGTCGAGCATGCCGTCGATCAGCAGCAGGTCCGGCTGGTGCACGGCGGCGGCGGCCAGCCTGGCCCGGCGGGAGATCACGTCGGGTGCTGAGCGCAGCGGGACGTCGGACCACGGCGTCAGCGCCAGCCGGTCAACGATCGCGGCGGCCATCAGGTCCCGGTCCCGGGCCGGCAGCCCGGCCAGCCGGGCCGCGTGCTCGACCAGCCCGCGCACCCGGAACGCAGGCTGGGGCCTGGCGTCCCTGCGCGCCACGCCGACCCTGGTGCGCAGCGCGGACCGGCCCCTGGCCGTGGTCAGGTCCTCACCGAGCACCCGTAGTTCCCCGTAAGCCGGCTTGATGAGCCCTGCGAGCAGGTCGACCAGCGTGGTCGCCACGCTCTGCCTGCTGACCGCGATGCCGAGCGGCGCAACTCCGTAAAGCGGGGCATCCGGTGCGCCCGGTGGACCCGGGGCGTCAAGACGGAAGCTTGCCGAGCGAATCCGCCCGCTCCGCCAGCCGTGCGCTGCCCCGACCCCGGCGGCGAGCAGGGGCGTCATGGTCGCCACGGCACCACTCGACCGCACTATGTCCCCCGGTATCTGACGCGGCACTTCCCCGAACAACTTCGTGCTGCGTCTCCCAGCAGGTAATATAACCAGCTCTCGCCGGCCCAATCCACGCGCGAGACCCCGTGTCGCTACCGGTACCTTGTGCGTGTGCGCAAGTCCCTTGACCTTCCCTTTGATCCCATCGAGCGCGCGGCGGAAATATGGGAGCGCAGGTTCGGGGACTCCCGGGCCATGGCGGCCGTCACTTCCATCATGCGGGCTCAGCAGATCCTGATCGCCGAGCTTGACGCGCTGCTGCGGCCGCACGGGCTGACCTTCGCCCGGTACGAGGCCCTGGTGCTGCTCCAGTTCAGCAGGGAAGGGGCGCTGCCGCTGCGGCTGATCGGGGAGCGGCTGATGGTGCACCCGACGAGCGTCACCAACACCATCAACAGACTCGAGGCGCAGGGTTTTGTGGTGCGCAGGCCCAACCCGGCGGACGGCAGGGGAACGCTGGCCGAGATCACCCCCGCTGGCCGCGACGTTGCCGGGCGCGCGACCACGGACCTGATGGCGGCCGACTTCGCCCTCGGCGGCTACGACAAGGACCAGCTCGAGGAGATGTTCGCGATGCTGCGCGGGCTCCGGGTCACCGCCGGGGACTTCAGGCCTGGCTGACCGGGTGCGCCCGCCAGGTCCGGCCGCTGTCGGTGGTGATGAACACCTCGTGCAGGCCGGCGTCGGCGGGCAGCGCGACGCCGTCGGACGCGCTGGTCATGCCGACGTAGCTGAACCCGCCTTCGCCCGCGGCGGCGCTCGCCGGGCTGGCCTGGGCCAGCCGCCAGGTGCCGCCGCCGTTGGCCGACACGTACAGGCCTGCCCCCGTCGCCAGCACCACCAGGCCGCTGCCCTGGATGGCGACCGACGTCGCGATGCCGGTCACGTCCGCGGCCTGCGCCGCCGACCAGGTCTTGCCGTCGTCGGAGGACTCGATGACCGACTTCGTCTGCGAGCCGGTCGTCGTGTCGGTCGCGCTGGTGCACACCAGCAGCAACGCGGCGGAGTCGGCGGCGAGCAGTGCCCCGGTCGGCTGGCCATTCGGGTCAGGCGAGCCGGGCAGGCATTGCTGCTGCTGGCTCACGACGCTCCAGGCCGCGCCGGTGAGCGGCCCGCTGAGCAGCGCGCCGGAGGGCGCGAGCAGGTAGCCCCTGCCGCTGGCCGGCCCTCCGGTGAGCACCAGGCTGGCCGCGGCGCCGCCCGCTGCCTGCGACGGACGCAGGTCAGAGACCGGCCCCGGCACCTGCTGCCACCGGCCGCTGCCCGCCACGGACGTGTAGAGCGAGAACGCGGTGCAGTGCGCCGCGTAGGCGGCGCCGCTCCCGGTGCAGGTCGCAAACAGCGCGAACGCGCGGTTGCCCGCGGTCTCCAGGTCGGTGACCCGCATGCCGCCGGTGCGCTGCCTGGTCCAGTTCGCGCCGCCGTTGGTGGTGGCCCAGAGTTCCGGGCCGAACGCCCAGCCGTCGGTGGTGTTGAGGAAGCGGACCTGGCCGACACCCGACGACCCGTCCGGCGCCCCGGTGAGCGGCGCGCTCACCCCGTACCACTCGCTGCCGTAATCCGACGTCCCGGCCAGGGACGTGCAGTAGGGGGTGGCGCAGTGGCCGGGGGTGCCGGCCTGGCCGATCACGGCGCCGATCGTCGGCCCGACGAACGTCACGGAGGTGGGCTGGAAGTTCGCTGGAACGATGTTCCCAGAGCCCGTGGGCGACAAAGCCGACCCCGGAGGTGTGACCGCGCTGCTGGACTGGGAGTTGGGGCTGACGCCGCCCGTGCCGGTTACCGTGGGCCGGACCTGGACGGGATGTGACCCTTCCGCCACGGGCTGCCCCGGGTTTGACCCATGGCTCCGCAGCGTGCTCGCGATCTGCGGGACGGTCACGGCCGCCGCGATCACGACCACGATGCCGGCCGCCGAGATCAGCGCCCGGCTGAGCTTCCGCCGGTGCGCCCGCTGCCGGATCCTGCCGAAGGTTCCCGGCGGCGGCGCCAGCGGCTCGACGTCGGTGCTCAGCCAGTCGTCGATCCGGTCCCGTGGCTCACCCATCGGATTCTCCCCGCGGGTCCTCGAGGGCGGCTTTCAGCCGGGCCCGCGCATGATGCAGGTCGGCCTTGACCGTTCCCTCGGGCTTGCCCAGCATCATGGCGACCTCGCGTATCCCGAAGCCCGCGTAGTAGTGCAGCAGGAACGCGCTGCGCAGGCGCGGGGGGAGCCCCTCGATCAGCGCACGCACGTCCACGTCCTGCGCCGGGTGGTAGGCGGGGTCGAGCGGGGCTGCCGCAGTCAGGCTGCGGATCGCGCGGCGCTCCCTGCCCGACTTGCGCCAGTGATCCCTGACCAGGTTTGTCGCGATCATGTACAGGTAGCTCTGCGGGCTGTCCAGGGCCGACCACCGGGCGAGCAGCCTGGTGAACGCCTCGGAAGCGATTTCGTGCGCGGTCTCATCGTCGTCGACCAGCCGGCGCACCCAGCCGGCCAGCCGGGGGTAGCAGGCATTGAAGAGTTCCTCGGCCGCCTCAGGGTCGAAGGATCTGAGCCTGGCCACCGAGTTCCCTTGCCTTACCGCCGGAGCCGAGAACGCAACCCGAGGTCCCGGCACGGTTGCGACGTCACCGAGGACCGCGGAGCGGCCCGCGTCACCTACGCGATATCGCATTGGTTCTACCACACATTCGGCACGTCGCAGCGTTGGATGCCTGGACCTTGGCAGCGCCGCAGCACTCCCTGACAACTAGAGACGGCGGACCCCGCCGTTCGGTTGGCCGAGCCGCGGACTAAACGTTCCGGCCCCTGGCATAGACTGGGCCAGATAGTAGGACGTCCTACTATCTGGGGGAGGTACCGATGGACTCAGGCGACGCCGGCCGGCAGCGCTGGCAGCGGCGATACGACGCATCCCGGGTCCGGGACGCCGACTTCAGCACGCTGTCCGGGCTCGAGGTCGATCCCGTGTACGGGCCGCCGGAGGGCGCCGTCGTCCCGGGCTTCGAGCGCATCGGCTGGCCCGGGGAGTACCCGTTCACCCGCGGGCTATACCCGGCCGGGTACCGCGGCAGGACGTGGACGATCCGGCAGTTTTCCGGCTTCGGCAACGCGACCGCCACCAACGAGCGGTACAAGATGCTGCTCCGCGGCGGTGGCGGCGGGCTCTCCGTGGCGTTCGACATGCCCACGCTGATGGGGCGCGACTCCGATGACCCGCGGTCGCTCGGCGAGGTGGGCCACTGCGGCGTGGCGGTCGACTCCGCCGCCGACATGGACGTCCTGTTCGGCGGCATCCCGCTCGCCGACGTCACCACGTCGATGACGATCAGCGGCCCCGCGGTGCCGGTGTTCTGCATGTACCTCGCCGCCGCCGAGCGCCAGGGAGCCGACCTGGGCAAGCTGAACGGCACGCTGCAGACCGACATCTTCAAGGAGTACATCGCCCAGAAGGAGTGGCTGTTCCCGCCGCAGCCGCACCTGAAGCTGATCGGCGACCTCATGGAGTACTGCGCCGCGAACATCCCCGACTACAAGCCGCTGTCGGTGTCCGGCTATCACATCAGGGAGGCCGGCGCCACGGCTGCGCAGGAGCTGGCGTTCACGCTCGCCGACGGCTTCGCCTACGTCGAGCTCGGGCTCGACCGCGGGCTCGACATCGAGGTGTTCGCGCCTGGCCTGTCGTTCTTCTTCGACGCGCACATCGACTTCTTCGAGGAGATCGCGAAGTTCCGCGCTGCCCGCCGGATCTGGGCCCGGTGGCTGCGCGATGAGTACGGCGCCAAGACCGAGCGGGCGCAGTGGCTCCGCTTCCACACCCAGACGGCCGGGGTCTCGCTGACCGCGCAGCAGCCGGACAACAACGTGGTCCGGACCGCGATCGAGGCGCTCGCCGCGGTGCTGGGCGGCACTAACTCGCTGCACACCAACGCGCTCGATGAGGTGCTGGCGCTGCCCAGCGAGAAGGCGGCCGAGATCGCGCTGCGCACTCAGCAGGTGATCATGGAAGAGACCGGCGTGACCAGCGTGGCGGACCCGCTGGGCGGCTCCTGGTACCTGGAGTCCCTGACCGACCGGCTGGAGGCCGAGGCGGAGGCTGTCTTCGCGAGGATCCGTGGGATGAGCCCGGATGGGACCATGACCGCGGGGATCCTGCGCGGGATCGAGGACGGCTGGTTCATGGCGGAGATCGCCGAGGCCGCCTTCGCCTATCAGCAGAAGCTGGAGAAGGGCGACAAGCGGGTCGTCGGCGTCAACTGCCTGACCGACACCGTGGGGGAGCCCGTGGAGATCATGCGGGTCAGCCATGAGGTCGAGCGCGAGCAGGTGCGCGAGCTGGCGGAGCGGCGGCAGGCGCGGGATCAGGCGGCGGTCGACACGGCGCTCGCCGCGATGCTCGGCGCGGCCAGGTCCGGGGAGAACGTGATCCCCTCCATGCTGGACGCGGCGCGCGCCGAGGCTACCCTCGGCGAGATCTGCGGTGCGCTGCGTGACGAGTGGGGCAGCTACTTTGAGGTCCCGGCGTTCTGAGTTCCGCGTATCGTGCCCCTGTGACTGCACTTCCGCACCTGGCCCGGGACCTGGATACGGCGTTCCGCGAGGAGCTCGACGCCACCCAGCGGTCCGCGCTGCTGAGCTGGCTCTCGTTCTGCGCTACGTTCGGCGCGGTACGGGGGATCACGTACAGCATCAGGGCCGGGCGCGGCCCGTTCCACAACATCAGCGCCGGGGGAGAGCACCTGCACCACTACATGTGGGGCATCGGCATGCTGGCCGGGGTCGGCGCGATCGCGGTGCACGG
>Ga0335073_10006770_pt1 | contig 16112 bp, 8 predicted proteins | sample Lox_Sample_22_FD_207093 | JGI IMG/M metagenome (GOLD analysis project Ga0335073, IMG submission 207093) | Soil microbial communities from Loxahatchee National Wildlife Refuge, Florida, United States - Lox_Sample_2.2 | ecosystem: Environmental > Terrestrial > Soil > Wetlands | place: USA: Florida... | reverse complement strand
CAGTGACGTCGATTTGTTCTTCTTGACTTCGGTCTCCAGTTCCGCCGTCAACTTCAAAAGTCGGTCGGTATCTGCAACCAGTTCCTTCTGGCGTTCCGCATTGAGAGCGCGCATCCGCCTTTGTTCAAAGGCAATATCGGGGGAAGAAGTTGCTCCCGAAGCGGACTCCTGCTCCTGGGGAAACTGCGCCGGAGTCGCCGAACCCTGGTGCTGCGCCCAAGAACAAGCAGGTGTGCACAGGCACATCATCAGCGCTGCTGCCAGCCACGCACTTCTCCGGATTGAGCGTCCGGCCATCCGGCGATTGATCGGATCACAGCAATCTTCCGACGTTATAAACATACCCAGCCTCGATCCGAAAACCGCCGTGCGCCCGCGCCGGTCAATGCTGCTTAGGGTCCTCGCGCATGTTATGGGCCAATACTTCAATGCGGGCCGCATCCCGCACCACAGCCACGGACAGTTCGTCCTTGGTGGTCTTATTGACTTCGGCCTTCAGCCTCGTAGCCATCCACAACAGATAGGCACACTCCCCGGCAAGCGTATCCCTGTTTGGTGGGTCCGCGCTGGGTACTGTGGACGCATCTCTCTCCGGTGCAGAGCGATTCGCCTCAGTTTTCGCCGCGGCAGCCGGACCATTCGTTTCCAATCTTGCCTCTGCAGATTCTTCGGCCGGCTTTGTCTCAATGGCCACATCTCCGCCAGCCGGCTCGTGGATCTTCTTGCTTTGCGGGGCCGCGGCACTCGTTGTGGAAGGTGCCAGTGTCGGGGTCGAGGCCTCCGCGGATGGACTCAACTGTCCGACCGGAGCCGCTTCCGCCGAATCTTCGCCCAGGCTTGCCGCGGCCAACCCCGGACTGAAGGCGTCGTCGCTCTGCTGTGCACTCAAATTGGAAGAGGACAGCTCTTGGCCAAATGCCGTCGGAATCGTCAGCAGAATACACGCCGCAACGGTGAGAAGCCACAAGAATCTCAATCCCAACGAAATGGAAAGACCTATCTGATGGGCTCGTCTGTAGCGCATAGTCGGCCTCCGCGCGCGCCAGGAATCTCGACGGTGTCGGAAGGCCTGGCGCCACGGCCGTTGCTGACAACAGTCTAGTCCAAAAGCATCCCCACGGCGAGGCCGGGATCCATCGAGCCGGGCATCTCGGTAATCCGGACAGGGTATCGTTCGTGCTCCGTCTTGCATGGCGCACGTAATCTCGTCCAGGCACCCGAAAAACCAATGCGTGCCTGCTTGTCATCTGCAATTGCGAGGCTGCACAGCGGAGAGCGGGGAATCTCAGTGATCGAACACCGGACGGCGCAGGCTGCCCATTGGGGCGCGTCCGCTGAATGACTGGCACAGACCGCACGGATCCTTCGAGAGTCGTTCACGAAAGGACTTTTCCCTGGGATATCTTCCGACTCTGCACGCGGGCCTGAGTTCCAGATGTTCAAGGCGAAGCCGATTTGTACACACTGGGTAGACCCCGCTGGAGAGGATGCTGCGGTTGCTTACGCCACCGGGTGAGAACAGAGGGCCGGAATCCTTGGGATTTGCCGGCCGCTCCCGGAATGGCTCAGGCACGCAAGCCGACTACCCCATGCGAGTGCCCGGCGCCGCTGGGGCTCACTCGCCTCCTGCAATCGCACCTATGCACATTGCGGGGAAGGCGCAGCCCGGTATTGCATTCTGTCGCGACCGGGGCTGCCCGCGAGCGACTGCCCTCCAGTCAGATGTAGGCGACCACGTCGATCTCGATCAGGCCGTTGCCGACAATGCCACCTGCACACGCCACGGTGGTGCGCGCCGGGGGCTCGTTGCCAAAACGCGTCTTGTAAACCGCGTTCATGGCCTCAAAGTCCTTAAGGTTGTTCAGGTAGACGTTGGCCTTGAGAACCTTTTCCATCGAAGAGCCAGCAGCGGTGAGGACCTTTTCAATTTCGTCCAGGACGAATTTGGTGTGCGCGGTGATGTCGCCCTCGAAGTGCGCGCCCTGGCCCGCGACAAAAAGCAGGTTGCCGTAAGAGACGGCCTCGGAGAACGGCAGGGGCTTCGCGGGCGGGGGGCCCGGGTTGTAGACCTTCTTTTCGAGCTTGGGTTTGGCTTCGGCATTGGTGGCGACAGCGGCAGCGGCGACCGCGGCGGCGGCTCCCTTGAGAATGTTGCGGCGGTTCTTATCCATCGATTCTCCTCATCAGCGAGTGTTGACCAGCGGTTGGTTTCTGGGGACGCGATGCGATGGCCGTCCGCCATGCGCCCAGGCCAGGTACGGCTCTCCGCAGCCTACCAGAGAACGGCTGGCCTGGGGGACAAAAATTCCAGCGGCACAGCTCTAGGTGACGGCAGTCGCGAGCACTTGGCGCAGGCGGTCACCGACGATACGGTCTTCGCCGGGCTGGAGCATCCAAACACCGATCACGACTGTATAGGGAGTGGAGGGAATCTGAGAGCGCTCATCCGCGCCCGTGGAGGGGTTGACCTCGATAGCAGGCTTCCCGGTGCGCAACGCCTCGGCCACCTCTTTGGCGGTCAATTTGATATGCGCAGGATCGTAGTTGATGAGAAGGTGGGGCACGTGGTTGGCCACCGGTGGCACAAAGGTCCGCGTGGTGACGGACGGGATGCCGCGCAGGCGATCTGAGATGACCTTGGCCCGGCGATTGAACTCGGCCTCCATACCGGCGTCGGTCTGCGAGAGGAACCAGTCGACGGCGGCGACCATGCCAACGATCTGCTCCTTGGCCACCTTCATGCCGCGGCCCACGCGGTCGGAGATGGGATTGTTGTTGAGGACGGCGGCATCGATCAGGTCTTTGCGACCCACCAGCAGGCCCGCATTTTGCGGTCCGCGCATCCCCTTGCCGCCTGAGAAGCAGACGAGGTCGAAGCCCATCTTAGTGTAGTTCCAGAGATTGGAGATAGGCGGAACATCGGCGGCGGCGTCGTTCATGCAGGGAACGCCGTGCTTGTGGGCAATGCGGATCCAGTCTTCGCGGCTGATGGAGCCGCCAGGGGCCGCGTTGAAGAAGTGGGCGAAGGCGGTCTTGTCGGTGAAGGCGGCGTCGTACTCGTCCGCAGTTTCTACTTCGACGAAGCGGATGCCGCAGTCGAGCAGGGCATGATCGTACTCGTAGCGATGGGCCTTCTGGACGATGACCTCGTTCTTAAGGCTGGAGGCGCCGACGGGAATCATCTCGTAGACGCCGTCGCCTACGGTTGGATGGTTGGCGACGCTGACGCAGGCGGCGGCGCCGAGGGTAAGCGCGGAGGCAGCGCCGGCCGAGACCAGAGCGCCCTCGCATTGGAGCTTTTCGGCCAAGTACTTTCCCGCCGCCTGCTGCAGGTCGTGCAGGCGCACGGGATGGAGGGCCGCGAGCTCGACGGCGCGGCGCACCGGCACCGGCATAATGGAGGCCGTAAGAAACGTGTAGGTGCCCGCGGCGTTGATAATCTTTTCCACGCCGAGCTTGTCATAGTAGTCCTCGGCGGGCGGTTGCGGGGTTGAGGCGGCGGCAAGGGCGCGGGGCGCGGTGCCAGATACGATGCCCAGGCCGGCTACGGCCTGCAGTCTTGCTAGAAAACCACGGCGTGTGAAGTTATGCACGGTGCTGCTCCCGGAAACAAAAAGGAGTCACGGCCGGCGGACGTATCCGGCCGTGACTATGGAGGAGATTAAACGATCAAACTTCGGGTTAGGGGTTAAAAGATGATCTTGCCGGAGAGTTCGAGAACCCGGGCGCCGCTGAAGGACCCGGGAAGACTCTGAACGCCGGAGATTTCGCCATACCCGCTGGGGAAGGTCAGGCAGGCATTGGTTGCACAGGCGCCGGTGGTGCTGATTCCGATGCTGCCGGAGCTTGGATTGGCGCCGCTGGGATGATTGAAGACATTGTACGCCTCGGAACGGAACTGGAAGGTGAGTCGCTCATAGAGGGGGAAGTTTTTGAAGACAGCCAGGTTCTCGTACTGGAAACCCGGACCGGGCAGGCTGTTGCGGTGAAGGTTGCCAAAACCTACAGGCTTGCTGGCGAGAGAATAGTTGACCGCGGGCACATAAGCAGTCTCGTCAATGCAGGAGGTGCCGGAAGTGTCGAATCCTTTGTAGGCGCTCTTAAGGCTGCAGTGGGATTTTTCCGTATGAGCCCAGGACGGCCGCACCGTGCCCTGGCCTACCCCGGCTGCGGTGGTGCCGCTGGCCATGGAGACGTTGAAGGGCATGCCGGATTGGATATTGACGACGCCGCTCACCTGCCAGCCTCCGAGAGCCTCGCGGCTCAGGATATTCGACTTGGCAAAAGTCGGCAACGCATAGGTGAAGACGGCGCTGACGCGGTTGCGTACATCCCAGTTGGAGTTGCCGTAGTCGGCGGCGGGGTTGTACTGCTGCGAGAGCGTGCCGCCGGCGTTGGAGTCAGGCGACAGATCGAGGTCGTGCGACCAGGTATAGCCGATCTGTCCGGAGATGCCGTGGTAGGTACGCTGTCTCAGAACCAGAGTGAGAGCGTCGTAGTTCATCCAGCCATCTTCCTGGAAAGTGCGGATGTCACCCCAGAGCTGGTTCGGCCTCTGCTTGTTCAAGGATACGATCGACGTGTTCACCGGATTGGTGGGCTGGTTGTTGTAGAAGCTGCGGTCGAGGTGAAGCGAATGTGAGCCCTGATATTGAGCCTCGACGGCGGCGCCGTTCCACAACGCATAACCCACGTCTCCGTTCCACTGGTAGGAGCGCTGGGTAGGCATATTCCGTTCCGGAGTATAGGCGAACACGTACGTGCCGGGGGTTCCCGCAATCGGAGAGGCCGACCCTGCGCCTGGAGTCGTGTTGGTGAAGGTCATGGGGTTGGCCACCGTGGTGTTGTAGGTAACCGCGGCGGAGAAGGGATAATTCGCGGTGAGCAGCGTGTAGGTGTTCAACTGGTTGGGGTTGTAGTAGAAGCCTGCGCCGGCGCGCAGGACGAGCTTATCCGTGGCGCGATAATCCAATCCGATACGCGGGCCGAAGTTGTCGTGCTGAGCGGGCGTGAACTGGTAGCCGGGCGTAGGCTTCCAGGAGGCGCCGGTGCAGGCGGTTCCCGGCGGGCAGTTCGACACGGGCGTAAGCTCGGTCTCGTCGGCGCTCAACTCGCGTCCGTAGCCGTTCAGACTGGTGGCGCCGAGGGGCAGGTCGTAGCGGACGCCGTAATTGAGGGTCAGCTTGGGGCTGATCTGCCAGTTATCCAGCGCAAAGAAGCCATCGCGCCACTCTTCCACCGAGCCTTTGATGGTGTCGATGGGGGTGGTGTCGTTGTTGACGTAACCGAGCACGAAGTCGGCAGCGGCATAGCCGGTGCTGACTCCCGGAACTCCAGGTGTGGGGTTGGAAGCGGCGAAGTTGATGATGCCGACAGGATCATTGGTGGCCTCACGTCCGAGCGTAAGGCGGTGGATCTGGAGGCCCACCATGAACTGGTGAGGGCCGTGCGTATAGCTCAGCTCGTCGTAAAAGTCGTAACCGCGATCGTCCTGGAACCAGTTGGCTCCGGCGTTGCCTACTCCCTGGAAGCTCGAAATGGCGACCACCGGAACGCCGGGGTTGTTGTAGGTCGTATCCCCCGTGAAACCTGGAATGCCGAGCTTCGTGCCCGCGTCTTTGAGCCCGTTGACGAACCAGTAGTCCAGGTTCTCGGCGATCAGTTTGTTGACGCCGAAATGAAAGTCGTTGACCAGGTTCGGCGAAATGATCTGCGTGTACCCGATCGCGTAGTTGCGTTGATTGGTCGGCCCGCTGGAAGCGTTGGCGGGGAAGGAAGTGCCCGATACGAAATTCAGGTCTTCCCAGTAGTAGCGGAAGAACAGCTTGATGTTTTGGCCGATGTTCTCGTCCACGCGATCGAGCGATTGCTTGATGATCAGATTGCTTGGATAGCTGTTGTTCAGATTGTTCGAGATACCGGATTGGTTGGGCGCCACCATGTACTGCTCATATTCCTTGGCGATGGCGGCGCTGGCCGTATTCAACTCTGCGGAAGGAATCTGATTATTGGGGTAGTAGGCGCCGCTGGAAGGATCGTAGAGCTGGGTGCCATCGCCGGAGACGCACTTGCCGGTGCCGTCGAACTGGGTGCACAGGGCGGAGAAGTCGCCGCTTTCCATCGCGGGCGTAAGCACCGATGAGATGCTCGACCCCTGACCGATCTCGTTCAGCTTTTCGTAGGACCCGAAGAAAAAGGTCCTGTTACGGCCGTTGTACAGCTTCGGGATGTACACGGGTCCGCCCACAGTGCCGCCGAACTGGTTGGAGTGCAGCACCGGCTTTTTACTGGTGGCTGCGTTCGCCGTGAATGGAAAGGCATCCATCGCAGTGTTCTCAACATAGTCGTAGGCCGAACCATGCAGATCGTTGGTGCCGCTCTTCGAGACCATGTTGACGTAGACGCCCAGGTAGCCACCATACTGAGCCGGGTAGTTGCCGCTCTGCATCTGCACTTCGCTCACCGCGTCGCTGGGGGGATGGGCGGCCGTGGTGGTGATGAGGTCGTTCATGATGCGCACGCCGTCAAGCGAAACGCTGTTGTTGATGCCGCGCTGGCCGGCGCCGACAATCTCCTCGCCCGGAGGGTTGCCCTGGTAGGACGTGCCCGATCCAATGTAGACGTTCGACGCCTGGGTGGCCAGATCCATCGCGTTGTGGCCGGAGACGGGAAGATTATCCACCGAGCGCGTGGAAAAGGTCTCACCTAGAGTGGCGTCGTCGGTGGACAGCGGAGGCGTGGCGGCGGTCACCATGACCGTGGAAGCCGTCGAGCCGACCGCAAGGGAGAAGTCGGTCCGGACCGCCTGATCGATAGGCACGATCACGCCCGTCTTGGTCATCGTGGTGAAGCCCTGGGCGGTCACCGTGATGTCGTAGGTGCCAGGCTGGATGAAGGTGACGGCGTAGTAGCCCTGAGCGTTGGTCTTCACCGTCGCCTTGACCCTCGTAGCCTCTTCAACGGCGTTTACGGTGGCGCCGGGGACCACGCTGCCGCTGGGGTCGAGAACGTTGCCGACCAGGGCGGTGTTGTTGGCAACTTGCGCCCGAAGTGCCGCTCCGGGGACCAGAAGCGCCGCACAAGCAAGCAGAACCTTTTTCACGGTGAACCTCCAGAAAACAGATAGAACTGCTGGTGAAACTGCCGGGCCGGGAAATATACGGTTCCAGGCCTCCATGGATCGAAAGGGAACAGGACTGCACGGGGGGATGCGCACGGGAAACTCGCAGCTGGCTGCTCCTGGGTTGTAATGGATTGAATAACGTTTCCCGCGAGCTGTCATGAGGCGCAAGGCCGGTGCGCGTATAGGACAAATGTCCTGCCAAAACGCGCAAAAAGGGGCTTTGGAGACAAACGGGACGGGAATTGACCTGCTATTCGAGGTGCACGAAGCCGCGCTGCAGGGCGTAGATGGTGGCCTGTGTGCGGTCCCGTGCACCCATCTTGCCCAGCAGGCTGCTCACATGGACGCGCACTGTCTTCTCGGCGATGTTGAGGAAGGTGGCAATGTCGCGATTGTTCAGGCCGCGGGTGATGCAGGTGAGCACCTCGAGTTCGCGCGGCGTCAGATCGACGGCGGGCTCGCGCTCGGCGAGGCGGTCGCGGGCGGAGCGCGGCAGATATCTCATGCCGCGATAGACATAAAGGATGGCGTCGACCAGTTCCTGTCCGCTGGCGTCCTTGGTGAGATACGCCATGGCGCCGTTGCGGACGGCGCGGTAAATATCCTCGCTGCCCTCGTAGTTGGAGAGGACGACAATCTTGGCGTGGCGGTTCTGACTGCGGATGGCCGCGATGGCGTCAAAGCCATTGATGCGGGGCAGGCGGAGGTCCATGACGATGACGTCAGGCCGGAGTTCTCGCGTCAGGGCAATGCCCTGCTCTCCGTCGCTGGCCTCCCCGATAATGGCCATGTCGGATCGGCCCTGGACAACAGAGCGCAAAGCCATGCGCGCGAGAAAGTGATCTTCGACCAGCAGCACCTGGATGGGACGATTGTTCATGCCTGCACTCCGGCCGCCAGCGGCGGCAAGTGAAACGGGATGTTGACCACGATCTCGGTGCCGAGGCCCGCGGCGGACTCGACGCGCAGCGTGCCGCCCAGCTTGCGGGCGCGCTCCTCCATCATGGGAATACCAAAGTGGCCGCGCAAAGCCTCGGCGGCGAGCGAGGGTTGAAAGCCGTCGCCGTCGTCCTTGACCGAGAAGTAAAGCGCGTTCCGCTGATAGTGCAGACGGATGAAGATGCGGTTGGGATTGCCGTGGCGGATCGCGTTGGTAACAGCCTCCTGTCCGATGCGGACGAGATGATGAACACTGCCCGGAGCGAGCGGGACCTCGTCGCCGACAACCTCGAGCCGCCGCTCGACCTGGCCGGTGGTAGCCATGGTCGAAAGCGTGCGCTCCAGGGCCTGCGAGAGCATGTTGGCGGGCTCGTCTGTGTCGCGCAGATCCCAGATGACACGCCGCGCCTCGGCCTGGCAGTGGCTGACCATGCTGCGCGCCAGTTCGCAGGCCTGCATGGCAGGGCCCTCGGCGCAGCCGCTCTCGCGGAAGAGGCGCGCCGTGGTTTCAAGCTGCCAGGAGATGGCGGCGAAGCCGGCCATGAGCGTGTCATGCCACTCGCGCGCGATGCGGTTGCGCTCTTCAACAACCACGCCAAGGGCGCCTTTCATGCGCACCATGCGCCAGCGGATGAACTTGAACGCGAGCAGGCCGAAGAGAACCACGAACAGGGCTTCGAACCAGAGGGTCTGGTAGAAGAAGGGCTCTTGACGCAGGGATAAGGCAACCTCGGGAGCGCTCCAGGCGGCGCCGGCGTCGCGTGCCTGCACCTCAAAGCGGTAGTGCCCAGGCGGCAGCCGTACGTAGTGGGCGGAGCGGGCGTGGGTGAAGATCCACTTCTTGTCGTAGCCGTCGAGACGGTAGCGGAACTCGAGCTGCAACGGGTTGGCGAGACGCTTGGCTGTGAAATGGATAGCCAGCTCGGAGGCGCCGGCGTGGAGGTCGAGAGGGCCGGAGGCGTCGACCATCGCGCTGTCCACGGTAACGCTCTCGATGTGCGCGATGGGAGACGGAAACGCAATCTGCGCGTCGGGGGGAGCGGTGTGCACAAAGCCGCGGACGGTGACGAACCAGAGACTGCCGTCCTTGGCGCGCGTGGCCGCGGGCTGTGAGGCGCCGCCGCACTCGCTGCTCCTCATGCCGTCGGCGCGGCCCAGCAGGAGGCTGTCGATCTTGATGTCCGCGCCGTGGGCCAGCTCGTCGAGCTGCCGCGAAGGCACACGCAGAATGCCGCGGCTGGTGCCCATCCAGACGAAACCGTGTCCGTCATCGAGAATGGAGAAGACCGGATACTCCGGAGAGGCATCCTGAGTGTGAATATGATGGGCGTGGTCGCCCTGCAGAAGGTCAATGCCCCCGGCCTTGGTTCCCACCCAGGTGTTGCCGGCGTGGTCCTGCGCGATGGAGAGGACGTAGGGATGCGAGAGGCCGGAGATCTGCTGCGTATGATTTCCATTAATGCGATAGAGGCCAGTAGAGGTGCCGGCGAGCATGGTGCCGTTACTTTCCCAATGGAGGCAGGTGATGAGCTGGCCGGCGAGCATGGTCTGGCCGAGGCCTTTGCCGGGGACTCCGCCGGGGAAACGCATCAGCCCGGTATAAGTGCCCACCCAGAGGGCCCCGTGGGGATCGGGGGCGATGGTGCTGATGGCGTTGGCGGGCGATTCGGTGCCGAGAAGGTAATGCTGAAAGCTCTTTCCGTCGTAGCGGAAGATGCCGTCGAACCAGGTGCCAATCCAGATGTTGCCGTGCGCGTCCTGGGCCAGAGCGCGGATGGGCATTGTGGCGAGCGTGCCAGGGAGCGGTTCGGGTATGAGGCGGCCCTGGTGCAGGCGGAAGACACCCTTGCCCCAGGTGCCCATCCACAGATCGCCGTCACGATCGCTGAGGATGTTGGCCACGTATTCGGCGGGAAGGCCTTCGGGGCGCCCAAAGGGGATGAGCGGAGCCTTGCGCCAGCGGCTCATACCTCCGTTTAGCATGCCGATCCAAAGGTCCTGTTCATCGTCGATGCAGAGGGTGCGGATTCCGTCGTTGGGCAGCCCGTCCTTGGTGGTCCAGTAGGCGACAGCGCCGTTGGACGCGATGCGGCAGATGCCGCGGTGGCGCATTCCGATCCAAAGGTTGCCGTCCGCATCCCCGATCATGACGGAGACAGCCCCCTGAACTCCTGCAACCGGGCGCTCATCCCAACCATTCCCGTGGGGAATCAATCGGAGAATTCCGCGCATGGTTCCCACCCAAAGTCGGTTCTGGGGATCCCGATAGATAGCCACGGGCTCGCCCAGGTCAGGATGTTGCAGTTTGAAGGGATGCGCCGATCCGTTCCTCCACAGAAACAGGCCGCGGGAGGTGATGAAGAAGACGCCGCCATGACCATCTTCGGCGAAAGGTGTGACGAGATCGCCGGAGATGAGGCCGTACTGGCGAAGCAGTACGATCTTTTCGTCTTGAATGCGCTCGACGCCGTTCTGCGTGGCGGCCCACACGACGCCGTCGGCGGCCTGGTAGAACATGCGAATGCGGTCGGAGGGAAAACCCTGGCGCTCGCTGAGGTTGACGGTGCCGCCATCCTTGCGCTGTATGACGATGCCCCGGCCGTCAGTGCCGATCCAGATATCGCCGTTGCGCGCCACCAACAGCGCGTTCACGGCCTCGTTGGCGATGGTGTCCTGGGCGTCTACTTTAACGGGCTTGAAGTGCATACCGTCGAAGGAGACCATGCCGCCCGAGGTGGCGATGAGCAGGTTGCCGTCAGGCGTCTGCACAATGGCGCGGACATTGCTCTGGGGCAGGCCGTCTTCCACCTGCCAGTCCTGCTTCTGGTACTCGGAGATCTTCATCGGGGCCGCGCGGAGTTGCACCGATGCCGCGCCCGCCAGCGCCAGAACCGCGAGAAGAACGCGGATGAGCGGCCTTGCCGGGGGGATGGGCAAGGAGTAATGGGGCCGACACGGCAAAAAGCTGTGCTTCGACAACTTCATCATCCGGCGATTCTCTTCAGGAAACCCATTTGGCGCCGCCAGCATAGTGCCGAGGGCCGGAGATATCCGTTCAATCGAGCCGGAAAAAGAAATATCTCGCAGAAAGTCAAGCGCCCAACTGCGGCGGATGGCTAATTAGATCGTGTAGGAATTATGAAAATTAATAGTGTGTTAAGTCAACAAAAAAACAAGAGAGGCCTGGCGCAGGCGGCGCGAGGAGGGAGGCCCCTCGGAAAGTCTCACGTCTTTATTACAGCCGGCCGAACTGCTTCACCGCTTCCTCGATCGATTTCGCCCTCTCGATCCAGGCGTACATGGAGTGCTCCTTGAAGTCCATCTGCTGGGCGAGCAGGAGCACTTTGACGGCGCTCGCGCGGGGCACGACGACCACGCCGTCGTTGTCGGCGGTGACGATGTCGCCAGCGTTGACGGTGACGCCGTCGATCACGACCGGAATGTTGGACCCGGCGAAGACATAGTGGCCGACCGAGGTCGCGGGCGTAATGCCGGCGGCGAAGACGGGGAATTCAATCTTGTGCAGATAGGCAGTGTCGCGCACGGCGCCATCGATGACCGCGCCGGCGAAATCGCGAGCCTGCATGGCCGTGCCCATCAGGCCGCCCATACCGGCGATGTCCCGGCCGTCCTCGATGGACATGACATAGACGGAGCCTTTGGAACCGTTATCGATCGCAGCCAACATGCCGTCGAGGGCGTGAGGATCGTGGTTCTCTTTCTTCGCGAGCCGCACGGTGATGGCAAAGCCGGCGAACTTGCAGGGGAACAGCGGCGCCATACGGTGGGAGAGATACATGCGCTTGCCCAGCAATTGCTCGATGGCGTCGGAGGCCGAAGCGACCTCGACGTGACGGAAGGCGTCGGCCAGCGCGGCGGGATCGTGCGCGTATTCGGCCGCGGCCTGGCTCTCCTGGGCCGCAGTGGGCGCGGCTGGATGCCCGCCCGCGGCAAGCACGCGCTTGCCGGCGACGTAGAACAAGACCGCTCCCAGGACTGTCAGCAAAGCTGCACACGCTGCCGCGAAACGGCCAATTCTGCGGGCTTTCACATCTTCCTCCTGCGCCGAAAGATCGGATGGGTTCCCGGACGAGGCCCGTAAGTGTAAACTGCGAATCGCAGCCGTTACGCCGCCGGAAAACGGACCGAGACAAGTTTAAGGACCGCGCCGGGCGCAGAATAAGGCAATTGTCGTATCGGCGGGCCACGCCGGTGATAGAAACTAGGCAGCGCGCGCAGGAGCACGTTAAGGCGCGCGATCTAAGCCCGGCTGACAGGGGCGCAACGGGAACACACCCGGCGCGGCGGCCAGGCGCACCAGAAGAGGAGACAGGTTATGGGAATCGGCTCAAGGCGCGGATTCTTGGGCGCAATGGCGGCGGCATGGGCAGCGGCCGCTGGAGGCACAAAGCTGTTCGCTCAACCGCAGGGCTCCGGCAACGGCGATCATCACGTGGACAACGGCATCTACTACTTCTACGGAACGGGCTCGAACGACGGCTACCCCGACCACATCACGGTGACCGACCCCTTCGAGAAGCACGTGACGCGCACCCTCGACGCCCTGAAAAAAGATCTCGAGGGCCACGGGTGCTCGATGGACAGCATCCTGCAGCTCCAGGTGTTCCTCTGCCTGCCGCTGGCCGACGGCGTGACCATGCCCACGGGCAAGGCGCGGTTCGATGCGCACAAGGCCCAGTATGACGCGCTGAACAAGATCTATCACACGTACTTCAGCCGCGGAATGTCGCCGGCGCGGGCCTGCATGGCGCTCGAGTGGATTCCGGGCGATTCGCTGATCGAAGTAGTGGGCTGCGCACGCGTCATTGAGCCGCCCAAGAGCGCGTGAACCCGGCTCGACAACATGAAAAGGAGATCCCCGTGGAGTTGAAGTTTGGCTGGACCCGCCGCAACTTTCTATCGGTCCTGGGCGCCGCCGCGGGCGGCCTTTTTGCTCCCAGGCGCGCCAGCGCAGCGGGCGGATTCGGCAAGAGAGGCCGGCCATCGGCCGAGCACCTGGACGGGCATCCGATTGTGCCCATCACCCATGGCCTGGGCTCGACGGGTGATATCTATGCTGAGCTGGGCGTGACGCCGATGATCAACATCAACGGCACCATCACCGTGATCGGCGGATCGGTGATGAGCCCGGAGACGATGGAGCTGATCCGTCAGGGCAACCAGCACTGCGTCTCGATCGACGATCTGGAGTTCGCAGCGGGCAAGTTCATCGCCAAGCTGTGCAACTCGCCGGCTGGTTACACGGGCCTAGTGACGGGCGGCGCGGCGGCGGCGCTGGTGGTGGGCTACGCGGCCATGATGACCGAAGACCTCGAGGAGCGCATCCGCACGATTCCCGATGTGAGCGACTTTCCGCGCAACGAGGTGATCATCCAGAAGAGCCATCGCTACGCATTCGACCACCAGATCCGGCAGACGGGCGCCAAGCTGGTGGAGGTGGAAACCAAGGAGCAGATGATCAACGCCATCAACCCCAAGACGGTGGCCATTCACTTCACCAACATCCTGTCGGACAACGGCCAGGTGAACGGCCCGGACACGGTGGCGATCGCCAAGGCGCACAACCTTTATACATTCAACGATGCGGCGGCCGACGTCCCGCCGAAGGAGCGGCTCTGGACCTATCCGGGGATCGGATTCGACTTTGTGGCCTTCAGCGGGGGCAAGGATATTCGCGGGCCGCAGGCGGCCGGCATCCTGATCGGCAAAGAAGAGCTGATCCGCTGGGCGCTGTTGAACATGAGCCCGCAGGAAGACCGCATCGGGCGCTGCTGCAAGGTGGGCAAAGAGACCATCTTCGGCATGTTGAAGGCGCTGGAGCAGTTCATGGAGCGTGACTTTGATGAGTCGATCCGCGAGTATGACGCGCGCGCCAAGACCATCAGCGACGCGATTGCGAAGTACGGTGTGACGGAGCTGCCCAGGGACTTCAACCCCAACGCGCTCGGCAACGTAACGCCGACCTATCGCTGGCATATCGACTCCACGAAACTGAACATTACAGGACACGAGGTGATGCAGCAGCTGGGCGCCACGCGGCCACTGGCCATCGGCAGCACCGGCGCCAACGTTGGCGGGTTGCGGGGGCGCGATCCAAATGCGCCCAAGGAAGAGCACCGTCACCGCCGCAATGACAACGATCCGTACGAGTTCGGGTTTGCCCTCTGGCAACTGAAGGAGGGCGAGGACAGGATCATCGCCGACCGGCTGGCGGAGATCTTCAGCGCAGCCCCGAAGGCATAGAAATGCGGCGAGTCCGCGCGGCTGTCTTGCCCGCACTAAGCCATTCGCCTTACAAGCAAGCAAGACAACAGGCAGATGACAGCCCGGCCGGAAGTCATTGAAATGAGAACACTGCGTTCGCGCCTGATCGACCGCCGGCAATTTCCCCAGCGAGCCTCCGGGCAGGCGGCAGCACGCGGCGCCCGACCCCTCTCAGAAGGAGCGGCGCGCCAGACGCCGCCGGATGGTGCGAGCGGCGTGTTCGAATCCGGTGAGGGTCCGGTGAACAGAGCATGCATCGTGAGGAGAGCGAAAAAGGGTCGGGAGGTTAGTTCGGGATGAGGCTCAAAGAGGCTTTGATTGAGTACGCCGTTCTGGGCGCGATTCTGTGTTGCGCTGCCGCGGTGCAAGGCCAGGTGGTGGGCGACCAAACTGCGGCGCCTGCCTCGCAGATGCCGGAGACATCGGTGCCGGTGAGTGCGAACGCGTATCAGAATCCCGGGCCTCCGGGCCCGAGCGATTGCGCGGGCTGCTTTCCGGTGAAGCCCGTCGGGCAGGGGCCGAACCAGGAGGCCGGCCTGCCCCAGCCGGTGCTGCAGCGCAGCTACGGCGGCGGGGGATTCGTCCCTCGCGTGGGCCCGCCTCCGACGCTGCCCAATCCCCTGCCCTACGATCTGATCCTTGCGCACGGGCACGTGATCGACACCAAAAACCACATCGACCGCGTGATGGACGTGGCCATCAAGGACGGCAAGATCGCGGCGGTGAGCGAGCATCTCGACCCGAACCAGGCCGTGAAGACGATCGACGTGGCCGGCGACTACGTAACGCCGGGGCTGATCGACATTCACACCCACGATTACGCATCCACCGGCGAGGCGCACTCCTACGCGGGCGATTACGGCATCTGGCCCGACGGCTTTACGCTGCGCAACGGCGTGACCACGATCTGCGACGCCGGCAGCTCGGGCTGGCGCAACTTCGAGGACTTTAAAGAGCACATCATCGACCGCGAGATAACGCGAGTGCTCGCATTCATCAACATCGTTGGGGCCGGGATGCGCGGCCCGCGCTTTGAAGACAACCTCGACGACATGCAGATGGTGCCCACGGCCTGGATGGCGCTGCGCTATCCCGACACCATCATCGGGATCAAGAGCGCGCACTTCACCGGTCCGGAGTGGACCCCGTACATCGAAGCCGTGGGTGCGGGCAACATCGCGCACATCCCGGTCATGATCGACTATGGCGCCAACCGCATCGAGAGGCCGCTCTACGGCCTGCTGACCAAGTACCTGCGCCCCGGCGACATTTATACGCACATGTACTCCGGCCTGCGCGGCGAGCAGGATACGATGACCCTGGGCCCGTCCAGGGCCATGATCGAAGGGCGCAAGCGCGGGATCTACTTTGACGCGGGCACGGGCGGCGGCAGCTTCCGCTTCCGCGTAGCGATACCGCTCATCAAAGCCGGCTTCCTGCCCGACTCGCTCTCCACTGACCTGCACGTCGACAGCATGAACTCCAGCACCAAGGACATGCTGAACGTGATGAGCAAGTTCATGGCCATGGGGCTGACGCTGCAGCAGGTGGTCGCCGACACCACTTGGCACCCGGCCGTAGAGATCAAGCGGCCGGAGCTGGGCAACCTCTCCGTGGGCGCCCCCGCCGACGTGGCCGTCCTGAGCGAGGAGCACGGCAAGTACGGCTTCCTCGACATGGACAACACCAAGCTCATGGGCGACACGCGCCTCATCTGCCAGCTTACCCTGCGCGCCGGAAAAGTCGTCTATGACTTCAACGGCAT
>Ga0335073_10006769_pt1 | contig 16115 bp, 12 predicted proteins | sample Lox_Sample_22_FD_207093 | JGI IMG/M metagenome (GOLD analysis project Ga0335073, IMG submission 207093) | Soil microbial communities from Loxahatchee National Wildlife Refuge, Florida, United States - Lox_Sample_2.2 | ecosystem: Environmental > Terrestrial > Soil > Wetlands | place: USA... | reverse complement strand
TCACCCGGTCCCTGGTCGGCTGCGCGACGATGTCCGGCCGGTTCAGCACGTTGGACACCGTGCCCACCGAGACCCCCGCGTGGGCGGCAACTTCCCTGATGCTGATGGGCGTGCTCACCGCCGTCCTCCCCCCTGACCCGAGAGCCAGTGTCAGCGCTGGCATTGGAACGTGTCAAATATGGGCAACGCGCCCGGCCTCGGCCACGTTCCTGCCTGCTCAGCCGGCCTGCGGGCGGAACGTCGACTCGCCCGAGCCGACCAGGAAGAGCGCGCGGCCTTCGCTGGTGCCCTCGTACCGCGGGTCGCCGGCGCCCGACGCCATGTATCGGGCGCTGCCAGCCGGCAACGTGACCGTTGCCAGGACGTCGTCCTCGCTCCCGTGCGTCGTCGGCATCCGCGCCTGTCAGGCCGTGTCCGATCCCCCCGGGTGTCGGCCGTGCCTGTCCGCGGCCGCATTCGGCTTGGCTCGCCGGACGGCCACAGGCGTGCGAGCTCCGGTTACCGGATCATGCTGAACCGGGACGGACCGGGAGTCAACGGTCACAACGGGAGTTGGCCGTTTCCGGCCAGTCCGACAACGTTGTCCGGCCTCTGGTTTCCGCATGTCACAGACGACATCTATGCCTGCCACCACCGGGAACGACCGAGGAACCCGACGGCAAGGATCTTGCGAGCATCTGCCGCAATGAGATAGAAGAAAGATGAAACGTCACGACAACGTTGTCATACGGAAGGGCCGCCGCCATGCTCCGTTACCCGCGTCGTGTCCGCCGCCCGCAACGCCCGCGCGCGTGGGCCGCCGTGGCGGCCGTGATCTGCGCGGCGCCGATCGCCGTGTGCACCGCGTCGCCGGCCTCGGCCGCCACGTCCGCCGCGGGCACGTTGGTCAGCGATCCCGCGTCGTTAGTCAACCCGATGGTCGGCACCGGGTCAGGGGGCGCGGTGGTCGGCCAGATCGATACGTTCCCCGGCGCCGTGGCGCCGTTCGGGATGCTGTCGTTCAGCCCGGACACGCCGTCGCGCCCGGACGGCGGCGGATACAACTACGCCGACTCCTCGATCACCGGCTTCAGCCTCACGCACATGTCCGGTCCCGGCTGCAGTGCCTACGGCGACTTCCCGGTGCTCCCGACCGTCGGCGCCCTCGGCGCCGACCCGGTGGACACCGCCGAGGCGTTCTCGCACTCCGAGGAGAAGGCCTCGCCCGGCTCGTACTCGGTGACGCTGAACCCTGCCACCTCGTCGGCCATTCAGGCCGACCTGGCCGCCACCACCCGCACCGGCATCGGGAACTTCGCCTACCCCAGCGGGTCCGCGGCCAACATGCTTTTCAAGATCGGTGATTCGCAGTCCGGCAACGTCGCAGCCGACGTGCAGGTCGTGGGGAACGACGAGGTAACCGGCGACGAGACCGCCGGGCAGTTCTGCGGCAGCCCCGGCACCTACCCGGTGCACTTCGTGGCCAGGTTCTCCCGGCCGTTCGCCTCGTTCGGAACGTGGCAGACCGAGCCGACCGGGCCGAACATCTTCACCGAGCCGGCCGGCAGCCTGCCGTGGAGCTACCACGCGATCAACAGCGGCGGCAGCGCCCCGGCGATCGCGCCCGCGACGACGCCGGCCGGGGCGAGCGCGATCTCCTGGCAGCAGGCCACCGCGCTGCCGAACACCTGGATCCAGGCGACGCCGCCGGCCCTGACTCAGGGCGACACCTATGAGGCGAGCGTGACGCTCCAGGGCAGCGGCGACGTGTACCTCGACTTCTACAACGGCCAGGTGGACGTCGACAGCCAGCCGGTCCAGCTTTCGTCGACCCCGGTGACGCTGACGATCGCCTCGGCGATCCCGGCCGGGTCGGTCGGCGCCCAGCAGGTGCAGGTGCGCACCGCCGCGGCCGGGCCGGTCAACCTGCTCGCCTCCGCCGTGTCGCTCCGCGTGGAGGGCGTGGTCGAGTCGCAGGGCTCGACCGCGGTCACCACGCGCGGCCCGGCCGTGCCGCGGATGCCCGCCGGACCGGGTGGCAGTCCCACCGAGGGGCCCCTGGTGGCCGCGCCGCGGACCGAGGCGAAGGGCGAGCAGTCGCGCACCCAGGTCGCGTCCGCGACCGGGCTCGGGTCGGGGGCTTGGGTGACGTTCGACACCGCGGCGCAGCGCACGGTCACCATGAAGATCGCGATCTCCTACGTCAGCCAGGGCGACGCGTGGCAGAACTTGCGCGCCGAGGATCCCGGCTGGAGCGTCCACGCGGTCGCGTCGCGCACGTACGCGCAGTGGGACAGCCTGCTGAGCCGCATCCGGATCGGCGGTGGCACGCCGGCCGAGCGGGCGGAGTTCTACACGGCCCTGTACCACGCGCTGCTCGAGCCCAGCACGTTCTCCGATGTCAACGGCGACTATCTGGGCTTCGATGCCCAGGTTCACCGGCTCCCGCCGGGCCAGGTGCAGTACGCCAACTACTCGGGCTGGGACGTCTACCGCTCCGAGGTCCCCCTGCTCGCGGTGGTCGCGCCGCAGCAGACCGGCCAGATGATGACCTCCCTGCTCAACGACCAGGCCCAGGGTGGCTGGCTGCCCAAGTGGGGATTCGCCGACGACTACACCGACGTGATGAACGGGGACGCGGCCGACCCGATCCTGGCCGAGGCGTACGCGTTCGGGGCCAGGGACTTCGACGCGCAGGCCGCGCTGGCCGCCATGGTCAAGGGAGCCACCGTTGTCCCCGCCACCGCTCAGCTCGGCCAGGGCTGGTACGACGAGCGGCCGCAGCTGTCCGACTACCAGTCCCTCGGCTACGCGCCGAACACCCAGCAGAGCTCGCTCTCGCCGGTCGACAACGGTGCCTCGGAGACGCTCGAGTACGCGACGGCGGACTTCGCCATCGCCCAGCTGGCCGAGGCGCTCGGGCAGACCTCGACCTACCAGGCGTTCCTGCAGCGGTCGCAGAACTGGACGAACATCTTCAACGTCGACACCGGCTACATCGAGCCGCGGGACGGCTCCGGCCAGTTCCCTGAGCTGGGCCCGGACGTCGCGGGGCTGAGCAGCTTCGGGCAGTCCGGCTTCCAGGAGGGCAACGCGGCCCAGTACACCTGGGCGGTCCCGCAGGACCTGCACGGGCTGATCACCGCGATCGGCGGCGACGCCGCCGTCCAGCAGCGCCTGGACACGTTCTTCCAGCAGCTCAACGCCGGCCCGAACGCGCCGTACGACTGGGCCGGCAACGAGCCGTCCCTTGGCACCCCCTGGGTATACGACTACGCCGGCGCCCCGTACAAGACCGAGCAGGTCGTGCACGAGCTGCTCACCTCGGTCTACTCCGACACGCCCGGCGGGGAGCCCGGCAACGACGACCTCGGCGCGATGAGCTCGTGGTACGTCTGGGCCAGCCTCGGCCTGTACCCGGAAACCCCGGGCGCGCCGGTTCTCGTGCTCGGGGCGCCGGTCTTCCCGGTCGCGCGGTTCGACGTCCCCGGCCGGGCGCCGGTCACCATCACCGCGCCCGGCGCCTCGACGTCCTCCTATGTGCGGGGCGTCAGCGTCGGCGGGCGGCCCACGCCGGACGCGTGGCTGCCCGCCTCGCTGCTCGACGGGTCCGGGCAGCGCCCCGGCGGTGCCGGCGTGACGTTCGCGATGACCGGCACCGCCGACACCTCCTGGGCCGCCGCCCCGGCCGACGCGCCGCCGTCTTACCAGGCCGGGCCGCTGCAGTTCCCGCCGGGACGCCAGCCGCTGGTGCTGGTCCCGACCGGCCCGAACCTGCTCGGCAGCGAGCCGACCGGCCAGCTGGACTGGCAGGGCCCGGTGGAGAACGGCGTCGGCTCCATTCCGGGGACGATCACGCCGGCCACCACACCCCAGGGCGCGAGCGCGGTGCAGTGGACCGAGACCAGCGCCGCGCCCAACTCGTGGATCTGGGTCGACCCGGCCACCGACCTCACCGGCGGCGACTACTACCAGGTGTCGGTGACCGTACAGGGAACGGGCGACGTCTACCTGGACTTCTGGGACGGCGAGGAGGACGTGACCACCGACCCGGTGCAGCTCGCCTCGACGCCGGTGACCTTCACCCTGCAGGCCCAGGTGCCGGCCACGGCCGACTGTCACCTGCAGGTCCGCACGGCCACGACCGGCCCGGTCGACCTGTACGCGAGCGCGGCGAGCGTCCAGCTGCTGACGGCGCAGAACGTCAGCTGACGGCCGCGGGGGACGTCCGGCGGGGCACCGGTTCCGTTGACGCTCACCGCGGCCGCGGCGGGGCTGATCAAGGGGGCGCGAGCGCAGGGCTGCAGACGCTGATGCCCGAATACTGGTACTTGACGAAGACGTGACGCGCGGGCACGGGGCCGGGGGCCCGGGCCCCGGGGCCCGGGCCCCGGGGGCGCAGGCCCGGGGCCCGGGCGGCTCCGGCGGCTCAGTACCCCTTCGGCGGGCGGCTTGGGTCGGCCTGCTGGACCTTGGCGGCCAGGTCGTGACCGTCGGCGGCGACGCCGTAGCGGGCGCGCACGTAGTTTATGGACGCCGCGATGTTGGCGACGGGATTGTAAATATCGTGGCTCGTGCTGTTCTGGTGATAACTCGCGAAGGTGTCAGGTATGCACTGGGCTATTCCTCTAGAGCAGTGCAGCGGATAGCCGTCCGACTGAATCGGTCCCCAGGCGTTGGAATCATGGTTGTTGATGGCATTTGGCTGATCGGACGATTCCCTGGCGCAGAGTACCTTGTAACCACGCACCCAATTGTCGTGCGGGAGGCCGATGAAGTGGCAGGCCCGCCTGATCCATTCAGCCACGTTGCCGGTGCCGGCAAACCGGGCATAGGTGACGGAGCCGATCGCGATGGCCTCCGAGGGGGCCGGCGCGGGCGCCGGGCTCGGTGTGCCGGCCTCGATGTTGAGCACCTCGCCGACCTGGATCGAGGTCGGGCTAGTGACCTGCGGGTTTGCTGCCTCCAGCGCCGCCAGGCTCATGTTGTGGGCCGCGGCGATGCTGCTCATGGTGTCCCCTGGTTGCACGACGTACGTCACGACGGCGGCCAGGACCGACGCCAGGTCGTCCGCCGGGGGGGCCGGGCTCGGTATGTGCAGGAGTTCGTTGGGGAAGACCTGATCGGGGTTGCTGATCTGAGTGTTTGCCTCCGTCAGCGCCGACACGCTCACGCCGAATTTTACGGCAATTCCGGGCAGCGTGTCGCCGACTCGTATTCGATAGTCCATGCCTCTTTTCTCCTTGCCAGGATTATGCCCTTGTGATTGACCATCGCGGCAAGGGGGCGTACCGCTACAAGAAGAGCCGGGAGGCGCGGCTTTTTAGCCGAGCCGGCGCTCGGCGGCAGCCCAGCGCGCCTGCGTGCCCTCCGGCATGAAACGGCGCAGCCGGGCACTGGCCCGGACCATGGCGCGCAGCCCGCCCGGCTCGTCCGGCGCGGCCCGGAGCGACCGGGCCTGGACCAGGACGTTGCCGAGCGCCGCGGCCTCGGCGGGTCCGGCCACCACGGGCAGCCCGCACGCGTCCGCGGTGAGCTGGCAGAGAAGCTGGTTGCGCGCTCCGCCGCCGACGACGTGGATCACGTCCGCGTGCCGGCCGGACAGCGCCTGCACCTGGCGGATGGCGCGCCGGTAGGCGAGGGCGAGGCTGTCCAGGATGCACCGGACGGTCTCGGCCGGGCCCTGCGGGACGGCCTGGCCGGCCCGCCGGCACGCATCCGCGATCCGCGTGGGCATGTCGCCTGGCGGCAGGAACGCCGGGTCGTCGGGATCGATCACCGCGGCGGGCCCCGGTATCCGCGCGGCCTGCGCGAGCAGCGGCCGCAGGCCCGGCCGCACGCCGCTGGCCGCCCACGCGCGCAGCGACTCCTGCAGCAGCCAGAGGCCCATCACGTTGCGCAGGTACCGCACGGTCCCGTCGATCCCGGCTTCGTTGGTGAAGTTGGCGGCCCGGCCCGGCTCGGTGAGCACCGGCTCGGCCAGCTCCATGCCCACGAGCGACCAGGTTCCCGAGGAGATAAAGGCGAAGTGCGGGCCCGCGGCCGGCACCGCGGCCACCGCCGACGCGGTGTCGTGCGAGCCGACGGCGATCACCTGCGGTGACGTGGCCAGGCGGGCCTGCGCGGCCACCTCGGGGATCAGGCGCCCGATGACCGTGCCCGGCCCGCGCAGCGGCGGGAAGATTCCCGCCGGTATGCCGACGCGCCGCATCAGCGGCCAGGCCCAGTCCCGCGCCCGCACGTCGAGGAGCCCGGTCGTGGACGCGATCGTGAGCTCCGCTCCCTGCTGCCCGGTCAGCCAGTAGCTCAGCAGGTCGGGGATCATCAGCAGCGCCGCCGCCGAGGCGAGCTGCGCCGAGCCTGCCGCGGACACGAGCTGATAGATGGTGTTGAACGGCAGTACCTGGATGCCCGTGGTCGCGTACAGGTCCCGGTCGCAGACGTTCGCGGCCACCCGGGCCGGGACGCCCTCGGTGCGGCGGTCACGGTAGTGCACAGGGTTGCCGAGCAGCGCGCCTGCCGGATCGAGCAGCCCGTAATCCACCCCCCAGGCATCGATCCCCACGCTGGCCAGCTCGAAGTTCCGGCCGGCCGCGGCCAGGCCGGCCACCAGGTCGGCGTGCAGGCGCAGGATGTCCCAGTGCAGGGTGCCGGCCACCGCCACCGGGCCGTTCGGGAACCGGTGCGCCACCCGGAGCCGCACCCCGCGCGCGGAGCCGGCGGAACGGCCGGCCGTGACCTGCCCGGCCATCACCCGTCCCGACGAGGCGCCGAGGTCGGCCGCGGCCACCACGGTGGCAGCGCTCACAGGATCCCTCGATGCGCGGCCCAGACGACGGCCTGGATCGGCGTGCGGAAGCCGAGCCGGTCGCAGATGTGCCTGGTACGCCGGCGCACGGTGCGCTCGGACGTGCACAGCCGGCGGGCGACCGCGTCCAGTGGCAGGCCCTCGGCCAGCAGGCCGAGCAGGGCCACGTCCTCGCGGCTCAATGCCGGTGACATCGCCGGTGACATCGCCGGCGACTCGGCGCTCTGCGATCCCATCGCGTTTCCTCCAGGCGGTCATCTGGCCGGGGCGGCCCGGTCAGCGCAGGAACGCGGCCGTCACCCCGCCGTCGACCGGCACGTGCAGGCCGGTGGTGACCGGCAGGTCCCCGGCGGTCAGCGCCACCACGGCCGCGGCGACGTGCTCGGGCAGGATCTCCAGCTTCAGCAGCGTCCGCCGCGCGTAAAACGCGCCGAGTTCCTCCTCGGGCACGCCGTACACGGCGGCGCGCTGCGCCCCCCACCCCCCGGCGAAGATCCCGGAGCCGCGGACCACGCCGTCCGGGTTGATGCCGTTGACCCGGATCCCGAGCCCGCCAAGCTCGGCGGCGAGGAGCCGGACCTGGTGCGCCTGGTCGGCCTTGGCGGCTCCGTAGCCAACGTTGTCGGGCCCGGCCGCGACCGAGTTCTTGCTGCAGATGTAGATGATGTCGCCGCCCATGCCCTGGTCCCGCATCACCCGCGCGGCCTCCCGGGAGACAAGGAACGACCCGCGGGCCATCACGTCGTGCTGCAGATCCCAGTCCGCGGCGGTGGTGTCGAGCAGCGGCCGCGAGATCGACAGCCCGGCGTTGTTCACGACCAGGTCGACGCCGCCGAACGCCAGCACCGCCTCGGCGAACGCCGCCGCGATCCCGGCCTCGTCGGTCACGTCCACGGTGACGCCGGCCGCGACGTCGCGCGAGCCGATCTCGTCGGCGACCTTGGCTGCCCCGGGCGCGTCCCGGTCGGCCACGACCACGCACGCGCCCTCCGCGGCCAGCCGCCGGGCGGTGGCCCTCCCGATCCCCGACGCCCCGCCGGTGATCAGGGCCACGCGGGTGGCCAGCGGCTTTGGCCTGGGCCGCCGGGCCAGCTTGGCCTCCTCCAGCGCCCAGTACTCGATCCGGAACTTCTCCGCCTCGCCGATCGGGGCGTAGCGCGACACCGACTCGGCGCCGCGCATCACGTTGATCGCGTTCAGGTAGAACTCGCCGGCCACCCGCGCGGTCTGCTTGTCGGCGCCGAAGCTGAACATGCCGACGCCGGGCACCAGCACGATCGCGGGGTCCGCGCCGCGCATCGGCGGCGAGCCGGCGGTGGCGTGCCGCTCGTAGTAGGCGCGGTAGTCCGCCCGGTAGGCCTGGTGCAGCTCGGCCAGCCGGCCGGCCACCGCGTCCAGCGGGGCGGACGGCGGAAGGTCCAGCACCATCGGCGCCACCTTGGTGCGCAGGAAGTGGTCGGGGCAGGACGTGCCGAGCGCGGCGAGCCTGGGATGCTCGCGGCCGGCCAGGAATTCGAGCACGGCGCGAGCGTCTGTGAAGTGCCCGACCTGCGGCCTGTCGGCTGACGCCAGTCCCCGGATGACCGGCGCCAGCGCCGCGGCGCGGGCGCGGCGCGAGGTGTCGGGCAGCGGAGCGTACTCCGGGATAAGTTCCCCGAACGCGAAGGGCCGCCCCCTCTCGTCCAGGAAGCGCTGAGCCCTGGAGATGATCTCAAGAGAGTTCGCCTCGCACTGGTCGCTTGAGTCGCCCCAGGCGGTGATGCCATGCCCGCCCAGTATCACGCCGATCAGGCGGGGGTTCTCGCGCGCGACGGCGGCGACGTCGAGGCCGAGCTGGAACCCGGGCCGCCGCCACGGCACCCAGGCGACCCGGTCGCCGAAGCATTCCCTGGTCAGCCGCTCGCCGTCGGCCGCGGCGGCGAGCGCGATCCCGGAATCGGGATGCAGGTGGTCCACGTGCGCCGCCTCGAGCAGCCCGTGCATCGCGGTGTCGATCGACGGGGCCGCGCCGCCCTTGCCGTGCAGGCAGTAGTCGAACGCCGCGACCATCTCGTCCTCGCGCTCAACGCCCGGGTAGACGCCGGCCAGCGCCCGGAGCCGGTCGAGCCGCAGCACCGCGAGTCCGCCCGGCTTGAGCGTTCCGAGGTCGCCGCCGGAACCCTTGACCCACATCAGGTCGGCCTGCCCGCCGGTCACCGGATCGGTGGCCGGCCCCTTGACCGAGGTGTTGCCGCCGGCGTAGTTGGTGTTGCGGGGGTCGGACCCGAGCCGGTTGCTGCGCTCGATCAGCGCGCCTACCTCGGGCGGTAGCTGCGGCGTCATCGCCGCTCCTCCTCTCCGGTCGTCGCTGGCGGCGGTCAGCTGCCCCAGCTGGCCGGCGTTCCGCCGACCCGGCCTGCGACTATCTTCTCCGGGTAGCCGGACCGGAGGTAGGCGGCCACCGGGTCGGGGTCGAGGCCCATCTCCTCGCGCAGCCCGGCCAGCAGCGGGCGGACGTCGGTGTTGTAGGCGTCCATCAGGACGGCGTTCGCGCCGAGTACGTCGCCGGCCTGCTGCGCCGAGTGCAGCGCGTCCCGGTCGATGCGCAGCGCCTTGGCCGTCGCCTCCTGGACGTTCATCACCGACCGGATCTGCGCCGGGATCTTCGGCTCGATGTTGTGGCACTGGTCGAGCATGAACGCGATGCCGGCCCCGGCCTTGAGCGCGTCCGCGGCCACGACCTCGTTCATGATCCGGAACAGCTGGAACGGGTCGGCCGCCCCGACCATGAGGTCGTCGTCGGCGTAGAACCGGCTGTTGAAGTCGAAGCCGCCGAGGCGGCCCGCCCGGAGCAGGCCGGCCACGATGAACTCGATGTTGGTGCCCGGGGCGTGGTGCCCGGTGTCCACGACCACCGCGGCCCGCGGCCCGAGCGCCATGCAGTGCAGCAGCGAGGTGCCCCAGTCCGGCACGTCGGTGGTGTAGAACGAGGGCTCGAACAGCTTGTACTCCAGCAGCATCCGCTGGTGCGGCCCGAGCCGCCGGTACACCGCGGCCAGCGCCTCGGCCAGCCGGTCCTGGCGGGCCCGGATGTCGTCCTGGCCCGGATAGTTCGTGCCGTCGGCGAACCACAGCTTGAGGTCCCGCGACCCGGTGGCGTCCATGATGTCGACGCACTCCAGCAGGTGGTCCACGGCCTTGCGGCGCACCGCGGGATCGGGGTTGCACACGCTGCCCAGCCGGTAGTCGTCGTCCTGGAAGACGTTCGCGTTCACGGTCCCGATCGCGATGCCCGCGTCGACCGCGTAGGCGGCAAGCGCCGCGTAGTCGCCGACCTTGTCCCACGGGATGTGCACCGCCACACTGGGCGCCACGCCGGTGAACGCGTGCACCTGGGCGGCGTCGTCGACCTTCTCATGCGGCGTACGCGGGACCCCGGGCTGGGCGAACACCTTGAACCTGGTCCCGGTGTTGCCGAACGCCCAGGACGGGGTCTCGATCCGGTGCTCCCTCAGGGCGGTCTTTACTGCGGTCAGGTCAGGCATTTCCGGGTCATCTCCAGATAACAGATCTTGGCACTGCTCAGTCCAGGTGAAAGACCTCGTCGATCCGGCGGAAGCCCTCGTCGGGCCGCAGGCCGCCGAGCTCGGCAAAGAACGGCTGCATCTCCGCCTGCCAGCGGGCGTTGACGTCGGTCTCCGCCATTCGCTGCTGCGCTGCCGCGTAGTCATCGGTTTCCAGGTAGCCGATGAGCAGGCCGTCGGGGGTGAGGAACAGCGTGTAGTTGGCCCAGCCCGCTGTGCGCAGCGCCTCGGTCATCTCCGGCCAGACCTCCTGATGCCTGGCCCGGTACTCGTCAAGCCGGTCCGGCCGGATCCGGCCGAGGAAGCACACGCGCTCCATCTGGTGTCCTCAGGTTCTCTTCTCCGGTGCCCGGGACGGGAGTGCCGGGCCGGGAGGAGGAGACCGCCCGGCACCCCGTCTCGGGCCGGGGCGCCGGGCGCCGCGGTGGCCGCCCGGTACCCCTCGTCCTTCCTGGGTGAGACGAGGCGCCGCATGGCGTCTCGTCCGTGCGGTAGGGCCGGGTGCCGTCGTGCGACCCGTCCCGCTTGGCCGGGCCGGGTGCCGTCCGGTACCTGGTCCTTGGTGGCCAGGCCGGGTGCCGTCGGGCGCCCGGTCCCGCTTTGCCGGGCCTGGGGAGCCGTCCGGGCACCTAGGCCCGGCTGCGTCAGAAGTTGAAGTTGTTGATGTTCGAGGAGTTGAACACGGTGGGCGGGCCGAGCAGGATCGTGTGGTCGGCCCCGACTGTGTACTTGCCGAGCTTGCCGGCGGTGAAGGTCTGCCCCTGCGCGTTGGTGATCTTCTTTGAGGCGAGGTACACCGCCGCGTAGGCGGCCAGGTAGCCGAGGTTGGCCGGGTTCCACAGGATGAACGCCGGTGCGACGCCGTCGGCAACGTACGCCTTCATCTCATCCGGCGTGCCCAGGCCGGTCACGATGACCTTGCCCTTCCACTTCGGCGTGGCCACCACCTGGGCCGCTGCCAGGATGCCCACCGTGGTGGGCGAGATGATGCCCTTGAGGTCCGGGTACTTCTCCAGCAGGCCCTCGGTCACCTGGGTGGCGGTCGGCGGGTCGTCGTTGCCGTACACGGTCGACACGAGCTTCATGTTCGGGTACTTGGTCAGTTCCTGCTTCATATAGCCGATCCAGGCGTTCTGGTTGGTCGCGGTGGCGGCGGCCGAGACAATCCCGATCTGGCCCGTATCGTGTATCTCCTTGGCCAGCAGATCAACCTCGCTGGTCCCGATCTCCGCGGTGGACGCCTGGTTGACGAACAGGTCCCGGCAGCCCGGCGCGTCCGAGTCGTAGGTGACCACGGTGATGCCCTTGGCCATGGCGCTCTTCAGCGTCGGGCAGAGCGCGGTCGGGTCGGTCGCCGACACGATCAGGACGTTCGCGCCCTTCGCGATCGCCGCCTGGATGGCGGGGATCTGCGAGGCGGGCGTGGCCGCGGTCCCGCTGGTCTCGGTGCCGCTCTCGCCAAGGGCGTCCAGTGCCGAGATCGCGCCGCCGGTCTTGGAGCTGTCCGCGGTCGTGAAGTAGTTGTTGCCCAGGTTCTTCGGGATGATGAAGACCTTAAGGCCCTTCTTCAGCGCGCCGCTCGAGCTGGAAGAACTCGACGGGCTCGAGCTTGACGGGCTCGACGAACACGCTGCGAGGATGGACACCAGCACCAGCGCTGCCACGACGGGCAGCGCTCTCTTAGACGAGACTCTCATCCATGAATCCTTTCAACTTTGGGCCCGCGTAGCCGGGCGCCTAGATAGTGCGGATAAGAGGTGCCGCCGTGGCGGCAGTGGGCGCGCAGCGCGGACGGGCCGGGCCGTCGCCGGCACGGTTCCCGGTCCGTCGCGCTGGCCGCGCGGTGCCCGTGTCGTGACGTCAGTCATGGCCCGGCCCGATCGCCGACGGCGCCGCCCCGCCCCTCCTGGCCACCAGGCGGCGCAGCCGGCCCGCGAGGGCCGCCATGTTCGGCACGAACACGCTGATGAGCAGGAGGCCGCCGACGGGGATGCTGGCCGCCTCCTGGTTGAAACTCGTCAGCAGCAGTGCGTTCGAGATGCCCGCGAAGGCGAGCACCCCGAGCACGACGCCGACGATTGTCCCCCTGCCGCCGAAGATGGAGACCCCGCCGAGCAGGACGACGGCCACCACGTCAAGCTCGAGCCCGAGGCCGTTGGAGTTGACCGAGGTGGAAAGCCGGAACGTGAGCAGCACGCCGGCCAGCGAGCAGACCACGCCGGACACGATGTACAGCATCGTCTTGATCCGCTTGACCCGGATTCCGGCGAACGTGGCCGCCTCCGGGCTGGCGCCCATGGCATAGATCGACCGGCCGACGGGGGTGAAGTGCAGCACCACGCCGAAGATCACTGCCAGGACGACGAACACGGCCGCGGAAAACGACACGTTGGTGTGCAGCACGCCGGTGACGCCGACGTTGGTGTAGGTGGCCGGGAAGTTCGAGATCGTGTTGGGGCCCAGGATGATGTTGGCCACGCCCCGGTAGAGGCCGAGCGTGCCGATCGTGACCGCCAGCGAGGGCAGGCCGAGCCGGGTCACCAGCAGGCCGTTGATCGCTCCGGCCAGCACGCCGACCAGCAGGATGACGACGAAGATGGCGAGCATCGGCCAGTGCTTGCCCCACAGGTACCCGAGCACAGCGCTCGACATGCCCATGATCGAGGCGACCGAGAGATCGATCTCGCCGCTGATGATGATCAGCGTCATCGGCAGCGCCATGATCGCGATCTCGCCCGACTGCAGTCCCAGGTTGAACATGTTGTTCCCGGTCAGGAACTCCGACGAGGTCCCCATGCCGAGTATCCCGATGCCGATGACGACGATCGCGAGGCCGGTCTCCCAGCGGAGCATGCTTCTGGAGTCAAACCGCGACCGCCAGCCGGGCGGCGCGTCGACGGTCGCGGCCAGCGACGTGTCCTGATCAGGCTGCATCGCGGGCACTCCTCTTGCGCAGCGCTGCCGCGAGCCGGACCGAGATGCCCCGGTCCAGGGTGATGGCCAGCAGCAGGAGGAACCCGGCGATTGCCTGGTCCCAGAAATCGGAGATTCCGAGAACGTCGAGGGCGACGTTGATGGTCCCGAGCAGCAGCGCCCCGATGGCCGCGCCCACCGCGCTGCCACTGCCGCCGAAGATCGCGACGCCGCCGACCACCACCGACGCGATCACGATCAGCGAGAAGTTGTTGCCCCCGGCGCTGGTGTTGATGGTCTGGTACTGGGCGGCCCACAGGACGCCGCCCACCCCCGCGATCCCGCCGCACAGGGTGAAGGCGGTGAACACGCGCCTGGCCACGGGAATGCCGGCCAGCCGGGCGCCATCCGGATTCGAGCCGATCGCGTACAGCTCCCGGCCGGAACGGAACGAGCGGAGGTAGTACGCTCCGGCCGCGATCACGGCGGCAACGGCGATCGCAAGCCACGGAATGTCGAAGATGGTGGCGTTGGGTATGTCGACGAAACCGGCCGGGAGTGACGAAGCAACGACCTCGTTGCCGCCGACGACCAGGATGTCGATGCCCTGGATGATGTAGAGGGTGGCGAGCGTGACGACCAGGCTGGGCACACGCCCGAGCGACACCATCAGCCCGTTGGCCGCGCCGAACGCCAGCCCGATGCCCAGCCCGACGAGGAATACGACCGGGATCGGGATGCCGTGCACATGCCCGAACAATCCGGCCGACAGGTACGCGGACAGCGCCAGCACCGACTGGACCGAGAGGTCCACGTTCCTCGTGATGATCACCATGGTCTCGCCCAGCGCGACCAGCGCGTAGACCGCGGTGTTGACCAAGACGAACTGGATGTTCGATGAGCTCACGAAGCGCGGCTGGATGAGCGCGGTGACCAGGACGAACAGCGCCAGGACCGCGATGATGCCGGACTCCCTGACCCGGAACACCCGCTCGGTCAGGCGCCGCGACCCGATCTCGGCCGGTGCGCCCGACGGCTCCCGCGGCGGCGCCAGGGTTGTGCTCACTGTGCCCCCCGGTTCGCTTCTCCGCCCGCCGCGCGCGCGTCGCTCACTGTGCCTGCTCCTGAAGCTGGCCGGTTGCCGCCGACATGATCTTCTCCTCCGACGCGTCCCCGTGCGGGTACTCCGCGACCAGCCTTCCCTCGCGCATGACCAGGATCCGGTCGCCGACGCGCAGCACCTCGGGTAGCTCCGAAGAGATCATCAAGATCGCGACTCCGTTTCCCGCGAGTTCCGAAAGCAGCCGGTGCACCTCGGCCTTTGTGGCGACGTCGATGCCGCGGGTCGGCTCGTCCACGATCAGCAGGCTCGGCTTGCGACCGAGCCACTTGGCCAGCACGACCTTCTGCTGGTTGCCACCGGACAGCTGAGAGACCGGGTCGGTCAGCCGGCCGAACTTGATGCGCAACCGCAGCGCCCAGTCGGCGGCAAAGTTGCGCTCGGATTTCGAGGAGATAATCCCGGCGTGGCGCAGCCGGCCGAGCGAGGCCAGGGCCATGTTCTGCTGCACCGACATGTCCATGACCAGGCCTTGCTGGCGGCGGTCCTCGGGCACGAAGCCCATGCCGGCCGCCATCGCGCTGGTCGGCGACGACTTTCGCAGCGGGCGGCCGTCGATGGTTACCGAGCCCGCGTCATAGCGGTCGATACCGAAGACCGCGCGCGCCACCTCGCTGCGGCCGGACCCGACCAGCCCGGCCAGGGCCACGATCTCGCCGGCCCGCACGTCGAAGGAGACATCGGTGAACACGCCCTCGCGGGTAAGCCGGCCGACCTGCAGCACGACGTCTCCCGGCCCCTCGTAGGAGTCCGCGGGCCGCTCGGACAGCTGCCGGCCCACCATCGCGCGGACCAGGTCATCCGCGGTGAGCCCGGCAAGTTCCCTGGTGAGGATCTGGCGGCCGTCACGCATCACGGTGACCCGCTGGCAGATCTCGAAGACCTCCTCGAGGCGGTGCGAGATGAAAAGCACCGCCGCTCCTGACGCGCGCAGGGTGCGGGCCACGTCGAACAGCCGGGCCACCTCGGCCGCGGACAGCGCGGCCGTGGGCTCGTCCATGACGATGACCCGGGCGTCGAGGGACAGCGCCTTGGCGATCTCGATGATCTGCTGGTCGGCGATGGACAGCCCGCGGCAGATCCGGCCCGGGTCGAGCCGGACCCCCAGCCGCGCGAACAGCCCCCTGGCATGTTCGCGCATCTGCCTGGTGTCGATCCGCCTGCCGCGCCGCAGCGGCTGGCGCCCCATGAAGATGTTCTCCGCCGCGGTCAGGTCGGGGAACAGGGTCGGCTCCTGGTAGATCACGGCGATCCCGGCCTCCTGGGCCGCCGCCGGGCCGTGCAGCACGGTCGGGGCGCCGTTCACGAGCAACTGGCCGCTATCGGGCTGGTGCACCCCGGCGAGGATCTTCACCAGCGTGGACTTGCCTGCGCCGTTCTCCCCGACCAGCCCGTGGACCTCGCCGCCGTACAGGTCGATCGACGCGTCGACGATCGCGCGCACCGCGCCGAACGACTTGGCCGCGTGCCGCAGCGAGAGCAGCGGACCGCGGTCGCCGCCCGTCTCCTGCCCGTCGCCCGCAGCGGCCTGCCGGCGGGCCATGCGCTGTGCGCCAGTCGCGGGATTCCCGCTGGTCGCGTGGTTCCCGCTGGCTGGTCGGTCCCCGCTGGCCGGCCCGTTGCCGCTGGCCGGTCGGTCCCGGCTGGCCGGTCCGTTGCCGCTGGCCGGTCCGTTGCCGCTGGCTGGTCGGTCCCCGCTGGCCGGTCCGTTGCCGCTGGCTGGTCGGTCCCG
>Ga0335073_10006768_pt1 | contig 16116 bp, 13 predicted proteins | sample Lox_Sample_22_FD_207093 | JGI IMG/M metagenome (GOLD analysis project Ga0335073, IMG submission 207093) | Soil microbial communities from Loxahatchee National Wildlife Refuge, Florida, United States - Lox_Sample_2.2 | ecosystem: Environmental > Terrestrial > Soil > Wetlands | place: USA... | reverse complement strand
ATTGCACCTTGTACCAGTCGGATCTCACGGGTTATGCCATGACCCAATTGGAGCACGCGCATCCCGGCATCGTCGCCGGATTCTTCAAAGGGTGCGGAGGGCGATGTGTCGCCGCGGCTCGTGACGCAGAATCGCGACGATATCGTGTCGTTCGGCGGAAGGCTGGCGAGATCCGTGACGGACCTGCTGAATAGCGCCGCGCCCGCCGACCAAGCGGAGCCGGCGCTGGACTATGCCAGCCAGTCGTTCGCGGGGGCGCCGGCCGCCGGTCCCACCGCCGGGCTGACGCCGCCCGGATCGGGCGTGGGCGAATTGGGCGGCGCCGAAGACGGCCGCACGGTCATGTACGCGTACGGATGGCACGGGGGCGTAACCCTCAACGCCAGCGACGCTAAGATGCCTGCCCTTGATCTATACGATTTTTGCGCCGCTAAAACTACTCGACAAGATCCTGGGCTCACCCTCGAATTACCCGTAGTGGATCCCCGTGGCCGTCGCATCCATTGGCTCTTTCAATCTGGCGGCCATCCCCACGGAGATGATCACCGCGCAGGGCCTGCACTTGCGCGGCATCCTGCAAAAGCCAAAGGCCGGCCTTACACCCTGATCGGCCTGGCAAACGAATGCACACCGCGACCGCCGGCGAATACAAGGCGCAGAATTATGAAGGCGCGTCCACCATGTACGGTCCTCAGCAGGGATCGGTACTCGAGAACCTGCTTGCAACAGTTATCCAAACGCCGCAGCCGTTGCCCGGTCACATTCTCAAACAGACGTACCCCGCCGGCGGCAAGCTCAGCTTCGGACCCGAGTATTACACCAAATACTGGCATCTCCCCTACTTCCTGTCTTACGAAGACCTAGAGCCGATGATGCCCGATCCGACCCATCGTCCGGATGACGGCGCGCCGCGTTTCGAATGGCAGGAGACGGATAAGACCGATTGGCTGATCGGCCAGCGCCACGTCCGGATTCTGCAAAACAAAAACGGCTTCTGGGCGGAAGCCGATAACGACGAGAGCGTCGATATTCTGACCGTCTTGGTGTCGGCGTGGATCGACAACCCGACCGGCAACCACTACCGCAAATGGACTGCGATCTGGGCTCCAGCCGCCGCGGACGCTTCCGCGCCGAGACCGTACCCGGTGGATGGCACCTATATCTTCCGCGTCGAGCCGCCGGGACAGACACTCGTGTGCTCGGAGCCGTTCCACCTGGACAAACGCGTGGACTCGGTGCCGTCCGGCCCCAAGTCTCAAAAGGATTGCCCGGCCTGGGCGGCGCCGGCAAAATAGGGCCGCCGGCCGCTCAGAATTGCAGCCACGCGAGCCACTCCGCTTCCACGTCGGCGAAAGGCCGGTCGAGAACCTCCGGAATGGCGTGGCTGCCGAACCGCCAGATCTTGCGGATGCTGTCCATCCCGTAAATGTTCTTCAGGTATTCCACGAACGCCGCCAGTTCCGCATAGGTGACATCGGGCGAGTACTTGGAGGGATCCCAATCCGGATTGACCAGCGACGTAAGCGGTATCAGTTTGCCGGATTTCTGCAGGGCCTCCACATCGCGATGAAATCCGCCTTCCGCGGCGTAGACCGCCAGTCCTTCTTCGATCCAGGGTTCGGCCGTGCCCCATAAGTTCGAGAGGATCTCGTGGCACAGCTCGTGCGTCAGATCCGGCCGGACCGGCGTGAGAACGAAGAAGACCACGTGCTGGCGCGGACGCGAGCGGCCCTCGCCATCGTAGCCGATCAGCTCCTTCATGCGGGCGCGCGATTCCAGCAAGAGAACATGAATTACGGGCTTGTACTGCGTGGCGCCGGCCAGGCGGAGGACATGCGCGCGCGCGGACTCCGCGCTCTTGCGCACCTTGATGAGGTTCGGGTCCTTTTTGAGCTTCGGGTCGAAACAGAATTCGAAATGGCCTTTTGATTCGCAGCGCCATTTGAAGCCGGGATGGTTGAGGTATTCTTGAAGGGCGGGGTCCGCGGGCTTCGCCGCCGGAGCACATACCGAAACACCGACGGCGGTCAAGATTGCGGCGACAACGAGTTCCGGCCTCATCAGGCAATCAACAGACAACGGTAACATGAACGCGCGGGGGAGCGCGTGATTCGCCAGCTACCGTGAGCTACCGTGGACAGCCGCACCGATGGCCGGAAGATGGCTCGCTACTATTGCGCAGCCCCTTGGCCTTCGGGCGCGGGCGCGAGTGAGAACGCGATCTTCTTGCCGGTTTCATCGGTCACGGTGGAAGAAAGGACCAAGTGAGCGCTGCACGTTCCAGTCCGGCCAGGCACCATGACGCTCAACGACCGCGTATCGGGGCCGGTTGGACTCAGACGGTCCTGGAAAAACACGCGTTTGGCGGAATTCTCAAACACGTTTTCCTTGGGAACATTCATGGTCCTCGTCAGCATGAAGTCTGCAACCGGTTTGAACTGCTGATTGGGTTGGCTTGTGACCACAACGATAGCGACGCTAGGGGCCTGCCAATAGGCCGAGCCGGTGTTGTCTTCTCCGACTGTCCAGTTTTCCGGAACCGAGATCTGGCAGGCTCCCTTGGAATCTTTCACAATCTTCCAGTTCGCCGGGATGTCTCCAGATGCCCGGGCGGCGCCAAGGAAAAGCAGAGTCGCGACTATGATTTTCCTCATGGCCGGAGTGTACGCCTGTGAACTGCCGGAAACAAGGGCGGCAGGTACAGATGACTACAACCTTGACAGTTGGATGACGATTTTATGTCAATCGGGTTTACGGCCATTCGCGGGCTGAGTCTCTAAGCTATTGATTTAGATTGAGCTACACAGTGGCACGGAGCTTGCCATGTTTCCGGCGCCAAGAGGGAGGGAACGACCATGAACAGACTCAGAATGTTGTGGATTACGTCGGGCGATCAACTCGTGTGCCGCTGGATAAGCGGAGAGGAATCGGAGCAACGAGTCGAGGTCGCCGCTGTCGAAACGGATGTTGCTGACGTGGTTGAGCTGCCAAACATGGCAATCGGCAAAGCGGCCTGAACTACCCCGGCGGCAGCGACTGGTAGTGGTAGTGAACGGAGTCGACATCGATATGGCCGCCATTTGGGCCATAGCAGAAGATGCCGAACCGCGCTCCTTTCCAGGCTCCGAACTTGAGCGTGACGCGGAGTCCGCTATCGGTCCACTTCCGGCCGTCGAGGCTGTACCAGAGTTCCGCCTTGTCCTGCCGGTAGACGCCGCGAAGCCAAACATCTCGCGTGGCTGTGAGCGGCGGCGTCGCTCCGCCGCTCCAGGTAATGCGGAAAGCGGCTGCGGCTTTTTCGACGGCAATTCCGTCGAAATTGGACCCGCTCAGAAAAGTCAGCCCCGCCCGCTGACCGTTGGCCATACCCGCGATGTCCAGCTTGATGTCGATGGTTCCGTACTCGTCCCAGAGCTTCTGCGTCAGCGTGTTGCGAGCGTGGCTCAAGTCGGCAGCCGCAAGAGCTTGCAGCCGCAAAAATCCGCGGCGCTCGGTGAGCGACCACGCCATGTCGACGGGATTGTGGTTCCACTGCCAGATCGGATTCAGCGAGCTGCCGGCAAACTCATCGCTGGTTTCGGGCCGCGTGGCCGGATAAGAACGCCCGACGTTGGGCTTGTTCCATTCCTCGACGGGGTGGCCGTGGTCGCCGAAAACAGGCCAATCGTCGCCGCCCCAGGCGACCGGCTCCAAATAGCAGATGCGGCCCAGCCAGCCTGTGGATCGAAACGCGATGAACCAACTTTCGCCGCCGGGCAAGTCGACAATCGCGCCCTGATGCGGGCCTCCTTCGAGAACGACCTTGCGTTCATAAGGTCCATAGATCTTAGTGGCGCGCTCGATTGTCTGCCAGCCTCCTCCGACGCCGCCTTCGGGATGGGAGATGTAGTAGTAGCCCTTGCGCTTGAACATCTTCGGCCCCTCGGCGACCGGCCCGCTGTATATGGTGACGCCGTCGTCGAGCAATTGCGTCCCGTCCGGGCTCATCTTATGTAGGATCAGCGCTCCCGCGCCCACACGCCCGTTCACCAGGTACGCCTGGCCGTCATCGTCCCAGAACGGGCAGGGATCTTCCCATCCGGGCGTCGCCTTCACCGTCACCATCTCCGACCACGGTCCGGCAGGATCCTTGGTGTGCCACATGAAGAGGCCGTCTTTGGGGGTGCAGACGTACAGGTAGAATTCGCCGTTGTGGTAGCGAAGCGCCGGCGCCCAGGTGCCTTCGGCATAACCTTTCATCTGGTCGTACTTGGCGTCCATCGCCAGGCGATGGAAGACCTGCCCAACTACCTTCCAGTTCACCAGGTCCTTCGACTGTAGTACCTGGATTCCGACGAAGTGAAAATCGGAAGCGACCAGATAAAAGTCGCCGCCGACGCGAATCACGTCCGGGTCCGAGTAGTCGGCCTTGAGGATCGGATTCCGAAACCGTCCGTTGCCCTGCTCACCCCAGGTGAGTCGGTCCGGCGCCGCTGCATGAGTCAGCCAGGCGGCGGCAGCTATTGCGATCGCTGCGGCCATGCGCTTCATGTTTTGTAACGACACTAGGTTTCGAAACAGGTGTAGCACTATTTGGCCTGCGATTTCCATGGCAAAGTACACGGTTTAACCCGTAGCCCCGCCACAGTCGCTTAGCGGATACGAGAGTTGAAACTGACTCTCAATTACTGACCCGGAGCCGCGCCGCGAGCGAGCGGTCGAGCGCGAGACCGTACCGCGCCCGACCGCTCCCTTTGCGGTTACGGTCGGCTTGTGGCGGGAAAGGGGGATCACAAGTTCGTCAAGAGTTTTTCAAGTTTTAGAAAAGACTTTCCTTAACGGCTTGTGGCCCAATTGACAACACAAGGCTCCATCACAGGCTTCAGGGCCTGTACTTAATGTCTAAGGAGGTTGGCATGCTTCCGAACTCTGTCGTTTCCGGAAGGCGAGTAGCCGCTATTGTCTTGCCGGTGTGTCTTTTCGTGATCTGCGTGGGAGTCCCTCTGCGTGGCCAGGGATTTGGCCAAATCGTGGGTGCAGTCACCGACCCTCAGGGGCTCGGCGTAGCCGGCGCGCAGGTGGCCGTCGCCGAAGCCGCGACCGGTTTACAGACCCGCACGACCGCCAGCCAGGACGGGCTCTTCACGATACCCGCTCTCCGGCCGACTGTTTACAACCTGACCGTCACTGCAAACGGTTTCAAAACCTTCAATCAGTCCGGCATCACGCTGCGCGCCGACGAGGCCCTCACGGTCAACGCCAAGCTGCAACTCGGCGCATCCGCCGAGAAAGTCACCGTGACCGAGGATGCCGTGCAAGTGGATACGGCAACCAGCACCATCAGCCAAGTCGTCGATACACGGCGCGTGGTCGATCTGCCGCTCAACGGCCGCAATGCCGCCGCGCTCACCGTGCTGGCGCCGGGCGTTGTAGCAGCTCCGAACGATTCGTCGGACCAGGGACAAACCAAAACCTTCCCGGTTGTGGTGACGATTTCGGCCAACGGATCGCGCGCCAATGTGACCGACTACATGCTCGACGGCGGCAACAACGTCGACGAATACACCAATGTGAACCTGCCATTCCCGTTTCCCGATTCCCTCCAGGAATTCAGCGTCGAGACGAGCAACTATAGCGCTCAATACGGACAGAACTCCGGCGGCGTGGTTAACGTCGTTACGAAGTCCGGCACCAACCAGTTGCACGGCGACGCATTCGAGTACGTGCGCAATCGCGAGTTCAATGCGCGAAACTTCTTCGCCAGGACCGTGGACCCGCTGAAACGGAACCAGTTCGGTGTCACCCTCGGAGGCCCGGTCTACATTCCCGGCTTGTACAACGGCAAGGACAAGACTTTCTTCTTTTTTGGATACCAGGGCACCATCCTGCGCGAGATGACCGGCGCCAACAGCGCCTTCGTTCCCACGCAGGCACAGGAGCAGGGCGTCTTCTCTTCGACGGTTTACGACCCCAAATCGTCGCCCTTGACACCGTTCCCGAATAATACGATTCCCACCAGCCGCTTCGATGCGGCATCGTCCGCGTTCTTAAAAGACATCCCGGTAGGGACCGGCAACGGATTGATCTTTTACCAGAAGCCGACGCGGCAGAATTTCAATGAGGAAGTGGCGCGGGTCGACCATCAGATCGGCGAGAAAGACCGCCTGACCGGCCGCTACTATCGAAACCGCTTCGCCAACGTCGGGATTCTCGATACCACCAACCTCCTGACCTACGCCGATCAGGCCTTGAACCTGGTGCAGAATGGATTGGTTTCGGAAACCCACACGTTCACGCCGACGGTGGTGAATGTGTTCACGCTCAACTACGCGCGCGAGGCCGACCAGCGCGGCGCGCCTCCGGGAACGCCATCGGTGGCCGATTTCGGCGTCAACATCTGGCAGCCGCCGGACAAAGCTCTGCAAAGCATTTCGGTCTCCGGATTTTTCACCATCGGCGACAATCCCAAGGCCCGATTTACCCGCAACAACTGGACGCTTAACGACGATCTCCACTGGATCAAGGGGAATCACACCGTGTCGTTCGGTTTCCATGGCGAAATCAGCCGCATGGATATCGACAGCCAATATCAGGAACCGGGCGCTTTCACCTTCACCGCGGACACTACCAACAGCGCCATCGCCAGCTTCGAGTTGGGTTATCTGCGGACGTTGACGCAGGGCTCGGGACAGTTCTTCAACAACCGCAACCAATTCGTCGGCCTGTACGCAACCGACAGCTACCGCGTCAGCAAACGGTTTACGCTGACCTACGGTTTGCGCTGGGAACCATTCTTCCCGTGGAAGGAACTGAAGCACCGCATTACGCAATTCAATCCCGCGGATTACTACGCCGGCATCGTGTCCAGCGTTTACACCAACGCGCCTCCGGGTCTGCGATTTCCAGGGGATTCTGGGATGCCGGAAAACGGCGTCAATTCCAACTACAAGGATTTCGAACCGCGACTCGGTTTCGCCTGGGATGCCACCGGTGATGGGAAAACCAGCGTCCGTGGCGGCTTCGGAATGTTCTACGATTCGCGTATGATGGCCGGCTTTATGAACGCCGTCACCACCAATACCCCATTCAGCCCGACTGTCAGCATCACCACACCGCAAGGTCCGTTCAGCAATCCGTTTCAGGGGATCGTCAACCCATTCCCGACGCCCGTGCCGATTCCGAAGACCGTAGCCTTCCCATTGCCCGTAATTGTGGTCAGCCTCGATCCATCGGGCACGTATAAGGTCCCGGTGACGTACAACTGGAACGTTACGGTGGAACGCCAGGTGGCGAAGGACTGGCTGGCGCGCCTCTCCTACGTCGGCTCTCACAGCAGCCACGTGGCCACCAGTCTGCAAGAGAACCCGGCGGTGTACATCCCGGGCAGCACTCTGGGGACCGACGCGCGGCGCAGCTTCCAATCGTTCTCCGGAATCACGCTGGACAGCCAGGCCGTCAACGGGCACTACAATTCGCTCCAGGCAGGACTGGAGAAACGGCTGTCGCAAGGGTTCACGATTTTGACCAATTACACCTGGTCCAGGTCGATGGACAATCTGCCGTTCAATCAGAGCGTCACCGGCCCCGGACCGAACGCCTCCGGCACCGCCTATCCGTGGTATTTCCCAAAGGCAGATGCGCTGGATTTCGGCCGCGCGGATTTCGATCGCACGCAGCGGATTGTGATTTCCTACGTGTGGCAGATGCCCGATTTCAAAGGATCGCAGGCAGCGGTCCGGGAGATTCTGGGGGGCTGGCAGATGACCGGACTATTCCAGGCCCAGACTGGATTGCCGCTCACCGTGACCGCCGGCCAGGATCGCTCGCTGACCGGTCTCGGCGTCGATCGCGCGGTGGTGGTCGGACCGGCGATCGGACCAGGGGCTTGTGTCTCGGCTCCCTGCGTAAACTATCTGACTCCCGGTTCATTCGCATTACCGCCGACCGCGGCCACGGCGTCGCCCTACATCCTGGCGTTCGGTGATTTCGGCAAAGGAGCGATCAGCGGTCCGGGCCTGCTGACATGGGACGTCGCCCTGTTCCGCAGCTTTACCTTCCACGAGCGCGTCACGGTTCAGTTGCGTGGCGAGTTTTTCAATGTGCTGAACCGGGCGAATTTCAATAATCCGACGACCACCGTAAGCGCGGGTGGATTTGGAAGCATCACCGGATCAGGCGAACCCCGGGTTGGCCAACTGGCGCTGAAGGTGATGTTCTAGAGGTTCGTGGTGCACGCACTCTTGCGTGCAGCGCGGTCACTCTTGACCGCGTGGCCGACAGCAGGGCTCAGCACGCCGACAGGAGTGCCGGCGCTGCACGCACGAGTGCGTACGCCACGGATTTATCGCCAGGTCAGATTGCTCGTTCCATTGTGCTGTAGTTCAACCGAGACACCGTTGGCCGCCGGCGTGAGTTTGTCGGCGGCGCGGCCGTTTACCACGACCGACGACGGCTGTACAAACTTCCAGCGGATGGTCACGCGCGCGGGCGGGCCGGTAATTTCAAGCGTCCGCGCCGCCGCGTTATACACCAGACTGCGGCCTTCAAAATCGGTAATCGTGCGAGGCTCGTTTCCGGGGTAAAGCTCATACACCCGGCGATCATCGAGCGTTTGTACCGTGCGATCTTTAAATTCGGCCCGCGGGACCAGGGTCATCACATCTTCGGGGATCTTGGGCACGATCGCGCCCTCCCGCACGTAGATCGGGATACGGTCGAGGGCCGCATCGGCAATGATCGCCTCTCCGCCGCTAAGGCAGCGGCCGGTCCAGTAATCGACCCAGTTGCCGGCAGGCAAATAGACGGCGCGCTGGTTTAGCGGAGTCAACACCGGCGCCACCAGAAGGTCGGGGCCGAAGTAATATTCGTCTTCCACCTCGCGAGCATTCTTGTCATCCTGATGCATCAACACCAGCGCGCGCATCATCGGCAGCCCGGTGCGGGCGCTCTCCTGCGCGGCGGCATAGCGGTACGGGAAAAGGCTCATGTGGAGGACGGAATACTCGCGGAAAACCCGCAGCGCTTCTTTTCCGTAGTCCCACGGGCCGAGGTTCATGCCGCTCATGACCTCCATTCCCGGCGAGAATGCGGCGTACTCCGTCCAGCGGACAAATACCGCGTCGTCGCCGGGAGTCCGCGCCGATTTGTTGTATCCACCGAGGTCGCTCATCCAGAGGGAAATCCCGCTCATGCCGGCGTTCAGTCCGGCGGTGACCACCGTCGGCAGCCCGTTTTCGGTCGAAAACGAAGCGTCGTTATCGCCGCTCCAGAAGAGCGGCAGCGTATGCGAACCTACGGTGCCGCTGCGTTGGAACATGACCCAATCGGACCCTTTGCGTTCCTGCAGCACTTCGGCGACGGCGCGATTGTACTCGACGGCATAGCGGTTGCGCATAGTGCGCGGATCCTGTCCGCCGGCAAAGGCGACATCGCCCACAAACCCGCCTTCCGCATCGTCGTTTTTGAACCCATCGGCCCCCATTGCGATTCCTTTGGCGATCTGTCCCTGCCACCACTTCCTGGCGGGCGGACTGGTGAAGTCGATCAGCGAGCCAATCCCTTTCCACCACTGGCCGACATAAGTCGAGCCGTCGGGGCGCCGCAAAAAATAGCCGAGCCGTTCCGCTTCCGCGTAATTGGAGGCGGGTCCGGGAGCGAGTTTGCCGGCGAATCCATCCTCGTAGGGCGGTGCAGTCTCGCGGTTGATCCAGGGTGTATGCCACAGGATCAGCTTGTATCCTCGGTCGTGCAGATGAGCGACCATCGCGCCCGCGTCCGCGAACTGCTTGGGATTGAATTCGTAGGTGTTGTAATTGGTCGCCCAGGGGCTGTCGATCATCAGCACCGAAGCCGGCAAGCCCAACTCGCGGTAGCGATCAACATCCTCAAGGACCTCTTCGGTGTTGCGGTGATAATCGCGCGATTTCCATGGAGCAAACGCCCAATACGGTGGCAACAGCGGACGGCCGGCCACGGCGGTGAAGCGCTCCAGGATTGCCGGGAAGCGCGGACCTTGAAACAACACGAGGCGCAATTTGTCGCCGAAGAAGTTGATCAGGACGTGGGAGGCGTCAGTCGCATTGAGATCGAAACCGGCTTCGCTGGTCGTGTCGAGCCAAAGCCCGTACCCGCGGAGACTCATGTAGAACGGGATGGGCTGGTACGTCAGAGAGCCTTTGCCATCGGCGACATCGCGCGAGGCGTTTTTCAGAATCATGTGGGCGTGATTGAGGCGGTCGAACCGTTCACCGAAACCGAAATAACCGTGGTTATCCTCCACCCGGAAGGACCACTCACCGGCGGCCGGACCGGCGAGCGTAACTTCCGTCACGCCGGGTGAAAGCTGGCTGAGGTGGGGCTCATTCGGGAGTTCACGGCCGTCCATCAGAAAGCGATCGAGGGTCAGGCTGTCGGGCTTACCGTCCGCGCCTGGAAACGTGAATTGGACTTCGGCCGCCCGCCCGATGAACGAGATCGACAGGAGGGTGATGAATACGCTCGCACAGGCGGACCGTCGGGTGGGGACCATGGTTGCCGTCAACAGGTGATTGTAAGTTCATGGCGCGCTGGAAATCTTGACGGTGTTCTGAAAAAGTGCGGACGAACTTATGGTAGTATCATCGTCGAAAGCCTTGGCAGATCGTATGCTGGCGTCGGGGAAGCACTTATACGATTTTGGCCCGTATCGCCTGGACCTTCGGTCGAAGATGCTGCTGAGGGACGGCTCCTACATTCCCCTCACCCCGAAAGCATTCGAAACACTCGCGGTGTTGATTGAAAATCGCGGGCGCATCGTCGATAAAGAGGAATTGCTCAAACAGGTATGGCCGGGGACGTTCATCGAGGAAGCCACCCTGGCCAAGACGGTTTCCATCCTTCGCAAGACGCTCGGCGAACAGGAGGGGCATCAGTATATCGACACGGTGCCGAAACGCGGCTATCGGTTTGCGGGGGAAGTGCGCATCACGGATTTGCAGGTTGCCGAGCCAACGGTCGTGGAGCCGCCGCATTCAGCGCCCGCGGTTTTCCCGGCTCCCGCGGCAGCGCCGGCTCGGCTGCCCGTGCTGCTGCGATGGAATTTTCTGGTTCTCCTGATTCTGGGTGTGGGCTTGGCGGCATATCTTCTCGGACAGCAGTGGCGGCGGCCGAAGGGACCCGTATTTTCCGCGAAAGCGATTCCGTTGACCAGCTTCCCGGGCCGCCAAAATCAGGTCGCTTTCTCGCCCGATGGTAACCAGATTGCATTCGTCTGGGAGAGTCCGCAGGACGGCACTTCTCACATCTATGTCAAGATGATGGGCAGCGAAGCGTTCCTGCAACTCACGCATGGCGACGGTGTGGATTCGCGGCCGGCATGGTCGCCGGACGGGCGGAGTATTGCTTTTTTGCGCTCGACGCCGCAGAGTCGCGCATGGTATTTGACATCCGCTCTGGGAGGACCGGAACGCAAGCTAGCCGAGGTATTTCCTTATTTCGATCTGGGGAGCGGGAACAGCGCGTATTTTTCGCCTGCCGGCACTACCCTGGCGGTCGTCGACAGGACCAGCCCTGCAGAACCATCCAGTATCTTTCTGCTGCCCCTGGATGGTTCCGAACGGCGAAAACTGACGTCACCGCCGCAGGGCACCACCGGCGATTATTATCCAGCTTTTTCGCCGGACGGAAAGCGTCTGGCGTTTGCCCGAGCCGTGAGCTTCTCCGCCACCGACCTTTTCGTGATGCAACTCGCCGACGGCAAGCAGCGGCGCCTGACATTCGACGGCCTGACCATCGACGGACTGGCCTGGACTTCGGACAGCAGCGAGATCATCTTTTCATCGAGGCGCGGCGGCAGCTTCAACTCACTATGGCGGATCGGCGCGGCGGGCGGCGTCCCCGAGCGGGTCAGCGCGTTTGGAGAAGACGTCATCAGCCCGGCGGTGTCACACGATGGCAGCCGGCTCGCGTATACCAGGCAGCTCGACGACATGAACATTTGGAGTTGGACGCTGGATGCCGACGGGAAGGTGATATCGCGGAATCCGCTGATCGCCTCCACGTTCCGCGATTCCGACCCGGATTACTCGCCGGATGGCCGGCGGATCGCTTTCACATCGGGACGGAACGGCAGTTTCGGGATTTGGGTGAGCGATAGCGACGGCGCCAATCCTCGAATGTTGTTCGATGGCGGAGCATACGTCACCGGAAGCCCCCGGTGGTCCCCCGACGGCCGCCGGATCGCATTTGACACGCGTTCTCACGATCCGGCAAAACTCGGCAACCCAAGCATCTGGACCGTGGACGCCGATGGCGGGCAGGCGCGCCGGCTGAGCGGGCCGGGGACCGGCGACATCGCGCCGAGCTGGTCGCGAGACGGATCGTGGATTTATTTTGCTTCGACTCGAAGCGGGAATCTGCAAATCTGGAAGATGCCGTCGCAAGGCGGCCCCGCCGCGCAGATCACCAAAAATGGCGGCTTTGAAGGATTCGAGGCGACCGATAGCCGGTCTCTCCTCTACAGCAAGGGGCGGCAGACTCCGGGAATCTGGCGCGTGCCACTCAGCGGCGGCGACGAGACGCTGGTCTCCGATCGCGATCAGCTCGCGTACTGGCGATGCTGGCGGGTCGCTCGCGGCGGAATCTATTTCGGCACGGCCACTCCTCCGGCCGGCCCGCGGCTGGAATTCCTCGATTTTTCAAGCGGCGCCATCAGGCCGATCTCACCGCTTTCCAGGCAGCCCGACGCGACCATTCCGGGACTGGCTGTCTCGCCCGACGGCCGGACGCTGCTGCTGGCGCAGTACGACCAGAATGGCAGCAACATCATCATGGTTGGGCGGGAACGATGAGCGGCCATGCCTTGTAATTGCGAGGCAGGTGGCACGGGCCGGCAAGAGCGCGTCATGTCTCGTAGTTTGCGGCCGGGCGTGGACCCGATGACGCCGTACCTCGGGAACAAGCGTCGACCGATCGTTACCGACGGAGCGCGGTAGCTGGCGCCGTTCGGCGCATTGCCGGTGAGCGGCGGAAAAGAGGCCGCGCCTCTCATTGCATCCCACGAAATCGTGAGTCTGCCGTCCGCTTCTACGGCGAGCATCCAGCGGTCAGAAACCGCGAATCGAACGCCGGCTGCGCGGGCACTGGCGGTCTTCGCAGATCCCGTTTTTCGCAAGGACGACGCATGAGGGGTGGCCGCCGGCCCCCGCGAAGGGTGGTGCACCGGATTCGTCAACCAAACACGGCGTGGAACTCAACCTGGTACGGCTGTCGGGAAGCCGCGAGGAAGCTCGGGCGATTTTCGCGCTGGCTCATGGCTCGGGCCGCCAGGCGCTCGATTTCGACGCCAATCGCGCGGCTGTGCTCAGTCCCGACTTGACTGGTTGTCGCATCGTCCATTTCGCCACCCACGCGTTCCTGGATAGCGATGATCCCGAATTGTCCAGTATCGTGCTCTGTCGCTGGTGGGACGGGATGGCCAGCCGCGCGACGGCATCCTGCGCCTACACGACATCTACAATCTCCGCTGGAATGCCGATCTGGTTGTCCTCAGCGCTTGCCAGACGGCTCTGGGCCAGCAGATTCGGGGCGAAGGAATGGTCGGACTGACGCGCGGCTTTATGTATGCCGGCGCTCCGCGGGTTGCCGCCACATTGTGGAAGGTCGACGACCACGCGACCGCGCGGCTCATGCAATATTTCTACGAAGGGCTGCTCGGCCCCCGGCATTTGGCTCCGGCCGCGGCGCGGCGAGCCGAGGAAGGCGCTCCCTGGCATACCGAAAATCCGTATGTCTATTTTCACGGCGTCGCGTTGAATGTCCTGCGCGAGCATTGGCGAGCGCCGCAGACTCAGAGCCTTGAGGATCTTCCGGGCGCGTCGCAGCCTGCGGTGGACCCAGCCTTACAGCAGCGAAGACTGGAGGAGAGCGACTCCACCGATCGGCGGATGGCCTGCATGTAGCGGTGCATCCAGTAGCTTCCGATGGAGACCCGGCGACTTGTGGTGCAGTACCACGGGACCGAAGGGGTGAAAATCGATGCGCGCAAGCGCCTCGCGGACGCGCTCGGCATCCCGCTCAACATCCTGCGTACGCGCATCTGCCGGATTCGTTCGGCCCTGGAAACGTGCGTCAGCGCCTGTTTGGGGGGGCCGGCGGAGTGAACGCAAAGTAATGGATTTCGATTTTCGTCATTAGGGAACAGGGCCCATAGTTTTCAGAAAGCAGGAGCTTGCCGTGAAAAGTCATTCCGACGACGAAGCTCGTGTCACCCGCTACCTCCTGGGTTTACCCCCTCCCGCGGAGCAGATTCGGATCGAAGAGGAATATTTCGCCAGCGACCAATCGTATGAGCACGTCCTTGCCATCGAGGATGAGCTGACCTACCGTTGGCTGCGTCGCGATCTTCCCGCTGAAGAAAGAACGGCTTATGAAACGCGGTACCTCGCGCAAACGGGATCGGCCGGAAAAGTCGCGTTTGCTCGCACCCTTCTGGATGTCACGGCAGGGATGCAGCGCGAGGCGCCCCGCGAAACATTGCCCGAAAGGTCCGCCGAAGCCCGGCCGGGCCTGCTGCGCTGGCTTCCCTCACTGCAGTGGATCTCGCTAGCTTCAGCGACGGCCGCCGCCGCTGCCTGCTTGTTTCTAATCGAGGAAAACCGCGACCTCCGAGCGCGCCTGGCGAGCATCCAAAACGCCTCAACCGCGCCCTCTCGGACGGTTGTGACGCCGGCGCCGACTCTCGCGTTTCTGCTCACCCCCGGATCCACCCGCGGCTCCGAGGAACTGCGCACTCTTCGCATACCACCCGAGATCGGCGCGGTTCGCTTCGAATTGCGGATGAAAGACCCCGTCGCGGCTCACCTACGCGGATTTCTGCGAACCGCCGGCGGAGTCGAGGTCTGGAGCCAGGGTGGACTACCGGGCAGAGCCACGGTAACCATCACGATTCCCGCGGCGGCTCTCTCCAAAGACGAATACATCATGACCCTGGAAAGCTAGAACGGCGGCGGTTCGTTCGAACCAGCCGCCGAGTATCACTTCGCGATTAGCAAGTAGTTGCTGTCCGGGAGACACGACCCAATTGTGGGGCAGGCTGGCAGCCTGCGGCCGACTGGCAGTCGGCCTGGCCGGCCTCCGCAATCAGCCGCGCGACCGCGGACAGGGTTTTCGGCCCTGCAACCTGCAGCACGTCCGCCTATTGATGCACCGTCAGGACAAACCCGGCCGGTGACTGCGTCCCACCGACGCTGGCAGCGATAGGAACATCTCCCGGCACGTTCGGCACCACCAGGTTGATTTGATCCTCGCCCGAGCCGACGATGCCCGCGAACAGAAGCAGCGCCGTCTGTCCGCCGATCTGAATTGTCGCCTGATTCGCCAGCGTCGACGGAGCGGGTACCGTCAACCCCGCCGGAAGCGCCGGGCTGCCCGGACCGAAACCGGTCGCGTACAGCACGATGGTCTCGCCGGGTTGCGCGGGAGTCGAGGTCAGGCCGGGGATCAGGCCAGGAGGTCCCACGAGAGTACCGTTGGCACGCGTGGCGATGACGTGCGTTCCGTCGAAGGTGAAGAACGCGGGTGAAAACGCCGACTTCACCACCAGGAACGCGTTGCTCGTTCCCCCGGCATTTTCACCTGGATCGTCACGTTGCCGGTCGCGGCGTCATCGGGCGCCAGGACGTTTACCTGCCCCGGGCTGATGTAGTGAACATACGCCGGTATTCCATTGATCGTCACCGAGACGCCGTCCAGCGAAGTAGGCAGCCTGTTCCAGACGAAATCCGCGAGCCCCCAACTACGCGTAGTCCCGGAAAGGTCCGTCCCACCTATCGCCACCCAGGAACTGGCCACAATCGGAGGTCTGAAACTGGCGTCATTCACCACCGCGGTGATCACCGGCGCTGGAGGAGCCATCTGAGCCGCCGGTTGAGTCGCCATGCCGCACACGAAGAAGGTGTTCGCCGGGCTGGCGAGTGCGTTCTTGCCGAGCAGTGCAAACCTGGTGGTACTCCCGGCGGCGATGGAATCTCCTTTGGAGTTGGCATCGAGCGTGAAGATCTTGGCGCCATCGGGCGATAGTGCAAACGGCATGCTCACAAAATCGAGCCCGCTGGGGCTCTCGGAGAAAGGCGTGGTGACCTTCCCAGTGGCCAGATCGAT
>Ga0335073_10006767_pt1 | contig 16117 bp, 15 predicted proteins | sample Lox_Sample_22_FD_207093 | JGI IMG/M metagenome (GOLD analysis project Ga0335073, IMG submission 207093) | Soil microbial communities from Loxahatchee National Wildlife Refuge, Florida, United States - Lox_Sample_2.2 | ecosystem: Environmental > Terrestrial > Soil > Wetlands | place: USA... | reverse complement strand
GGGCTTCTCCAGCGATGCCGACGCCGCCCGCGGTGCGTCCGTCGTCGTGGCACTGACCAGCGCGCACGAGGCTGTCGAGACACTCGAGCTAGCGCTACCCGGCATGGCCGAAGGGACCATCTACGCTGACCTGAATACCGCGTCGGCCAGCCTCAAGATGACGCTCGCCTCGATTGCAGCCAACGTCGGCGTGGCATTCGCCGACGTCGCGCTGATGGCGCCAGTGCCAGAGCTCAAACTGCGCACGCCCATGCTCGTGAGCGGCCCGGCCGCAGCTGACTACGCCTCGGTTCTCGGCGCACTCGGCGCCACCGTCAGCGTTATCGACGGCCCGCCTGGCACGGCGGCGACCCGCAAGCTGCTCCGCAGCGTCTTCTACAAAGGCCTCGCGGCTGCTGTCACTGAAGCGCTCCGCGCTGGCCGCGCCGCAGGCTGCGAGGACTGGCTCAGAAACGACATCTCTCAGGTGCTGGCCGGCGCTTCGGCAGCCACCGTGGATCGGCTTGAGCAAGGCAGCATCCGGCATGCACGGCGCCGAATGGACGAGATGGCTGCCGCCGGTGACCTGCTCGACGAACTAGGAGTGCCCGCTCGTGTCACGCGGGCGAGCCAGGAATGGCTGGAACAGCTGATTCCCGAGTCTGGTCCAGGCCCGCGTTGACGCCCGCCGTCCGGGCGAGCACATCTCAGATTGCGTTCTGAGATCTGAGATCCGCCTCTATCCGGCCAGCAGTCTCCAGCAGCGCGGGCAGGAGGTCGGCTCGCATGGCAGCCGAGCTGACCCGGCTGGCGTGCGCGGACAGGTTGATCGCGGCAATCACGGCGCCAGCTCTGCCATGGATCGGTGCTGCTATCGCGCGCAGCCCTTCCTCGAGTTCCTGGTCTACGATCGCGTAGCCCTGCCGGCCGACCTCGCCGACGATTTCCCTCAGCCGACCCGAGTCAGTAACCGTCCGCGCGGTGAACGCCTCGAAATCAGCCTCGGCGAGGTACCGATCGAACTCGCTCTCGCTCATCCCGGCCAGTAGCACGCGGCCCATCGAGGTCGCGTACGCCGGGAACCTCGTGCCGACCGAGATCGCTACCGTCATGATCCGCTTGGTCGGCACCCTCGCCACGTACACGATGTGATCGCCGTCAAGCACCGAGATCGAGGATGACTCCCGCACTTTCGCGACGAGCTCTTCCAGGTGCGGCGACGCGATCTCTGGCATGGCCAGGCCCGACAGGTAGGCGTAGCCGAGTTCGAGCACCCGGGGGCGGAGTGAGAACTCCCGGCCGTCGCTGCGCACGTAGCCGAGTTTTACCAGGGTCAGCAGGAACCGCCGGGCGGCCGCCCTGGTCAGGCCCGTTTCCCTCGCAACGTCGCTCAGGCTCAGTCGTTCCCGGCCGGGGCCGAACGCTCTGATAACAGCCAGCCCGCGGTCGAGCGACTGAACGAAGTCGCTGTCACGCCCAGCGCTGTCCGCGCCGTCACTGCCTGTGCTCCGGTCAGCGGACGAGCGCATGCTAGCGCCCGACCGCCTGCCGACGGTACCGGTCGTGTTCGCTCTGCGCGCAGATGGAGTCATCAAAGCGCATGCTAGCGCCCATGCCGCCAGGTAGCGTCACCTGCGGCCGCGGCGGACAGATGCGCGCGCAGCGCATCGGTCACTGCGTCCGGAGCGGATACCGCGGCGAGGTGGGCCGCGCGCGGAATCACTTCAAGGCGGGCGCCATCAATTTCCGCCGCAATCTCCGCGCCGTGCTCGGGCGGAGTAGCCGGATCCTCGGCGCCGGCGATCACCAGCGTGGGCGCCGTTATGGCGGCCAGGTCCGCTCGCTGGTCCATTCCGGCGATCGCCTCGCAGCAGCACGCGTAGCCCTCGGGATCAGTGTCTTCCAGGCCCGTCAGGAACTCCTGGATGACCGACGGAGCAGCGGCCGCGTAGGCAGGGGTGAACCAGCGGCTGATGACGGCAGCCGAGATTGCCGCCATGCCAGCTCTGCGCACCTCGGCGGCGCGGGCGTACCAGCCATCAGCGGGCGGCAGGTAGGCAGACGTGCAGACCAGGCCTAGCGCGGCAACGCGCTCCGGAGCATGACTGGCCAGCCACATGCCGACCATGCCGCCGAGAGAGATGCCGCAGTATCCGGCCCGGCCGATGCCAACAGAGTCAAGCAGGGCAAGCACGCCAGCGCCGAGGCCCGCGATCGTGTACGGGCCTGCCGCGGCGGCCGTGCCGCCATGGCCGGGAAACTCATATTGCAGCAATCGGAAGCCGTTGCCGAGCTCGCCGACCTGTCGGTTCCAGACTGCGGCGCTGGTGCCGAGCGAGTTTCCCAGCACAAGGACCGGCGCCCCCGGCGGGCCGATCAGCGGCGCCGCCAGCGCGAGCGGCACGGGCGTCGGGTCAGACATCGAAGAAGGTCGGGTCAGACATCGAAGAAGACGGTCTCGTTCTCGCCCTGCAGCCTGATATCGAAGGTGAAATGGCGGTCGTCCCCAGCGGCCGCAATCAGGGTCGCCCGGCGCTCGGCGTCTGCGATCGACGCCAGCACCGGGTCAGCGGTATTGGCTTCCGCCTCATCGGAGAAGTAGATCCTGGTCACGACACGGTCGAGCAGGCCGCGCGCGAAGACGGAGACGTCGAGGTGTGGTGCCTCTGTCCCGCCGTCCAGGCTGGGCAGCGGGCCAGGCCGGAGCGTAACGATGCGATAGTTCCCCGCCGGGTCAGTCGCGGACCGCCCGAACCCGCGGAACCCAGCCGGCGGCACGGCCGGCCCTCGAGGGTCATCGGGGTGGTCGAACCGGGAGGCAGGGTCCGCCTGCCAGGTCTCCACTAGCGCGTCCGGCACAGGCTGGCCGGCGCCGTCGTACACACATCCCTCGATGACGATCGCGTCGGGAGTGCCGAGCGGCACCACGAACGGCCCGTCCGGCCACGGCAGCCCAATGGCCAGGAATGGCCCTACCGTCTGGGACGGGCTGATGCCCAGGCTCACATTCCCTCCCCTGTCTCGAACACAGTCGCCGTGCGGCCGCGGAGCACGATGTCCCATCGGTACCCGAGCGCCCAGTCTGGCTGCGTCAGCTCAATGTCGAAGGCAGCAATCAGCCGCTGGCGTGCCGCAGCATCGGGAATCGAGTTGAAGATCGGGTCCAGCGGGAACAGCGGATCGGACGGGAAGTACATCTGAGTGACAAGGCGCTGCGTGAACGCCCGGCCGAACAGCGAGAAATGAATGTGGGCAGGCCGCCACGCGTTGTGGTGATTACGCCATGGATACGCGCCGGGCTTGATGGTGACGAAGCAGTAACGGCCAAGCGAGTCGGTGACGCAGCGGCCGGCGCCGGTGAAATTCGGGTCGAGTGGCGCCGGGTGATCGTCAACCGCATGCGCGTACCGGCCAGACGCGTTGGCCTGCCAGATCTCGATCAGCGTGTCAGGCACAGGCCTGCCGTCCGAGTCGAGAACGCGTCCGCAGACGACGATGCGCTCCCCAAGCGGTTCCCCCGCGTGCCCGATCGTCAGGTCGGCATCGCTCGCGCTTACCCGTTCCGCACCGAGCAGCGGACCGGTTATCTCAGTCAGCCCCTGCGGCAGCGGCACCAGCGGCTGGTGCGGTGCCCGCAGTCTGGAGGACCCGTAAGCTGGCGTGTCCAGCGGCGGATGGACACCGGCCGCTGAATGGTAGTGCGGCACTGCCAGCTCGCCCACGGCCAGGGGCTCGCTCGCGGTCATGACGTGGCTCCTTCACTGATGGAAACGGCAGCGCTGGCTGCGGCTGAGTTAGCTGCGGCTGAGTTAGCTGCGGCTGGGCTAGAGACGGCGGGACGGGGAACGACCGCCGTGTCGCTGGCGCTCGCCCCGGGCGGCGGAATGCTGCCCGCGCGCAGGCCGCGCAGCGCGATGAGCTCCGCCTCCGAGGGCGGCGAGATGTCTGTGAGGTCGGGCGAGATCAGCAGGCCCCAGCCGGTATTGTCGCGCACCCGCTGCGGCGAGACCCCGGCATATATTCCGGTCAGCACGAGTTCGCAGGTGCCAGGATCCGGGCGTAGCACGCCGAGGTCGGTAATCACCAGTTGCGGTCCGCCGCCGGTCAGGCCGAGCTTGCGCCTGGTTTCTGGCCCCGTGCCGAACCCGACTGTAGTGACAAAGTCCAGCCTCTCTGCGAATGTCCGCGTGGACTGGCGCAGGACGACTGCAACCTCCTTGCACGCCGCCGCGATCTCTGGTGCGCCACCTGCTCCGGGCAATCGCACGGCCGGGCTGTCGTAGCTCGGGCCGATCACGGTCGTGTTGATGTTGCCATACCGGTCGAGCTGCGCAGCACCAAGGAAGCCGATATCGATCCGGCCCGGCTGCAGCCAGTAGTTGAAGATCTCTGGCACGCTGACGACCGAGTCCGCGGTCTCGGCCAGAATCCCGTCGCCGATCGACAGCGGAACCTGGTCCGGTTTGGATCCGATCGTGCCTGACTCATAGATCAGGACCAGGCCGGGCGCGTGCGTCGCGCGGGCCAGGTTGGCTGCTTCGCTCGGCAGCCCGATGCCTACGAAGCACGTCATGCCGTCCCTGAGGGAGCGCGCGGCGGTGATGGTCATCATCTCGTCTGCTGTGTAGCTCAGCATGCGACTGTTTCCTTATCAGCCGTGCCGGGTGTGGCGCGGCTGTAAACGTGGTCATCCAGCCAGGCGGCAAATATCTTCCTATCCCGGCTGATCTCGTCCCAGGCCAGGTAGAAGTCATTATCCCGGGCTGAATAGCCAAGGGCGTAGGACGGATGAGCGCCACCGGGAACGGCTGCGACATAGCTAACGGCCCAGGACGGCAGCACCACGGCACCGGGACGCGGGTCCAGCGAGTCGACGATCTCCTCGACCGTTACGACTGACCGGGCCGACGCGAGCACTGCCTCTTTCTGCACTCCGCTGATGCCCCAGTACTGGACGTTGCCCTGCCGGTCGGCGCGCTGGGCATGGATCACCGCCACGTCTGGGCGCAGCGCGCTCACGGCGGTGAGCGTCTCTCCGGTGAACGGGCAGACAATATCCGCGACCCCAGAGGTGTGCGCTGGGAGGCTGGTGCCGCGATAGCCGCGGAGGACCGCGAACGGCAGGCCGGACGCGCCGGCCTGGAATCGGTTCGCCATCCCGGCATGGCTGTGCTCTTCAAGTTCGAGCGGGCGCGGCCAGGAATGCTCGACGGCGTCGCGGAAGCGGTGCAGCGAGCCGACGCCGGGGTTGCCCGCCCAGGAGAAGATCAGCTTGCGCGCGCAACCAGCGCCGATCAACTGGTCGTAGACGATGTCCGGCGTCATCCGGACCAGGGTCAGGTCGCGCTTGCGCTGCCGGATCACCTCGTGCCCCGCCGCGTGCGGGATCAGGTGCGTGAAGCCTTCCATCGCAACGGTGTCACCGTCAGCTATCGTGGCCGAGATCGCTTCGGCTAGCGTCACGATCTGTGCCACTTTAGGACCTGTCCTCCTTGCTGGGTTTACCGAAACGATATCGGCAAAACGCCGCCAGGTGAACGTCTGTGCGTATTACGAATAGCCTTCGATGATCGGGGCCGCGACCGCGAACGCCCGGTTGGCGGCCGGCACCCCGGCGTACACGGCTACCTGAAGCAGCACCTCGGCAATATCGTCCGGGCCTAGCCCGTTCCGCAGCGCGGCCCTGACGTGCAGGGCTAGCTCTTCGTCCCGGCCGAGTGCCGCCAGCATCGCAATCGTGATCATGCTGCGCTCAGGACGGGACAGTCCTGGCCGGTTCCAGATCTCGCCCCAGGCGTAGCGGGTGATGAAGTCCTGGAACGCCGCGGTGAAATCGGTCGTGTTCGCCGCGGCTCGGTCGACGTGCTCGTCGCCGAGTACCTCACGCCGCGTGCGCATGCCGGCAGCCGCGCGCTCCTCTTCATTCACCGGACCGCGCTCCTTCGTTGTCGCGCACTGCTCTGCTCTCGTGCGCTGCTCTGCCCTCGTGCGCTGCTCTGCCCTCGTGCGCTGCCAGCGCACGGCTGATGAACTCCGCCGACGCGCCCAGGTATCCGGCCGGATCGACGGCGGCCGCAAGCTCGGCCTCGCCCATGCCCGCGTCGCGGAGCGCGGCCGCTACCTCCGGGTCGCCTTGCAAGGCCGGTAGCAGCCCGGCGCCGCTGTGGCGAGTGCGGTCCACGGCAGCCGCGACCAGGTCATGCGCTGCTAGCCGGCCCACTGCCGGCGCGAGCTCGGCGGTCACGTGCTCGGCCATCATCAGCCCACCGGACGCGGCCAGGTTCGCGCGCATCCTCGCCGCGTCCACGCGCAGCCCAGCGAGCAGCGCGGCCGACCAGGACGCTGCGGACCCAGTCAGCCGCAGCAGATCCGACAGTGTCTCCCACTCCGCGTGCCAGGCTCCGGCCGCGCGCTGAAGCTCCTGCTCGGCGGCGGCGGCCAGGGTGGCCAGCAGACCGGGCGTGCGGCGCGTGCAGCCGAGCACCAGGATGGACGCGACTGGGTTCCGCTTGTGCGGCATGGCAGAGGACCCGCCACGGCGCGGATCGTCGCCTCCCTCCGCAAGCTCAGCGACCTCGGTCTGCGCCAGCAGCGTCACGTCCCTGGCGATTTTCCCAAGCGCGCCGCACACCCCGGCGAGAGCAGCGGCAAGCTGCACGATCCGCAGCCGGTCGGTATGCCACGGCAATGCGGAATCGGCCAGCTCGAGCTCCTCGGCGAGCAGTGCCGCGACGGTCGGCCCGCTCGAACCGAGTGATGCCAGCGTGCCAGCGGCACCGCCGTACTGCACCGCGAGCCTGGTGAGACGGAACCGGTCCAGTTCGTCCCGCGCGTCGTCGATGGCTGTTAGCCAGCCGGCCGCGACCAGCCCGAATGTCACCGGCACCGCCTGCTGCAAGAGCGTGCGCCCCGCCATCACCGTGCCAGCGTGGGCGCGCGCAAGTTCGGCGGCCCGGTCCGCAGCCGTCGCCAGGTCAGCGCTGATGGCTACGACCGCCCGCCGCGCGAGCAGCATCAGAGCAGTGTCGATGATGTCCTGGCTGGTCGCGCCCACATGCACGGCCGCTTGCGCGTCGGCGGGCAGCTGCGCGCTCAGCGCACGAACCACGGCGGGAACCGGGTTGCCGGTGCGCGCCGCCTGCCTGCCAATCTCGGCGACGTCGAACCGCTCGGCCAGCGCGGCAGCGGTGACCGCGGCGCCAGTGCCTGCGGCGGTAAGGCCAGCGCGTTCCGCTGCCCTGGCCAGGGCGGCCTCGGTATCGAGCAGCGCCTGCAGCCAGTCCAGATCACCGACGCCCACGGCGCCCCGGCCGAACAGGCCGTCAAACAATCCCTCAGTCGGGGGGACACCCCCCGACGACCCCCCAACACCAGAACCGGCGGCGGCACCCCCCGACGACCCCCGGACACCAGAACCGGCGGCGGCACCCCCCGACGACCCCCCAACACCAGAACCGGCGGCGGCACCCCCCGACTGTGATTCGCTCACCCAACCCATGATGCTCGCGCGCCTGCACCGGGGCCAAACAACCTCCGCGTTACCGTAGATGCCGTGCGCGAACTGGCCGACTCCATCGCACTTCAGGCGAACCCGACTGCCCTTCGGCAGCGGCTGGCCGACGACGGCTACCTGTTCTTCCGTGGCCTGCTCCGCGCAGCGGACGTCAATGTGGCTCACGACAGCGTGCGTACCGAGCTGAGCCTCGGCGGCTGGACCAACAGTGACGGTCGCCCGGCCGGCGCGCAGCGCGCGGTCACGGTACAGGACGCGCTCGCCGATCCGTCGTTCCGCGCCGCACTCGCGAGCCGTGCGCTCAACCGGCTGGCCTACCTGCCACCACTGCGCAACGTGATCCGCCAGATCCTGGGCGCTGGCGCGTTCAGTTACCCAGCGAAAGTGCTGCGAGTGGTCTACCCGGAGCCGCCGTACCGCGTCGCCAAGGGCCGCTACATCCATCAGGACTTCGTCGTCTCCGGCGTGCAGGATATGCTCACCACCTGGCTGCCCTTGATGGACATCCCGGCGCAGCTGGGCGGGCTGGCCGTACTGCCGGGCAGTCATCTCGGCCCGCCGCCGCGGCCGAAGCTACTACGTGCCGACGAGCGCGGCTGGGCTACCACCGACTACCGGCCCGGCGATGTCTTGCTGTTCCACTGCCTGACCTCGCATGCGGCCCTGCCCAACCACACTGATCAGCTCCGCCTCTCGGCAGACTTCCGCTGGCAGGCGGCCGACCAGCCGGCCCCGGCCGAGCTCGTCCTGGGCCCTGCGGCGAGCTTGGCCCGGCGGGCGCATCAGGTGGAGCTGTTCAGCCGGCTGCTCAGCCGCGAGCCCTGGTGGGAGCCAGTGCCTGACGGACTGTTGCTCTACACCAGGCAGGAGCTCCTTACCGCACCGCCGGCCGCCTCGCGCCTGTTCCCGGTGCACCGCGGCTGGCAGCGCTGGCGCCCGCCGCGCGCAGCGGTGCACTAGCGCCAGCATGATCACGAAGACAATTCGTCGCCGACGACGAATTCTTTACGTTCTGGCCTAGCCCAGGGCCTCGCGCAGGTCCTCGATGAGGTCGTCGGCGGACTCGATCCCCACCGATAGCCGGACGAGGTCGGCAGGCACTTCGAGTTCCGACCCGGCGACCGATGCGTGGGTCATCCGGGCCGGGTGCTCGATCAGCGACTCGACCCCGCCGAGTGACTCACCAAGGGTGAACAGCCTGGTGCGCCCGCAGATCTCGACCGCTTCGGCCGCGCCGCCGCGCGCACGGAACGAGACCATTCCGCCGAACCCGCGCATCTGCTTCGCCGCCACCTCATGCCCCGGATGAGATGGCAGGCCGGGGTAGAAGACCTGGCTGACCCGCGGATGACCGGCCAGCATGTCGGCGACGCGCTGCGCGTTCTGGCAATGCCGGTCCATCCGAACGGCAAGGGTCTTGGCGCCCCGGAGCGTCAGCCACGCATCGAACGGGCCGGGGGCTGAGCCAACCGCGTTCCGCACGAAATAAAGCTGCTGCCCGAGCGCGGAGTCGGCAACGACGACAGCTCCGCCAACGACATCGGAATGGCCACCGATGTACTTGGTGGTGGAATGGACCACCGCGTCGGCGCCGAGCGCCAGGGGCTGCTGTAGGTACGGCGATGCGAACGTGTTGTCCACCACGAGCATGGCGCCCGCGTCGCGGCACAACTGGGCCAGCGCGGCGATGTTGGCAATGCCGAGCAGCGGATTGGTCGGCGTCTCGACCCAGATCAGCCGCGCCGAGCGCTCGGCCAGGGCGGCCCGCACCGCTGCCGGATCCGACATCCGAACCGGCCGGTAGCTGACGCCCCACCCGGTAAGCACCTTGTCGAAGAGCCGGAACGTGCCGCCGTAGGCGTCGTCGGGGATCAGCACGTGGTCGCCGGGCTTGCACACCGCGCGCACCAGGCAGTCGGAGGCAGCCATCCCGGACGCGAACGCCAGGCAGCGCGCGCCTTCCTCGAGTGCAACCAGGCACTCCTCGAGCGCGCCCCGAGTCGGGTTGTCGGTGCGCGAGTACTCATATCCCTCGATCCAGCGCGCCGCCGCACCGAGTTCCTTGCCGCGCAGCCCGCCAACGCCATCCTGCTTATACGTCGAGACCTGATAGATCGGCGGAACGACCGCGCCGGTAGCCGGATCGGGCTCTTGGCCAGCATGAATCGCCCGCGTTTCGAACGCGTCGTGACTGGGCATTTGGCGCTCCTTTGCGCACGGCCTCGCGGCCCAAGGTGAGGCGGTTATTTTAAAACCGGGTTTAAGACCGGGAACGGGCAGTTACCCCTCGCGGCGTTAACCGGCCTCGCCGGACAGGAATGTCAGGACGTCTTGCCTGGTAATGACGCCCGCTGGCTTTCCGTCGACCAGCACGACGGCAGCGCCTGCGGCACCAAGCGCGCGAGCCGCCGCGCTGACCGGCTCGCCCGAGCCAACCGATGGCAGCGGCGGCGACATCAGCCCGGCGACAACGTCGTCGGGCGCAGCCTGCCCGGTGACAAGCGCGTCCAGCAGGTCGTGCTCGACGATCGAGCCGACTACCTCGGCAGCCATGACCGGCGGCTCGGCACTTAGCACCGGCAACTGGGAAACGTCGAACTCGCGCAGGCTGGCGATCACGTTCCTGACGGTGTCGGTGGGGTGCGCATGCACGAACGCCGGAAGCGATGAACCCGCCTTGCGCTCCAGGACGTCGCCGACCCGTGGCTCGGTCGTCTCCTCGGTCAGGAAGCCGTAGTCGGCCATCCACTCGTCGTTGAAGATCTTGGCCAGGTAGCCGCGGCCACCGTCGGGGAGCAGCACCACGATGACGGCGTCCGGGCCCGCGTCCGCGGCCACACGCAGCGCGGCCACCACGGCCATGCCGCAGGACCCGCCGGTCAGCAGCGCCTCCTCGCGGGCCAGCCGACGCGTCATCAGGAACGACTGCGCATCGCTCACGGCGATGATCTGGTCACAGATGTTCTTGTCGTAGGTCTCTGGCCAGATGTCCTCGCCGACGCCCTCGACCAGGTACGGGCGGCCGGTGCCGCCCGAATAGACCGAGCCTTCCGGGTCCGCGCCGATGATCTTCACCCGGCCGCCCGAGACTTCCTTGAGGTAGCGGCCGGTGCCGGAGATCGTGCCCCCGGTGCCGATGCCCGCGACGAAGTGCGTAATGCGGCCGTCGGTCTGCGCCCAGATTTCCGGGCCGGTGGACAGGTAGTGCGAGCCCGGATTCTCCGGGTTGGCGTACTGGTTCGGCTTCCAGCCGCCCGGCGTTTCCCTGGCCAGCCGGTCAGACACCGAGTAGTAGGAATCGGGGTGATCCGGCGACACGGTAGTCGGGCAGACCACGACCTCCGCGCCGTAGGCCCGCAGCACGCTGATCTTGTCCTGGCTGACCTTGTCCGGGCAAACGAACAGGCAGCGGTAGCCCTTCTCCTGGGCCACGATGGCCAGGCCGATGCCGGTGTTGCCCGAGGTCGGCTCCACGATCGTCCCGCCAGGCTTGAGCGCCCCCGACGTCTCGGCCGCCTCGACCATCCGCAGCGCAATGCGATCCTTCACCGAGCCGCCGGGGTTGAAGTACTCGATCTTGGCAAGCACAACCGGTCCGGCGCCGTCACCGGGCAGACCGCGGGTTACTTTGCGCAGGCGCACCAGGGGGGTATTCCCGACCAGATCAATCAGGGAGTCGTGGACTTGCATCTGAGGCCGCCTCGTATGTGGTTTGCGTTACCGCGGCCGGTCCGCCGGCTGGGCGTACACCGCCTAGACCACTGACGCTATCCCACACCGCTACCGGACAAGACCAGGTCATCGCGACCTCCAGGCGAGGTGAGGGCATCGGCTGGTGGCCCGGGCTCGGGCGGCCCGGGCTCGGGCGGCCTGGGCGGGAATCCAGGGATGGCAGCCGCTGTTCCATGAGTTACTGTCAAGTTAACTACTTCAGACTTTTCGCAGGGAGCCCTCATGCCCGAGGCAGTTATCGTTGCCACCGCCCGCTCTCCCATTGGCCGGGCCTTCAAGGGTTCGCTTACCACGATCCGGCCCGACGACCTGACGGTGCAGATGGTCGCGGCCGCGTTGGCCAAGGTGCCTCAGGTTGACCCGGCGCAGATCAGCGACCTCATGCTCGGCTGCGGGCTGCCCGGCGGCGAGCAGGGCTACAACATGGCCAGGGTCGTTGCCGTCATGATGGGCTACGACTCGCTGCCTGGCACGACGATCACCCGCTACTGCTCGTCTTCGCTCCAGAGCACCCGGATGGCTTTCCACGCCATCAAGGCTGGCGAGGGCGACATCTACATCTCCGCTGGCGTCGAGACCGTCAGCCGCTTCGGCAAGGGCAGCAGCGACGGCGCGCCGGACACCAAGAACCCCGTCTTCGCAGCTGCCGAGGCGCGAGCCGAGGAGATGGGTAAGGGCGGCTTCACCTGGAACGACCCGCGCGAGGACGGGAAGATCCCGGACATCTACATCGCGATGGGCCAGACCGCCGAGAACGTAGCCCAGTTGCGCGGGATTAGCCGCGAGGAGCAGGACGAGTTCGGCGTCCGGTCGCAGAACCTCGCCGAGAAGGCCATCGCGGATGGCTTCTGGCAGCGGGACATTACGCCGATCACGCTGCCGGACGGCGCGGTGGTCTCCGCCGACGACGGCCCGCGGCCTGGCACGTCCCTGGAGAAGGTTTCCCAGCTCCAGCCGGTGTTCCGGCCGGATGGAACGGTTACGGCCGGCAACTGCTGCCCATTGAATGACGGGGCTGCGGCCGTAATCGTGATGAGCGACACGAAGGCGGCCGAACTCGGCATCACGCCGCTGGCCAGGATCGTTTCCACCGGCGTGACCGCGCTGTCGCCGGAGATCATGGGCCTCGGCCCGGTCGGGGCCTCTCAGATGGCCCTCTCCCGCGCGGGCATGACCATCGACGACATCGACCTCGTGGAGATCAACGAGGCGTTCGCCGCCCAGGTCATCCCGTCCTACCGGGACCTCGGCATCGACATCGACAAGCTCAACGTCAACGGTGGTGCCATCGCCGTCGGCCACCCGTTCGGAATGACCGGCGCGCGCATTACCTCGACCCTGCTCAACAGCCTGCAGTTCCATGACAAGTCGATCGGGCTGGAGACCATGTGCGTCGGCGGCGGCCAGGGCATGGCGATGATCTTCGAGCGGCTCAACTGACCGACGACGTGAGCAACGCGTCGCCCGCTATGTCGAGATCTACCTGAGGCTTGTGCTGGCAGGGCGGCTGGCGGCGCAGGGGCTGGCGACGCAGGGGCTGGCGACGAAAGCGGCTGGCGACGAAAGCTATAGCGACCGCTTGGCGGGGCCAAAGGCCGCAGGTCGCGCGCAGTTTTGACGCTTTCGGTCGGCATGTGCTCACGTGTGGCATCAGCGGTCGCCCTGCCACGCCGGGCCGGGACGCCTTTCATGCAAGCGCCGACCGCAAACCGGAGCAAGTCGGGCAGATAACGCCCACGGTTGCATGAAAGGCCTTCTGCGCCGGCGGGGTCGACGCGGCGCGGATTGTCTGCTATGCCCGTCAGAGCATCGCAAAGATAAACAGGGCATTACGGAAGGGTTGCATCAGGGGGTTGTCAGCGAGCGAAGGGTGGTGCACTCTCGACACCAAGGACTCCCTCGCGCTGGAGGTGCGCATTGTCCCTGACCCACTCTCCGGAGACGCATCAGAACCTGATTGCCCGCATTCCGTCAGTTACGGGTCTCCAGCTGCGAGAGTGGTTCAGCCGTCTTGAATCGGGTCCAGCCTTCCTAAGGTGCAACGAGCGAGCAAACTGGCTGTCTGACGAGCATGGCCTGTCGCATGGCTATGCCAGCGCGATCGTGCATGAGTACGAACTTCGGCGTCGCAGCAGGCTGTACAGCGCCTAATCTGCCGCCGTGGATATCGGACGCGCGACCAGCTTCCTGTCCACTCATCCCAGGGCCATCCTCGCCACCATGAGGTCGGACGGGCGCCCGCAGCTCTCCCCCGTGGTAGCTGCCGTCGATGACGACGGCCGTGTGCTCATCAGCACCAGGGAGACAGCCATCAAGGCCAAGAACGTGGCCAGAGACCCCAGGGCTTCGCTCTGCGTCATCAACGACGGATTCTTTGGCGAGTGGGTCCAGGCCGAGGGCAATGCCGAGCTCATCCACCTGCCGGACGCGATGCCGATCCTCGAGGACTACTACCGGCGGATCTCAGGCGAGCACGCCGACTGGGATGACTATCGCGAAGCGATGCGAAGGGATAAGCGACTGATCATCAGAATAGCCATTGACCGAGCCGGACCGGACGTGAGTGGCTGATGGGAAGCAACAAGACACGCTTAGGCAACGCGTTGTTTCCCGGTGCCCCGTGCCGCGTGGTTGCGTGCTGCCCGAAAATGGCTAATGTCCGCCTGCCGGTCAGCGAGAATGGCGTCCGGCAGCCGCGGCAGGGTAGATTGCGTGCCGTTTAGCGAAGCCAATCATGCGCCAATGACTGACGGTTTAGTTAGTCCGGCTATCTAGGACTCGCGCACCTCGCAGCAGGTCAGCAGTACCCCCGGTCGGACTTGAACCGACACTGGGGACCCTTTTAGGGGGTCGGCCTCTTCCGTTGGGCTACGGGGGCAAGGCGATGATACCCCGCGCCAATCGCGGATTCTAGTTATGCCAATTATCTGGGGCCGTTTATCTGCCAATGTCGGAATCAAATCCGTGCGAACTTTCGCACTCCGGTCAGTGTTGATACTCGCAGTGACCAATGGCCTTTTGTTATTACCCTCGGTAATCCCGAGCTGCGTACTGGGACAGTTCCCTGGCCCGCTCGAAGACGGCGTCGAGCATCGCATTGGTGACCCGGCCGGTGAAGGTGTTCTGCTGACTGGGGTGATAGCACCCAAGGACGGTGAGCGGGCCGCCAGCGGCCGGAGCGGCGACGCTGACTTCGACCCCGTGGCCGAAGGCTGGCCGTGGTCGCGGCAGCTGGTATCCGCCGATTGACAACTGAGGCCATAGCGCCTGCCAGGCGAAATGCCCGAGGCATACGACCACGCTCAGACTGTCGGTGAGCAATCGGAACTCAGCAGTCAGCCACGGTGCACAGCAATCACGCTCCTGCGGCTCCGGCTTGTTGGCAGGCGGGGCGCAGCGAACGGCAGCCGCCATCCGGACCCCGATGAGCCGCTGGCCGTCGCCGGCAGTCACCGACTCGGGCTGACTCGCCAGGCCGCACCGCCAGAGCGAGGCGAATAGCACGTCGCCGCTGCGGTCGCCGGTGAAGATCCGGCCAGTGCGGTTCCCGCCATGGGCGGCCGGTGCCAGACCCAGAATGAGGATCGAAGCATGCTCGTCGCCCCAGCCTGCGACCGGACGGCCCCAGTAGGTCTCGCCGGAGAACGAGCGGCGCTTGGTCAGGGCCACCTGCTCGCGCCATTGCACTAGTCGGTCGCAGGCCCGGCAGACCGACTGCCTGGCGGTGAGCTCGGTTAGCGAGTCTGCGCTCGCAGCCAGGGCGCGTACATCCGCTGCGTTCCGCGCTATCGGCGTGGCCGGAGTCGCGAGGTCGCCGGGCCAGCCAGTGCCGGGCGGCACGTAGGCGCCCGGCGGCTCAGAGGCCGGCTGTTCAGGCACCGGCGTGCCAGGTACCGGCGTATCAGGCATCGGCGGCGATAGACCAGGCGATGCCATCCAGGATGTCGTGCTCGCTTGCGACCATCTCGGTGAATCCGAATCGCCGCATTATGCGGTTCAGCACCAGGGCGCCCGCGCCGATTACGTCGATCCGGCCTGGATGCAGGGCGCCGATGGCGGCGCGCTGCTCGTGTGTCTGGCCGAGCAGCAGCTCGGTGACCGTGGCCACCGTCTCGGCCGAGACCCGCGCGTGATGCGTCCGCGACGGGTCATAGGTCGGCAGGCCGAGTGCGATGGCCGTCACCGTCGTTACCGATCCCGCGACCCCGACCAGCGTGCAGGCCTCCTTGACCGGGACGGACGCAGCCACATCCGCCAGGACCCGGTCGATGTCCGCAGTGGCGGCATCGACCTGCTCGCGGGTAGGCGGATCGGCGTGCAGGTACCGCTCGGTCAGCCGCACGCAGCCGATATCGACCGAGATGGCGGTGGGATCAGCTCCTGTTACGGCCTCGTTCCCGCCCAGGACGAATTCGGTAGACCCGCCACCGATGTCAACAACCAGGTATGGCGGTTCGGGCCGAACGGCGGAACCAGCGGTTCCGGCCAGCTCCGCCGTCGCGCCAGCGAACGACAGCCTGGCCTCCTCACGACCCGTGATTACCTCCGGCGCGATACCGAGCGTTCGCTGCACCCCAGATGAGAAGTCCGCTGCGTTGCTGGCATCCCTGGTCGCGCTGGTGGCCACCATGCGGATGGCGGTGGCGCCGGCGGCGCGGATGTCGGCTGCGTAGTCGGCCAGCGCGCGCAGGGTGCGTTCGAGCGCCTCCGGCGCGAGCCTGCCGGTCGCATCTACGCCCTGGCCGAGCCGGACGATTTCCATCCGCCGCTCGACGTCGCTGAGCTGACGCCCCGCTACGTCAATGTCGGCGATCAGCAGTCGCAGTGAGTTGGTCCCGCAATCGATGGCGGCCACGCGCTTGGTCATCATCCGTCCTCCGGCCGTCGTCGGTC